>ENA-UOOC01000181-UOOC01000181.1-human-gut-metagenome-genome-assembly--contig:-C48old-NODE-181-length-72853-cov-5.950026_pt1 | contig 72853 bp, 61 predicted proteins | sample MGYA00242469_ERZ724016 | MGnify/ENA metagenome assembly ERZ724016 | reverse complement strand
GCGGGTGGTTGAAGCGTTTGCTGTGGGAATGGTGCCCACTGCAAACGCTTCAACCGGACGGCAAAGCCGTCCAGACCTCCGCCCGCACTTTGTACGGCTCCCGCAGGTACTGCGATAGAAACACTTTCTACAGTGGGGCGCGACGGCGGGAACGCAACAACAGTTAGGCTCCCAAATATCCTCCTAAACAAAAGTCGGGCGTTTACGTCCTGATATTGCAAGCAAAAGAGAAAATCAGCGCAGAAGCCTTCCGACAAATCACAGAAAAATCAATGACGGAGTAAACGCAATGCGTGACGGCAAACAAATGTACGACGGTCTCAAAGTAGATGCCGTCACCTGCGCGCCGGTCGTGGACTCACAATCCTCCGTCCCAAAATTCCAAAAGAAAATCAAATCCCGAAAAAATATTCGATAAAACAGTGGAAATTTTTCCGCCGAGGTGATATAATATAAAAGACTATGAAAATAACACGGAGAATCGCTATGACAACTGTTATCGACGGCATAAAAATCAACTATGAAACCCGCGGCGAGGGCGAATGCGTGCTCTTTCTTCACGGGTGGGGCGCCAACATCAAGCTTTTTGACAGGCTTATGGAGACTGTCTCGAAAAAATACTGCGCCGCCGCGCTCGATCTCCCGGGCTTCGGTGAAAGCGAAGAGCCCTCAGAGCCTTGGAGCGTTGACGATTACGTCGGCTTTGTTATAAAATTCACCCGGGAAACAGGGCTTTCACCTGTTGCTCTTGTCGGTCACAGCTTCGGCGGGCGGCTTATGATAAAGCTCCTTGCGGGCGGGCTTATGCCGAGCGTTAAAAAGGCGGTTTTTATGGACGCTGCCGGAATCAAGCCCAAAAAGAGCCTTAAGCAGAAAGCAAGTCTGATAGCGTATAAGACCGGCAGACGGATTATGAGTATCCCGCCGATGAAGACGCTGTTTCCGGATACTGTTGAGATCATGCGCAAAAAGCGCGGCTCTGCCGACTACAACAGCGCAACCCCTGTCATGCGGCAGACGCTTGTAAAGGTCGTCAACGAGGATCTCACCCCGCTTTTAAAGGATATCAAAGTCCCCTCTCTTCTGATATGGGGAACGCTTGACACCGCCACCCCGATTTCGGACGGCGAAACCTTTGAGCGCATGATACCGGACGCGGGACTTGTAAGAATAGAAGGCGGCTCGCATTTCGCATTTTTGCAGGCTCCCGAAATCTGCTCGCGGGCAATATCCTCATTCTTCGGAATACCATACTAAAAACTGACATCAGGAGTATATACCATGCTTATAACCGTTATAAAAATCCTCTGCGCTGTAACATATGCCGCCGCAGCCTTGCTTACCGGCAGATTCTTTATCCATATGTTCCAGCTGAACTCCTATAAGCCCAAGGTGCATATAAAGTGGATGTTCAAAAACCGCGGCGGCTATACCGACCTCACCTGCTGCTCCTGCGCGCTTATGGCTATGCTGAGCGCTGTTCTGGGCGACAGCTTCCCGCTGCCGCTTATGCTCTTATACCCCGCGATACTGCTTATCTTTGCGCTTTCAAATCTTCCGAAAAAGCAGTATAAAATCCCGCTGAAATACACGGCGCGTATCAAGCGGCTTATTGTCACCTGCACGGTGATAATGCTTGTGCCGATCATCCTTTTGTTTACAAGCCTGCCCGCTTTGGCTACCTTTGATATGGCACTTTTGTTCCTGCTTTTAGAGCCTTGGCTGATACTTTTAGCAAACCTTATCAACCGTCCGGTCGAGCTGGCAATCAACCGCCATTACATCAACGACGCTAAAAGGATTCTTGCCTCCTGCCCCAACCTTACCGTCATCGGAATAACCGGAAGCTTCGGCAAAACAAGCGTTAAGTATTTTCTTGATTCCCTGCTCAGCGTTAAATACAACGTTTTAAAAACCCCCGGGAACTTTAATACTCCTTTGGGAGTAGTTAAAACCGTCCGCGGCTCTCTTCGCGCGACGCATGATATTTTCCTTTGCGAGATGGGTGCCAAAAATGTCGGGGATATAAAGGAAATCTGCGATATCGTCCACCCCAAGCACGGCATAATAACTTCGGTGGGTCCCATGCACATCGAAAGCTTCAAGACGATCGAAAACGTGCAAAAGACCAAATTCGAGCTTGCCGACGCTCTCCCATCAGACGGCATGCTGTTTTTAAACTTCGACTGCGACATCATACGCGATGCAAACCACCCTCACCCAGCCGTTCACTACGGTATAGACGACCATTCTGGCTATTATGTCAGCGGGCTTAAAATCTCAGAAAAAGGCTCGGAGTTCAGAGTGACCGCACCATCAGGCGAAAGCTGCGATTACAAGACTCCGCTTATCGGGCGGCACAACGTTTTAAACATCTGCGGAGCTATTGCCGTGGCGAACTCTTTGAGAATCTCCTTGGAAGAGCTCAGACCCGCTGTCCGCAGACTTGAAAGTGTCCCCCACCGCTTGCAGCTTATCAACCGCGGCGATTACACCGTCATAGACGACGCCTACAATTCCAATCCATCGGGAGCAAAAGCCGCTCTGGAGACTCTTTCCATGGCTGAAGGCATGAAAATACTTGTCACCCCGGGAATGATAGAGCTTGGCGGCATGGAATACGAGCTTAACCGCGAATTCGGCGAGGAAGCAGCTGCTGTCTGCGACTATGTTGCGCTTGTCGGCGAAAAGCAGACAAAGCCTATTGCCGACGGTCTTTTGTCGGCGGGATATCCCGAAAATAAGCTTTTTGTGGCTCAGTCTCTTGACGAAGCAATGAAAAAGGTTTATTCTATTGAAAGCGGTGGCAGGCGGAAAATCATCCTTCTTGAAAACGACCTGCCCGATAACTACTGATTTTGCTTGACAATACCATCTTGAAAGGAAGATACCATCATGAAAATAAAGCTTGCGCTTTTATTCGGCGGAAAGAGCGTTGAACACGAGATATCCATTATCTCGGCTTTACAGGCATACGCCAGCTTAGACAAGGAAAAATACGATGTGATACCCATTTACATAACCAAGGACGGCGAAATGTTCTGCGGCGAGCATATCGGGGATATCGACGCCTACAAAGACAACAAAAAGCTTTTAAGCGAAAGCTATCCTGTCACCCTTGCCCGCTCCGGCGGAAGAGTCTGCATTATGCGCTTAGATTCCAAGCCGTTTAAAAAGCCGCTGGTGGATTACATCGACGTCGCCTTTCCGATAGTTCACGGAACCAACGTTGAGGACGGCACCATTGCCGGCTATCTCAATATGCTGGGTGTGCCCTATGTCGGCTGCGATATTCTGTCCTCCGCTTTGGGAATGGACAAATACGCCATGAAGGCGATATTTAAAGACAACGGCATACCGGTTTTAGACTGCCTTGTGTTTGGCAGCGCGGAGTATGATTCCCTGCCCGAGGGAGTCATCAGCAAAATTGAAGCCGAAATGGGATATCCTGTTATAGTAAAGCCTGTTAACCTCGGTTCAAGCGTGGGTATATCAAAGGCTGATACTCGTGAAAAGCTTGAACAGGCTTTAGAGGAGGCGTTCTTATACGCCAAAAAGGTGCTTGTTGAAAGGGCTATAACCAATCTCACCGAAATCAACTGCTCGGTTTTGGGCGACTGCGACAACGCCGAGGCTTCGGTGTGCGAGCGCCCTGTTAGTCAGGACGAAATTTTAAGCTACAGCGACAAGTATCTGGGCGGCTCAAAGTCGTCGAAGGGCATGGCAAGCACAAAAAGGGTTATTCCGGCAGACATCTCCACCGAAAACACTTTATACATTCAGGAGCTTGCGGTCAGGGCGTTTAAGGCTTTGGGCTGCTGCGGAGTTGCCAGAATCGACTTTATGATAGACAACGACTCCAAAAAAATCTATCTCAACGAAATCAACACCATCCCCGGCTCGCTTTCCTTCTATCTCTGGGAGCCGAAGGGGGTTAAGTACACCCAGCTGCTTTCAAGGATGATAGACCTTGCATTAAAGCGTGAAAGGGAGCAGGAAAAGGTTACCTACACCTTTGATACCAACGTTCTGGCAGCTGTTAAGCTTGGCGGAACCAAGGGAGCAAAGGGCGCAAAGCTTTAATAAATCAGCAGTATCAATTTCGCCGCAAAATCACTTTATCGGGTGAATTTTGCGGCAAATTTTATATATCTGTTATCGCTCAACACATTAAACTATGCTTTCATCAAGCAGAAAATCAACTATCCCTATATTCAGAATACCCTTATCGTCATACCAGCGCTTGCGGATATCGTTTCTCACTATAATTTTCGGGAAGGAATCGCCGGTAAGAAAAAGCGGCTTATTTTCTGAGACGGTTTTTTCTTCTGTCAGAAGTGCATATGCAGACTGAATATAAGTTTTCTTTCCGCCTGAATTTGCTATAAAGTCAATCTCACGCGATGCGACTGATGACTTGCCGAGCGAATTTGTCTCCTTGCTGTACACAACGCCTATATCCACTGCACATTCACGGATTATAAGGTCATTGTAGATAATATTCTCCATGATATGGGTCATTTCCTGCTGACGGAAGCCTATCCGCGCGTTTCTCAGACCTATATCCTCACAGTAATACTTGTTGGGATAGTCAAAATAGTTCTTGCCCTTAACATCCCAACGTTTACATTCGCTGAACAAAAAAGCGTCTGCCAGATGATCCATATAAGCCTTGACAGTGTTCATGGCAACAATGTTTTCACCGCTTCGCCTTTGCTTGGTGTTTATGGAATCGGCAACCTTTGTTGGATTGGTCAGCGAGCCTACAGACGAACACAGCAGATCGAGAATAGTGCCCAGCACATCCTCACGCTTGATCTTCTTTCGCTCTACGATATCCTTTAGGTAGACCTCGGAAAACAGCGAGGTAAGATACTGCATTTTTGCCGATTCGGTCGGACGGGAAATAATCAGCGGCATACCGCCGTAAAATGCGTATTCATCAAACGCTTCCTGCTTATCTCCGCCGACGGCGGCATAATATTCCGAAAAGCTCAATGGGTGAACCCTGATTTCGTCGCTCCGTCCGCGGAACTCTGTAAGAATATCGCTTGAAAGCATTCTGGAATTGCTTCCGGTTACATAGATATCAAGATTGGCAAGGGACTTTAAGTCATTGAGCGCGTCATAAAAGGTGATTTTCTTTCCCTTGCTGTTATAAGGATTGTCAACCTCGTCTGACATCTGAATTTCATCAACAAACAAATAGTACTTCTCGTTCGTCCCTTCTACCATTTTGCGGACATGGCTTGCAAGCTCAAGCGGGTTTCTGAAGCGTATATCACGTGTAAGGTCAAGCTCATAGGAAAGAATGTGTTCGCTGTTAACACCATGGCTTAAAAGATAGCTGCGGAACAGTGTCATCAAAAGATACGACTTTCCGCACCTGCGAATGCCGGTGATAACCTTCACCTGACCGTCCCACATAAAGGAGATAAGCTTATTTAAATAGCGGTCGCGTTTTATTTCCATATCTGCCTCCATTGAAATGTTTCAGACTTTAGTATGCTACTTTTCAATGAATATTATACACCCTGAATTGTTTTAAGTCAAGAGGCTGACTGCAATGTCTGTCTTGTACTTTTCGCCGTTATAAATTGTACAAAAAACCAAGCGGACGAATCCATCATAGGTTCGTCCGCTTTTATTATTGTCAATATTTGCTCTGCGCAATCCGCTGTCCGGCGTTACTGCTTTATTTCGCCGCTTTCATCATATCGTATTGTCTTTTCGGATGCAAGCGAGCCGTCCTCATTCCGCTTTCTTTCTATGGTGCAGGAAAGATACTCCTTGCCGTTCTGAACAAGATACTGTTCCTCACTGTAGTTGTTCTCCACGCCGTTGGAGTAGTAATCCACCGTTCCCTTTGAAAGAAGCCTTTCCTTTGAATCCCACCTTATGGCTATGCTTTCCCACAAGGTGCTTATTATCCGGCTGTAGTCATCGGAATACAAAGAGTTAGTATAGCTTGATGATTCCTTTGACTTGCTGAAGGATATAACCCTCTGACCGTCGCTCTGCGTAATAGCGGCTTCGTAGCCCGCAAGCTCGCCGTCTTCATCAAACCTTGCCGTAAGCGCTCCCACCACATTTGCAAGCTCTTCATCCGAGCAGACATAATAGTTCTTTTCCAAAACCACGCCGTTGCTTTCAACGCTGTTTAGTGGCTTCAGATAGTATCCGTCGATTTCAAGCCTGTCGTAAGAGCCGAAATTAAGCGCGGGATCTTTCTCCCCGCAGCCGGCAAAGCTCAGCACAACCGATATAAGAATTACCGCGATAAGCGCGATAAGCGAAAGTCTGATGTATTTATTTAAATTGCCCATATTTATCTCCTGAATCTATGCAATACAACCGTTCGTATGAATTACAAAAATAGTGCGAGTAAGCCTGTAAGCCGAGTTCTGTCGTGTACGGCAATCTATCTACGCCTTACGTCGCCGCAAGGCTCAAGCCACCTATAACGGCATATCCGCCGAGCAGACGTTGATATGCCGGACCAAACGGTGTTGCATCGGGTAGGGTTTACATGGCAGCGCAGTCTCCTGCGCTCCGGTGAGCTCTTACCTCGCCTTTCCATCCTTACTACACCAAGGTGTAGCGGTATATTTCTGTTGCACTTTCCCTAAGGTCGCCCTCGGCTGACGTTATCAGCTACCCTTGCTCTGTGATGCTCGGACTTTCCTCATCCGCTGTTAAAACAGCGTCCGCTGCCGTATAGCTTACTCGCAGGTTTATTTATTTTACACCATTATTCAAATCTTGTCAACTCCAATACGGCAAAATGCTTCATCTTTACACAAAAAGAAAACCCGACGCTCTTGGCATCGGGTTTTGGTCGTTTATATGGAAACCTTATTTTGAACAAGCCAAAAAGCTGTTCATCTGAAATCAGTCAGCCGTGATTCACCAATCGGCGCCGTCGAACATTTTAGACAGCTGCTCCGACACAAGCTTGGCGATCGTGTTCTGAAGCCGCTCTGAATTGCCTTCATGCCACGACCCCGTATTGATCTCAATATCATCTTCGTCATCCTGTCCAAGCTCGGCATCACTTTCGCCCCTTGCCTCGGCTTCGAGACGTTTGCGGATTGCCGCTGTTGAGTAAATATCCCCGCCGTACTCATGCTCGCTCGGCCAGCCGTCCTCAAAAACGATATTGTGCCGCTGTTTGCGGTACTGCGCATATACATCCGGCGAATCGGGAACATCCGCATAGCTTTCGGGAGCTTCGGCGGCTTTTAAATGCATCGGCGCGTTGTTGACCTCAAAGCGGAACTCGACAAACGGCTTATCGGTGCGCGGCAGCTTGATTGCAAACAGATACCAGCCGTCAACCGTCTTAATCGGTCGAACGTTGTTTCGGTTAAGCAGATAGGTGTAATTGCCGTGATACTCTTCCGAGGTGGCTCTGTCGTGGGTGCCGTCGGTATAGATAACCAAAAGCTCGCACTTTTCGTCATCGCGGTCGTTTTCTCCGCCGTTCAGCCAAAAAACAAAGGTGTAATCGCAGTCGGGCGATATCGGTATCTCCTTTGAGACTATGCCGCTGAAACGGTCGTTCCAGTTGCCCAAGGAGTAGATTTCGATAAAGCTGCCGTCTGCAAGCTGTTTCATGTGCCGCGATGCAACGCCCCAGCCAAGATCCGGATTTTTGTAATAATCCCTTGGGTCAAAGAGGATGTATTCCTGTTTGCGTTCGCTCTTTTGCTCGGTTTTTGCCGAATCTGCGCTGAAAGCGGTTTTGGGGGTGACTGTAGGCTGATTGTTTATAATTCTTTCATTGATGTCCATATTTATTTCCTCCGATTTTTCTGTCGGACAGAAATCTTTAAGACGTATCACATATTCGGACAAGAATTCTGCCCGACCTTTTTTTACAAGCCCTGCGGCTCTTTTTGGATAAGTTTTGCCGACAACCTCGCCGTGTTCTGATATTACGACCACCGTCTGATTGTTTGTCATGGGAGACTGCTCCCCACCCGGCTGTCGGTCGCGGTTTTTTGTCATAGGTGTCCTCCTCAATATTTAATTCAGCTGCGTTTTTGTTATGGGTGTCTTCCCCTGCCAGAATAATTATAGCATATTGTCAAAAAGCTGTCAACAAAATTCCGAAAAAATTCACGGCGTTTCGGGGATATTTCTCTCCCAAAACGCCGTAAAGCTTCTGCTTATTTCAGTCTGAAAACAAAAACAGTATTATTCACTCACAACAAAATCAATTTCCCAATTGCCGCTCATTTTAAGCGGCTGTTCTGCCTTTTGCAAGCCGTATACCGATTCGACGACCAATGTATATTTCTCACCCGCCGAAAGAATCTGCGGCTCTATCGCATAGGATATCGCGGCTTTTCCATCCTCTATAGGGGCTGACTGCTCCCCGACACCCTCGGCGGAGTATACTTCCTCCCCGCGAGAGTTAAGAATTTTAAAATCTCCCAAAGCCATTTCCCCGCCTGCAAGGTACTTATACGGTTCCTTGCTGCTCATTTCAAGCAGGATGATATCTACAGACATCCCCAAAGCACCAGCCCCGGAAACCTCAATCCTTATTTCATCGGTGGCGTTTTCATAGGTCACTCCAACTACTGCGCCGTCAAAGCGTGTGATATCCTTGAAAAATCCCTCAAAGGTCCCTGCGGCAGCCGGAATCCCGATTAAGGCAACGCAAAGCACCGCTGCCACGGCTATTGCCGCTCTGCGCCATACATTTTTCAGAGATTTGCCCTGCTTTTTATCAGCCGAATAAAGCTCGGCTTCCTCAATAAAGCGGCTGTCGATATTGCCAAGTGTTAATGAAATCGTTTCTTTTTTCATAGCTTATAACCCTCTTTCGTCAAATATTGCTGTAAGTTGTTTCTGATTCGTAAAAGCCTTACGGATACATTGCTTTCGCTGAGCTTCATTCTTTTGGATATATCCTTAACGGAATCCGCATACCAATACCTGCGCACAAATATCACCCGATTTTCCTGCGGCAGGCTGTCTAAGAACTGATTTACCAGACGGGAAAGCTCGTTGGCGGTCAGCCCATCCTCGGCATCTGATATCGACCCCGCAATGCACCCCTCCAGCTCGTCCAAAGCAACATCATAGCTGCCGTTTCGCTTTTGGGCAGTGATTTTGTGATACTTTGCTATAGCGGTGTTCCTCACAATCCGCAGAACGTAGGATAAAAGACATTCGGGATTGTTTGGCGGGATGGTATTCCATACGCCCAGATATGCGTCGTTTAAACATTCCTCGGCATCAAGGCGGTTGTTAAGAATGTTTCCCGCAAGCTTGGTGCAGACAGCTCCGTACTTTGCCGAAAGCTCCTTTATTGCCTGCTCGGAGCGGCTGTTAAAATAAGCGATAATTTCGCTGTCGTCCATCTCATCATCTCCTTTATCTATTAACTATGAATTGAGCGATAAATCTTACAGCGTTTTAAAAATTTTTATGGTGACGAGAGCTTTTTATAGCATTATATCAAAAAAAGAGAACGACCTGCATCACAAGCCGTTCTCCTACTTCTACTTAAATCAGTAATCTTATCTGAACAAAACGCAGGTGCCGCTTTCGCGGTAGTAGCGGATTCTGTCCTCAATAGCTTCTCTGGAAACGCCCAGATATTTAGCCAGACAATCTATACACATAAACTCCTGAGCGCACCGCAAAACCATCTTTCGGTATATTGCTATATCATCGGAATGAAGAGGGGCTCCGCATTCCTTGCAGGTGTCGTAATTAGCCATTCGCTCTTATCTTACCTTTACAAGCTTTGCTCTTACAACCTTGCAGTCGTGAGGCTCGATATCCACGGTGTAGCGCTCGGTGTAAACACCCTCGGTCTTGTGCTCCCAGCAGTCGTACATTTCAAAGCCGTAGCCTGCCGCGGTGGGAAGTCCCATATCCCAGAACGGGAAGGAAGCCTGACCGCGCTTGTCGCCGAAGTTGAACATTCCGATTGCGTAGTCGCCGTTTTCAAGAGCCTTTATGAGTATCTTAACGCCAACGCCCTCCCAGCCTGAGGAATCAAGAACATAAGCTCCTCTGCCTTCGGGATCCTGATTGATTGCGATGATATCCTTGTTGGAAAGGATTTCCTTGGTAGCGTCGGTCATGTTTCTGATATCGCAGCCTATCATCAAAGGAGAGTTCATGATAGCCCAGAGCGAGAAGTGGGTCTTATACTCGATATCGGTGCAGCCCATTCCGCCCTCGCCAATCCAGGAGCTGTTGGAGCCGCCGTGCATGCCTACAACCAGCATATCAATATCGTTCCAGCAGTAAACGCCCTGCTGGCTCTGTCTGCCGAACTGCGACTTTGCAAGATTTACAATCGAGCCCCATGTGTCCTGAATGTCGCCGGTAGAGCGGAACATCTGCGCGCCGGATTCGCGGATCCATGAATGAACATCGTCCTGACCCCAGTTGCAGGCGGAGAACAGGATATCCCTGCCGCAGTTTCGCAGCGCCATTGCCATTCTCTTATAAAGAAGCTCGCCGGGCATGCCCTTTGGCTTAAAGCAATAGTCGTACTTTAAAAAGTCTACTCCCCACTCTGCAAAGGTTGCAGCGTCTTCAAATTCATGCTCGAAGGATGAGGGGTGCGCGGCGCAGGTGTGGGTTCCGGCGCAGGAATACATTCCGAATTTCAAGCCCTTAGAGTGAACATAGTCGGCAACTGCCTTCATGCCGTTGGGGAACTTTGCGGGGTCGGCTTGCAGTCTGCCGTTTTCGTCGCGCTGCTTTAAGCTCCAGCAGTCGTCGATGACAATATATTCATATCCGCAGTCTTTAAGACCGGTTTCAACCATAGCGTCTGCCGCCTGCTTAACAAGCTCCTCGTTTATGTTCCATGTAAAAGTGTTCCACGAGTTCCAACCCATAGGCGGGGTAAGTCCAAGATTCTTAGGCATAATATGTACCGTCCTTTACTTCATAATATTAATTTATTAAACGCCGCGCGATTCAAGCGAAGCATCTTCGCGTGGCGCTCATCTACATATAAGATTATACCAGCAGTCAAAGTCATTGTCAATATTAAAATAAGCAATTGTTTTGCGCGATAGTATCAATATTTTAAACATATAGATATAAAATGAGCCGGAGTGATTACCGGCTCGCGCAATAATTTAAAGCACCTTTGCCAAAAAGCTTTTAAGCCTTTCCGACTGAGGATTTCCGAAGATTTCGGCAGGAGTTCCCTCCTCGGCTATAACGCCGTCGTCAAGGAAAATTACCCTGTTTGAGACTTCCCTCGCAAAGCCCATTTCGTGGGTTACCACAACCATCGTCATGCCGTCCTTGGCAAGCTCCTTCATAACGTCCAGAACCTCGCCTACCATTTCGGGGTCGAGTGCCGAGGTCGGCTCGTCGAACAGCATAACGTCGGGCTCCATGCACAGAGCTCGCACTATTGCAACCCTTTGCTTCTGACCGCCCGAAAGCTGGTTGGGATACGAGCCTGCGCGGTCGGCTAAACCTACTCTTGCTAGAAGCTCTTTGGCTTTTTTCTCAGCCTCCGCCTTTGTGGCTTTTTTAAGCATTACCGGAGCGCAGGTGAGATTGTCCATAATAGTCATATGCGGAAACAGGTTGAACTGCTGGAACACCATGCCCATCTTCTGGCGGTGGGCGTTGAGGTCTACCTTCTTATTCATCAGGTCGTCGCCCTCGAAGATTATATGACCGTCGCTCGGCTGCTCTAAAAGGTTTAAACAGCGCAAAAAGGTCGACTTTCCAGAGCCGGACGGACCTATAACGCAGATAACGTCGCCTTTGTCTATCTCAACGTTTATGCCTTTGAGAACCTCGGTTCCCTGAAAGCTCTTTTTAAGATTCTTAACGCTTATCACTCTTAGAAAGCCTCCTTTCAATCAGCTTTTGCAGCTGAGTGAGTCCTATTACCATTATAAGGTATGTTAAAGCTACTACCATCAGCGGATTTATAGCGTCGAAGGTGTTGTTGCGCACTAAGTTGCCCGCGCGGGTCAGGTCGTCGACGGCGACATATCCCGCAACCGAGGTTTCCTTTAGCAGCGCGATAAACTCGTTGCCGATTGCGGGGATTATGTATCTTACCGCCTGCGGAAAAACGATTTTGCGCATTGTCTGGAACTTGGAAAGACCTAAGCTTCTTCCTGCCTCCATCTGACCCTTGTCCACGGCGTTTATGCCGCTTCGTATCAGCTCAGCCATGTATGCGCCGGAGTTTATTCCAAAGGTAAGGATTGCAACCGCTATGCCGTCCCAGTTCTTAAACAGGGCAAAGAAGCACAAAAGCAGCAAAACAACCACAGGGACTCCCCTGATGACTGTCACATATATATCGCACAAAGCGTTGACTATCCTCATCGGAACGGCGGACGAATCCTGAGCAAAGTACTTAAGCACAGCAATAAGCGAGCCTATAACAAGTCCGATAACCAAAGCACCCGCGGTTATTATAAGGGTGTTTTTAAGACCGCTCAGCATAAGCTTGTAGAATCCGGTGTCTATAAAGATTTCTTTAAGGTGCGTCACCCAATCGGTAATTGCTTCCATGAAATTCCCCTTTCAAGTTTTATAAATTACTACAAGGAGTACGAAGATAACATCGTTCGTACTCCTTGAAAGTGATGTTCAGTATAATATTATTTTATGGGAGAGGTGTAGGGCGCGTTGAACTTTTCAAAGATGGAAGCGATTGTGCCGTCTTCAAGCAGTCTTGCGATGGTCTTGTTGACCTCCTCAACCAATTCCTCAGAGCCGAAAGCGAATGCGAATGCATACGGTTCGGTTGTCATAGCGTCGGGAAGGATTACAAGCTTGTCATCATGCTCGGAGTTGTATGAAGCAACCATCTCGGCAGCGGTAAGGTCGTCTATTACCCAAGCGTCAACCTTGCCCTGAACGAGTGCCATCTCGGCGTCGTTATTTGCGGCGTATTCGTCAACGTCGTAACCCTCGGCGCGGCAGAACTTTGCGGCGGTGGTGGAGGTCTGGCAGGAAATCTTTTTGCCGGTTAAATCAGCCTTTGAAGCAATGGGAGAGCCTTCCTTTACAACGATTGCCTGAGCTGCGAGGCAGTAGGGGTCGGTGAAGAGCATATTCTTTTTTCTGTCCTCGTCGACCGAGATACCCGAAACGCCACAGTCGTACTTGCCGGCGCTGATTCCGGCTAAAACGGAATCGAAGTCCATGGTCTGGATATCAAGCTCAACGCCCAGATCCTGACAAATGATGTTTAAGATGTCGATTTCGATGCCCTCAACGGCTCCACCGTCGGACAAGCCTTCAAACGGAGGAAAGTCGGGGCTGGTGGCAATAACAAGCTTTCCTGCAGACTTTACGTCTTCAAGAGTTTTGCCGTTTGCTCCGCAGCCGGCTAAGCAGCACATCATAAGCATTGCGGCTAAAATGACAGATATAATTTTTTTCATAATTTCAAAACCTTTCTTATGTGTTGTCTTGTTGCATAAAAATGCAGACAACATGAATAATTATTTAGCTTATTATGTGATTATACACCGTTTATACCGATGTGTCAAGCGATTTTTGCATTTTTATTCAATACAGCGTAAAAACGTTGTTTTGTACGATTTGCAGTATTTCTAAAGGAATTATTTGTGAATAATCACAACAGTAAAATCGCATTTTGAGATATCCAAAGATTGCAATTTTCATTTCTCTTTCACAAATAACAGTTGAATATTAACACAGATTATGATATACTTTTATGTATATTTCATTATTCACAAGGAGTTAAAATGTTAAAGCTAACTGACATTGTAAAGGACTATGCCGTGGGCGACGAATACGTTCACGCCCTTAAGGGAATAAGCATAGAGTTCCGCAAGTCGGAATTTGTAGCAATACTGGGTCCGAGCGGCTGCGGCAAGACGACACTTTTAAACATTATAGGAGGTCTTGACAAATACACCTCCGGCGACTTATGCATCAACGGCAGATCAACAAAGATGTTTAAGGACGCCGACTGGGATTCCTACCGCAACCATTCGGTGGGCTTTGTTTTCCAGTCGTATAACCTCATACCTCACCAAACGGTACTTGCAAACGTCGAGCTGGCGCTGACCCTTTCTGGAGTCGGAAAGACCGAAAGGCGCAAGCGTGCTATCGCGGCACTTGAAAAGGTGGGCTTAGGCGATCAGCTTAAGAAAAAGCCGAACCAGATGTCCGGCGGACAGATGCAAAGAGTGGCAATCGCGAGAGCTTTGGTAAACGACCCCGAAATACTCATGGCAGACGAACCCACCGGCGCGCTTGATTCCGCCACAAGCGTTCAGATAATGGAGATTCTCAAAGAAATCTCAAAGGAAAAGCTTGTTATAATGGTAACCCACAACCCCGAGCTTGCCGAGCAGTACGCCACAAGAATAGTGCGGTGCTTAGACGGCGAGGTGCAGTCGGACTCGATGCCGTATGACTCATCAACCGAGCCTGCAAGTCACAGCGCAGACATGAAAAAGCTGGACAGAAAAACCTCGATGTCCTTCGGAACGGCGCTTTCGCTGTCGCTGAACAACCTTATGACCAAAAAGGGCAGAACTATTCTCACAAGCTTTGCCGGAAGCATAGGAATCATCGGCATTGCGCTGATACTGTCCGTCTCCACCGGCGTTCAGAAGTATATCGACCGCGTTCAGGAGGACACCCTTTCCTCCTATCCCATAACCATCAACGCCCGCGAGGTCGATATGACCAGCATGATGACCAGCTTTATGGGAGCAAATCGCGACAACAGCGAGGAAAGCGCAGAGGATGCTCCAAAGCCCGACAAGGTCTACGAAAACCGCATAATGTCGGACATGATGGACTCTATGCGCAGCATTGAAACTCAGGAAAACAACCTTGTAAAGTTCAAGGATTTTCTGGACAATTCCGAGGAGTTCAAGTCCTACGCCAGCGCGGTAAGCTACGGCTACGACGCCGATATGAACTTCTACGTTGAAAACACCGAGGGCGAAATAGTCCGCTCCGACGTTTTAGAGCTTATTTCAAGGCTTTATTCCGAGCTGGGCGTTTCGGCTTCAAGCTCAACGCTTTCATCCTATATGCAGATATCCGCATGGCAGGAGATGCTTTCCGGCATAGGCGGCGAGCTTATCAGTCCCACCATCACCGACCAGTACGACGTTATAAGCGGTCGCTGGCCCGAAAGCTACGACGAGGTTGTAGTAGTAGTGGACGACAACAACGAAATCAGCGACATGATGCTGTATGCCTTGGGTCTTAAAACAATAGATGGCATTATCGACGATATGACGGTCGCCGCCGAGGGCAACGAAGCCGAGCTTGAAAAGACCTCGTGGAGCTACGAGGACATATTGGGCATAGATTTCAGGGTGATACCCAGCTGCGACAAGTACCAGAAGAGCGGCGAGGGGTATATCGACGCCACAGAAACCGAAACCGGTCTTAAATATCTTTTCGACTCAGACAACGCCATAAAGCTTAAGGTGGTAGGAATCATCCGCAAGAGCGACAACGCGGTTGCTTCCTTTATGAACGGCGCTATCGGCTACACCTCCGCTCTGACCGAATACGTAATAGACAAAACCGCCGAAAGCGAGCTTATTTCCACCCAGAAGCAGAACCCCGAGGTTGATGTTATAAGCGGTCTTAAATTCAAGGTCGAGGGCGAGGAGATATCCGATGAGGAAATCGCCGAGACGGTAGACGCATGGCTTGCAAAGCAGTCCGATTCCGAAAAGGCTGCGGTTTACACCGAGATAATGTCTGTCCCCGAGGAAAGCTACCTGCAAACCATGGCTATGCAGTACCGCCAGACCCTCACGCCCGAAGCTGCGGACAAAATGATTATCGACGCAGCCGTCGCGCAGACACAGATGGACGAAGCCACTGTTGCGGACTATGTTGCAAACATGGATCCCGCCGAAAAGGAAGAGCTTATAATGCAGATAGCCGCCGCGGGAGCCGCTCAGCAGTACGCCGAGCAGGTTGCGGCAAAGCTTGGAGCCTACAGCACCGAGCAGCTTTCGGCAATGCTTGCTTCAACCGATCTGACCCCTGCACAGTACAAGGTGGTGTTTGACAACCATATCCCTGCCACCCGCTCGGACAGAACCTATGAAGAGGTATTAAAGCTTTTGGGAGACGTTGACAAGGCTTCTCCCTCGGCAATATACATCTACGCCGCTTCGTTTGAGGATAAGGACAACATATCCGACCTTATCGAAAGCTACAACTCCGACATGGATGAAGAGGATAAGATATCCTACACCGACTATGTAAAGCTGCTGATGTCCTCGGTAACAACCATCATCAGCGCAATATCATATGTTCTGATGGCGTTTGTTGCTATTTCGCTGGTGGTATCGTCCATCATGATAGGAATTATCACCTACATCTCTGTTCTGGAAAGAACCAAGGAAATAGGCATACTCCGCGCCGTGGGAGCTTCCAAAAAGGATATATCCCGCGTGTTCAATGCAGAGACTATGATAGTGGGCTTCGTCGCGGGGGCTATCGGTATCGGAATCACCCTGCTTCTGCTGATACCTATTAACATAATCCTACACGTTCTTACCGGAATTGAGATACTTTCGGCTTCGCTGCCTGTTGCAGGTGCGATAATACTGGTTGCAATAAGCATTGGTCTTACGCTGATAGCGGGACTTATCCCGTCCGGAATCGCTGCCAAGAAGGACCCTGTTGTTGCTTTGAGAACTGAATAATATTAATAAATAGTAAGCCGGTGCAAAATCACATCATTGTGAATTCTGCATCGGCTTTTAATATATGAACAGGATAAAAACTGATATATTCATTTTTTAAAATTGACTTTTTCTCAGCTAAATGATAGTATATTCTTAGCTTAAAAATTTCTATCAGGAGGTATATATATGAACAAAAGACTTCTTTCCATCTTTTTGGGAGCTACTCTTTGCCTTGGCTGCGTTGGATGCGGCAATTCGGACGCAAAACCGCAGGAGCAGCCGCTTGCCGACCCGCCACAGTCCGACGGCTGGTGCTGCATATTTGCCGCAGCTACCCTTAATCCCTCGCTCGACCAGCTTCCTAAAACTCCGCATCTTACAGGCTCAACCTGCCGTCAGCAGTTTCAGGCTTCCGCCTCCGGCACAAAAATCCGCCTGACCTTCTCAAACGAGTATTCCGAGACTTTGGACCCTCCTGCCGAGGATATGGTGCTTGAATCCGTCCACATTGCAAAGCTGTTAAAGCCCGGGGAGCCGAACATCGACACTTCGACCGACACCGTTATAACCTTTAACGGTTCGGAAAGCGTTACCATCCCCGCCGGCGAAACCGTGACCTCGGACGAAATAGATTTTACCTTTGAAGGTCTTGAATTTCTGGCAGTATCCACTAAATTCGGCACTACTCCCGCCTTCCCGACCTGCCATGCCGAGGCTGACTGCGGAAGCTGGGTTGTTGACGGCAACCACGTAAGCGAGAACTTTAATCCCACCGCGTGGATGTGGAGCTACTTCTCCTTCTGCCGTGCAGACGCCTATTCCGAAGGCACCGAGACCCTTGTATGCTTTGGCGACTCGATTACCGACGGTTCTATTTCCACCTTCAACGGCTTCGATTCGTGGAGCGACCTTCTTGGTCAGGCTCTTCAGAGCAACCCTGCCACCAAGCACATTTCGGTTGTCAACACGGCTATTGCCGGCAACGCCATCTGGGGCGGATCCGGAATTCCGGCTAAGGACAGGTTCGAGCGGGATGTATTAAATGTCCCCGGCGTGCGCAGCGTTGTAATTCTTATAGGAACAAACGACATCCCCGGAGCGCAGACCGACACCTCGGAGGATATGATAAAAGAGTACAAGGCGATGATCGAGGCTTGCCACAGCCGCGGAATCAAGATATACGCCGGAACCATCACGCCGTTCGGAAACAACGATTGGTGGGCTTCCGGGCTTCACGAGCAGATTCGTTCAAAGGTCAACGAATGGATGCTGAGCGAAGACAGCGGCTTCGACGGCGTTGTTGACTTCGCCGCTGCCACCTGCGACCCCGACGATAATACAAAGCTCAAAGCCGAGTACGACTCCGGCGATGGTCTGCACCCAAGCGTGAAAGGACACAAGGCTATGGGAGACGCAGCGATTGAATATCTGAGCGGACTGTTAAAGAAATAAGCATTTCTGATTAAATCAGCTGAGACGTTAAAATATGCGTCTCAGCTGGTTTTAGTTTGTAATAAAGCATAGTTTCAATAGCTATATAGCACCTTTTTCTGAGATAAGTATACCTCCCCGACGGTGAGATGTCAATATGGCAGTCTGCACGCTTTATCAATCCATCAACAGCCAAGCGGTTTTCAACGCTTTATTTGGCTAATATGCCGATGTACTTTTTTCTCTTTACCGCTTGACAAAGCCAAAATAGTGGTGTATAATAACATCTTTCAAATAAAGCAAACCTTTGATGAAGAGTAGTAGCTTGCGATATCACGTGTAAAGAGAGTCCCGGGGGCTGTGAGCGGGGCGGCGGAGCGCAGGTGAATGGACTTCTGAGGGCGGTTTGAAAGGAGCGTTAACTCAGTTAACGCAAGTAATGCAGTGTTGCTTTGTAAACGCGCCGAGTATTGACCGACGGGGTTCCCATCCGTTACCAGGCGGGATGCGTTTGATAGAACGCATAAGCGAGTGGAATACTAACAAAGCTCCGGCTTAAAAGGTATTCAATTTGGGTGGTATCGCAGAGGTTTCAGACTTTTGTCCCATGATTTCGGGGCGAAGTCTTTTATTTTTTCTATCACGCCCAGAAAACTTATTTGATATTTGGAGGTACACAAAAATGAAAAACACTTTACTCAGAAAAATCTTATGCGCGGCAATGTCCGCTATGATGCTTTTAAGCCTTACCGCCTGCGGCGACAAGACGAATGACGACGGCAAGAGCAATTCTCAGGGCGAAAACGACGGCGGCAAAACCTACACCGTTGGCATATGCAACTACGTCGACGACGCGTCTCTTAATCAGATCGCCGAGAATATCCAAAGCCAGCTTAAAGTTTTGGCAGAAGAAAACGGCGTTACCATCAACGTAAACTACGATAATCCCAACGCCGACGCCGCTGTTATGAACCAGATAATCGCTAATTTCATCGCCGACAAGTCGGATGTTATCGTCGGAATTGCAACTCCTGTCGCCATGGCTATGCAGGCAGCAACCGAGGATAACAAGATTCCGGTTGTGTTCTCGGCTGTTTCCGACCCCGTAAGCGCGGGCTTGGTTGAAAGCTTAGAGACTCCTGGGGCTAATCTCACCGGCACAAGCGACTATTTAGACACCAACGCAATAATGAACCTTATCTTTACCGTAGACCCCGACGCTAAAAAGGTCGGCTTGCTCTACGACCAGGGTCAGGAATCCTCAACCACCGCAATTGCCGCCGCAAAGGCATATCTCGAGGACAAGGGCATAGAGGTTGTTGAGCGCACCGGCACCAACAACGACGAAATCATGCTCGCCGCTCAGGCACTCGTTGCCGACGGCGTTGACGCTGTTTTCACTCCTTCCGACAACACCGTTATGAAGTCTCAGCTTGCCATCTATGAGATATTTAAAGAAGCAAAGATTCCCCACTACGGCGGAGCAGACTCCTTTGCCCTCAACGGCGCATTCCTTGGCTATGGTGTTGACTACGCAAACCTCGGCAAGGAAACCGCAAACATGATTTTTGACATCCTTGTAAACGGCAAGGATCCCGCACAGATGCAGGTTATGACCTTCGACAACGGCACCGCAACCATCAACACCGAAATCTGCGAGGCTCTGGGATATAACTACGACGAGCTTGCCGAAAAGCTTGCACCCTATTGCTTAAAGGTTCAGAGCATCGAAACGGCCGAGGAATTCTGAGCCGCATACAGGGCAGAATAAACATCAATAATTGTCGCAGAGGGAAGCCCGATTTTGGCGGGTCTCCCTCTGTATCGCATGAAAGGCATGGGTACGATAATGGACTTTACCTCAGTTTTCGGTCTTGTCTCGACCGCTTTAGAGCTTGGACTGATATGCTCGCTGACGGCTTTGGCTCTTCACCTAAGCTACAGTATGCTCAACGTCTGCGACCTTTCCACCGACGGCTGCTTTACTCTGGGCGCAATAGTCGGCGCAACAGTCGCGCTGGCAGGACATCCGTTTTTATCGATTCCGGCGGCAATGCTTGCGGGAGTTTTAAGCGGCTTTGTAACTGCATTTTTGCAGACAAAAATGGGCGTTGACAGCCTTCTGGCGGGAATCATAGTAAACACCGCCCTCTATTCCGTCAACATCGCGGTTATGAAGGGCGGCTCGCTTATCAATCTTAACAAAACCGAAACCGTCTTTACCAAGGTCAGGGCAGTTTTGGAGAACACTCCCCTTGCCTCCTCCTACAAGCTTATTACCATTCTTATAGCGGTAGTGCTTTCAGTCACCGTGCTTACGCTTTTCTTAAAGACCCGCTTGGGAATTTCCATCCGCTGCACCGGCGACAACCCTGATATGGTGCGCTCGTCCTCAATCAACCTTGTTTTCACCACGATAATAGGACTTTGCGCGGCGAACGCCCTTACCGCTCTTTCGGGCTGTCTGATGGCTCAGGTGCAAAAATCGGTCGACATCAACCTCGGAACAGGTATGCTGACCATAGCGCTTGCTTCCCTGCTGATAGGCAGAACGATTATGGGCAAGGGCGGACTGCTCACGCGTGCAATCGGTGTTGTTCTGGGTTCGTTTATATTCAGGCTTGTATATACAGTCGCGCTGAGGTTTGATATTATGCCGGCGTTCATGCTTAAGGCGGTTTCGTCGGTGATAGTTGTTTTGGCGATATCGCTGCCGTATCTTAAATCGCGCAAGGATATTATAATGCGCAGATTCCGCCATTACCGCGCAAAGGGAGGTTTAAAAAATGCTGAAAATCAATAACATTTCAAAGACCTTCAACCCGGGAACGGTAAACGAAAAGCGCGCCCTGCACGGGCTTTCGCTTCATCTTAACAGAGGCGATTTCGTGACTATTATCGGCTCGAACGGCGCGGGCAAATCCACCCTTTTCAACGCCATCGCGGGCAGCTTTTTAACCGACAGCGGCTCGATAATTTTAGGCGGCAGGGACATCACCTTTGAGCCTGAGCACAAGCGCGCAAAGCACATAGGCAGGCTGTTTCAGGACCCGCTTCGCGGTTCTGCGCCTAATATGTCTATAGAAGAGAATCTATACCTTTCCTCACGCAGGGGCGGACCGTTTTCGCACATTGGCAAGGCTGAGCGCGAGCTTTTCAGAGAGCGTTTAAGCCTTTTGGGAATGGGTCTTGAAAACCGCATGACAAGCAAGGTGGGGCTTCTTTCGGGCGGACAGCGTCAGGCGCTCACCCTTTTAATGGCGACAATGGTAACTCCCGAGCTTTTGCTTTTAGACGAACACACCGCCGCATTAGACCCTGCCACCGCCGAAAAGGTGCTTGAGCTGACAAAGTCGATAGTCGAAAAGGACAACATCACCTGCATGATGGTAACCCACAATATGCAGCAGGCTCTCGACTTGGGCAACCGCACCCTTATGATGGCTGACGGCGGAATTGTTTTAGATATCGAGGGCTCACAAAGAGCGAATCTGACGGTCAACGACCTTCTGCAAAAATTCAAGGAGGGCGTGGGCAAAAATCTGGATAATGACAGGATTTTGCTGTCGTAACCACCGAAAAACCATATAGATGATTAATCCCCTAAGCAATTTTTGATAACTGCTTAGGGGATTGTTTTATAGTTCGGTTGATTGCATAAGCTGAGATTTATCTCTGTTAATTTGTATTTCACATTCCCTTTTGATTAAATTGTAGCAATAATATTTATAACCATATGTACTGCAATAGGACAGAATATATTACCCGATAGTGCATAAGCTATTCCAAACATTAATCCCATTAACATTTGCGGGATTACAGCCAGTATCTCGGTAACAGAAAAATCCGTAAAATTACAATGAATCAATCCGAATAATACTGCTCCCACAATAATAGCTATTACCGTTCTGACCTTGCCCGATTCTTCACCTTTCAGAAAGCCCAGCACAAGTCCCCTATGGACAATCTCTTCAACCAGCGGACCAAACAGGCAGGCGGGCAATATCATAAATATACCGTAGCTTTCGATTGCATCATCTACACCCGCCTGATTATCACTCTCTCCTATGCCGCAGCTGTCCAGAATAATCGCAGCTGCAATAATTAAAACCAATGCAATGAATAAACATATAACGATTATATAAATATATTTTTTATTATTCTCCTTAAAATCCTTTAGGCTGTTCCAGAGTGTTTTCCGGAAAACAATAATATAGAATATAAATAGTCCACCATAAAAAACAAAATCAATATACTTTATAACGTTATCGTAACCAAATATTTTAACAATCAGTTCCGGTTGAGTCCCTATAAAAACTTGTAATGCTATAAAAACTAATAGTGAAATCAGACAACGCAGCCTGTTTTCTTTTGTCAAAATCATGATTGTCCACCCCATCCCATTTAATGTTTTAGTCGAAAAAGCGTCAAATTCCGACTTACATTAGATGATTATATATCAAAGCCTATGCACAGTCAATATGCATAGTAAACAAGAACGCCACAGCACTTTTGACGAGAAATCACAAGTGCTGTGGCAAAGCCATCTATATCATTCCATAGATTCTGGAGCTTGGCATTTTGACTATTATCTTATATCAGAACAGCCTGAAGCAGGAGAGTGCGACCGTTCCGCCGGTTGTAAACCTAAGCGTGTGCAAACCTTCCACCGGCACAGCGTCGGTTCGGACGGTTACAAACCTGCCCGTTCCGACAGCCCCGCCCGAGCCGGGTATTTTAAACTTGGCGATAGTCTGACCGGTTCCGGCGCAGCTTAATGTAAGCTCTGCCCCCGAACCGGGGACGAACGCCGTCACTTCGGCGTGGGTATATCCCTTAAGACTGCACGCAGGATAGTTTATAAAGCTCTGCCAGTCCTGTATCAAAGCGTATTCGGTAAGCTCAAAGTCGGTGCCGAATTCCACTCCCATATAGTCGGACGATAAGGTTGCAGGAACCGGCATTGAAACGTTTACTCCCTCAAAGCTCCTGCCGGTAACCTCGATTGCCGCCGCGCGCCTTATATCCTCGCTCGACGAGCCTATCATAATGGCGTATTCGCCGCTGTAAACCTCCTGCGCGCCAGTGTTGACGTCGTAAAAGCCCAGAGTGGAGATGTCAAGTGTAAGCTTGGCGGTTTCGGTTCTGCCCTTGGGAACATTAATCCTTGCAAACGCCTTAAGCTGCTTTCGTGGAAGCGGAATCGGAAGCTTTGGCGGTGCAACATAAAGTTGAACCACCTCGTCGGCGTCCACGATTCCGGTGTTTCTTATGTCGATTTCCACCGTAAGCACCGAATCAGAGCTCAGCTGCCTTGCGCTCAGCCTTGGAGTGCCGTATTCAAAGCTTGTGTAGCTTAGTCCGTGCCCGAACGGAAACAGCGGCTTGCCGGTGAAGTAAAGATATGTGCTTTTGGTGCGGATGATGTTGTAATCACGGATGTCGCAAAGGTCTTGCGAGTCGGCATACCATGTTATGGGGCATCTTCCCGCAGGGGAGAAGTCTCCGAACAGGCTTCCTGCAACCGCCGCGCCCATGGCAGGACCAGCATGGCAGATATGCATGGCTGCGCAGAGCTTGCGGGAATCGAAGGCATAAGGGTATCCCGAAACCATATACAAAACAGCGTTTTTATTGACCTCTAAAACAGAATCAAGCAGCTTTTCGGCATGAGCAGGAAGGTTCAGGTGCTTTCTGTCGTAACCCTCGCGGGCGTTTATAAGGGGATGATTTCCTGCAAACACCACCGCCTGAGTGCAGGAACGGGCAAGCTCGGCGGCTCTTACCTCGCCGCTTGAAACCGTTTCTATCTCGAAAAGACAGCTTTCATCAGCCCTCGGAGAGCTTTTAACCGCAAGCTTAAAATCGGTAAGTCCAAGCGGTCTTTGCTGCCAGTTATACATTATAACCTTGTCCCCACGCTTTTTAACGGTTATCATTTCGTGGACGAACCAGCCGTAAACCTCGTCGGCAACGCAGCGCATTATGCCGCTGTCGGTGAGAAATTTGCCGTTTTCCATGGATTTAAGCGAAATTGCACCGTCTCCCCAATCATAAAGCTCAAACAGACAGCTTTTAACAGGTGCGTCCTCGGCAGGGCAAAGACCGCCGTCGGCAGAAATGGTGAGATATTTTCCGCTTGCAGGATGGCGCAGGGCGACGATATCGCAGCCGGTGTCGCAGCAGATATTATCCTCTCCGGCGCGGCGGATAAGTTCTTCAATAATTGTGCCGTTTCTGTCCGACAGACCGGTGTACCAATCGCGGAAATTCATGCCGGCATGGATGCCTATTACCGCGGTTTTCTTTTTGGGACTGAACGGAAGCACGCCCATGCTGTTTTTGAGAAGTATTACCGACTCCTTAGCCGCCCTTTCGCTGACCTTGTAAAAGTCCTCGCAGCACAAAAGCTCATCGGAATAGGAACTGTAGGGGCTTTTGCCGTCGATATCTCCCAAAAGGAATCTTGCCTTAAGCAGTCCGGACAGAGCATAGTCTATATCGCTTTCGTCGATTTTGCCCTCGTCCAAAGCCGCTCTGACCGCATTGCGGACGATTTCGGCACTGTCGGTCATAACGTCCGCGCCGTGGTTTTTATATACCCTTGCGGCGGTCTCGGCAAAGGTTCTGTCCTTTTTGTGGGACAGCACGTTTGCGCAGAAGTCCCCGCCGTCGGTGACAGAGAAGAGCATTCCCCACTGCTTTTTTAATATCTCGTCAAGCTCGGGATTGCACAGCGCCTCAATTCCGTTTATTTCGTTGTAGGATGTCATAACTCCCTTTGCGTCGCCGTGGGTGAAGGCTCTTTCAAAGGCTTTCAAGTAATAATCGTGCTTTAAACCAAGCGGTATGCTGGCGTTGTCCTTGCCCCTGTCCTCCTCGTTGTTGTTGGCGTAAAAGTGCTTTAGCATGGGCAGAATGCGCAGATGCTCGGGATCGTCGCCAGCCATACCGCGGGTATACGCCGCCGACATCTCGCCTATAAGATAAGGGTCTTCGCCGTATGCCTCCTCGTTTCTGCCCCAGCGGGGGTCGCGCTCGGCGTCGACGGTGGGTCCCCACACGCAAAGGGATGCCTTGCCCTGCTTGTTGTATATACGCGTTTCGATACCGGTTATCTCCCCCATTTTATACATCACATCGGGGTCGAAGGTTGCGGCAAGTCCGAAAGGCTCGGGGAAAACGGTGGTTGGGGATTCCTCCCTGCCGCGACAGACAAGTCCGCGCGCAACCTCCGCGCCGACCGGAAAGCCCTTAAGACCAAGCCGCTCGACCGGCTGGCTGTATGTAGTAAGCATTCCAAGCTTTTCATCAAGGGTAAGCTCGCGCAAAAGTGCGCGCACCCTTTCGTTTATGTTCAAAGATTCGTTCATAAATTTATATCCAGACATTTCAGCCTCCCAAAAATTCCGCATATAAGCGGAAGTATTAATATGATGATAACATACAAATAAGCATTAAGCAATGAAAATAAGTAATTTTTTCTTAACCTATTTAATTTTCGTCTTAACATTTTGTATGATTTTGGAGAATAAAAACAGCGCATATCCTGAGCTTATCAAAATCTGCGCTAAATAATGCACGCCGCAAAGCGGCAAGCAGGCGAAGACTGCGATAAAAATCCATCGCCGCAAGGCGATACCATCACTTTTCACTTTTCTCTCTTATCTTTTATCTGGAAAAGTCGCCAAACTATATGAGAGAAAAGAGAAGAGAGAAAAGAGAAAAGTACAAAAAGAAAAGCCACCTTGCGGCGACTTTTCTTTTTGGTGCCGGTGACCGGGGTCGAACCGGTACGGTATCTCTACCACAGGATTTTGAGTCCAGCACGTCTGCCAATTCCATCACACCGGCATGTGAAACAACTATGTTAGTATAGCAGAAAATCATGGATTTGTCAATACAATTACCGCAAAATTTTGTCTCAAAAAATAATAGCACAGACAATATCCTGCCTGTGCTATTACATTCAAACAATTATCAGATATTAACGATCTCGCCCATCAACTCTAATTAGATGTTTACGATCTCCCCCATAAGCTCTCTGCCTGCGCCTATTGCGTTCGACTCGTCGGTGTCGATGTGCATTGCGGTGGCATAGCTTGCGCTTACGCGGCATACAACGTCGCCTAAAATTGCCTTTCTTTCGGCAGTGTCAACCTTGACCCATACAACATCCTTGTCCTTAACGCCAAGAGAAGCGGCGTCTTCGGGGGTGAGGTGGATATGTCTCTTTGCAATGATTACTCCTTCGCTGAGTTCAACCTCTCCGCAGGGACCAACCAGCTTGCAGGGAGCGGAACCGGCAAGGTCGCCGGACTCTCTTATCGGAGCGGTGATACCGATCGAGCGGGCGTCGGTTGCGCTGAGCTCAACCTGATCCGCCTTTCTGCACGGACCCAAGATGGAAACGTTGGGAAGCTCCTTTTTGGGACCTACAACGGTAACTCTTTCCTCGCAGGCGTACTGACCGGGCTGGGAAAGATCCTTCTTTTTGGTGAGGGTTGCGCCCTTGCCAAAGAGAACCTCTAAGGTTTCCTGAGTGACGTGTACATGACGTGCGGATGTTTCAACAATGAATTTCATTTTATTCTGTCCTTTCTTTTCGGATGGATTTTCAGGCTTTTGAGGGGTTATTATCCTCAAAAAGCTGATTTATCTCAAAGCTATTTTACTCCTTTTTTGCCCTGAAATCAAGTACTATTTGTCTTTTCCGATAATTTTCTTGAAAATTGCGCCGTTCTTAAATTCGATTACGAACACTATTGCCAAAAGCGAAAGCCCGAACAGGGAGACAAATATTGCAAGCGTTAAATAGCTTGGGAAAAAGCGCATTTCAACCGTATGCTCGCCCGCTTCAAGCTCTATTCCTATAAGCGAATCGATAAGCTTAACAGGCGTTACCTTTTTGCCGTCAACGGTGATAGTCCAGCCCGGCTCATATGGAATGGTGGTGAACAGGACTCCATCCTTTTCGGCAGTTACGGTTCCCTTTAGATGTGTGTCGCTATGCTCGGTTATGTTCCAGCCGCCCTTGCGGATGGTTTCAACCGCCTCGGCAAGCTTTTCGGTGTCGAGCTGATAGAACAGAACGTCCGAGAATATTGCTTCGCCGTTTGCAAGAGTCATTCTTAAATGAAGCTTTTCTGCGGGGTCGAATGTGCCCAGATCGAGTATGCTGTAATGCTCGCCGGTGAAGAAGTAATCGATAAAGGCGTAGTTGGTGATATCCCACGAATCCGCCTTAAGCCACATATTGCACTGGCGCTGATAAAGCGTCGGGAAGAAGGCGTAGAGCGGCTCGGATGCTTTCGACTCTTCCGTGAAGTTCAGGGAAAATTCAACATAGCTGTCCTTGTCCGGAACGGTGGTGGTGTACATTATATGGTCGCCGGTGGTGGCGGTGGTGCAGTTTACGGTGTCGGTATAGTAGGAGTATAGGCGGCGGAAGAACTTAATGCTCCTGTCGCCGAGAATATCCTGCATAAGCAGCTCCTGATTTGCTATCGGGTCTTTAGATTCGAGCTTGGTTTCTAAGATATCCTTATCCGCCATGTATGCTATCGGCAGGGCGTAGGGGTTTTCGTATACCGATATTTCGCAGCCGGTGTCCTCCTCAGACATAATCTGCGGGTAGCCCTCATAGGGGAGCTTTAACATGTTCTGATAGTTCTGGCGGGTAATCTCCTTTTCATCGAGCGATGGTGTAATCTCGTCGGGCTTGTGCATAAGATACTTTATTCCAAACAGCGAGTCGGTTAAAAGCGTTGCTCCGGTGTATTTGGTGTAATGTCCCTGCATTCCGAAGCCGAGGGATTTCAGCATTTTCAAAACGGGAGTGTTCATGGTGGAGCTTGAATGGGATATTCCCTTAAAGCCCATGCCCATGGGGTCGTTTACGGTGCGGTGGAAGGTCTTTTCCATGCGGTAGAGGGAGCCGTCCCGCTCCTCCAGCTCGTCAACCACCCTTCTGCCGTCGATAAAGTAATCCTGATATGAGGAGTATTTTGAATACACAACGTCGCAGTCTATCGCCCAGACGGTGTACATGGAGTTCTCGAAAATTTCAAGGCATATCAGCACCGCCGTTACTATCTTCATGGCAGTGTTGTTATATTTCTTGAACAAAAAGATGACAAACGCGAACGCCACCACGCACAAAACCGAGAACCATACCGTTTCGGCGAGGTAAAACTCGGGGTGTTCCTGCTGATTAAGTATTGCCAACACCGCTATCCAGCCGAACGCTGTAAGCCCTATTTCCTTAAAGCTTACGCCCTCCAAATTTTCAAACGCGCGGAAGGCGATTATCAGCATAAGGAAGGAGAATGTAAATGAGTAGCGGTAGGGCAGCCAGTTTGGAACCTGAAAACCGTGCCAAGCAATGTCCACGGTGGAAAGATACATACTTCCGTACACCGCAAACATCAAAGCTCCGTAGGATACCTTTTCCTTTGCCTTTATCCTTGTATTCAGGAAGTAAAGCGGAATAAGCATTACAACTATTGTTCCGCAGGCTATCATGGGCAGTCCTTCCGGACGGACGGTATCGTATGTGTTGGGGAAAAGCTTTGTCAAAAAGTCGAATATGTCAAACTGGTTTGTGGGAGAAAAGTCGGGGTCGGAAAAATCAAGCTTTCCGAGTCTAAGCGAGCAGTAAACCGGTATCAGCACGATTGCAGCACTCAGCACCGATATGATCGCGGACGCCGCAAATTTCAGACCGCTTTTTATAAAATGCGGGGCGATGACGTGATCGGGTCGGGAGAAGATGTAAAAAACAAAGTAAAGTGCCGAGAAAAAGCCCAGCATATAGCCAATATAGAAGTGGGAGAAGAACATTATACTGAGCGATACCGTCAGCAAAAGCATTTTTCCCTCATCCACAAGGCGTTCTATTCCCAAAAGGATAAGCGGCAGCCATATCATGCCGTCTATCCACATGGGGTTCATCAGCTCGACGACAATATATGTCATCAGAGCATAGCTGACCGAGAATATCACCTGCATATACTTTGAGGCGTGCTTGGATTTATCCAGATAATAGGCAAACGCCAAAGCACAGCAGCCGATTTTTACAAGCTGCATTATTTCAAGCGCACCGCACATCATGGTTCGCGGCAGCAACACAACTATCCACATAAACGGGCTTGCAAGATAGTAGCCGAACATGCCCATAGTCTCGCCGCTTAAGTTTCGCGACCAGCTGTATATCAGCGAATGATCTCCCCATATAGCGTCCTTCATCATCTCATAATAGGAGACATACTGACCGTTGAGGTCTAAAACAAGCACCGAAAGGTCGCCGTAGGGGTGAACTCCAAAGCAGGAGTATACTAAATACATGATAAACACCGGCAGGAAGAAGATAAGTAAGCCGTATCTGTGGCGATAGCACCATCTTCCGACCGGATTGTTCTCTAAAAGCTCTGTAAACGAGCGGCGCTTGGGTGCGGGTGCTTCCTGCGGGAGCAGCTCATCCGGCGCTTCGTTATTGATAGGTTGGTTTGTCGGGTCTTGGGTCATGAAAATCCTCCTGTATAAATCCGCAGTTTATCAATCCTCGGTGGTGCGGATTACAATATATCTTGGGCGGTGCTTAACCTGTTCGTATATTCGTGATATATAATAGCTGGACATTCCCAGACATTCAAGTATAACTCCGCCGATAAGCATTAAGACTATCGCCGCCGGACTAAAGCTTCCTAAATTCACCCCGCATATGCTTAAAACAAGCAGCACCAGCGAAGCAAGTATCACAATAAGCCCCATCGCGGTGGAGATATACAAGGGGATGCCGGTGAACGAGGTCAGGTTTCTTATGGCATAGCCTATCAGCTTGCCGGTCGTCCACCTGCGCTTTCCCGCGTGACGCGCGGCAACGTCGTAATACACTGTAGCAGATTCAAAGCCAACCCATCCCGAAAGTGCGCGGAAAAAGGTTATTCTTTCGGGCAGGGCAAGGATATTGTCTATAACCCTGCGGTCAATCAGCTTAAAGTCGGAAGCGTCCCGCATGTCGATTTTAGACGTTGATTGAATCAGACCGTAGAACACCTTAGAAAGCGAGCCATATGCAAGGCTTTCATCCCCGCGTGAGGATTTTCTGCCCTCAACAACCTTGGCACCGCCCTGCCACAAGCGATACATCTCGGGTATCTTTTCGGGCGGGTGCTGCAAATCGCAGTCGATGACAACGGCGGCTTCGCCCTTTGCGGCTTCGAGTCCCGCTAAGATTGCGCCCTCCTTGCCGAAGTTGCGGGAAAATTTCACCCCGCGTATGCGCTTGTCCAAGCGGTTAAGGCTGATGATTTTGTCCCACGAGCCATCGCGCGAGCCGTCGTCGACGAAAATAAGCTCGCAGTTTATATTCTCTTTTTCTAAAACGGCGGTAATTTCCTTCGCCGCCGCGGGTATATTATCCTCTTCATTATAGGATGGGATTACAACAGAAAGCACGTAAAATTTCCTTTCGGGTCAGACTTGATTTAAAGCGTAAAACTTTTCCGCTCTTTCACGCAGCTCAGGCTCTAACAGGTTGATGTCGGGGCGCTTGGCGTCCTTCCAGAAATCATACTGCGGCCACGGCTTCATGTATTTTTCGCTTCTTACAAGGATTTCGGTTATATCGTTTGCTCTGAGACGCTCTAAATAGTCCTGCGGAGATTCAAGCGGCTTGTCTAAAGCTATTCCGCCGCCGGGGAAGCCCCATGTATAATGAGTGTCCGAGCCGCCGGTCATCGGCAGATTATACGAAGCTGCATACTCCCTCGCCCGCTTGTTGAACATGGGGTCGGTGTGGGAGGCGTTTTCAACCTCAACGCCGTCAACGCATCTTGGGAACAGGCGGATGGTGTCGATATACCCTGCCTCGCGGAAGGGGTGAGGGTGCACTATAAACCCGCCGTTTGCGTGGACAAGCTCGGCATACTTGGGCAGAGTGATATTTTCAAGCTCGGGGTGATCCAGCAAAAACTGCTTGTCTATGCCGTAGGTCAAAAACTCGGTTGAGTGCCAGCCGAACTCGAGTCCGAAAAATACCTTAAAGCCTATTTCGTCGCCCCTCTTTTTTGCATCCTCATAGCCCTGGCAGAAAAGATGGATTTTAATATCCCACGGCAGCCGTCTGTCAATTGCGGTGTTTCCGCCGAAGAAATGGTCGGTTACAAAGCAGCCGTCGTAGCCGCAGGCTTTCAGACAGTCCACCTGCTGAGCACCGGAGCAGGGCGAACACAACGAGCCTTGAGAGGTGTGAAGGTGAGTTTCATATTTATACAGCTTAATTTCTGACATAATTAACCTTCTTAGTATGGATTATTTTGTTAGGATTATTCCGCCGGAAGCGTATGCCGCGCCGTCCGGTCTATGATATTATACTATTGTTTTTATTAGATGTCAAATAGAACTTATCTGACTCTCTTGCGGAATACAGCCCCGATAAACACCGAAAACGCCGAGAATATCGCTATCACAAGCACATATATCCAAGCGGTCGGGTTAAAGAACATATAAACGCATGGTATGAACACCACTGCCGCCTCTAATGCCATAAGCCAGTCGCCGCCGAAGCGTTTTCCGAAGAAGAAGCCCCCCGCCATCGAAACGCAGACGTCCACAACCGGCGTAAGGTTGTAAAAGGGCGAGTTGAGCGCATAGCAGATAAACGGCAGCGAATAATAGAAAATCAACGTTACTATCAGGTATGGCAGGGTGTTGTCGAAGCGCTGTTTCATGATGTTACCTCTTTTACTTCTTTAATGAATTTACCGTATCGTCGTCCGGAGTGACGTAAAGGGTTTTGTTGTTTGTGAATATCACCATGCCCGGCTTTGCTCCCGCCGGCTTTTTAACGTATTTTACAAGGGTATAGTCCACCGGAACAAGAGACGAACCCCTTGCCGATGAGTTGTAAGCGGCAATCAGCGCGGCTTCCTCTATGGTTTCCTGCGGGACTTCCCCGCCGAAGCTCTCCACTATAACGTGCGAACCGGTTATGTTCTGCACATGAAGCCACAAATCCTGCTTTGATGCGGTTTTAAGAGTCAGCATGTCGTTCTGGCGGTTGTTTCTGCCAACCAAAATCCGATATCCGTCGGACGACATATATTCAATCGGCGGCAGAGCCTTTGGCAGCTTTGTCTTTGATTTTGAATGTTTTATATAGCCCTCGGCGGCAAGCTCCTCGCGAATCTGGGCAAGCTCGCTTTCGGTGGAGGCTCGCGAAAGGGAATCAAACACCGAATCTATATACTTTGCCTCCTGCTCGCCCGCTTCGATAAGCTCGCGGAGCTTTTTCTCGGCAGTGTCCTGCTTGCGATACTCGCTGTAGTACCTTTGGGCGTTCTGGGTGGGTGTAAGGCGAGAATCAAGCTCTATTTCCATCGGCTTGCATTCGGGGTCGAAGTAGTTTTCAACCGTTGCCGTTGTCATGCCTTTTTCCAAGCGATAAAGGTTCGACATTATAAGGTCGCCCTTTATGCGAAGCGTATCGCGGTTTTTGCACTCGTCAAGCTCGATTTTCTGGGCGGACACTCGCCTTGAAATCCTCTCCGAAAGGCTTACAAGCAGCTTGAAAAGATCGCTTGCACGCTGGCGGGTCTGGGCGATAACGTCCCTCTCCGAATAGAAATAATCCAGCAGTTCGGACGGGGACGAAAACTCCCTTGTCACCATCATTGCGCCGTACTGGTGGATGTCGGTGAAGCAGAAGTCCTTCATCAGCCCGTTTTTATCTTTCAGTAGGACATATTTGTTTTCGTTTCGGGATACTTCCCCTGCCGTTTTCGTCAGCCAGAAGTAAAGGCGGTCAAGCTCGTCGGAAGTAAGCTCGCAGGCGGGCTTTTCTTGCCCGCGAAGGGCGTAGAACACCGCTTCCCGCGCGAAAACAGGCGATATGCCCTCGATAATTTTAACAAGCGCCTTTGAAGTCTCCGGCGATTTAGAATCATGCAAGGAAGCAAAATGCTCGTCCTTGTCAAGCTCGAAAAGACTGATTCTATTCGTGCGCGGAGGCAGGCTGTAGGCTATTCCGGGCAGAACAAGCCGAACGCTCGATATATCCTCGCTGACCCTTTTTATCGAGTCTATCACCCTTGAGTCCTTGCCGATAAGTATGATATTCGAGCATCTGCCCATTATCTCCGCCGCGACGGTCAGCACAACTCTGTCGCCGAACTCGTCGGTCGCTTCAAAGTCGAAATAAAGTATGCGTTCAAAGCCGTCCTGCCGGATGGCTATAAGCTTTCCCGAAGAAAGGTGCTTGCGCATAAGCATACAGAACATCGGCGGAACCTTGGGGTTTTCAAGCTCGTTTTTTGTAAAGTGAACCCGCGCCGTTCCCGCAGACGCCGAGAAAAACAGCTTTTTGTTGCCGTCGTTCAGGGTGCGCAGGGATATTATTAAATTGTCCTTGGAGGGCTGATGGATTTTGTCCACCCGCGCACCTATAAGCGAGCTTTCAAGCTCCTTTTTTACAAGATGAAGATAAACGCCGTCTAATGCCATTGCTAACTCTCCTGATTACTCTATTCAGACGGTACAGCCCGCAAACGGAGTTCTTGCCAAAATGAATTCATTCTGCGGAAACTGCGCTTCAAGCTTTTTCTTAAGATATTCCATAGCGATAGCCTCGGTTTCGTAATGTCCCGCGTCGATAAGGGTTACGCCTATTCTTTCGGCTTCCAAAAACTGATGGTGCTTTATTTCCGAGCTTATAAACGCGTCCAGCCCGAGCTCTCTTGCTTTCTCGATTCCCTCGCCGCCCGCGCCGGATATCATGCCAACGTGCTTTATCTGCCTGTCGCCCGCGACATATTTTATCGCAACACATCCGAACTTCTCACGGCAGAGCTTTGCCAGCTGCCAAGGGGTCATGCCGGCACCCGAACATTCGCCGATTGCACCGTAGCCAACTGGTCTGCCGGTAACGCTGTCAAAGCGGTTGACTTCCATCAGCGTGTGGGTGTTTTTAAGACCCAGGCGGTCGCACATCATGTCGCTTATGCTGTACTCGGCACTGTCTAAATTTGTATGCGAGCATATGCAAGCTATGCCCGACTTAAGCATATTGCAGGCGGGATTGTCCTCCGTCAAAGAGCGCAAGGGCGTGAAAATAACCGGATGATGGGTTAAAATCAGACTGCACCCAAGCTCGGTCGCCTCTTTTATCACCTTGTTTGTGGCGTCCAGTGCCAGAAGAACCTTTGAAACGCTTTGGCTGCCGTCGCCGACAAGAAGCCCTGCGTTGTCCCACTCGTCCTGAGTGCGGTAGGACGCAAAGCTGTCAATATATTCATAAATCTGTGATACTGTTGTCATAATCTTCTCCGATATATCTATAAAGCTGTTTAACCCGACTTATAATTTCCTCCGCCCTGCTAAGAACCTCGCCGTTTCGGCTTTCGCTCATAGCTTTGGCAGCGGTTTCAAGCCGGCTTGCCTGTTTTATTATGTATTTTTTCGCGGACGCGTCGCGCGGGTCGAGCGCACCGACAATCCGCTCAGTCTCGGACGGCTTGCGTGGGCTTCCGGTGTAGACTGCCCTCATTGCGGTATACAAAAATCCGCCGTCCTCGCAGGCACGCTGACATATAATCTCATAGCCGTTTTCATATAGCCACGAAATCAGCTCAGGCTCGCGGGTGTTGGGCTGCAAAACAAGGTTTACGCCGTGTTTAAGCCACTCCGCGCGGGCGACTATGTCTATTATAAGTTCGCCGCCCATTCCGGCGATAACGACGTCCGAAATGCCCTCCGGCGAAACGTTATCAAGTCCGTCCGACTTAATTATGCGTATTCTGTCCGCACAGGGGCTTGCTTCAACACTTTTCTGTGCACTTTTAAGCGGTCCGTCGGCGATATCGCAGGCGTGTGCCCTTTCGCAAACGCCGTTTTCAACTAAATACACCGGCAGCAGGGCATGGTCTGTCCCAACGTCGCAGACGGTTTTCCCGCCCGCGACGAGTCCGGCACAGAGCATCAGTCTTTTTGAAAGCGAAACCGACATTGCTTATTCCTGTCCGAAGTATTCGCGGAGCTTTTTAACAAGCTTGTCCGGATCGGCACCATGAACCTCGCACGCCTCGGCAATCGATTCTCCCCTTGCGGAAGGGCAGCCTAAGCAGTGCATACCCATCTCTAAAAACATGGGAGCGCAGCCTGCGTCCATATCCAATACATCGCCGATGATAGAATCCTTTGTGATCTGCATAATATATCCTCCTTAATAATATAAATATAGTATGATATCTTTACAGACAATTATATATTATTTCCCGAATTTTTGCAACACCAATAAATAAAAAATACGGCATGAACTTAAAAAAGTCCACGCCGCGATTTTCAGCAATGATTAAAGAGCTATATCAGTATAAAACCGATTAGTTTTCTTCTTTCTGCTTGGCAAAGCATTCGCTGCAGTAAACCGGTCTGTCGTCATGGGGCTTGAAAGGAACCTTTGCTTCCTTACCGCAGGACGCGCAAACGGCAGTGTAGAACTGTCTTCCGGCTTCCTTCTTGGATCTGCGGCATTCCTTGCACATCTTAGGCTCATTCTCGAAGCCTTTTTCTGCGTAAAATTCCTGCTCGCCGGCCGTGAAAACGAATTCCTTTCCGCAATTACGGCATACTAATGTTTTGTCTTCGTACATATTTTTTCCCTCGCTTTTAGTGATTTGCCAAGCTGACTAACACCTGCAACTTCGATTAATAATATGAACTAATCAGTAACGTTCGGAATTAAGCTGCATGGCTTAAAATTTATAAAAACCCCTCAGGGCTTTTATCATAGTTTGCGGCGGAGCTTTTTTCGCACCCTTGCAAGCGCGTTATCCGCCGATTTGAGCGATATCCCCAGCTTATCGGCTATTTCCTGATAGCTTGCGCCGGACATATACAGTTCAAAAGCACTTTTTTCGGTTTTGCTTAAACCGTTTTCCATCCACAAAAAAACCTCGCTCAGCTCTTCGCGGCTGATTACGATATTTTCGGGAGACTGCGAGCCTTCAAGCTCCAGCCCTTCGATATTTTCTTCGCAGCGGCTTATCCGCTGAGATTTTCTTATCGCGGTGATGATCCTGTTGTGAACGCAGGAGTAGGCATAGGTGGAAAAGCTTGCCTCTCTTTCGCCGTTATAGGTTTTAACGGCGTTCATCAGACCCAGTATCCCTTCGGACACCAGATCGTCGAAATCGGACAGATTCGTCGAGTAAAGCCGCGCAACACGCCGCACCGTTGCCAGATGGCGGGAAATAAGCTCAGAATAAGCCGCTTCGTCTGACATTGAAATCGAAACGAGGCTTTCGTCGCTTTCGGTTTTATATCCGTTTTGCAGCAAGGCTACCACCTCACAAATCTATCACTTTGACATAATAGCATTTTTGCACTAAAAAGTCAAGTCCATTGCGCAAATTTTTGCGCTATTATGTGAAAAGCGACAAAAACAACGTTGAATATATAGCAAAAACGGCACAGAAATTGCTTTCCGTGCCGCAAAAATATGCTTTTTCAGCGTCAGTTCTGGAACAGGTTCTTCCACAGACCATCATAGAAGCTGCCCGAATCTTCGGCGCTTTCCTGACTCGGCTCTGAAGACGATGCGTTCTCAGCCTCGCCGTCTTCATTGGGAGCGCTGTAAGCGTCGAAATCGGAAGCGATGACAATAACGTCGATAGTGTCGGAAAGCTCCTCGTTAAAGCTTGTACCAAAGATAAGCTCAACATCCTCGGCGGCTGCCTTGGTTATGGTATCGGTAAGCTCTGCAACGTCGCCCGCGATGATATCGTCGGACATGGTGATGTTAAGAAGCAGCCTCTTGGCGCCCTTGATAGAGGTTTCAAGCAGAGGACTGGATATAACCTGAGCAACAGCGTCGGCAACCTTGTCCTTGCCCTCGCCGTGACCTATCGCCATGTGAGCGTAGCCCGCGTTGGACATTATCGTCTTAACGTCGGCAAAGTCGACGTTGATTTCGCCGTTGCGCAGAATAAGCTCGGTCACGCTTAAAACGGCGGTCTTTAAGATATCGTCAGCCAGTGCGAACGACTGACGCATGGTTAAATTCTCTTTTCCTGTAAGCAGCTTCTGGTTGGGGATGACTATAAGCGAATCGACATTTGCCAGAAGGTTTTCGATTCCTTTTTCTGCCTGCTTAAGCTTTCTTGCGCCCTCAAAGGCAAAAGGCTTTGTGACTACCGCAACGGTGAGTATTCCAAGCTCTCTTGCAATTTCGGCGACAACAGGGGCAGCACCGGTTCCGGTTCCTCCGCCCATGCCGGCAGTGATGAACACCATATCCGCGCCCTTGAGGTTTTCGAGTATTTCATCCTTGGATTCCTGAGCGGCACCCTCGCCTCTTTCGGGCTTTCCGCCCGCTCCCAATCCGTGGGTAAGCTTTTGACCTATCTGGATCTTAGTCGTTGCCTTGGAGTTTTTAAGAGCCTGAGCGTCTGTGTTTACAGCTATGTATTCAACGTTTTGTATGCCCGCTGCAACAATACAGTTGAGCGCGTTACCTCCGCCTCCGCCGACACCTACTACTTTAATCTTGGCAAGATCTATTCCTTCATTTTCCATAACGAAGCCCATTTTCTTATTCCTCCATTATCTATTAATCAATGCTTGTTCTTCTCAACAGGCCGGGACACAATCTATGCCGAAGAAAAGCCACACACATCTAAATACAGTATTATAGTAGCATAAAATCTCGCTATTTGCAATAGTTTTTGAAAACAAATTTCAGATAATTTGTTCCAATCTGAATACTTTTTTGCGATTGTTGGCAAAAGTCCCTGAAAAACTTAATATTCGCAGGGATTATGCTTCCTCGGACATGTCATTCACCGTTGTTCTCGCCGCCTTCACCGCCTTCGCCGTCCTGCTGTTCGGGATTCATTCCGTCTAAGATCGACTGTTCAAGCTCCTTGCGGTTTTTAAGATCCTCCTCCATCGCGGCAAGATCCTCGTCGGTGACAAACGAAGCTCCGGCAGACGCGCTGTGATATATTATCCTTCCGGTGATGGCAGGGTCGAGCTCATCCGCTATCGCCTTTATGTAGCGGAGCTTGTATTCATAGTCAAGCGAGCTTCCGAACTCGACATCTATGCGCCCCTCATAGCCGAGCATAATGTCGGTTCTGTCGGTTATGTCTATGTATGAAATTTTGCCGGGACAGGTTTCTTCGATGGAGTTAAGAAGGTCGTTAACAATGCTTATCTTGTTTGGATCCTTTGATTCGAGCTGCTTGCCAAGACCAACGCCTGTAAGATCCAAGCCGTATATCTGCATAAGCTCGACTCTGGGGGAAGCCTGCTCGGTTTCGAGATACCTTCCGCTGCGGCTGACGACGGCATATCGCGCGCCCTCGTAGCGGCAGCAGGCAAACGGCTCGGCTTCCTCAACGGTTATAATCATCTTGTCGGGAAGCTTCCGCTTTACCGATATGTTTTCGATGTATATAAGCGTTTCCATTATTTTGCGCTCGGCTTTGTCGGTGTTGATGTTGTACATGTTCTTTCCGGTGGAGAGATTGCCAGCGGAGAGGATCTGCGCAGAGGAGTATTTTTCGTTGCCGGTTATTACAAACTCGTTTATCCGGAAAAGCACCGTTCGGGAGAGTATGAACAGGACAAGCGCGGAGATTATGAATATCATAAGATAATATAGCGAAAGATTTCTCCTGCGCCTGCGGCGGCGTACATTTCTGCCGCGCGGCTGGGGCGACTTGACGACGTCTCTCATTTTTTCACATCCTTACACTAACAAAGTATCAAAAACCAAAGACTTAAAAGCTTTCCGTCCACCCTTTCTCGAAAGGGTGGCAGGGTCTTGGGGCGGCGCCCCAAGTCGCTCCCCGCAGGGAGCGAAATCCCCAGCGAAGCGAAACGCAGGAGAGGGAACAAAAACAGTCCAGTGGACTGTTTTTGTGTGGGAGGACCCTCGTCGGGGGTCCTCCTATGGGCGCACGGAGTGCGTCCATGACTGCACAAACTTTCCTCACGCAGTAAACCCTGATATATCATCAAAAATCAAAAACTCATTTCCTCTTAATCCTCGCCCCGACAGACCCAAGCACCGCTTCAATGCTCTCATATCCCCTGTCGATAAAGTGAAGATTTGAAATAGACGTGGTTCCCTCCGCTCCCAGCGCAGCAACAGCAAGCGCCGCACCCGCGCGAAGGTCCGCCGCTCTTACTCCCGCTCCGGAGAGTGCCGGAACTCCCTCTATAACCGCAACTCTGCCCTCAGCCTTTATGTCCGCGCCCATCCGCATAAGCTCGGGAGCTGCCATAAAGCGGTTTTCAAATATGTTCTCCACAATCATGCTGGTTCCCCTTGCACGGGTAAGGACAGCCATTACTATCGGCTGGCAGTCGGTGGGAAAGCCCGGGTAGGGCATCGTGCGGACGGTTCGCACCGCCTTAAGCGGTCTTTTGGCGTTGATAAACAGCTTGTCGGAATAGGGATACACCCCGCAGCCCATCTCGGAAAATATTGACATACAGCTGTACATATCCTTGGGGTTGACGTTTGTAAGTATCAGCTCGCCGTTGGTTACAGCCGCAGCTCCCATATAGGTAGCCGCAACTATTCTGTCCGGCATAACGGTGTATTCGCAGCCGTGAAGGCTTTTAACTCCGTTTATCGTAACCGTCGAGCTGCCCATTCCCCTTATATCCGCGCCGCAGGAATTTAAAAAGTTTGCAAGGTCGGTTATCTCCGGCTCGCGGGCGGCGTTGTATATCACCGTTTCGCCTTCGCCAAGGGCGGAATAAAGCATTATATTTTCGGTTGCGCCGACCGACGGCAGCGAAAGGGTTATGTCGGCATGAACCGGTCTTGTGCCTGATGTGCAGTCCAGCACGCCGTGATCCTCTATTATTTTTACGCCAAGCCTTTTAAGGGCTTCGAGGTGGATGTCTATAGGTCTGGGACCAAGCTCGCACCCTCCCGGAAAGGAAAGGCGGCACCTGCCGGTTCTTCCTAAAACCGCCCCCAGAAAAACTATGGAGGAGCGCATTTCCCGCATGAGAGCCTCGCTGACGGTGTACCCTATCGCCTCGGAGGAATCAACGGTTACGCTTTCATCCTCCCTTGCGCACTTGCAGCCGAGCGAGCCTAAAATCCGGCAGGCGGCATATGTATCCGAAAGAGCCGGACAGTTATGTATAACGCTCTGACCTCCGCAAAGAAAAGCCGCTGCAAGAACCGGAAGCGAGCTGTTTTTTGCGCCCTGAACCTTGATTTCGCCCTCTATCCTGTTTCCGCCCTCTATAATAAGCAGGCTCTGCTTCGAGTCGGCATATGCGTCCTTATTTTCAAGCATCGTAATTCCCCTTTACCATATAGTTTGAATGAATCTATAAACATAATATGATAAAAGGGATAAATCTGTTAAGAATCAGCCTTCCAGAACCCCGCGTATTACTTCAAGAATCCTCTGCGGGGTGTCCTTGATATAAAGCTTTGCCGCGTTCTGCGAAAGACCCGCAAGCCTTTCGGGATCATTTATAAGCTCGTTGACGGTGTTAATAAGCCATTCCGAGCTTAAATCCTTCTGCTCGACAAGTATTGCCGCACCCGCGTTTGCAAGCACCATGCCGTTGTGATACTGATGATTTTCAGCCACTATCGGGGAAGGCACCAAGATTGAGCCGCAGCCAACCGCTTCGATTTCGGTCAGCGCGCCCGCACCGCAGCGGCTTATTATAAGGTCGGCAGCCTCCATGCAGGTTGACATATTGTCGATATATTCGCGCACAATAAATTCGGGATGGTTTGACAGCTCCACTCCGTTTGAAGCGAGCGACGCCGCAAAGGTTCCCCTGCCGTTTTTGCCGTAGGAATGTATGTGATTTACCTTTATGCCGTTTTTAACATACCACGCGATAAGGTCGGAAACGGTTTCGTTTATCCTGCCCGCTCCAAGGCTTCCGCCGGTGGAAAGTATGCAGATATCGCCGTTCAAGCCGAGTGCAGCCTTTGCCTCGCTCTTTGAAAGCCTGTTTTTGTCGAAGCCGGAGCGCACCGGAAGACCGGTTACTATGCACTTGTCCTTGTCCTGAATGTAATCTTTCGCTTTTTCAACTGTCAGCATTACCCTGTCGGCAGTCTTTGCAAGCACCTTGGTGGTTACTCCGGGAAAAGCGTTCTGCTCGTGAATGACGGTTTTAATCCCCATCTTTGCCGCCTTGTGGACAATAGGCTCGCAGACATAGCCGCCTGTTCCTATTACAAGGTCTGGCTTAAAGTCATCAATAATCTTTTTTGCCCGCTTGCCTGAGTGGATAAAGTAGTCTGCCGCGATGATATTCCGCTTTATGTTTTTAAGAGTTAGCTTGCGCTGAAAGCCTGCCACCTTCATCTCGGCAAACGGAATCCCCGCCTTTTCGACAAGGCTTTTTTCGATTCCGTTAGGTGTGCCGACATACAAAAACTCGGTATCGGGGTAAGCGTCCTTTATGATTTCGGATATGGCAAGCGCGGGATTTACGTGTCCTGCCGTGCCGCCTCCGGAAAGTATTACTTTATACATATATATCCCCCTAAATATTTTCGCATTGCCGCGATACTCCAAGCACTATTCCCATCTCGGCAAGCTGTATCATCAGTGCGGTTCCTCCCGAACTGAAGAACGGCAGAGAAACGCCGGTGTTAGGAAACGCGTCGCACGCGACCGCTATATTGAGTATTACCTGAAATCCCACTTTAAAGACAAGTCCCGACACTATCAGCATACCGAACTTATCCGGTGCTTTTGAAGCTATCCTGAAGCCGCGCCACACAAGGATCGCGAACAAAAGTATAACGGTTATGCCGCCGATATAGCCAAGCTCCTCGACGATTATTGCAATGATAAAGTCGTTCTGCGATTCGGGAAGCCAAAGGTATTTCTGCCGCGATTCGCCAAAGCCAAGTCCGAACCATCCGCCCGAGCCTATCGCTATCAGCGACTGCGCAACCTGCCAGTTGGCATCGTTGATTCCCTCGTCTATACTTCCCTGACTTTTAACTCGGTTGATGATGTAGTCAAAGCCGCCCTCTCGCATTGCGCCGTATGCAAGTACTACCACCAGCATAGCCGCGCCTGCCAGTCCGACGATTTTCAGTATCTCCTTCCAGCTCATGCCGCTTAAAACGATTACGCAGCCGAAGAGCGCGCACATTATCATAAGTCCCGACATATGCCTTTGCAGAACCATGTTCAGTCCGACCGGTGCAAAGGTGATAAGCATTGGCAGCCAGCCCTTTTTAAAGGAGTTGATATGCGACTGATTTTTGATTACCAAGTAAGCCAGAAAGATTATCAATACCGGCTTCATCGCCTCGGAGGTCTGGAAGGACAGTGGACCTATATTTATCCAGCGGTGAGCGGTGGGTGCCTGCGGATATGCTACTCCGAAGAATGAGGTGTATGTAAGCAGGGCGACCATTCCAACGTATGCCATGATGATTATGTTGGAGTTCATGAGTATATGGTAGTCGAAGAAAGACACAAACAGCATTATTACTATGCCGAAAACTGCCGCTATTCCCTGCGTTCTGACATATGCATAGCCGTCGTTTTTGGAGGAGAGAAGACCCTCCATATAGCTTGCGGAGAACATCATGATAATTCCGTATACCAGCAGAATTATTACGACGATAAAGAACATCATGTCGAGATTGCCCTCGGCTAAGCGAAGTCCGGGCTCTTTTTGTCTTTTTTTAACCGCTCCGCCCGGATTCTCGGCGGGATTTGCATTTACAGGTGCGCCTGAAGCGGAAGCCGGATTTGTCTTTCTCTTTTTCCTTTTGAGCATTAATGCTTGCCCGCCCTTTCTTCCTTGATGTTATTCGCCGCTGAATATATCAGCCGTTAGAGCTGTAAAGCCATGTAAGAAGCACTCCCAATGCTCCCGCGGCAAGGGTGATTCCTGAGAACACCCACAGAATTTTATACTCGCTCCAGCCGCAAAGCTCGAAGTGGTGGTGTATCGGAGCCATTTTAAAGACTCTCTTTTTGCGTATCTTAAAGCTTAAAATCTGGATAACGTCGCTTAAAAGCTCGACTATATATATTATTCCGACAAGAGGTATAAGCAGCTCGAGCCCGCTGGCGATTCCGAGTGCCACCACCATTCCGCCCAAAAACATCGAGCCGGTGTCGCCCATAAAGACCTTTGCGGGATGGAGGTTCCAGATAAGAAATCCCAGACAGCCGCCGGCAGTCGCCATCGACAGCGCGGACATCTCCCAATTGTCTAAAATCACAAATATCATGGTGAACGCCGCCGCGTATACAACCGTTACCGAGCCTAAAAGACCGTCGACACCGTCGGTGAAGTTTACGGCATTTACAACGCCGTAAATCGCGATTCCCATAATCGGGTAGTAGAGCCATCCGAAATCGACTGTGCCTATCAGCGGGAAGACAACCTCGGTGGTGTATCCCAAAAAGTGAAGTGCGGCAAGGTAAACGCAGATTAAAACAACCTGCAAAATTGTCTTAGCCTTAATGCTGAAGCCAAGATTGCGCTTTTTTACCACCTTGATGTAGTCGTCAGCAAAGCCGATAAGCATGAAAAGCATCGAAACCGCGATTGCAAGCAAAAGCTTTAAGCCCGCTTTTTCGGGGGCTTCAATCATGTTGGCAGTGCGATACATTTTTATGCAGATATATGCCACCCACGCCGCTATCGGCACCGAAAGGATGAACATAAACCCGCCCATAAGCGGCGTTCCCTCCTTGGATTTGTGCCACGCGGGACCTATATCCAGAATATGCGAGCCTGCTTTGAGCTTTCTTAAATAGGGTATGAGTATCAGTCCGAAGCTGCCGGCGATTGCAAACGATATCAGTCCGGCAAGAAGATTAATCCAAAAAGGCATATTACTTTTTAGTCCTTTCCAATGGTTTTCCTTTATTCAAGAGCTTTGAGCGCCTCGGCAACCACCTCGCGCTCGTCGAAGTGGATTTTTCTGCCGCCTGCAAGAATCTGGTAGTCCTCATGACCCTTGCCGGCAAGCACTATAACGTCGTGCGGGCGGGCGTTTTTGATTGCCCAGAAGATAGCTTCGCGCCGGTCGTCTATTTCAGTATATTCGCAAGTTTCGCCTTCAAGACCTGCTATTATCTGGGTTATGATGGAATGAGGCTCTTCGTCGCGCGGGTTATCCGAGGTTACTATGAGAAAATCGGCATGGTGAGCCGCTGATTTTGCCATTAGAGGGCGCTTTATCGGGTCGCGGTTGCCGCCGCAGCCGAACAGGCATACAAGTCTGCCCTTTGTAAGCTCGCGGACGGCTGAAAGGATGTTGTCAAGCGCGTCCGGCGTGTGGGCGTAGTCTAAAATCACGGTAAAGTCGCGCCCGGTGGGAACGACCTCGCACCTGCCCCTAACGCCCGCAACATCTGCAATCGCGGGGACGGTTATGTTGCCCTCGTATCCCAGCAGGTCAAGAGTCGCTAAAGCCGCAAGACAGTTTGAGACATTGTAGCTTCCGGGCAGCCTGATATGCGCCTTAAAGCTTTTTTTAGGGGTGGAGTACCAGAAATCCGAGCCGGAGCTTTCAAGCTGCGTGCCGCTTGCGGAGTAATCCGCCGAATAATCGTCTATAGAAAAGCTGTATTTTTCGCAGGTGATCTCGCTTAAAAGCCGTCTGCCGTAAGAGTCGTCGATATTTACAAGAGCCTTATTGCAGCGCTCAAACAGCAGCTTTTTAGCCTGATAGTAGTTTTCCATGGTTCCGTGAACGTCTAAATGATCCTGCGTGAGGTTGGTAAAGACCGCCGCTTCAAAGAAAGCGTCTCCCAGTCTGTACTGGCTCAGCCCCTGCGAGGAGACCTCCATTACAACGTATTCGCAGCCTGCGTCAGCCATCTTTGCAAGAAGCTCGAAAAATTCGTCCGGCTCGGGGGTGGTTCGCTCTGCGTGGACGGGCGTATCGCCGATTTCGTTGCCGCAGGTGCCTATCAAGCCGCATTTATGTCCCAAAGCTGTTAAAAGCTTTTTTATGACGGTTGTTGTGGTGGTTTTGCCGTTTGTTCCGGTAACTCCTATCAGCTTCATTTTGCGTTCGGGGTTGCCGTAATAGTTTGCCCATATGCGGGAAAGTGCAAGGCGGGAGTTATCCACTATAATCTGATTGGGAACGCCGCAGTCGCGCTCGACAACAAATGCGCTCACGCCTTTTTTATACAGCTCGGGGACGGCATCATGAGCGTCGAATTTTGCGCCCTTTAGGGCTATAAAGATATCCCCCTCGCCCATCGGCTTGCGGTTGTCGGAGTATATGCCGCCTATCTCGAAGTTATCAAGGGAAGTTTTTGCAACGCCGTTAAGAATATCATACAGCTTCAAACTTATCGCCTCTATATCGTTTTTGTGATACTTGATTCAACTGCCATCATCCTGTCTCGTCGTTGACAAGGAAGTAGGCTTCTATAACCGTGCCCTTGGGCACTTCAACGTTGACGTAGTTCATTCCTCCCGAGCATTCCGCACCCGCCTTATGAGCGGCGCCGCCCAGCGGACGAAGGTTAAGGCCGATGGAAGCAAGCTTTTTGTTTGCCTTTTCAAGCGAGTAGCCGGTGAGGTCGGGGACGGTTACCATGTCCTCCTCGTAGTCCTCCTCGGTGTAAAGGATAACGGTGCAGCCCTTGGGCATTTCGGTTCCCCTCAGCGGGACCTGCTTAACAACCGTCTCGCCGTCGCCGACGATGTTGTATTTCAAACCCATACTTTCTATTGTAGCCATAGCGGGACCGATCTGAGCGCCCTGAACATCCGGAACGGTAACTTCAAGGTTTTCAAGCTCGTCTTCGGTGTATTCGGCATAGTAGCCAAGATACGGCAGAATCTCGGTGAACACTTCGGAAACAACAGGTGCTGCAACCGCAGAACCGTAATACAAACCGTTGCGCGGCTCGTCTACCATAACAAGCATGATTATTTCGGGGTCGTTGGCAGGATAGAAGGCGCAGTAGGAGGAAACATAGGTATCACCGTTGGGGTTTTCATCCAGCTTCTGTGATGTTCCCGACTTGCCGCCTATATTATAGCCGTTGATATAAACATTGCTCCGCGAGTTTACGGTTACTACCGATTCGAGGGTGTCGCGCATTATCGCAGATGTCTCCTCGGATATTACCTGACGCTTGATTGTGGGGGTGAACTCCTTGACTATATTGCCGTCGCAGTCCACAATTTTATCCACTACATACGGTGTTACAAGGTTTCCGCCGTTTACCACCGCCGCATATGCGCATATCATCTGAATGGGGGTTATCTTATTTGTCTGACCGAACGAGCTTGAAGCAAGGGTTACCGGCGTCATCTGTGCGTAGGAGGCAAAAAGGCTGCTTGTTTCCGCGGGTAAATCTATGCCGGTTTTTTCGGTAAGTCCAAAGGCTTCAAAATATCTTGAGAAATTCTTTGCGCCCAGCTTCTGACCTATCGCAACGAACGCAGGGTTGCAGGAGTGGGTCATCGCTTCAACAAAATTCTGGGTGCCGTGTCCGCCGTTGGTCGTCCAGCAGTGGAAGGGTACGCCGTCTACAGTAACCGCACCGTTGCAGTAGAATTTGTCGTTTAAGCTTATGGCGTTCTCCTCTATAGCTGCCGAGCCGGTTACTACCTTAAATACCGAGCCGGGGAAGTAAAGCTCGGATATCGCCTTATTCTTCCACTGCTTGTTCCAAAAGGCTGAACGCTGGTTGAGATACTCCTGCTCGTTGCCCAGCCCTTCAAGACCGGCGAGTATTGCAGCCTGCTGGGTGTCGTAAATCTCGGCGGGAGCGTTGAGGTTGTAGTCGGGTTCGGTTGCCATGGCGTAAATCGCGCCGGTTTTGGCGTTCATTACAATTGCACAGGCTCTGTCCTTGGGATTATTCTGCAAAACTGCTGATTCGAGCGCCTTTTCGCAATAATACTGAATTGTGGCATCCAGATTAGTGTAGATAGAATCGCCGTCGCGGGCGTCGTAGCTCTGCTTGTATTTATACTGGAACTCGGCTCCGGTGGCGTCGCGCGCGCTGACTATTCTGCCGTCGGTTCCGGTGAGATAATCGTCGTAGTAGGCTTCCAGACCATATATGCCGTAGCCGTCGTAATGCAGGTGACCTATTACGTTTGCGGCAAGGTCGTTTTGGGGGTAGTATCTCTTTGCGGTGGGAGTTGCCCCGACCGAGGTTATTCCCGCCTCGGACATAGCCTTGACTATCTTGGTGGCAGCGGCTTTGTCAACCTCCTTGGCTATCTCCTGATAGGCGTTGTTTTTATAGAGCTTCTGCCTTATATCCTCCGGCGCGATATTCAGCGTTTCGGAAAGGGTGGAGACAATATATTCCTCGCGGTCGATTTTGTACTCCTCGGGGTCTCTGCCCACAACCTCGCGGTACATGGTGGATTCCTTGCCCATATCCCTTTCGGCAAAGGTTCTGGGGTCCACAAAAACGGTGTAGACGGTTACGCTTTGTGCCAGAACCTGTCCGTTCTGGTCGTATATAGTGCCGCGGTTTGCCTTGACGGTTGTTGCGCGGAACTGCTGGCTGTTTGCAAGCTCCTGATACTTTTTGCTTTCCTTTACGGCGACCTTATACATGCTGAACGCCACAAACACCATGCAGGCAATCATTATTGCGAATATTACAAAGTAAAGTCTTCTGCGCATTGAGGCGGTTATTTTATCCGATACTGCCATTTTGTTTCCTTTCCGCTTTTTCGACGACAATCCGGCAAAAAGCTTAGTTTAACCCAAAAACCGTAATATAAAATCTTAATGCAACACCGCGCAAAGAGCGACTAACGCCTTTGTGCGGTGTCCCTGATACACTATAATTATTTCGTTACGCTCCCAGATATTCATAGATATTTGCAAACCAGTTCCTTATTATAACGAAAATGTTCTTTTTCTCCATCTCAACAACCTCTATAACGGTGTTGCCCTCGAACGCGACGTATTCTATCTGCGATTTGTCAAGCTTCTTTAAGCCCAAAGTGTTCTGGGCGTATTCCTCAACGTTTTTAAGAGATGTCCGCGATTCGTATTCCGCCGCAAGAGCAACATTTTCCGCTTCTAAAGCCTTAAGCTGCTCCTGAAGCTTGGCAGTCTCCCCGAAAAGACGGTTTGTTTCCACCTTGCCGTAAAGCATGGCAAACATCATTCCCAGAACGACAACAGCCGTTAAAAGTATGCCCTTTGCGCTCTGAGGCTGAAAGTTTGTGTTCTTTTTTACCCTTATCTGCGGCTGCTTGGCTTCCTGCTGTTTTGGCTTAGGCTCGTAAACAGAAAAATCATAGGCTAAATTTCCCCTTTGAGTCGCCATGGCTGCTATCCTTCCTTTCTTTTAAACTGCCGTTGTTTTCTAATCCTTTATCTTTTCGATGATCCTCAGCTTTGCCGAGTGGCTGCGATTGTTTGATTCGAGCTCGGCTGCCGAAGGCTCTATCGGTTTTTTGTTTACAAGCTTTGCTCGCGGAGTTCTTCCGCAAACGCATACCGGAAATTCCGGCGGGCATATGCAGCCCTGAGTAAACGTGGCAAACCGCTGCTTAACAAGTCTGTCCTCCAACGAATGGAAGGTGATGATTGCAAGCCTTCCGCCCGGATTAAGCACTTCAAAGGCTTTATCCAGTGCTTGGGAAAGCTCTCCTAATTCGTTGTTGACCTCTATTCTGATTGCCTGAAAGGTTTTTTTGCAGGGATTCTTTTCCCTCCGAACCCTGGGCGGAACCGACGTTTTTACTATTTCTGCCAGCTCCGCGGTGGATTCGATAGGTTTGGATTCACGCATTTTTACTATATTAGAGGCAATGTTTTTAGCAAATTTTTCTTCGCCGTATTCAAACAGAATCCGGCAAAGCTCATTGTAGGGGTAGGTGTTTACGACATCCCGTGCGCTCAGACCCTCGCGACTCATGCGCATATCAAGCTCGGCGTCGGTGTGGTAGGAAAATCCGCGCTCGGCGTTGTCGAGCTGGTAGGAGGACACTCCTAAATCCAAAAGCATACCGTCGATACGCTCTATGCCCAGGTCTTTAAGGATATCGTCAATATTTCCGAAATGGTCGTGCACAACGGTTGCGTTGAGTCCATACAGCCGCTCTTTGGCGATTTTAACGGCGTCGGGGTCTCTATCAATCGCAATCAATCTGCCGGTTGTAAGCCTGCGGGCTATCTGGCTTGAATGACCCGCTCCGCCAGCGGTGCCGTCGACATATATGCCGTCGGGCTTGATGTTCAGACCCGCAATACATTCGTCCAGCATGACCGGAATATGCTTGAACTCCATGATTACTCCAGCGCCGCCATCGCGGCATACAGGGCTTCGGTGTCAATCGACTGGGTATAGTCCTCATAGGTGGATTTATCCCAGATTTCAGCAACGTCTATCGCCCCTACAACGTAAACGTCTTTTATAAGTCCGGCGTACTCGCGAAGAGCCTGCGGAACTAAAATCCTGCCCAGCTTATCTGTTTCAACGGGGTTTGCGCCCTTTACATACATATGGGTGAGCATTTCCTTTTCGCGCCCAGGGTGCATGGCACTTATCTTATCGACAAGCGACTGCCACTTTTCCTCGGAATATGCGACAAGGCGATGATTTGCCCCACGGGTGAGCATGAACCTTTCGCCGATTATATCGCGGAATCGCTGAGGAAAGGACATTCTACCTTTCTGGTCGATTGAATATGGAAGTTCTCCGCTCATATTAACATTTGATGGCAACAGGCTCACCTCCGTTTACATCGAAATACCGCCATTTAACACCAAATACCACTTAGTACATCAATTATACCATCAGGTTTTCAAAAATGCAATAGCAAAATTCTTAGTTTTCTGAGAGATTCATAGAAGTTCGCCCGCAAAAACTGTGCAATTTGACCAATCATCAGAATTCTCGCAAAAACGGACAAAAAAATCGGGTGACTCCGCCTGCGCAAAGTTACCCGATATACATAAAAATTCGGTGCAGAACCGCCTTGTTATGGGTTCCGCACCGATTATTTCAACTATTTCAGAGTTGGATTACTCGTCGTCCTCGTCTTTGTCTTTATCTCTGTCCTTGTCTCGGTCTTTGTCCTTATCTTTTTCCTTGTCCTTATCCCTGTCTTTATCCCTGTCGTCGTCCTCATCCTCGTCCGGCTTTTCGTGGACGGTGATGTGCACTCTGTCGATCTTCTGCTCGTCGGCAGATATCACCCTAAAGGTGAAGTGGGATATTTCAACCTCTTCGTTGAGGCTGGGGATATGATCGAGATTTTCCATTACCAAACCGCCTATCGAATTGCAGTCGGTTTCAATTTCGTCCTCCTCAAGACCCGCCTTATCCAGAAAGTCGCGGATGCTTAAGTCTGCCGAGACCTCGTATTCATCGTCGCCGAGGGAGACAAAGGAGGTATCCTCCTCGTCGGTTTCGTCGTAAATCTCGCCGACAAGCTCCTCAATAATATCCTCCATGGTAATAATGCCCTGAGTTCCGCCGTACTGATCCACAACCACCGCCATATGGCTTTTTGAACGCTGCATTTCCTTCATTATGTCGGAAATGGAGGTCAGACCGAATATGTAAAGCGGCTTTTGGATTATTTCGTTGATATCGCGTCTGCCGTGGAGGTACATATCAAAGAAGTTCTTTTCGTGGATGATTCCCACAATGCTGTCAATCGTCTTTTCGTAGACAGGAAGTCTTGAAAAATGAGAGGTTATGAACACTTCCTTAATGGTTTCAACATCGTCCCCTATTTCGACTGCGGCGATATTAACACGCGGAATGAGGATTTCCGAAACGGAAATATCCGAAAATTCCAGCGCATTTTTAACAAGGTCGCTCTCCGACTCGTCGAGCACGCCTTCGTCCTCGATTTCGTCTATCATCAGCTTAAGCTCTTCTTCTGTCATGGAGGGCTGGTCGTTTTCGCCGCCGACAAGCTTAACTACAAGGTTTTTAAGCTTGATAAGCAGCCACACCAGCGGGGTGAACACCGTTATCATCCACCAAAGAGGGTAGGCTATGAACAGACAGAACGTTTCGGGGTATTCCTTTGCAAGATTTTTCGGGAGTATCTCGCCGAATATGATAACCAAAACGGTTATTACAGCCGTTCCCACCGCCACATACTGCGCGCCGAAGCGGTTTGTTACCATAAGGGTCGCGACGGATGCCGCCGCTAAATTTACGATGTTGTTTCCGATAAGTATCGCGGTCAGCGCCTTATCGAAGCTTTCGGAAATTTTAATAGCCAGCTTTGCCCGCTTGCCGCCGTCCTGTGCTATCGCGCGGAGCCTTGTGTCCTTAGCGGCTGAAAATGCGGTTTCTGATGCCGAAAATACCGCAGATAAAAGCAAAAGCACAACTATTATGAAAATATCCATTTAAGAAAATCAAACCTTTCCTGTATCCAAAAATTCATTTGGCGGATACATACCGTTTAATAAGCATACCGCACGGTCTGCAAGTATGCACTCTCATTCGCCGTTATACGGCGGCTGTTGTACAGCGTTTACCCGCCATGAGAAGAGCGGGGCAATTGATGCGCAAAGACTTAATATGCCGAATCCGGCGAAAAGCCTTCACCATATACTATATGCATATACATATAAGTATACATCTTATATGTTATCACAAGAAAATAAGTATGTCAATACAAATCATCAAATATTTATACCGGCTTTGATAATTTTATGGCATTTTTTCCTTGACCAGCCCTGCTATTCCTTCACAACAAGGCATTTTCCGATTCCGTAATACTCAAAAAGCCTTACCGCAGAGCTGTTGATTCTCTCGCCGATCACCGCAATCGGCACTGCCGGCGGGCAGGAAACGCTTGCTCCGGCAAGGATTCTGCCCTCCGCCTCTGTGGTCGGGATCCACTCCTGCATTGACATAAGCGCCTCGTGGGGCGGCATTGCCGTCTCCATGCGCGCAAGCTTGGGCGGGCAAACGTCTATCGGCTCGGCGCGGGGTATCTCAAAAAGCGCAGCTTCAAGGCGCGCATAATCCCTATCCGACGTTTCGGATGAGAACATCATAACGGTAAAATCGGGGTCGGAAAATTCGCAGACTATCCCCTTTTGCGCAAGGATCTGGGCAAGCCGTGTTCCGGTATAGCCGTAAGCTTTTGGGCATATTGTAAGCTTTAACGGCTCCTGCGAGACAAGCGTATATCCCCGCCCGGACAGCCTTGCTTTGCATGATTCCGCCCTTGCCGCCGAGGTGCGTATTCTATCGGCAAGACCTTTATGCAAAAGACCGTTCACCGCGTCAAGCGACTGCAATATGAGATATGACGGGCTGGTTGAAGCAAACACCGACAGAGCATTTTCGGCATAATCCGCAAAGAAATCGGGTGCCGTGCGCGAGATATGCAGATAAGCCGCGCCGGTTAGTGCCGGAAGCGTCTTATGCGCGGAGTCGCAGACTATATCTGCCCCCAAATCTATGGGATGGGCTGAGCTTTCGAGAAATTTCAGATACGCTCCGTGGGCGTTGTCAACCATAAGTATACTTTGGTATTTATGACACAGCCGCGCAATCTCGGCTATATCCGCGATATTTCCTATATAATCAGGGTTGGTTATGTAGACCGCCGCAGGGCGAAGCGTTGCCAGCATTTTTTCAAGCCCGTCAAGGTCGATTTTGCAGGACAGCACCGAGTTATCAAGCGAATACAGCCACCTTACGTCAATATCCATAAGAGCCGCGGCAGTTATAAATGTCTTGTGTGCGTTGCGGGCTGCGATTATCGTGGGGGACGCGCCCCTGCTTTTTGCGTAGAGCTTTGCAAGGTAAACCATCGCCCTTATGCAAAGTGAGGAGCCTTCGGCGGAGTAGAACGTCCGCGCCGTACCGAACAGTCGCAAAGCGTTATTCTCACTCTCAAGGATGATTCCCTCGGCGTGATACAGCACATCCGCGCCCTCTATTTCGGTTATATCAAGGCTTTCCGCACCTATAAGCGCCCTGCCCTTGTGTCCTGGCATATGAAGACGCAATGCTCCGCTTTGAGAATAGCTTTTTACGAAGTCGCAGATTGGGGTGTAGGAAGGCTCTGCATGATTCATGTCCATTATATCACCGGACTTTCCAAAGTAATAGCGGCGAAGCCGCAGCTTAAAATCCGTCGGCGAAAGCCGACTCCTCAACGCACCGTCAGGCGTGCATCACAGGCGTTTCATCGCCAGATGAAACGCTGACATCACTCATCACTACGAGCGTCAGCGAGTGCATCACTTGCAAGCAAGTGCATCGTTTTTCAGGGCTTCTAAGTATATCGCGCATTCCATTCTCTTGCGGAAAAGCTCGCAGCCGCTTTTGTACACTCCGCGAATCGTGCCGGTGGCGTGATAGGCGTTTGCGGCACATCCGCCCGAGCAGTAAAGCTTAGCCCAGCAGTCGGCACATTCGGGGCGGGCATATACGTTGCAGCCCCTGAACTCCTCCTGCATTTCGTGATTGGTGACTCCCTCCCAGATGTTTCCAAGCTTGAATTTTTCGTCCCCGACAAACTGGTGGCAGGGGTAAAGGTCGCCCCAAGGGGTTACAGCCATGTATTCCGTGCCCGAGCCGCAGCCGGATATCCTTTTATATATGCAGGGTCCGCCGCTTAAATCTATCATATAGTGATAAAAGGTAAAGGGTCTGCCCTCTGCACGGCGCTTTCTCATAAGCTCGGCAAGCTCTTCATACTGCTTTTTGACGATTTCAAGGTCGCTTTCATTGAGGGCGGACGGGTCGTTTGGAGCACAGACCACCGGCTCCATGCTCAGCTCGTTAAAGCCTAAATCAAGCATGACCTTTATATCTTCTAAGAAGTCGGGGTTGGCGTGGGTAAAGGTGCCGCGCATATAGTAGTTCTTGCCTCCGCGAGCCTGCACAAGCTTTTGGAATTTGGGGACTATCCTATCCCAGCTTCCCCTTCCCAGATAGTCCACGCGGTACCTGTCGTGAACCTCTTTTCTGCCGTCGAGACTTAAAACGACGTTACTCATCTCTTTGTTTGCAAAGTCGATAACATCGTCGTCAATCAACATTCCGTTGGTGGTGAGGGTAAAGCGGAAGTTTTTGCCGGCTTCCTTCTCAACCGAGCGGGCATAGGCTACAAGCTGCTTTACAACCTCGAAGTTCATAAGCGGTTCGCCGCCGAAGAAGTCGACCTCCAAGTTGCGCCGCTCCCCCGAATTGGCTATCAGGAAATCAAGCGCCTGCTTGCCGGTGTCAAAGCTCATAACGGCGCGCTCGCCGGAGTATCTTCCCTGCGAAGCAAAGCAATAGGAGCAGTTGAGGTTGCAGGTGTGGGCAACGTGCAGACAAAGAGCCTTTACCACACCCGAAGTCTTCTGCTTTAACTCCCCCGCCATCGGCGCAAAGGTGTCGGGCGCGAACAGGCTGCCGTCTTCCTTTAGGGAGACTATCTCGCCGTAACATTCGCAAAGCTCGCTTTCGGTGATTTCGGGGTTGTCCTTGTACTTATCTAAAAGAAGCGCAACTATTTCGTCCTCGGACTTATCCTCAAACATTGAGATAATGTCATAGCACACGTCGTCAACGATATGTATAGAGCCGGAATAAACATCCAAAACGATGTTCAAGCCGCCCTGTTTGTAGCAGTGTATCATATAATTCAAAATCCTTTCAGAGTCAAAAAAATAATGCCGCCGAAAAATGCGGCGGCACTGTTTTTCTGTGATATTATTTCTTGTCAGACTTTTCGCACTTCTGGTTTGCAATGCCGCAGCTGGTTTTGCAGGCAGACTGGCAGGAAGTCTGGCACTCGCCGCATCCGCCGTTCTTTGCGCTCTTGCAAAGGTTGCGGGTTTTAAGAGTAACAACATGCTTCATGATATATTACCTCCGTATTAATCAATAATTTTCACCATTATAGCACAGTCTTCGGCGGTTGTCAAGAGATTTAGCGGCAACGTAAATCAGACGGTCACAAATCGCAGAAAACAGCGCGCAGTACCCAAAAGCAGGAGCCTGCGCGCAGAATACGTATTTTCAGCTTTCCCTTAGCTCTCCCGACCCATTTCCGCGCCCGTATCGCTTACAGTCGCCACAGCAGGCATGAATCCCGCAAAGAGGCTGTTACGGCAGCCACATTTATCGTAATTGCAGAGCGATTTATATATGCAGTCGCAGACCCCCTTGCCCTCCGAATCGTAATAGTTCTCAAAAACAACATTTCTTTTCAAAACCGAGCAGTATCTCAGGCTTGCATATCTGAAATTACCCATCTTATTCGCACCTTTCAATCATGAATATTTCTACTAATAATTATATGCAGAATTGTAATTTATAAGCATGACCCGCCATATTTATTTAGTAAAACGGCTGAAAATGCGCAGACAACCGCCGTTAAAAAAAACATCTGAAAGGACGAATATCATGACAGCACTGTTGCTTAAAAAGGAACAAAGAAAGCTCGAAAAGCAAAGAAAGCTGCGGCTTAAGCAGCTTGAAGAGGATATCGAGGCGGTGAACAGGGCGATTGCGGTTGCCGAATCGGGGTTCAACGAGGTCACCGACACAAGCCTTACCGACGCGCTGATATTCGACAGAGCGGCTTTGGAGGCGCGCAGGAACTATCTTTTAAAGCAAGCCAAGGATGTCCTGTCTTGCAAAGCAGAAACTTTGGACACTTAGGACATTCGCAAAAAAGAACCGTCCGAGTAAACCCCGAACGGCTCTGATTATTATTTTATCTCGATTCCCTCGCACAGAGTAGCCGCAATTACAGCCTTAATTGTGTGCATTCTGTTCTCTGCCTCGTCAAAGACGATAGAGCGCTCGCTTTCAAACACCTCGTCGGTTACCTCCATGCAGTCGATTCCGAACTTTTCGGAAATCTTTTTGCCTATGCCTGTTCCTAAATCGTGGAAAGCGGGCAGACAGTGCATGAATACGGCGTTCTCGGCGGCGGCGTTCATCAGCTTTGCGTTCACCTGATAGGGCGAAAGGTCTTGTATTCTTTCCTGCCATACCTCGTCGGGCTCGCCCATGGACACCCAAACGTCGGTGTAGATGACGTTTGCACCCTTAACGGCTTCGGCGGGGTCTTCGCACAAACGTATGCTTCCTCCGGTCTGCTTGGCGATTTCCTCGCACTTGCGGACAAGCTCTGCGTTCGGGAAGTACTTTTTAGGAGCGCAGGCGGTGAAGTTAAGACCCATCTTGGCGCAGCCAACCATCAGCGAGTTGCCCATGTTGTACCTTGCGTCGCCCATGTATACAAAGTTTATCCCCTTAAGCCTGCCGAAATGCTCCCTTATGGTGAGAAAGTCGGCAAGAATCTGGGTGGGGTGAAATTCGTTTGTAAGACCATTCCAGACCGGAACCTTGGAATACTTTGCAAGCTCCTCAACAATCTCCTGCCCGTAGCCGCGGTACTCTATGCCGTCGTAGATTCGGGAAAGGACGCGCGCAGTGTCGGCAATGCTCTCCTTTTTGCCGATCTGCGAGCCGGTGGGGTCTAAATAGGTGCAGCCCATGCCAAGGTCGTGCGCGGCAACCTCAAACGAGCAGCGGGTGCGGGTGGAGGTCTTTTCAAATATCAGAGCGACATTTTTGCCCTTGCAAAGCTTGTGCGGGATTCCTGCCGCCTTTTTAGCCTTTAAGTCCGCAGCTAAATCTATGAGATATTCGATTTCCTCGGGGGTAAAATCAAGCAGCTTTAAAAAATCCCTGCCCTTTAAATTCATGCTCATCACAAATCCTCCTTAAGCTTGTTTCTTACCGCGCATATCTGCGATTCGACAGACGATACCGAGGTTCCGCCCGCGCTTATACGCTTTTCAACGCAATTTTTAAGGTCGATTTCGGAGTAGAGGTCTCCCTCAAACAAATCGCTGAACTTTTTGTACTCCGAAAGCTCCAAAGTCTCTAAAACCTTTCCGCTTGCAATGCAGGCGGCTACTATCTGTCCGCAAATCTTGTATGCGCTTCTGAACGGCATACCCTTTTTTACAAGATAATCCGCCAGATCGGTTGCGTTTATAAAGCCCTTTTTCGCGGCGGCAAGCATATTATCGGTGTTGACTTTAAAGCCTTCGATCATGCCGATAAACACTTTTAAGCACATCTTAACGGTGTCAACCGCGTCGAACACGCCTTCCTTGTCCTCCTGCATATCCTTGTTGTAGGCGAGGGGCAGACCTTTAAGGACGGTCAACATACCCATTAAATCGCCGTAAACCCTGCCGGTCTTTCCGCGAACAAGCTCTGCCATGTCGGGGTTTTTCTTTTGGGGCATGATGGAGGAGCCGGTGGTGAAGTCGTCTGAAAGCTCGATAAACTTAAACTCCCAGCTAGACCACAGAACAATCTCCTCGGAAAATCTGGAAAGGTGCGCCATTATTATCGAGATGTCCGAAAGCAGCTCTAAGCAGAAGTCTCTGTCCGAAACGCCGTCGATGCTGTTAAGACAAATGCTGTCAAATCCAAGCTCGGCAGCTTCAAAGGCGCGGTCGGTGGGATAAGTGGTTCCCGCCAGCGCACACGAGCCGATGGGGCAGATATTGAGCCGCTTTTTGCAGTCGCACAAACGCTCTATGTCGCGCAGAAGCATCATGGAATACGCCATCAGGTGGTGACCAAACACTATGGGCTGGGCGCGCTGTAGGTGGGTGTACCCAGGCATAACGGCAGACTTGTACTCCTCGGCGCGGTCGGTAATAGCCGATACAAGCGACTTTAGCAGGGCAATAATTTCGTCCACCTCACAGCGAAGATACATCCGCGTGTCAAGCGCAACCTGATCGTTGCGCGAGCGGGCGGTGTGAAGCTTTTTTCCAAGCTCGCCTATGCGCTCAGTAAGTATCTGCTCGACGAACATGTGAATGTCCTCGCATTCGGGATTGATGGAAAGACTTCCGTCCTCCAGATCCTCAAGGATTCCACGCAGACCCACTATCAGACCGCCGGCGTCCTGCTCGGAAATTATCCCGCATTCGGCAAGCATTTCGGCGTGAGCCATGCTGCCCTGAATGTCCTGCCTGTACATCCTCGAATCGAACCGAATTGAGGAATTGAAATCATCGGCAATGCTGTTGACAACGCCGTCGGTTCTTCCTGCCCACATTTTTTCCATTGATTGCACACTCCGTGTAAAAAATTTTATCAAACTATAAAAACCAAAAAACCAAAAAGTTCGCCAGCCTTTCAAGGCTGCAGGTGACGGCGCCAACTTTGTAAGTCGCTTGTCAATAGTATGCCGTCACGCAATGCGTTTCCTCCGTAATTGCCTTCTCTTTTTCGATAAGCCAAACCATATGCCGTTTTCGACATATGCTTTCAATCAATGGACGGAAACGCCAGACTTTTGATGTCGGCTTGGGCAGCGCCCTCGCAGGGTCTTGGGGCAGCGCCCCAAGTCGCTCCCCGCAGGGAGCGAAATCCCCGACGCAAGCGAAACGCAGGACAGGGATGAAAAACAGTCCGGTGGACTGTTTTTCAGTGGGGAGACCCTCGTCGGGGGTCTCCCTATTGACGTACGGAGTACGTCAATCACTGCACAAAGTAATAGCTAACATCAAACTCAGATATATATCCAAACTTCCCGCCCGCAGTTATATCTCTCAAAAAGGATAATCTTACTTTATCCCATTCTTAGCCTTCATCTTGGCATAAACCTTGGTAGGCAGACCGTAAAGGTTGATAAATCCTGCCGAATCCGCCTGATTGTAAACCTCGTCCTCGTCGAAGGTTGCAATTTCGGGATCATACAGCGAATAAGGCGAGGTAACACCTGCATTGATCATGTTGCCCTTGTAAAGCTTGAGGGTAACGTCGCCGGTGACAGTCTTCTGGGTGGTCTTTACAAAGCTTAAAATAGCCTCGGTAAGCGGTGTGAACCACTGCGCGTTGTAAACCAGCTCTGCAAGCTTCTGGGCTACAAGCGACTTGTAGTGCGCGGTTTCCTTGTCGATGCAGATGGTTTCAAGCACCTGATGTGCCTTGTAAAGGATTGCTCCGCCGGGAGTCTCGTAAACGCCGCGGCACTTCATGCCTACAAGACGGTTTTCAACTATGTCTAAAAGTCCTATGCCGTTCTCCCCGCCAAGCTTGTTAAGGGTTGAAACAAGCTCAACCGCGCCCATCTCAACGCCGTTTACAGCGGTGGGAACGCCCTTTTCAAAGTGAATCTTAACATATGTCGGCTTGTCGGGAGCCTGCTCGGGGGATACGCCCATCTCCAGGAAGCCGGGCTTGTTGTACTGCGGCTCGTTGGCAGGGTCTTCAAGGTCCAAGCCCTCGTGCGAGAGGTGCCAGATGTTTTTGTCCTTGGAATAGTTAGTCTCGCGGCTGATCTTCAGCGGGACGTTGTGAGCCTCGGCGTAGTCGATTTCCTCCTCGCGGGATTTGATTGACCACTCCCTCCACGGGGCGATGATAGGCATGTCGGGGGCGAAAGCCTTTATTGCAAGCTCGAAGCGAACCTGATCGTTGCCCTTGCCGGTGCAGCCGTGGCAGATAGCGTCGGCACCCTCTTTAAGGGCGATTTCCGCGATGCGCTTTGCTATCGGAGGACGCGCAAACGCCGTGCCAAGCATATAATCCTCATACAAAGCACCCGCCTGAACGCAGGGGAAGACGTAATCGGTTAAGAACTCCTCGGTTAAATCCTCGATATACAGCTTTGAAGCGCCGGTTTTAAGAGCCTTTTCCTCCAAGCCCTCAAGCTCGCCAGCCTGACCGACGTTTCCGGAAACCGCGATAATTTCGGGATTATTGTAATTTTCTTTCAGCCACGGGATAATGATGGAGGTGTCGAGTCCTCCGGAGTATGCCAGAACTATTTTTTTGATATTTTCTTTTTTCATGATATTGCATATCCTTTCGTCATAAGTTAATATTTATACAAAACGTTGAATTAAATATACCACGTTGAAGCGGAATATGCAAGAGCTTTTTCTCAAATAATTTTATTTCGTATGCACGCACAAAAAGCACAAATAACCATCCGCTTTATTATTGATTTTGACAAATGCGGCGGGCGGTATCTTCTCAGAAGCGGCAAAAGCAAGCTGCAATTGCTGAGACTCTTCCGGATATTTATGCAATTATGCGTATAATAAATGTATATTCGTGTGAACGCGTTTTACTAATATCCGCTTGACATTTTTCCGGTTTGAATGTAAACTTAAATTGTTGGCAATACTAATGAAAAGGACTGATGACAATGAAAATATACTTCAACCCCGACGAAAAGCTGGTCGCCGCAATCCGCAAGGGGCTTATGAAAAAAGAGGGTCACTGCCCGTGCAGACTTCAAGAAAATGAGGACACCATGTGTATGTGTAAAGAGTTCCGCGAGCAGATTGCCGACCCCGATTTTGAGGGCTTCTGCCATTGCAGACTGTACTACAAGGAAAAGTAACGAAAGGAGAATGTTAAATGATTACAGCATTAACTAACGACAACTACCCGCAGGAGGTTTTAAAGTCGGACAAGCCCGTGCTTATCGATTTCTGGGCGGAATGGTGCGGTCCCTGCCGCATGATGTCTGAGGTGGTGGACGATATCGCCGAGACCCGCTCGGATATAAAGGTCTGCAAGGTTAACGTCGACGACGAGCGGGACATGGCTATAAAGTTCGGAATAGACGCTATCCCCACAATTATTCTCATAAAAAACGGCGACACCGCCGGCGAGGCTGTGGGATATATGCAAAAGGACGAGCTTCTTACCAAACTGGGACTGTAAGGAACGAATTGCTTTCCAAACTGGGACTGTAAAGGAAGAGCTGCTTTCCAAGCTGTGACTATAATTTAATAGTACTGTGAGCCGGTTTCTGTGCCGGCTCTTTTTTGTTTTGTCGGTTTGTACAAAAGGCAAGTTAGCCAAAACTAACATCTTTGTCAGGTCTACAAAAATGCATAAAGCTTATTGACGTTTATACCGCAGCGGAGTAAAATATACTCTGCAATAATACTATATATGGAGTGCGATATAATGACTCTTAAAGACGTTTCTATCGGCAAAACCGTAAAAGTCTTAAAGCTTAACGGCGAGGGCGCTTTAAGGCGCAGGATTATGGACATGGGTATAACAAAGGGAGTTAAGATAACCGTTAGAAAGGTTGCCCCTTTGGGAGACCCCTTGGAGCTGACCGTTCGCGGATACGAGCTTTCTTTGCGCAAATCCGACGCCGAGCTTATCGAAGTCACGGAAGCAAATAAACACTTTACATAAAAGGAAGAATCAATTATGAGCTATACAATTGCTCTTGCGGGTAATCCCAACTGCGGAAAAACCACCGTATTCAATGCGCTGACCGGCTCGAACCAGTTTGTTGGAAACTGGCCCGGCGTTACCGTTGAGAAAAAGGAGGGCAAACTAAAAGGTCACGACGATGTGACAATCGCCGACCTGCCTGGTATATACTCCCTTTCGCCCTACACGCCGGAGGAGGTAGTTGCAAGGCGGTATCTTGTGGACGAACGCCCCGACGCAATCCTCAACATCATCGACGGCACGAACATCGAGCGAAACCTTTACCTAACCACCCAGCTTGTTGAAATAGGCATACCGGTGGTTATGGCTATCAACATGATGGATATTGTCGAGAAAAACGGCGACAGAATCGACACCGACATTCTTTCTAAAGAGTTCGGCTGCCGTGTTTTAACCATCTCGGCAGTGCGTGAACAAGGACTGATTGACGCCGCTCTTGCCGCTGTGGAGGCAGCCAAGGAAGCAACCCCCATGCCGATTCACCGCTTTTCGGGAGTTGTTGAGCACGCTCTTGCACACATCGAGGAGGCAACCGTTCACAACAGCCTGCCGTTAGATCAGCAGAGATGGTATGCCGTAAAGCTTTTCGAGAGGGACGAGCGGGTGCGTGCAGTTTTAAAGCTCTCCGAAAATGCTCTTAATCACATTGAGGACGATATAATTCTTGCCGAAGCCGAGCTTGACGACGACGCCGAAAGCATTATCATCAGCCAGCGGTATAACTACATCGAGGACGTTATATCCCGCTGCTACAAGAAAAAATACAACGGCTTGACCCCCTCCGAGCGAATAGACAAGGTTGTAACCAACCGATTTCTGGCTCTGCCGATTTTCGCGGTGCTGATGTTCTTGGTGTACTACATATCAGTCACCACAATAGGCACATGGGCAACCGACTGGGCAAACGAAGGCGTGTTCGGCGAGGGCTGGCACCTGTTTGGAATAGGCTCGGGCGAATATCTTGAAGAGGTAACCGACTACGCCCAAGAGAATATATGGACGGCTCCGCTGACCGACGTTCTTGCCGTTGCGGAAAAGTCGGACATTACAGGCGCTTCGCAGATACTCGAAACCATCAAAGCCAAGGACTACCCCGCTTTTGAAGCGGCGTATTCCGACTACGGCGAGGCTCTTGCCCAGAGCGGCTATGACATCATTTCCATCTCGGAAAACGCCATAGCTGCCGCCCCGCAGACATCATCATACGGCATATGGATAAAGGGTGTGCCGGTTTTAGCGGACGAGTTTTTGACAAAGATCAACTGCGCCGACTGGCTGAAAAGCCTTATTGTCGACGGCATTATCGGCGGCGTTGGCTCGGTGCTGGGATTTGTCCCGCAGATGCTGGTGCTGTTTTTGTTCCTTGCATTCCTTGAAGCCTGCGGATATATGTCAAGAATTGCCTTTGTTATGGATAAGCTTTTCCGCAAATTCGGTCTTTCGGGCAAGTCGTTTATTCCTCTGCTGATTGGCACGGGCTGCTCGGTTCCTGGAATAATGTCGTCGCGCACGATTGAAAACGAAAGCGACCGACGGATGACTATTATGACAACCTCGTTCATCCCCTGCGGCGCAAAGCTTCCGGTTATCGCAATGATATCCACCGCTCTGTTCGGCGGGGCTTGGTGGATAGCGCCGTCCGCCTACTTTGCGGGGGTTGTCGCGGTTGTTCTTTCGGGAATCATCCTGAAAAAGACAAAGCCGTTTATCAGCGAGCCGGCTCCGTTTGTTATGGAGCTTCCGCCATACCATATGCCCACCTTTAAAAACCTTATGCACTCGATGTGGGAGCGCGGCAGCTCGTACATAAAAAAGGCGGGAACAATCATCCTGCTGGCTTCTATCGGTATATGGACGTTTTCGCACGTCGGCTTTGTCGGTGGAAGCTTAACGCTTGACATAAACATGGCTTTAGAGGCAAGCATTTTGGGAGTTATAGGCAAGGGAATTTCGGTAATATTTACCCCGCTTGGCTTCGGAAACGCCAAAGCCTCGGTTGCAACGCTTATGGGAATACTTGCCAAGGAAGAAATCGTCGGCGTATTCGGAGTTTTAGACTTTGAAAGCATGACCAAGCTTTCCGCCTACAGCTTTTTGATGTTCAATCTTTTGTGCGCGCCCTGCGTTGCCGCAATCGGCGCAATCAGGCGGGAGATGAACAGCCCCAAGTGGACGCTTGCCGCAATCGGTTATCAATGCGGTCTTGCCTACTCGGTTTCTCTGATGATATATCAGTTTGGTATGATGCTTGCGGGCAGAGGAAATCTTATAGGAATAATCGCGGCGTTTGCGGTTCTGGCGGCGTTTGTATTCCTTATTGTAAGAAAGCCGTCTGCAAAGGCAACGTCCTGAGTTAAGGAAGCTAAAAATGCTTACTGTAATCTTGGAATACCTGCCCACTGTGATAATCGCGCTGATTCTTTTAGGAATAGTCGCGGCGATAATCGCGGGGATGGCAAGGGATAAAAAGAAGGGCAAGTCTTGCGGCTGCGGATGCGGCGGATGTTCGGGCTGTCCGATGTCGGAAAGCTGCAAAAAGGACAAATGCGAACACTAATAATATATTTTTATTGGAAATATCTTCTGCCGTTTAATCGCGGCGGAAGATATTTAATTTAGGGCTTGATTTATTCGGCAGGCTGTGATATGATATCAAGTACGTGCGAAAAACAAAATATACTATAATAATATAAGGAAAGGATAAGGCAATGATTTTCGGTAAACACATTAACAGGTACTATGCTAAATACGCTCCCTCGCTTTTGCTGGGACTGGCGGCTTTGATACTTGTTGACTATTTGCAGCTTATAGTCCCCGAGCTTTACAGAACCGTTATCAACGGCATGAATCAGGGCTTTATAGTCGAAAACGGAATAAGCGAAGTTTTTGACATGGACTATCTTTTAGACAAAGTATGCCTGCCGCTTATCGGGATAATCATAGGAATTGTTCTGGGCAGATTTGTGTGGAGAATATGCTTCTTCGGAAGCGGCATAAAGGTTGAAACCGACCTTAGGGGCAGAATGTTCGACCACTGCAAGGAGCTTTCGCAGCAGTATTATCAGGTAAACAAGGTTGGCAACCTTATGTCGCTGTTTACAAACGATCTGGAGACTGTTCAAAACTGCTTTTCAAACGGAATCCTTATGTTCTGCGACGCTCTGTTTTTAGGACTTTTAGCCTACTCCAAAATGCTCCGCATGAACATAGTTTTGGCTCTCCTTTCCGTTATACCCATGGCACTTTTAATGTCCTGCGGCTTTATCATTGGTAGATACATGACCAAAAAGTGGGAGACACGTCAGGAGGCGTTCTCCATGCTTTCCGACTTCTCGCAGGAAAGCTTTGCGGGTATCGCAGTTATAAAGGCGTTTGTAAAGGAAGGCAAGGAGCTTATGGCTTTCCGCAAGCTGAACAAGCTAAACGAAAACGCCAACGTTGAATACACCCGCCTTTCGGTTACGCTGAACATTTCGGTCACCCTGCTGGTTGAATCGGTTATCTGCATTATTTTAGGCTACGGCGGATATTTAGCCTACAAGGGCATTTTCAACGCAGGTCAGCTGGTGGAATTTATCGGATACTTCAACTCGGTTATATGGCCCGTTATGGCTGTTTCCGAGCTTATAAACATGAACTCGCAGGGCAAAGCGTCATTAAAGCGCATATCCGAGCTTTTAGACGCCGAGATAGACGTTAAGGACTCCCCTGCCGTTGTGGATGTTAACACCATCCGCGGAGATATCGAGTTTAAAGACCTTACATTCCGCTACCCCGACGGCGAGTTCGACGTTCTTAAAGGCGCGTCGTTTAAGATAAACGCCGGCGAAAACGTTGGCATAATCGGGCGCACGGGAAGCGGCAAAACAACCATTGTAGACCTTATTCTGCGCTCCTACAACGTCCCCGACGGCACCGTTTTTATTGACGGTCATGATATCAACAGTCTGCCGATCAAGACGGTTCGGCGGTTCTGCGCATACGTCCCGCAGGACAATTTTCTGTTCAGTGACACTATTGACGCTAATATCCGCTTTGCTTCGGACGATTCGACATCATTAACGCCGGAATACGCCGCCGAAATGGCAGCGGTTGACGACAACATCCGCGAGTTTTCATTGGGCTATGAAACGGTCCTCGGCGAGCGCGGAGTTACCGTTTCGGGCGGACAAAAGCAGCGCATATCCATCGCGCGCGCGCTGATGAAGGACGCTTCCATCCTCATACTTGACGATTCGGTTTCCGCCGTAGACGTTAAAACCGAAAAGGCTATCCTTGAAAAACTAAAAGCCCTGCGTGGCGGCAAGACCACTATACTCATAGCTCACCGCGTCACCACCATTGAAAATATGGACAAGATAATCTTTGTAGACGACGGCAGAATCTTAGACGTCGGCACTCATTCCGAGCTTTACGAACGCTGCAACGAATACCGTTTAACCGTCGACCTGCAAAGACTGGAAACCGGAAGGGAGGAGCATATCAATGCATGAGTTTTTCCCACTTATTGCCGTGGGCGCGGTTGTGGGCGTGCTCTCGCTGATATTTATAGTCGCGTATGCCTCCATTAAGGACAAAAAGGCTGCTATCGGCTTCGACCGCTACATGCCCGACGGCGAAATCACCAAGCGTCTTTTAAAATACGCCAAGCCGTATGCCAAAAATTTCGCGCTTGTTTTGATGGTAATGCTCTTATCCACCGCCCATGATATCTGCGCTCCGCTTTTGGTAGGTCAGATTGAAAAGATGATTAAGGGCGACTTTGAGCTTAAAGGGCTGTTTATCTACGTTGGCATGTACGCCGCAATTCTTATTGTATCGATCATCTGCACCTATGTTCAGGCAATCGTTTTGCAGAAGACAGGTCAGAAGATTCTTTCAAACATCCGTGAGGACTTGATGAAGCACATCGAAAGTCTTTCCCATGCCCAGCTCAACAACATCCCGGTGGGCAAGCTGGTAACAAGGGTCACCAACGACACCAACGCTATCTCAATGATGTTTACAAACATCATTGTAAATCTTGTAAAAAACTGCTTTGTTATATTCGGCGTTTTAACGGCTATGCTGCTTTTAAACTACGAGCTTACGCTGATGGTTTTGTGCTTTGTGCCGTTTATCGTGCTGTTTACGATTATCTTCCGCAAATTCTCCCGCAGAGCTTACAGAGCTGTTAAGGACTGCACCACCGACATAAACACCTTCACCTCGGAAAACCTCAGCGGCATGAAGATAATTCAGATATTCAACCGCGAGGATCGCAAAATGCAGGAATTCAGCGAGCGCAACAACCGCTTGGGCAAGGCAAAGCGCGAGCAAATATTTGTATTCGGCGTGTTCCGCCCTGTGGTTTATATGCTTTACATATCCTCGGTTTTGTGCCTTTTGTACCTCGGCGGACGTGGATACATCCGCGACACCAGCTTTTTAGGGCAGGTTATCACCTCGGAGATGGTTGTAACATTCTATATGTACATCTCAAGGTTCTTCAACCCGATTCAGAACTTAGCAGAGCAGTTCAACTGGCTGCAATCGGCGTTTGCTTCGGCTGAAAAGATTTTCACAATTATGGACATGAAGCCGGAAATCGTCGACGAGCCGGACGCTATTGATCTCCCTGTATGCAAGGGCGAAATCGAATTTAAAAACGTTTGGTTCAGCTACGTCGAGGGCGAATGGGTGCTAAAGGATGTTTCATTCAAGGTCAATGCCGGTGAAACGGTTGCGTTTGTCGGCTCGACCGGTTCTGGCAAGACAACTATCTTGTCCCTTATCTGCCGCAACTACGACATCCAGCGCGGACAGATACTTATCGACGGCATAGACATCAAGAAAATAAAGATATCCAGCCTGCGCCGCCACTTCGGTCAGATGCTTCAGGACGTTTTCCTGTTTTCGGGAACCATCCGCTCGAATATAGTCCTGCGTGAAGAAAGCTTTACCGACGACGAGATAATGCAGGCGTGCAGATATGTCAACGCGGACAAAATCATCGAAAAGCTTGAAAACGGGCTTGACGAGGAGGTTAGAGAGCGCGGAAACAACTTCTCGGCGGGTCAGAGACAGCTTCTTAGCTTTGCGCGAACCATCATCCACAAGCCGGAGGTTATGATTTTAGACGAGGCAACCGCCAATATCGACACCGAGACCGAGATTCTGATTCAGGATTCGCTTGAAAAGATGATGAACATCGGCACGCTGCTGATAGTTGCACACAGGCTTTCAACCATACGCAAGGCGGACAGGATAATTTATCTTTCCCACGGCGTAATCAAGGAGCAGGGCACGCATGAGGAGCTGCTTGAGCTTAAGGGTAGATATTATAATTTGTATATGCTTCAGTTTGAGAAGGAACAGATGAAGCAGAATAATTGATTGATATGAAACAGCGAGGTAGGAAAGGTTCCTGCCTCGCTGTTTTTTTGAAAAAATAAATCAATGCGTTTGTTATAATATTTTGGTATGAATTGAACTGCTACTTTGTGCAGTCATGGACGCACTCCGTGCGCCCATAGGAGGACCCCCGGCGAGGGTCCTCCCACGAAAAAACAGTCCACCGGACTGTTTTTTCTCCCTCTCCTGCGCTTCGCTTCGCTGGGGATTTCGCTCCCTGCGGGGAGCGCCGAGGGCTCTGCCCCTCGACCCCGCAATCCTTTCGAGAGAAAGGCTTGAGCGAAAGCTTTTTAATTTTTGCTATTGATACTTTGCTTTCTCTACAAAATATAATCGGTTATACAATCATACCAGTGAACATAGGTAATACCGTTCACGGTGATTCGTTGATTATCCGGCAGAATCTCGCTCCATTTCTTTTTATAATAGTCGATAGCCCAGTCGTCGCGGTTATAGCGGCGCCAGAGAATAGTTTTGCCGTTCTTATCAAGAAACTGCTCCGAGAAAACTCCGGCGTTATAGGTTTCTATATCCAGAACGCAAACGGTATCATAGCTCTTGCCGCCGATGGTGACGGTATATCTTCCCACAATGTCTATAAGAAAGTCCTTATTTGCGCTTGTGACTATATCGCCGTTTCTTGTGATGTCACCCTTGGGACTCAGGTTGGTTTCGTTGCCGCAGTTATCCTCGCCAAAGCCCCAGTTTTCCATAAATTCCTCGCCGTCAAGGAAGGTGATGTAGTTGCGCACATCGCCATCATTGCGCATGGTGGCAAGATATCTGCAATGGGTATCGGTGAGCTGTGCCACGAAGGTGCGGTTTATAACGTCCTTCTTATCCGAATATGAAGCTTCGCGGGCGATAAGCTCGACCCCCTCTATTCCGTGAACCTTCGCCTTGCCGGTAACCTGCATATCATATATATGGTCGCACTTGCGGGATGGGATGTCGTAAATTCCCCACGATATCCGTTCTCCGAGCTTTGGCACCAAAAACCAGCCCATAAGCTCCTCCCACTTTACCGAAAACGGCGGCTCGGAGCTCTTTTCAATCTTATATTCCGGTATATATTCAGGCAATCTTTTCATAATATTTTCTCCTTTCGATACTTCGGTGCGATATGGATACTTGCTTTTAAAATTCTGCTTTGCCGTGTGGAGCCTTGATTTTACAGTCCCTATCGGGATATTCAGGATTCGCGCGATTTCTGCCTGCGGCTTTTGATTCCAGAAGTACAGATAAAGTATCTGCTTGTCCTTATCCCCCAGCGAATCAAGAGTATCGCCGACTGCCGAAAGCTCGGAGACTCCCTGCCTGCCGTCGCACAGCTCCTTTTCGTCAAGCGAATCTATCGGGATTTCGTATTGCGCGGCTTTCGAGCGGAAGTAATCGTTGCATTTATTGCGCGCAATGCTGATAAGCCACGGCTTGAAGGACTCCTTACTTTTTAGCTGCGAGAATCTTTGATACGCCGTAAGGTATACCTCCTGCAAAACGTCCTCCGCGTCCGCGCGGGAGCTTATGCGATAGCGCACATAGCGCTCTATCGAAATCCGCTCGGCTGAAAGCAGTCTTTCAAATTCACTACGCTCCATATCATCGCCTCCTCTTTATGAAATTAAAACCGGTTTCACTTGTATAGACGGATTTTTGCATCGAAAGGTTCATTTTATAATAAAAAACAGCGGCACAGTCGTTCTGACCGTGCCGCTGAAATTATTTTTGCTTAGCGAAATTATTCTAAGAATTAAAGAACCTTAGTAACAACGCCGGAACCAACGGTTCTGCCGCCCTCACGGATAGCAAAACGAAGTCCCTCTTCGATAGCGATAGGAGTGATGAGCTCTACGCTGATCTCAACGTTATCGCCGGGCATGCACATTTCCTTTCCTTCGGGAAGGGTGATAACGCCGGTAACGTCGGTAGTTCTGAAGTAGAACTGAGGTCTGTAATTGGTGAAGAAGGGAGTATGACGTCCGCCCTCTTCCTTCTTAAGAACGTAAACCTGACCAACGAACTTGGTAAGAGGATGAATTGTTCCGGGCTTGCAAAGAACCTGACCTCTTTCGATGTCCTTTCTCTGAACACCACGGAGAAGTGCGCCGATGTTATCGCCTGCTTCTGCGTAGTCAAGGGTCTTTCTGAACATTTCGATACCGGTAACAACGGTCTTAGCTCTCTCTTCGGTGAGACCGATGATCTCAACTTCGTCGCCGAGCTTAAGCTGTCCTCTTTCAACTCTACCGGTTGCAACGGTACCACGTCCGGTGATGGTCATGGTGTCCTCAACAGGCATAAGGAAAGGAAGATCAGCCTTACGGTCGGGAGTGGGGATATAAGAGTCTACAGCGTCCATAAGCTCGAGGATAGGAGCGTATGCGGGATCAGAAGGATCGGTGGAAGCACACTCGAGTGCAGCCAGAGCGGAGCCCTTGATGATCGGGATATCGTCGCCGGGGAACTCGTACTTGGAAAGGATATCTCTGATGTCCATTTCAACGAGCTCGAGAAGCTCGGGGTCGTCAACCTGGTCAACCTTGTTCATGAAAACAACGATTGCAGGAACGCCAACCTGACGGGCAAGAAGGATATGCTCTTTGGTCTGAGCCATAGGTCCATCAGATGCAGCAACTACGAGGATAGCGCCGTCCATCTGAGCAGCACCGGTGATCATGTTCTTAACGTAGTCAGCATGGCCGGGGCAGTCAACGTGAGCATAGTGACGATTATCAGTCTCATACTCAACGTGAGCGGTGTTGATGGTGATACCACGCTCTCTCTCCTCAGGAGCCTTATCGATCATATCGTAAGCCTCGAACTTAGCCTGACCCTTAAGAGCCAGAACCTTGGTGATAGCTGCGGTAAGAGTGGTCTTGCCATGGTCAACGTGACCGATGGTACCAATATTAACGTGGGGCTTGGTTCTTTCAAATTTCTGCTTTGCCATTGGAATTGTCCTCCCTTAAATTTAGATTTAATAATATTTTATCAGATACTTATTCAAAATGCAAGTGCAAAACTCACATTTTATTAATATTTTATGCGATTTTGCTGGAAAAACTCTGCAAATCACACATAAAATCAGTCGTCGCTGCGCTTTCTTGCATTCATGATGCTTTCTGCAACAGACTTCGGAACCTCGGTGTAGCTGTGCGGCTCCATTGTGTACTGTCCACGTCCCTGAGTTTTGGAACGAAGGTCGTTGGAGTAGCCGAACATTTCGGAAAGCGGAACAAGCGCGTCGACCTGAGCAACGCCGTTGTTGATTTCCTGACCGAGAATCTGTCCTCTTCTGGAGTTAAGGTCGCCGATAGCGGTACCCATAAACTCTTCGGGGACGATGCACGCAACCTTCATGATAGGCTCTAAGATAACAGGATCTGCCTTTTTCATAGCTTCCTTGAAAGCCATAGAACCGGCGATGCTGAACGCCATTTCAGAGGAGTCGACCTCGTGGTAAGAACCATCATAAAGGGTTACCTTAACGTCAACTACAGGATAGCCGGCCAAAACTCCGGCTTTCATAGCTCCCTGTATACCCTTGTCGACTGCGGGAATGTATTCCTTGGGAATAGCGCCGCCGACAACCTGGTTGATGAACTCGTAGCCCTTGCCGGACTCGTTGGGTTCGAGCTTGATCTTAACGTGACCATACTGACCCTTACCGCCGGACTGACGGGCATACTTATGCTCGACGTCTGCAAGTCTGCGGACAGTCTCCTTATAAGCAACCTGAGGTGCGCCTACGTTTGCTTCGACCTTGAACTCACGCAGAAGTCTGTCTACGATGATTTCGAGGTGAAGCTCGCCCATACCTGCAATAATGGTCTGACCGGTTTCTTCATCTGTCCATGTCTTGAAGGTGGGGTCTTCCTCGGCAAGCTTTGAGAGGGCTATGCCCATCTTTTCCTGACCTGCCTTGGTCTTAGGCTCGATAGCGAGCTGGATAACAGGATCGGGGAACTCCATGGACTCAAGGATTATAGGATGCTTGGAGTCGCACAGAGTGTCGCCGGTGGTGGTGTTCTTAACGCCTACTACCGCGTAGATATCGCCTGCATAGCAGGTGTCGATGTCCTTACGGTGATTGGAATGCATCTGAAGGATACGTCCCATTCTTTCGTTGGCGTCCTTGGTGCAGTTGAGAACGGTATCTCCGGCGTTGATGGTACCGGAATATACTCTGAAGAAGCAGAGCTTACCGACGAACGGGTCGGTTGCGATCTTGAATGCAAGAGCCGCAAACGGAGCGTTATCGTCGGACGGACGGTGCTCCTCCTCGCCGGTGTCGGGGTTAACACCCTTGATGTCCTCAATGTCGGTAGGTGCGGGCATATAGTCAACGATTGCGTCCAAAAGCTTCTGAACGCCCTTGTTCTTATAAGAGGTGCCACAGGTTACGGGAACCATATGTCCTGCTATTGTGGCGGCTCTTATGCCCTTTTTAAGCTCCTCTATGGAAAGCTCGCCCTCTTCGAGGTACTTTTCCATAAGAGCTTCGTCTGTCTCGGCAACCGCTTCAACCATTGCGGTGTGATATTCGTTTGCCTTGTCAACCATATCTTCGGGGATATCCTCAACTCTGATATCCTTTCCGAGATCGTCGTAGTATACATATGCCTTCATCTCAAGAAGATCGATAATTCCCTTGAAGAAGGTCTCGCTTCCGATAGGAAGCTGAATCGGAACGGCATTTGCCTTTAAACGCTGGTGGATCATGGTTAAAACATGATAGAAGTCCGCGCCCATGATGTCCATCTTATTGACGTAGATCATGCGGGGGACCTTATATTTGTCACCCTGTCTCCAAACAGTCTCGGTCTGAGGCTCAACGCCGCCCTTTGCACAAAGAACTGTTACCGCGCCGTCGAGAACTCTTAAAGAGCGCTCAACCTCAACGGTAAAGTCAACGTGACCGGGGGTGTCAATGATATTGATTCTATGACCCTTCCAGTAAGCGGTGGTAGCAGCGGAGGTGATGGTTATACCTCTTTCCTGCTCCTGCTCCATCCAGTCCATGGTAGCGGAACCATCGTGGGTTTCGCCCATTTTGTGGTTGATACCGGTGTAGAAAAGAATACGCTCGGTGGTGGTGGTCTTTCCTGCGTCGATATGGGCCATGATACCGATATTTCTCGTCATTGA
>ENA-UOOC01000166-UOOC01000166.1-human-gut-metagenome-genome-assembly--contig:-C48old-NODE-166-length-77506-cov-9.281120_pt1 | contig 77506 bp, 65 predicted proteins | sample MGYA00242469_ERZ724016 | MGnify/ENA metagenome assembly ERZ724016 | reverse complement strand
GCTTTATGAAAATACGTGAATTTCTACTAACGTCCAATCCCGCCGTTTTGCAAACCGCAGCAAAGAAGTATCGTTATCGTAGGCGGAATTTGGAGCGCCGCATCGGCTTTATAAAAATACGTGAATTTCTACTAACGTCCAATCCCGCCGTTTCGCTAACTGTAGCACAGAAGTATCGTTATCGTATGCGGAATTTGGAGCGCCGCATCGGCTTTATGAAAATACGTGAATTTCTACCAACGTCCAATCCCGCCGTTTCGCTAACCGCAGCAAAGAAGTATCGTTATCGTAGGCGGAACAGTCAGCGGCGACCCGCCGTATGAATATTTTGTGAAAAGTGTGGAATTTGAGTTTAAAATATGGTATACTATAAAACAGTGTTTAAGGCAACATCGCACAATTAACGGCTATCGCCTTTGCCGCACGCTTGCTTGCGTATTTTCCGTCATCTTGCACAAATTTCGCTTGACAGGCGTCAGCCTGCCCGCACTCAATTTATACAATCTGACGAAAAATCTGACTGCGCATCGCACGACAATAATTATGCGGTGTTGCCTTAAAACCGAGAAAGGAATGAACAGATGAACAATATAATAAACCGCAGGAAAATAGCCGACGGTGTATACTTCAGCAGTATTACCGATAAACGCTATAAGAAGAATCTTATATCGGTGGCGTTCTCTACTCAGCTCAGCGAGGATACCGCTACAGAAAACGTTATCGTCCCCGTTTTGCTGACAAAGTGCAATTCAAAGCTTCCGACATATAAAGCGTTCAACAATAAAATGTCAAGGCTGTATGCGTCAGGCATAGGCGGAACGGCAGGCAGACAGTACGATCTGCAGACAATTTCGTTCGGCGCTTATTATCTTGACGACATTTACGCTCTTTCGGGAGAAAAAATGACCGGGATAATGACGGATATCCTTATAGATTGCCTTACATCGCCCGTAACGGAAAACGGTGTATTCTCAGAAAAATTCGTTGAGCTTGAAAAGAAAACCGTCATAGATAATATCGAAACGGCTATCAATGATAAGCGTTCCTACGCAATAGAACGTGCGATGAAAACCATCTGTAAGGGCGAGCCTGCAAGCGTATGCTCATACGGCACGGTAGAAAAGGCAAAGCTGATAACCCCTGACAGCGCATATAAAGCATATCGCCGTATGCTTGAAACAATGCCGTGCGAAATTATCTGCACCGGCTGCAGCGACTTTGAGGGAGTAGCGGAGAAGTTCGCCGCCGCATTTGAAAAAATCGGCAGACACGATATTGAGAATACAACGATAGCTTTAAGCCCCGTAAAAACTCAGACGGAAGAGGTTACCGAAAGGCTGACGGTAAATCAGAGCAAACTCGTTCTCGGCTTCAAGTCACATTCCGATGACGATGCCGCTCTTGTGCTTTTACAGAAAATCTTCGGCGGCACAACATCATCAAAGCTGTTCCGCAACGTCAGAGAAAAAATGTCGCTGTGCTACTATTGCTCGGCCGCAAGAAACGATCTCAAGGGCATTATGCTTGTAAACAGCGGTGTTGAAAACGAAAATATCGAAAAGACAAAGGAAGCCGTTATCGACCAGCTTGAAGAAATCAAGAACGGAAATTTCACAAACGAGGATATAAACTTTGCGGAAATGGCTATAAAGAACGATTTCAAGAGCGTAGCCGACAGTGCAGGAAATGTCAGCAACTGGTACTTTGATTGCATCAGGAAGAACGATATAGTAACCCCCGAAGAAAAGCTCGGACGTTACCTCGGCGTATCAAAGGAACGTATAATCGCCGCCGCAAAATCTATGGTACTTGACAGCGTCTATGTACTTACAGGCAACGAAAATTGAGAAAAGGAGCTGTCATAATGGAGAAAATCACTAACGCACGAATCAAGGAAGAATATCTCAGAATAAAGCATAAGAGCGGCGCTACAATTCTTTTGTATCCTATGAAGGGCTATTCGACCGCTTATGCACTGTTTGCTACCAAGTATGGCTCGGTGGATACAACATTCAAGACAAACGAAGACCCCGATTTTGTAACAGTTCCCGAAGGCATTGCGCATTATCTTGAACACAAGCTGTTTGAGAATGACGAGTGTGACGCATTTGATCTGTACGCAAAGACGGGCGCAAACGCAAACGCATATACCAGCTTTGACAAGACGGCATACCTTTTCAGCTGTTCGCAGAAATTTGAGGAAAACCTGCGTATACTGCTCGGCTTTGTTCAAGAACCCTATTTCACCGATGCTACCGTTGCAAAGGAGCAGGGAATCATCGGACAGGAAATCAGAATGTACGAGGACGATACCGGCTGGAGAGTATTTTTCAACTGCTTGCAGGCAATGTACGAAAAGAACCCCGTAAGAATTGATATTGCCGGCACTATCGAAAGTATTGCAAAGATAGATAAGGATCTGCTTTACCGTTGCTACAACACGTTCTATAACCTCAATAATATGGTCATCGCCGTTGCAGGTAATTTTGATGTTGACAAAACGCTTGAGATATGCGATGAGCTGCTGAAGCCATCAGAGGATCACGGACTTCAGGTTATCGTTCCCGATGAACCGCTTACGGTTCACGAAAAGAGAAACGTGCAGAAGCTGTCCTGCGCTATCCCATTGTTCAATATCGGCTGGAAATTCCCTGCATATTCGGGAAAGGAACAGCTTGAAAAATATATCGTCTATAATATCCTTATGGAACTTTGCCTCGGCAGGACTTCAGACTTCTATAACAGGATGTACGAAGACGGATTGCTAAACGATGCGTTCAATGTCGGCGTATTCTGCGGCAGAGGATTTTTCAGCGTAATCGCTGATGGTGAATCCACAGATCCCGACAAGGTGCTTTCCGAGATAGAAAAGGAACTTTTCCGTCTTAGAAAAGAAGGCCTTGACGAAGACGAGTTCATTACTATCCGTAACAAGACTTACGGCGAGCTTGTGGCAGGCTTCAATAATGTCGAATCTGTCGCAAATGCGATGATTTCCCAGGAAATAAATGACGTGGGAATTTATGACGGTATAGAAATTACGGCAAATACCACATTTGCCGATATAAAATCGGCTCTTGACGATTTTGACATTGAGAATAATTCAATTTCGATAATCGAGCCTGCCGATGAAAATTAAGTGAGGAATTTTAACATGAGCGGTTTATTAAACATTCTGACCGAATCGGTGAACGAAGTGCCGAGAATTGAATTTCCCAATCTGTTTGATAAGTCTATTATCGTAAACAGGGTAGCGTTCAATCTGTTCGGTGTTGACATCTACTGGTACGGAGTTATTATTGCGGTAGGCGTGATTCTTGCGTTTATTTACGCTATGCACAAGTGCAAGCAGTTCGGGCTTATCCCCGACCACGTTTTCGACGTAGCCTTTGTAGCCATAATTTTCGGCTTTATCGGTGCAAGAGCCTACTACTGTATTTTCATTGATACCGATATAAATTTCTTTGACCTGCGTCACGGAGGACTTGCGATATACGGCGGTATTATTGCGGCGGCGATTGCGGCGGCGATTACCTGCGTTATCCATAAGGTAAACCTTCCCGCAATGTTCGATGTGGGCGGTCTCGGACTTCTTATAGGTCAGTGCATAGGCAGATGGGGCAACTTTGTAAATCAGGAGGCTTACGGCGCTCCTACGGCAGGCTCGCTCCCGTGGGGTATGACAGGCACAACTATTATAAACGATCCCGTGGTTGTTGCAAAACAGGCAGAGCTTGATGCCGCAGGAAACGGACTGTTTGCACTTGTTCACCCGTGTTTCCTTTACGAGAGCCTGTGGTGCCTTATCGGATTTATCGCACTTCATTTCTACTCAAAGAAGCTGAAAACCTTTGACGGCGAGATTTTCCTGCTGTATATAACATGGTACGGCTTAGGTCGCTTCTGGATAGAGGCACTGCGTACAGACAGCCTGTTCATCGGACCTTTCAAGGTATCCCAGATAGTAGCCGGCGGTTGTGTTATAGTCGGACTTGCATTGTTCATACTCGGCAAGATTTTCAAGACGAAGAAACGTGGCTATGTAATGTATAAGGACAGCGAAGCGTGCAAGGAAAAGAACGAAGCGTATTATGCCCGTCAGAAGATGCTTGAAGAAAAGGCTAAGGCTAAAAAGGCTATGAAGCAGGCAGGCGAAGAAGCACCGAGCATAATAGTCGATGACGAAGCTTCCGATAACGAGAAAACATCGGCTGAAACCGAAAAGAAAGAAGAAAAGACGGAGAAATCCGAAAGCAACGAAGAAAATACCCCTGATAAAACGGAGGAAGAATAATGAATCTTATTGACGGAAAAGCAGTATCTGCAAGCGTTAAAGAGCAGATCCGTGCCGAGATAGAGCGTGACAAGCTCGATATAGGTCTTGCCGTAATAATAGTAGGCAACAATCAGGCGAGCCGTGTTTATGTAAACAACAAGAAAAAGGCCTGCGAGGTGTGCGGAATAAAGTCATACGAGTACGCACTGCCCGAAGATACAATGCAGGACGAACTTATGGAGCTTATCGACACACTGAACAAGGACGATAAGGTAAACGGCATACTCTGCCAGTTACCCCTTCCGAAGCATCTTGACGAAGAAAAGGTCATCGAGGCTATTTCACCGCTCAAGGATGTTGACGCATTCAACGCCGTTAATGTCGGAAAGATAATGATAGGAAATTACTCATTCCTTCCCTGTACACCCGCAGGCGTTATGGAACTTATTCACAGTACGGGCGTATCGGTCGAGGGCAAGGAGTGCGTTGTTATCGGCAGATCGAATATAGTAGGTAAGCCTATGGCTATGCTTTTACTTCATGAGAACGCAACCGTGACCGTATGCCATTCAAGAACAAAGGATCTCGCTGAGGTTTGCCGCAGAGCAGATATATTAGTCAGCGCAGTAGGCAGAGCAGACTTTGTTACAGCCGATATGGTAAAGGACGGCGCAGTGGTTATTGATGTCGGTATGAACAGAAACGCAGACAACAAGCTCTGCGGCGATGTGAAGTTCGATGAAGTCGCACCGAAATGCTCATACATAACACCTGTTCCCGGCGGAGTAGGCCCTATGACGATAGCAATGCTGATGAAGAATACGCTTATGGCTAAGCGTATACAGTCAAAAGTATGAATAAGCAGGTAAAAAATCCGTTTAAGAAAGCAGGGCAGGGCGGAAACAAGCGTTTTCTTATAAATGCCGCAATTCTTGCCGCAGGCTGTCTGCTTGTTGTATTCAGAATGCAGACGTGGGGCATCGCACAGGTGATAGTTCTTGTACTGTTTGCGGCACTCGCCGCATTTCAGGTGGTGCTTTATTTCAAGTTGAAGTGAAATTGCGCTGTCAGCCCCAAAAAACATAAAAATTTAATAAACTCCTATTGACAAACCTATCATAATGTGTTATGATTATAGTACCTCATTAGGGGTTTATTTTTTTGTGCAATTTTTTAATTCACAATAAACCCTGCCGAAGAAAAAGTCTGAGGCAAAGAGGGAGGCTAAAGCCCAGAAGGGCAAAAAAATAGGAGGTGCCGAAAGTGAGAGTTAAAATTACCCTTGCGTGTACTGAGTGCAAACAGCGCAACTACAACACCAAGAAGAACAAGAAGAACGATCCTGACAGAATTGAAATGAACAAGTACTGCAGGTTCTGCAAGAAGCATACTCCACACAAGGAAACTAAGTAAGGAGGTTTATGATGGCTAAAGATGCAAGCTTGACTAAAGAAGCAGCGAAAGCGAAAAAGGCTAACGAAAAGAACAGCAAGAAGGCCGCTCTTTCCAAAAAGCCCAAGAAATCCATCGTAAAGTACTTCAAGGATTTAAAATCCGAGTTCAAAAAGGTTGTGTGGCCAAGCAAGAAGACAGTATTCAACAACACGGTTGTTGTACTGGTTACCCTGGTAGTATCGGGTATCTGTGTTTGGGGCCTTGATACTCTGTTCGCTACTCTGTTAAGATTAGCGCTCAACATGAGTTCAGCAGGCTAAGTATTTTCAAGTAGGAGGGACTAAAGAATGTCTGAGGCAAAATGGTATATTCTCCATACCTATTCCGGTTACGAAAACAAGGTTGCCGGCAACATTATGAAGGTCGTTGAAAACAACAACCTGCACCATTTAATCGAAGAAGTTATGGTTCCTACCGAAACAGTGGTTGAGGAACACGACGGCAAGACGAAGACTTATGAAAGCAAGCTCTTCCCGAGTTACGTTTACGTCAAGATGATACTGACCGATGAGTCGTGGTACATCTGCCGTAACACGAGAGGTTGCACAGGTTTCGTAGGCCCCGGATCAAAGCCCATACCGCTGACAGACGAAGAGGTAAAGAACCTCGGCGTTACGACAAAGGTCGCAGAGATTTCATTTGCAGTAGGCGATACGATAAAGATTGTATCCGGTTCTCTTGAAGGTTTCGAAGGAACGGTTGATTCGATCGACGAGGAGAACGGTACTGCACAGGTTACGGTTTCCATGTTCGGAAGACCTACACCGGCAACGGTAGAAATATCCGCTGTCCAGAAAGTAGAAATTTAAGTTCTAATTGTTATTTTGGAGGTTGAGTAAAATGGCTCAGAAGGTTACAGGATTTATAAAATTACAAATTCCTGCCGGTAAAGCAACGCCGGCTCCCCCGGTTGGTCCTGCATTAGGTCAGCACGGTGTAAACATTATGGCGTTTACAAAGGAATTCAACGAGCGTACAAAGAATGACGCAGGTCTTATTATCCCTGTTGTTATCACAGTTTACGCCGACAGAAGCTTTTCATTTATTACAAAGACTCCGCCTGCTGCCGTTCTTATCAAGAAGGCTTGCGGAATTGAAACAGCATCAGGTGTTCCCAACAAGAACAAGGTTGCCAAGATCACTAAGGCTCAGGTTCAGCAGATTGCTGAAACCAAGATGCGTGACTTAAACGCAGGTTCTATCGAAGCTGCTATGTCTATGATCGCCGGCACAGCTCGTTCAATGGGTATTGAAGTAGTTGACTAATTAAGACGGTGGGAGGATAATTTCCGTTATACCACAAGGAGGATAATGAATGAAACAAGGTAAGAAATACGTTGACAGCGTAAAGCTGATCGACAGCACTAAAGCATACGATTCAAGCGAAGCTCTCGACTTAGTTTGCCAGACTGCAAAGGCTAAGTTCGATGAAACAGTTGAGCTTCACGTTAGACTCGGTGTTGACTCACGTCACGCTGATCAGCAGGTAAGAGGCGCAGTTGTACTGCCCAACGGTACAGGTAAGACTGTTCGTACACTGGTTTTCGCTAAGGGCGAAAAGATCCAGGCTGCTATCGACGCAGGTTCTGATTTCGTTGCTGACGATGATACAGTTAAGAAGATTAACGACGGTTGGATGGACTTCGACGTTGTAATCGCAACTCCCGATATGATGGGTGTTGTAGGACGTTTAGGTAAGGTTCTCGGTCCCCGTGGTCTTATGCCTAACCCCAAGGCAGGTACAGTTACTCCTGATGTTGCTAAGGCAATTTCAGAAGCTAAGGCAGGTAAGATTGAATACCGTCTTGACAAGTCTAACATAATCCACTGCCCCATAGGCAAGGCATCATTCGGTAAGGAGAAGCTCGAGCAGAACTTCAACACACTGATGGACGCTATAGTTAAGGCTAAGCCCGCCGCTGCAAAGGGTGCATATCTGAAGAGTTGCACAGTTTCTTCAACAATGGGCCCCGGCGTTAAGGTAAGCACAGCTAAGTACGGTGTTTAATTAACACGATTACGACTAACGATACAACACAAGTAAAGCCGATGAGAAATCATCGGCTTTTTTGTGTTGTCATATTTCAATCCCGATTTTACAGGCTATCCTTATCATCGCCTTAAGGTGCATGATAAGGTGCCTTTGTAAGAAATTGCCCCCGAATATTCCATCGGGGGCAGTATGATTACTTGTTCATTATTTCAAGATTCTTTTTTATAAGCTCGCATCTCTGCTTTACACAGTCAACCGAGCGGAGCGGATCGGACGGGGTGTTGAATGTATAATCCATCAGCTTGTCAATAGTTGTAGCCGCAACGTGAAGTCTTGTATCGGAAGAAGCGTAGTAGATATATACATCGTTGTTTTCGGTAACAACCGCACCGTTTGTAAAGCATACGTTCGATACATCGCCTACACGCTCCGATTTATGCGGAGCGATGAACAGACCTGAGGGTGACGCAATCAGCTTTGACGGGTCGTTTAAATCGGTAGCGAATACATAAATTACATATCTCAGACCTGCCGCAGTGTTACGGACACCGTGTGCAATGTGTATCCAGCCCTTAGGTGTCTTGATCGGAACAGCGCCTGCACCGTTCTTGACCTCTGTGATAGTGTGGTACTGTCTGGGCGAAATAACAACTTCCTCTGTGCAGATTACAGGATTGTTGATATCCTCGCACAGACCGAAGCATACACCGCCGCCGGAGCCTGTCTGAATGAAATCGTCCTGAGGACGTGTATAGAAAGCATACTTTCCGTCAACAAATTCGGGGTGAAGAACTACGTTTCTCTGCTGGGGCGATTTTGACTTTAAGTTAGGTAAACGCTCCCACGTCTTTAAGTCCTTGGTACGAACGATACCTGCCTGAGCTACAGCGGCGGAAAGGTCGTTGCTGTCCTTGTCCTTGCTCTCTGAGCAGAATACACCGTAAATCCAGCCATCCTCGTGCTGAGTAAGACGCATATCATATACGTTTGTTTCTTCCTTTTCCGTATCGGGAAGTAAAACAGGGTAGTCGTGGAAACGGAAGCCCTCTGTAGGCTTGTCGCTCTCTGCAACGGCAAAGAACGATTTTCTGTCGTTACCTTCAACTCTTGCTACAAGATAATACTTGCCGTTCATATAAAGCGCACCCGAGTTCAGTACAGCGTTGATGCCAAGACGCTCCATAAAGTAAGGGTTTGTCTTTGGGTCCATATCATACTTCCAGAAGTAAGGCGCATGATCGGCTGTCAGAACGGGATTCACATATCTGTCATATATGCCGTTATAGCAGTCGGCAACGGCATTCTTTCTGTTGATAAGACGCTCGTAATCGTCTATCACTCTCTTCTTGTTATCTTCAAATAAGCTCATTTATTAAGTACTTTTCCTTTCGGTTTAGTTGTGTTAGCTAGCGGAAATAGCCTTTGATATGATTATACAACAGCCAAACGGAAAATGCAATACTTTTTCTTTAATTTACTTAAAGAAATTCCGATTTTAAGTTAATTATTTGTTTCCGGCTTTTTCTGACGTTTCCGACATCGCCGCATAGGTATAATCCGAAATATTCGACTTGAATATCGTTATGTATATGCCGGCTGCGCACACACAGAAGAACAGAATGTTTACGAACATTGCAATTTCTGCCGCTGTATCGCTGTAGGTCAGAGTCGAGCTTAACTGCATTACAGTTATCAGCAGATTTATAACCTCTGCAAGTATAAACGATACAGCCGCCGCAGGTCTTGCACCTTTTTTCTTTGCGGCACAGATGTTGGTGGCTATCGCCATACCGATATTTATGCACAGTATGATAAAGATTATCAGCACTGTGATAAACATTATCGCCGATTCGGGCAGAGCGAAATCATCAGGCTTTTTAGGGTCTTTTATAAAGAATATAGAGCGCAGAAGATTTCTCAGGTACAGCGGATACAAAGCCGCTGTGATAACCGCATTAGCATACAGTGCGATTACGCTTGCTGTCAGAAACAACTTGCCCTTATGCAGTTCTTTCTGCTGACGCTCGAAAAACTCCTGTTCCAGCTTTTCTTTCTGCTCTTTTGTGAGTGCATCATCGGAAATGATTATGTCCTGCTTTTTCAATTTGCCCTCCGTAGAAATGTATGTATCTTATTCGGTAACTGTTTCAGGCTCTTTTTCTTCTTCCTCGCATTCTGCTTTCACTGCAGATTTGCCTTTAAGAAGGTCACGAATCTCGGTGAGAAGCTCTATCTGAGGATCGGGCTTCGGCTCTTCTTTAGGCGCTTCCGCTTTCTTTCTCTTGAATGCGCCGAGTACCTTTATCAGTATGAATACCGACAGTGCGATGAGTAAAAAGCTGATAACGGAATTGATGAATGCACCGTAGCCGATAGCGACCTCAGGCTCGATAATCTCCGTACCCTCTTTCACAGCCGCCTTGAGTACGATTTTAAGATCGGAGAAGTCTATCTGACCTGTAATCATACCGAGCGCAGGCATAAGAATGTTGTTTACAAGCGAGGTAACGATTGCTGTGAATGCCGCACCGACAATCATACCTACTGCCATATCCATTACGTTGCCCTTGGATATGAAGTCCTTGAATTCGCTTATGAACTTGATTTTTCCGACCTTTTCAACACCTTGACCTACCGCCTTGAATGCCTTTGCGTCACGAATGTCCTTGTGCTGTGTTTTCTTTTCTGTTGACATTTCAATATTTCTCCTTTATTATTCGGCTTTATCGACGTTTGATGCGTCCTCGTAAACCTTGATAAGCTCAAAGTCAATCTGTCCTAAGTTAACGTTTGCGTTGATGCACTTTACACGCACCTTATCGCCTATAGTATACATAGTGCCGGCTACACCGTCATAAAGAGCGATGCCGTTCCTTACCTCGAAGTAATTTTCTGACAATGAGCGTACATCTATTTTGCCCTCTACCGTGTTCGGAAGCTCAACGAAAAGTCCGCTGCCGATAACGCCCGAAATGATGCCGTCAAATTCCTCTCCTATGTGCTTTTTCATATATTCAGCCGCATAGAAGTCCTCACAGCTTCTTTCCGCCGCTACTGCGGAAAGCTCTGTCTTTGTTGCCTGAGCCGCCGCTTTGACAGAGAATTCGCCGTATTTCTTTTTCAGCTTCTCCGCACCTTTTCTTGAAACATAGTCGGTCAGGATACGGTGGATAGAAAGGTCGGCGTAACGTCTTATCGGGGAAGTGAAATGTGCGTATTCCTTCATTACAAGTCCAAAGTGACCGATGGGCTGTTCGGAATACTTCGCCTTAGCCATAGTACGCAGTACGATTCTGTTGATGATCATATTCTTAGGATCGTCTGCAGTTTCTTCAAGCAGCTTGGCAAAGTTTTTCGCTTCGGCCTTTTCGTTTATTCCGAGCGGATTTACGCCGAGTGCCTCGAGAGTGGTTTTCAGCGATTCGATCTTTTCTGCGGGCGGATTTTCATGCACACGGTAAACAAAGGGAATTTCCTTTTTCATACCTACCTTAGCGGCTGAGTTATTCGCCATCAGCATAAATTCCTCTATAATACCCTCCGAAACACCCTGTATTCTCGGCTTAATGTCAATACAGATGCCGTTTTCGTCACAGATGACCTTGCTTTCGCTTGACTTTATATCGGGAGCGCCTCTGTCCTTACGTTTCTTTATAAGTATCTGTGCAAGCTCGTTCATAACGGGTATGCAGTCGATGACATCCTTGTATTTTCTCTTTATCTGTGCGTTTGCGGTGCCGTCAAGTATAGAGTTTACCTCGCTGTAAACGCCTTGCACACGGGAACGGATGACCGTTTTTGCAAACTTGTATTTCTTCACTGTACCCATGTCCGAAATTTCCATAAGGCAGGAGAATGCGAGCCTGTCCACTCCGGGATTAAGAGAACATATACCGTTGCTGAGTTCCTTCGGGAGCATAGGTATTACCTTGTCGGCAATATAAACGCTTGTGCCTCTTTCAAAAGCGTCATTGTCAAGAGGCGAGCCTTCGGTTACATAATGGCTGACATCGGCGATATGAACGCCGAGCTTATAACCGCCTTCTGTCCGTTCAATGCTTATCGCATCGTCAATATCCTTCGTATCTGCGCCGTCTATGGTGAATATGGGCAGGTCACGCAGGTCAAGCCTTTTAGCCGTCTGCTTTTCGTCAATAACGGCATTCACATACTGCTTTGCCTGATTGAGTGCTTCCTCGGAGAAATCGACCGGTATATTGTTCTGGATAAGATAAGCCTCGGTGGCGGATTTTGCGTATTCGCTTGAGCCAAGCACCCTTACTATATCAACGATATGCTCGGAGTGATGCTCGCCACGCTTTCTTATGGAGAAAAGCACCTTGTCGCCCTCTTTTATCTGCTCCTTGACTTTAAGAATGGTGAGGGGAGGACAGCCGAGCGAATCGGGCAGAACTTTAAGCATCATTCCCTCTTTTACGATAACTCCGCCGAACAGCTCCTCCGATACGTCAAGCACCGCAAGCACCTCGGCGGTCGCACTTCTTTGTTCTGTTTTAGCGGCTATCTCACGGGCGATGACCGTATCGCCGGGAACAGCGCCCTTCAGCTTTCCGCCGCTTACAAAGCAATCCTCACCTGTTGCGAGATTCGTAACAAAGCCGAATGTGCGTGACAGCGTCGCAACCTTTCCTGTGAATACGGTGCGTATGTCGCTTATATAATACAGGTCGCTTTTGGCTTTGAATATAGTCCTCTGACGTATCATTGACTTTGCCGTGTTTTTCAGCTTATCAAGATATTTTTTCGGCAATTCGTTCTTGTTTGCTATCTGCTTTAATGTCATTCCCCCGCCGTTTTCAAACAATGTGGCGATAATAAGTGTTTCTAAATTCAAAATGTTTTCCTTTCTCAGTGCGGTTTTTCGTTACCGCTGTTCTTAACTTCTTTATTTCCTTTAATCTTTATTATTATAATACATTTCACGCTTTTTTTCAATAGGTAAGAAGCGTTTTATCTCAACTGTCACTGCATACTTGAAGCGGTTATAGACAAAGATTTAAAATCCCTGCCGCCCGAGCAAAAGGCACAAATGCAACGGGACAATATCCGTATGCTTAACGAGAATTATGCCGAAAAGAGCGGAAAGCACAAGCAGATTGCAGGTTTACCGATTGACAATCAGGAAAACGGTGGTATAATAAGGAATAAAGAATGTGAAATTGCTCCTGACAAGATCAATAAGTTCTTTTTGAAACCGAATGCAAAACACTCAAAGGAATTTTTTGACGTTGGCTACAAACCAACGGACTTTGAACTTCTTGACAAGGACCTAAAGGCAAGCTTTGATTACAGCAAGGCAGTTGATAAAGTCATTTTAGACAATGGTGTCGAAAAATTTAGTATATTTACTGAGTTAGGGGTAGACAAAAAGAAACGTTTTAGAACGGTTTGGCAAAAAGACACTCCTGAGAGTATTCCACGTATCATAACTGCACATAGAGAGGATGAGTGATGATGTTTGAATTGAATGATAAAGTAAGAATCAAGTCAAATATGATAGTCGGCACTATTATTGATAAATCAAACATAAACGGTAAAACGAACTATGTTATTGAAAGCGATACAAAAGAAACAGCAGGCGGTTACGGCGGTGAATGGAAGCTGTATGACTGCAATGAAAATGAAATTGAAAAGATGTAAATAATTTTACCGCCCCTTTTGGAGCGGTATTTTTATACCCAAAAACAGAAAGGAGGACACTGATATGAACAATATCAAAAAGGCAATCGAGATAAGAAACGCAAGAATACGTTTTGTGTCACTTGTCGATAAGGCGGCAAATCTTCAGAGCTTCCTTGTCACCAAAAATAAGGACGGCGAAGCAAGTTTAAAATAACCCCTTGACAAAACGCTAAAACAGGCATATAATATAAAAGTAATCTGTTTCAGGGCGGAGTGAAATTCTCCACCGGTGGTAAAGTCCACGAGCGCAAAGTATTTGTGCCGATTCGGTGAAATTCCGAAACCGACGGTATAGTCCGGATGAAAGAATCAGAAATGCTTGACCGCAAATCCTTTATTTAAGCGGTACGACACTTTTGAGATAAGGTAAAGCCCCGAAAATACGGGGCTTTTATTTTTTGGCGAACAGCTGAAAGTCACCTTTGGAGCAGATATAGAAAGGATGATTTTTATGCAGACACAAACAACAAATCCAAGCGGAAACAAGGCGCATATCGTATTCGATGTGAGAAAGCTCGTTTTCACGGCGCTCCTTGCGGCTATTTCTTCGGTGCTGATGCTGTTCAGTATCAAGGTACCGCTGATGCCGAGCTTTATCTCGTTTGATTTTTCGGATTTCCCGGCGGTAATGGCTTCGCTCACAATGGGACCCATAGCAGGCGTTTTCGTATGCCTTGTAAAGAATATCATCAACCTGTTTTCGAGTATGACAGGCGGCGTAGGAGAACTTTCAAACTTTATTCTTAGCTGTTGCCTTGTCATACCGGCAGGCATTATAGGCAGAAAGATAAATACTTATAAAGGCGCTGTAATCGGCTGTGTTGTCGGAAGCGTTGTAATGGCTCTGCTCAGTATAGTATCCAACTATTTCCTTGTATATCCGATATACGAGAATATTATGCCTATCGAGGCAATCATTAATATGTACAAGGAGATAAACCCGAATGTAAACGGTCTTCTTGAATGCCTTATCGTGTTCAACTGCCCGTTCACACTGATAAAGGGTCTTGTTGCGTCGGTGCTGTGTATGCCGCTTTATAAGGTGTTAAGACCGGTGTTCAACTCATATTACAGAAAGTGATTACAGACGGATAAATCGGCGTGAAGCCGTTAAGAATGCCCTGTGATGCGGTTGCGTCACAGGGCTTTTTCGTATGTCGGGGTACATTATTCCTCGTTTATTGCGTTATGGATAAACCTGCATATCGGGTACAGTGAGCGGAAGCCTTCAAGAATGAGCGGTTGCAGTTCCTTGGTGAAAACCGTTTCATTTTCGTATGTAAAGCTCGCAGTACAGCTTATGGATTTTCGGTTGTACCATCCGTCAAGCAGGGGAGAAACCTCGCCTTTTTTCCGCTTGTAGAAGTCGCCCTCAAGGGTGAAAATTTTCTGCTTGTCAAATGCACGGACAAGCCCGGAAAACGTTTCGGGGTCGGAATCTATCGCATTTCTGAGCCTTTGCATTGAGCCTGCCGAGGCGCTCCACATACCGATTCCGTAGCCCCAGCCCTCGCAGGAAAGTTCAAAGTAGAACGCAGGTGCGACCCACCAGTCCTTGCGTGTTTCCTTGAAAGTAAACCAGTAGTTATCACGGTACGGGTAGGCGTGAGGGAAACGTGCGTCCTTTACTATCCTTGAAACAGAGCTTACGGTTTCATAGCCTATCTCACTGTAAAAATCGCAGAAAAGCTCATCACAGAGCGATTTCATGGGATTTGCGAGATTTTGCCTGTATTCATCTTTATGACTTTCGTACCAGTTTTTATCATTATTCAGCCGTATTCCCCACAGGAAATCTATAGCCGATCTGTCAAAACCTTCAAACATAATATTAATCCTTTCATATTGTTTCAAAGTATATTCTACACTGTTTACGGGCAAAATGCAAGTGGTAATAAACGGACGTAAATGGCATACAATTATTGTGAAATACGTTGTAAAACGGCTTTGCAATGCGAAAGGTGATAATATGAAGCGTAATAATAAATGGCTTGATCTTGTACTTTATATACTGTCGGCGGAGGTCATCGGAATGTCATCGGGACTGCTTGCAGGCAGTTTTAATGAATTCTTCCAAAAGTATAACAAACCGCCGTTGATGCCGCCGTCGTGGGTGTTCCCTGTGGTGTGGGTGATACTGTATGCGGTAATGGGGGTATCGGCGCATCTGATACATTACAGTGATGCGGCGGTGATTGTGAAAAGAAAATTGCTGACGATATACTGGGTTCAGCTGATAGTGAATTTCCTGTGGAGCATAATATTCGTGCGGTTTGAACTATTGTGGCTTGCTGTGGCGGATATAGTGCTTCTGCTTATTCTGATAGGGATAATGATACTCGGATTCGGTAAAGTAAATCGCATTGCAGGCGATATAAACATACCGTATTTTCTGTGGGTGGCATTTGCGACTTATCTTAACGTAGCGACAATATTTGTAAATTGACAGTGTTGTGCAATGCACAATAACATCGCTGTGAATAAGCATTATTATGCGAAAAATTAAAAATGAGCAAGTAGCATCAATTTGTCACATATTGATGCTTTTTGCTGTGTTTGAATAATTTATAACAGAAAATCACAATGGTTAAGAATTGTGCAGATTTGTAATTATAGAGAAATAAAAAAGAAATCGTAAAAGTAAAAAAATACAAAAATGTAAATTTGTATAACGTGGTTTTGCACAATTGAAAACTGTTACATTGTGCAAAAGAGAGAAAAAACGGGAAATATCAAAAATAACTCAAAAAACAATGTTAGATTTTTAATGTTTCTGCGTTATATATATAGGGAACATTTTAAAGTACTCAATTTCTTAACGATAACATTACAAAAATGTAATAACATCATCGTATATTCCAAACTTATCCTAAGGAAGATTAATAGCAAATTTATAAAAAAAGGAATGCGATTTACAAATCATGTATATATACTCTGAAAACGAGTTATATAAATATCAAAACACAGGAAAAGAGGTAAAAGTATGAAAATCAAAAGAATTGCAGCGGCGCTGTTGGCATTTGCAATTACGGCAGGCATTGCCGGAAACGCTTACGCCGAGAACACCGGACAGGCTATGACTGCCGAAATCGAAACAGCCGTCAGCGACAAGGTGCAAGCGGAAGCTGAAACTTCAAATCAGGAGCTTGAACCTGAATCGGAAAGCAAAATTGTAAGAGCCGAGCTGACCGAACAAAATCTGCCCGATGTGATCGACCCTGAAACAGCGATTGCAGACGGTTATGTGGCAAGGCTCAACAGCGAGGAGCGATCACTGAGCGAAGTCGTGCTTGAAAAAGATGACGGAACGAGGGCACTGTATCTTTTCGACGAGAACGTCAAGTATATTGACGAAAACGGCGAGGTCGCAGACAAGTCGAACAATGCCGTAAGAAAAGGCAGAGCATTTGTAAACGAGGGCAACGATGTAGAGGTCATTCTCCCTGCAACACTGACAGCAGGTATAGCGGTACACAGCGATGAGTTGAATATAACGATGAAACCGCTTACGGACAGTATCGGTAGATCGCTGTCAACAGCTGTACAGACCGAAGAAGACACAGTGTTATACAGCGATGTGTTTGACAGCAGTACGGATATTGAATATACTTATACATATAGCGGTGTAAAAGAGAATATCATATTAGAAAGCTATAACGGAAAGAACTCGTTTGACTATGAGGTGACCACGGGCGGTCTTACTCTGTATGAGGATAAAGGCACTTTACTGCTGGCAGACGAAAACGGTGAAGTAAAGGCTACGCTCGGTGAGGTCATAGTATTCTCTGCGGATAACAAGAACAACACATTCGGTAAGTATACAATAAAAGAGCTTGAGAAGAACAGCAGATATAAGGTAACGGTAAGCGTTGACAGAGAATATCTTACCGATCCCAAGACAAAGTACCCGGTCAAAATAGATCCTGCTTTAAAAACAATAAATGCGAGTGCAAAAATACAGGATCTGCAGGTATTCAAAGGTACGGACGGCAAGGGTACAAGTGAAACCTCTGCCGGATATTCCGGTGTTTCGAGAGTCGGATGGACTGACTGGGGTGCGTGCAGGACTTTGCTCAAACTGAACGGATTCAGTTTCAGTTCTTACGGTATTACCGATGTATCGCAAATTAAAAGTGCATATATTGAGATACGTGACCTGATGTGTCAGAATATACAAGCACAGATAGCATGTGCACAGTTTGGCGGAAATGTGTGGAGCGAGGGCGATACTAAAACGTGGAATGCGCTCAATGCAGGAAGAGCAGGCACACCGCTTGATATTTATATACCCAGTAAGCCGAACAAAACAAGCAAGGCATATAATGTTATAGGCGACGGCGGAGAAAGCATCAGATCTGCACAAGACTATGGTAAACAGTGGTATGCGTGGAATTTAACGGCAATATTAAAAAACTGGCTTAAATATCCTGATAATCTGAAAAAAGGGCTTGTCTTTAAAATGGCAGGAAATATGCTTGAGGAAAGTTCTCAGTATGCAAAGTATATGAAAACTTTCAGTTCTATGCAGGGTAATGCTGATTATAAGCCATATTTTGTGATTAATTACAATACAACAATTTCGGTTTCAAAAATTAATTTATCTAAAACAAACACTAGCTTAGATGTTGGAAAATCTACACAAATTAAGGCTACGATATCGCCGGCAAATGCAACAAATAAAAAAATTATATGGACATCGAGTGATAATAAAATAGCTACTGTTGATAGTAACGGAAAAATTAAAGCCCAAAAAAGCGGAACTGTAACAATAAAAGCTAAAAGTAGCAGTAACAGTAATGTAGTAGTTTCATGTATTGTTAAAGTCAGAAAAAATCCTTTTGAAGAAGATATTGATGTTTTGTCAGATGAAGATTATAGAACAGTTATGGCACTAACAAGATATCTTGTTATCACATGTAAATGTGATGATTATAAAATAATGAAGCCAATGGTTTTAGAAGCAATTGAAATTATCAGAAAGAAAGATCAGTATAAATGGAAATATGAAATGTGCGATAGTGCAGGAAGATGTCGTTCAGAATTAGTCTATACGCCAGTTGATAGAAATTCGAAAGCAAGGTTAGTAGTAGAGAGAGTGAATGCCGACGCAACAGATATGCCGGAAACGCTTGGTAATTTAGGTCTTTTTACAATGTCAAAAATTGCAAAAGATCCAGTATTAAAAGCACTTATAACATTGATTGGCGTAGGAGTAAATCCACCTGAAGATCCTTTCGATGTTGCCTTAGTAGTTGCTGATTACTTGAGTGATAGTGTTATTCCTCTATCTGACATCGTTTCATCAATAAAAAGAATAAATCGACCGAAAGATCCCAAAAAAATTGAGAGTGGTGACTATAGAATTGTGATATCGTATTATCCAGATATTTATAGCAGCGATTGCATATATGGAAGATATTATTTTGCAAAAGGGTATAAGTGTTCTCTGAAAGATGAAGGCTATTTCCATTATTGGGGTGAAAGTAGCCCTTTGGGAAGATTTTTAGAAGATACTCCATTGATCAGTATAAACTAGTTTAATGCGATAGAGGTGTCGAAAATTGAATAATTTATTTGAAAACTGGAATGATACAGCAAGTTGGACAACGGACGGCTCACTGCAATACGATGAAAGAAACCATGTGCTGTATTTTGACAAGACAAAGGTTACGGAAAAGTTGTCCGATGTAAACGAAGACTATGATGTTGCGGCAGTGCGGACGTTTGAAATACCTGACGGCAGTCATGGATTTTATTTTTCGGTGACGCTAGGAAACAGCTCGCCGCTGTTTGATAACAACGGCGGACGTATAGACGTTGAATTTTATGACGCAAACGGTGTAAAGACGGTAGGAGATTATTCAACTTTTTACATATATAATGCGGAGAATTTCATCGAGGCTTATCTGGGCGATGACAAACCTGCACCTATCCCGGAAGACGCAAAAAGTATGGTTATAAAAGCGTACGGGGTTTCCGATACAAAAACGATAGAATTCTATATGAAGGATTTTAAACTGTCGTTTTCGGACAGTGAGGACTGTATGGAAACATTCGCTAATGTTTATCCGACGTTTTTCAGCAGAAAGGTTGATAATTCTCCGATAAGAATAAGCTCGGGCTCGCAGATCATGACTATAGTCAGCTTTGCGGCAATAATCGCGGGTGTTGCGATCGTGACGGTGCTGCTTGTAAGAGCGGACAGAAGAAAACGGAAAACGGGAAAGTAAGGGGTGAGTATGAAAAAATATGCGGTAATTATGATTGCTCTGCTTATAATGCTGATTGGCGGATGCAGTGCCGGCAATAAATCGCTTTCTGACGGCTCGTCCGAAACCAGCGTTATATATAACAGCAGTGCGTCCGAAGACGATGTTAAGTATACTTATGTCTGCGCTCAGTACATATATTACAACACAGCCGATGAATTGATGAAAGCGTGCGATATAGTAATGTCGGGCAAGGTTACGGGAATATCATTCACGGTAAGGGACGGCAGAACGAATGACGAGGTTACCGGGAATACGTCTGAAAGCGACAAGGAAATCTGTACGGTTTATACGGTCGAGAAGGAATCTGCATATAAAAATACAGTCGGTAACGAATCAGACAGTATTGACATTTATGTTAACGGCGGTTTTAAGGATAAATACATTGACGAACAGCTCAAGGCACTCGGTGGCAGCAGAACGATAACCGTTTATAACAGACCTGAGATTGAAATCGGTAAATCATATTTATTCTTATTGCGCATCCGTGATAACAAAGAGGCTTTTTTAGTAACTCCCGAGCAGGGATTTATTGATATTGAAAAAGAACGTAACAACAGCACGGCTGATGATTTCTCGGTAAATGAAATAATCAACAGGTATTTCTTTTCAGAAAACAATACGGACAGCGAAAGCGAATAACCAAATCATACAGGTAAATTGTAAAAGGAGAAAAATATGAAAAAGTTAAATTTAATGATTATTGTTACTGTGTTCACCATGATATTATTTTGCTCTTGTGCTCAAAATAATGACGTTATGGCATCGGTAAACGGAATTGACATAAAGAAATCCGATTATGAAATGCGGCTGAAAAGCAATGAAATTATGGCAGAACTTATGACTGAGGACATAAATAATTCTGATTTCACGAGCGAAGAAAAAAATGCCAAGATAATGGAGATAAAAGAAAAGTGCTCAACAGATAAAGAAACAATAATAAACAGTATGATAGAAACCGCTTTTATTGATTCTAAATATGATTCTATTATGCATGAGCAGGCAAAAAGTGAAATAGAAAAGCAAATGTCAAACCTTGACGATTATGCCAATGAATATCCTCAGGTAGCCGCAAACGGTAAAATTATGGACGAGTATATCAAACGTATGGGAATCACAAAAGATGAATATATAGATTTAGCCGCAGACAGCTATATTTCATACGTTAATAAGCAAAAAGCAAAAGAAGAATTTGCTAAAGAAAAAGATATCGGTGACGATGTTCTTGACAAAGAGTTTGAATCATATATCAAGCAGGAAATATCCAAAACCCTTGCTGTGTACTATAAGTAAGCAAAAAAATATTATCATTGCAGAAAGTTACGCTGAATACGGATTCGAATTACTGAACAAAGAAATATCTGCGTTTTTTCATTTTGCTGTAATTATAAGTACAAAAATTATTTCTTGGAAAAGCGAACAAACAGAGGCACTCAGTAGTAATAAAAGTCGGTGAATAAAAAGTAAGGCACAGCCGCAGCGGAAAAGCTGCGGCAGGTGTCTTTTGTAATATCGTTGACGGGAGTTGTATGTGTTGCATTAACAGCGGCAACAGGTCACGATTACGGTAATGTATCAAAACGGCTGACAGGTTCGGAATGTCAGCCGTTTTTCAGACTGTCGATAAACCAATATAATTTTTGAAAATGGGTGTTTAGCGTTGCTTACTATGTTGGTTTTGCATCGTGCAAAACTTTTGGCAAGCAACCAAAGCGTCCTTGCTTTGGGCGTAGCCCCAATGCGGGTTGTCAGTCGTTGGTGTCGCTGCGTCGTGCAGCGACTATGTGCGACTGACTTCAAGCGTCCTTGCTTGGTGAGGGCGGCAGCCCCACACTCAGCCCCTTCCCGAGGGGAAGGGGTTTTCGGCAAGGATGCCGAAATAAGGACACACCAAGCTTTGCACGAAGCAAAGCTATCAGAGTGTCCTAAAGGGGATAGGGATAGAGAATTTGCTCTTTTTTATAAATACAGACTTTTTCTACAAACTGCAAAACGGCTGACAGGTTCGAAAGGTCAGCCGTTTTTTTGTGCTGAAACGTTTGTTGAAATTCCGTGCTGTTTGTGGTATACTTAATCTGTATTAAATTCTGATATTCAGAATGTGGAGAACGGAGAAGAAAATATGGCGGAAACTACGATAGAAACGGCGGTTCAGGCACTTATTGATTATGCTGTGGCAAAGTCGCTCATTACGGAAGACGATGAGATATGCGTCAGAAATTATCTGATGGATATGCTGAAGCTGGAAAAATGGGAAAAACCGTCTGTGAAGGAGTACGGCTCGGTTGACGAGATACTTGACGAGATAGTGGATTTTGCTGTGGAAAAGGAGATTATTCCGCAATCGAATGCGTGGAGGGATCTTTTTGACACACGCATAATGGGCGTGTTCACAGGAATGCCTCACGAGGTGAACGCAAAGTTCAAGGAGAAGTATGCAAAGAGTCCGGAAGCGGCTACCGATTGGTATTATGCTTACAGCGAGGATACCAATTATGTAAGAAAAGGAAGAATAGCAAAGGATATACGCTGGAAGTACGACAGTGAATACGGACAGCTTGATATTACGATAAACCGCTCAAAGCCCGAAAAAGATCCGAGAGATATTGCGGCGGCAAGAAATGCTGCGAAGGTTTCTTATCCGGCTTGTATGCTTTGTATGGAAAATACGGGATTTGCAGGTACGCTTACACATCCTGCAAGGCAGAATCTGCGACCGATACCTATGACGATACACGGTGATAAATGGGGATTCCAGTATTCGCCTTACGGATATTACAACGAGCATTGCATAGTCTTTAACAGCGAGCATATACCGATGAAGATAGACGCAGAGGTTTTCGGCAAGCTGTTTGATATAACGGATATGTTACCGCACTATTTTGTCGGCTCTAATGCCGATCTGCCCATAGTCGGAGGGTCTATTCTTTCACACGAGCATTTTCAGGGCGGTCATTATACGTTTGCAATGGAGAACGCCCCGATAGAATATGAGTTTGCTATGAGCGGATTTGACAGTGTAAAGGCAGGTATTGTAAAGTGGCCGATGTCAGTTATAAGGCTCAGCGGCAAGGACAGGGCAGAGCTTGAAAGAGCTTGCGACAAGATACTTGTTGCGTGGAGGGCATACAGCGATGAAAGCGTAGGTATATACGCATTTACCGACGGCGTTCCGCATAATACTATCACTCCTATCGCAAGGCGGCACGGCGATGAATATGAATGCGACCTTGTACTTAGAAACAATATAACGAGCGAGGAGCGGCCGCTTGGCATATTCCACCCGAATCCTTCGCTCCATCACATAAAGAAAGAAAATATCGGTCTTATCGAGGTTATGGGTCTTGCAGTGCTTCCTGCAAGGCTGGCAAACGAGATAAAAGCACTCGGTGATGCGCTTGTAAACAAGACCGATCTTTCGGGCGATGAAAAGCTGTCGGGTCACGCACAGTGGATGAACGAGTTGTACGCAAAGTACACTGCTGTGAATGCCGATGATGCGGAAATTATCATTAAGCGTGAGATTGGCGCAGTATTTGAGCAGGTGTTGCTTGATGCAGGCGTTTATAAACGCAATGACGAGGGTAAAGCCGCATTTTTAAGGTTTATTGACAGTGTGAAGTAAAGATTGAATTGCTGTCCGGTGTAAAAGCCGGGCAGTTCAGGCTGTCGAAAAACCTATATAATTTCTAAAAATGGGGTCGCAGGGGCGTAGCCCCCGACAGGGTCTAGGGGCGGTAGCCCCAGTAAAATCCCCCTTTCCCGGGGAAAGGGGGCAGGGGGATAGGGGTAGTGAGTTAGAAGTTTGTTTCAAAAACATACTTTTTCTACAATCTGTGCTGTCCGGTGTAAAAACCGGGCAGTTTTATTTGCTGTATTGTTACAATTGCTTAGTGTAAAATTCACAATTTTGATTTCAGCTTTCTAACAAACATAATATAAATTGATTTAAACGGTTGATTTCAGAAACGAAATGTGGTATACTTTTATTTAAATAAGTATATCCGGAGGTCAGAAAACAAAAAGTCTGCGGATATAAAGGAGGGAGATTACTATGTTGAATATAAAGCACAGAACAGAGATAATTTCAGTGATAGCGGCTTTATGCATAGCGATCTTCGTGGTAATGGCGTCTTTGTTTATGGCAAATACCATATCTGCGCTTGACGGAGAGGTCAACAATTATATAGACAGAGCGGCTTCTCAGAAATGTGACATAGTGGAAAGCGCAATAAGGAACGATGTCAATACGGTAAAGAATTTTGCCGCCTGCGCAAGTAATTATAAGAATACCGATGAGAATCTTGTTATCAAGATGATAAAGGACCTTGAGAACAGCTGTTCAACGATAGACGCATTTATAATCGCCGATGAGAACGGCGATGTTATAACAAGCAAAAACATAAGCAAGAACATATCCGCCCGTGAATATTATAAACGGGCTATGAACGGCGAGGTGTATTTTTCAAAGGCGATATACAGCGAGCCTGACGAAAAAATGGTAAATGCAATTGTTGCACCGATCTATGGCGATTACAAGCGTATTGTGGGCATGGTTGCGGGAATATGCGACACAAGGAGTTATAACAATCTGATTGATATGTCATTCGGCGGTAAAGAAAACGACAGTAACGGATATGTGCTTAATTCTGACGGTGAAGTGATAATGTCCGGTGAAAATGCGCTCGGTGACTATGTTCCTATGGGAGATTTGTTCTTCTCGTCCGATATTCTTGCAGGGGTGGAAGAAAGCGTAAGAAATGCCGTCAAGGATAACTTTGCAAAGGTCGGCGGAAGCGGTATTGTAAAAAGCGTCTGCAAGGGCGAAAAATATGTAGCGTATTACAGCGGTATGTCGGGCTTTGATGATCTGCACTATCTGCTGATATTCAAAGAGAATGTTGTGGCAGAGGAACAGAATCATTACACAATGGTGAACATATTGATGTACGCATTCTTTGTGCTGATACTGATTATTGTAATTACGGCATACATAGTGATAGTCAGGGTATCGTTCCGAAGGCTCGCCAAGGCCAACGAGGAGGTCAGCAGGATAGCCTATACTGATAGCATAACCGGCTACGGCACATGGGATAAGTTTGTGCTTGACGCAAAAAGTCTGCTGAGGCACGAATACCGCAGATATGCGCTTGTCAGCTTCGATATTGACAAGTTCAAGGCTATCAACGATATGTACGGTCACGATGAGGGCAACAGGGTACTTAAGCTGATTGCCGATACGGTAAACAGAAATCTTCAGGACGGCGAGACCTTCTCAAGAATAAACTCGGACAATTATTATATACTTATGCTTTATCGCAGTGACAGTGATACTGCAAGACGTATAGGCAGTCTGATACAGGCTATCGAATACGAAATAACCGAGTTTGTGCCTGTGCTTTCATTCGGTATTTACAGGATAACCGACAAGAGCGTGTCCATAAGACGTATGGGCGACCTTGCGGATATAGCAAAGCGTACCGTAAAGTACGGCGACGACAGTGCATATACGTTCTACAGCGAGAGTATGCTGGAAAAGATGCGTGAGGAAAAGCGCATCGAAAATGAGATGCAGACAGCGCTTGATATGCATGAATTCTGCGTTTTCTATCAGCCTAAGGTTTCTCTTGACGGCAAGGTTAATCTTACGGGTGCGGAGGCTCTTGTAAGGTGGATAAAGGACGGCACGGTCATTTCTCCCGGAAAATTCATACCGCTCTTTGAAAAGAACAGATTTATTGTCAAGCTGGATTATTACATTATGGATCAGGTATGCCAGAAGATCAAGCAGTGGGAGAGCTATTATCCGCATCTGCTTATATCGGTCAATATGTCAAGAGCGCATCTGAGAGATCCGCAGTTTGTCGAAAAGCTGAACGATATATGTTTATCCCACGGCGTTTCAACGTCAAGCATTGAGATTGAGATAACGGAGAGTGCGGCTTATGAGTCGCTCGATGTGCTTACTGCTGTGTTCAAGCAACTCAAGGATTACGGATTCCATATTTCAATCGATGATTTCGGCTCGGGATATTCTTCGCTCAATATGCTGAAAGATCTTCCTGCCGATGTGCTGAAAATTGACAGAGCATTCCTTGCGGAATCAAACAGCAACAAGAGAGCCAACGATATACTGGGTTATGTTATCAGAATGGCAGGCTCGCTTGGTATGCATACAATATGCGAGGGTATCGAAACCGATGAGCAGGCAAAGCTGCTCGGCGGTCTTGGCTGTGAGATGGCACAGGGATTCTACTTTGCAAAGCCTATGCCGAGTGATTCCTTTGAAGAAATTCTTAGAGGCAACAGCAAGACTATCAATATTCCGAGTAATAATCCTGAGGAGGATAAATGAGCATTTCAAATGAGTCCCTGCCGATAATAGCAGGTATTATTACCAATACGGCAAGGTCAATGACTACGGTAATGCAGTATATCTATACTGTGTCCGACAGTGATTTTTACAATATCAATATAAAAGACGTTTTTCGTATCGCACTGATGGACGTTACCGAAACATCACGGCTTGAAAATCTCGGAATCAGGATAAAGACGCCGGAAAATGACGCAATGTTTGAAACAACCGAGTTCGGCAGGGTACAGCATCTTATTATGTACAGCCTGGCGGCAAGACTTCCGCTTATTTCAAGGCAGATAGAGGATTTTCCGCTGTCGGATAAGCAGCTTAAACAGGTGTACGAGCTGATGATAAAGAACGGTGCGGATAATTTCGGAGAGATTATCTATGAAAGCTTTGAGGGCAATTTTAAAGTCAGAAAGCAGAAAAATCCTTTGCCGTCATATTCATCGGACTGGTTCAGACTTTATGTTTACACATATATGCCGAAGTTCGGTGAGATAAATAACCGTAACCTTTATTTCCTCGGCTGTGTTGAGGCTATGTTTCCGCTGTATTATTCGGCAATGACGACACAGCTAAAAAAGGTCATGTTCTTGCTTGATAAGTGAATTTAAATCAAATCCCACAAACGTTTTAAGGCGGTTGTGGGATTTTGTTAATCGGAAATCAATTACCGGATTTTATTGCAGCAACTGCAACAAATGCAAAGGAGGATAATATGAGAGAGATTGAAACAAAGCGACTGTTGCTCAGAAAGCTGAGGAAAAATGACGCAGAGAGTATTTTCGGAAATTGGGCGAGTGACAGCAAGGTTGCAAAATATGTCACATGGAATGTGCATAAGGATATAAACGAAACTAAGGCGATTCTTGATATGTGGCTTGCGGAATATGATAATGACAATTGTTATCGTTACGGCATTGAAAATAAGGCTGACGGGGAGCTTATAGGAATGATAGATGTAGTCGGTTATCATCACGAAAATCCCGTGATAGGATATTGCTCCTGCCGCAGATATTGGGGCAACGGATACATGACCGAGGCGCTGGGAGCTGTTATGAAAGAGCTTGCGGATGACGGATACAGAACATTTGTTATCGAAGCAGTTGAAAAAAATGTTGCAAGCAACAAGGTTATTTTAAAGAACGGATTTAAGCTTGTTGGAAAGAGAGAGGACAGGCTGTCGGAAATAAAGCCGCAGGTCGTTACGATAAATTCGTATAGGTATTATGTTGAAAAATAGATACAACAACAGCCGCCCGAATGGGTGGCTGTTGTTTATCGGTGCGGTTTTATGATATAATATCTATATTATACTCGATTTTCATGCGTTTTTCATTTAATTTTATCAGACACCCACCGCGGCTATTACACCGCGGCAGTGCCAAATTCAATTATTTATTTTGCCGCCGGCATCAACGCTATATAATCATTCGTGATACTGTTTTCGTCTGCCTTATATGTTCTCTTCTCAGCATAAACAGGTATTATACTGCCGTCCTTTGTCTTTGCGTAAGTAAGTATCATATCATTTTCAGCCGTGTACTCTGTTTTCAGAAGTTCATTGTGTGTCGGACAATATTCATCATCCTCGCCGTCCTGGTGCATACGCGGCTGAACGGCGTAAACGCCGTCGTTCGCCGCCATTTTCTTCTTGGCGTCATCATACGGCAGGATATTTACCGTACCTGTTTTCTTGACATACGGTGCTATTCCTTCAACCGTTATATAAGTATCACTGCCGTTATAATCGATAGTGACGGTCTTGCAGAACATATCGTTATAATCGAGTATCTTCTCTTCTGCCGTAGCGGGCTTTTTCGTTTTCGCCGTATATCTTATCGTGGGATAGAATGCTTTATCTTCATTTATCTCATACGTTTCAAAAGAGCTTTCCTCATATCCTTCGCCGAAAACCGACGAGTGATTTTTGATATACTCCGCAAACTCACTCTTTATCTTTCCAAGCTGTTCATCGGTTACATAAAGCGAATCCGTCCGATTTTTACGGTGTTCAAGTGCCAATGCATACAGCGTTTCCGACGGATATATTCCCGCTATATGTGCCACGGAATTATCATCTGTGCTGAACGACTGTATACGCATAACAAGTATGCCCTTGTCGTCTACCCATATGCAGATATCCGGAAATGAAAGCTCTCCGCCGTAAGCAACCTTATACAGTTTATTCCTTATGTCATACCATACGCTCTCACCGTACAGATAATCAACATCGGGATAATCCTTGCATGTAAAGAACGCTTTATCGACCTGCTTTATTCCGTCCTCACTGTACAGTTCGATTTTGCTGTTTTCGTCAAAGCTGTATGTATCAAGCTGAGTTACCGATGCAAGATCGTCTACCGTGTATCTGTTGCTCACATCACCCGGCGCACCAAGACCGACAGAAAATTTATCATGTTGCACCTTGATGAAATCTCTTGCGAACATTGTTTTTTCGTTAATTCCGTTTGAGGTGGAATAATCGCTGTGTGACGATGTGTTGCTGTTTCCGCTGAAAAATGCGCTGAGATATTCTGAACCTCCGAGCGCTATCATTGCGGCGGTCGCTACTGTGATAAGACAGAAGCAGGCGGCTGAAACGCCGAGAAATGCAGAGCTCAGATACCACTTTTTTTGCGCGGCGTTTCGTCAAGTGCATCGGAAACGTACTTCTCGTTTATGTCACCGAATGCAGTAAAAAGAGGGAATGCTTTATGCTCGTTCATGATTTTTCTCCTTTCTGAATGTATACATCTTTATCCGAAAGATATTTTCGGAGTTTGGTTCGTGTGCGGTTTAAAATAGATGTTGTATTGGTTTCGGTAATTGCTAACCTTTCTGAAATATCGGCTATACTGTAGCAGGCAAAATAACGTAAGACGAAAATTTTGCGTGTACGCTCGTCAAGCTGTGCTAAAAACGTGTTTAGAACGGATTTAAGCTCATTGTTTTCTGCCGATTTTTCTGTGTTGTCCGTTGCCGGAATACATTCTTCAAGTTCTGACAGCAGTGCATCGGTTTCACCGCATCGTTTTGAACGGTTGTTGTATCTCAGCTTGTCAAGGGAAAGATTGCGAACGATTTTAGCCACATAAGCACAAAGACTGCGTGGCTTTTCGGGCGGTATTGTGTTCCATACTTTCATATATGTATCGTTTGTGACTTCTTCGCTGTCGCTTCTGTTGCCGAGGACATTGTATGAAATTGATGAACACAGTCCGCCGTATTTTTCGGACAGGAGTTTTAGTGCCTGTTCATTGCGGCTTTCAAGCAGGGTGGTGATATTCTTGTCGGATATATTCATATTCACTCTCCTTTTTCTCTCTTTATATATTAAGACGATATTTTTCCGTAAATGTCACAGGGCATTGCAAAAAAGCCGTCCGTGTGGGCGGCTTTTTTATAAGCGTTTGTTATTTCAAGTATCAGACCTGTCGGTAAAGCGGATAATTCATCAATTAATAAATGAATCCGCACTAATAAGTTGCTACCGCCGGTAGTGAATAATTCATCAATTAATAAATGAATCTGCACTAACAAGTTGTTACCGCCGGTAACGTAACTTCCGCAAATTGCCAACAGTTAGAACGGCGAATTTGAGGCGGGTCACACCCGCAACGGCGAATTGGGAGTGGCGACCCGCCACACGGCGAATTTGAGGCTGCTCACAGCCGCTTATTGTTGCTTTTTGCGGAGGAGGAAACCGAGAAGCGAGAAGATGAGGAACATTCCGAGGTTAGCAACTACTACGCTTGCGCCTGCAGGGAAATTGTCGGCATAGTAGGTTATCGCTATACCGATAATGTAGCTGACGCAGGAAACAACCGCAGAGCAGATCGTTACACTGCGGAAGCTCCTGAATACTCTCATTGAGGTCAGCGCAGGGAAAATTATAAGGCTTGAAATAAGGAGCGCACCCATAATTCTCATTCCCACTACAATAGTAAGGGCGGTGAGGAGCGCAATTATCGTGTTGTATACACCCGACTTTACGCCTGTCGCCTTGGAGAAATTCTCGTCAAAGGTCACAGCGAAAATCTTGTTGTAGAATAAGACGAACATTACGATGACAATAACCGAGCAGATTATGCTGAGCACAAGATCGTCGTTGCTTATCGCCATAATACTGCCGAACATATAGCTGTTCATATCCGTTGCACTGTTAGTCTGCGATATGACGATAGCGCCTATCGCAAGCGCACTGCTTGAAAGAAGGGCTATTGCGGCATCTCCTTTTATCTTGCCGTCAGAGCTTATTCTGAGCAGAATAAATGCGGCCACGATTACAACTGGGATAGATACCTGCAAAGGCGCTAAATTCAGTGCGGAGGCTATTGCAAGCGCACCGAAGCCGACGTGTGATAATCCGTCGCCTATCATAGAAAAACGTTTTAATACAAGGCTTACACCAAGAAGTGCGGCGCACAGCGAAACAAGAAGTCCGACTACAAGCGCACGCAGAAGAAATCCGTATTGAAAAATCTCAAGCATTTTAACGAGCCTCCTTTGAGCCTGTGTGATGGTCGCAGGTGCAATGACAGTCACAGGTACTCATTGCGTGGAATATATCGGTACTGCGGTACTCGGCGGTAGTTCCGAAGAAGTATGCACCGCTCTCCATATGGAGTATCTTTGTACCGTATTTCAGTGCGCCCTGCAGATCGTGGGAGATCATTATTATCGTTATGCCCTGCTCACGATTCAGCCTGCTTATTATCTCATACATTTCGGCAGTAACCATAGGGTCAAGTCCGGAAACGGGTTCATCGAGGAGAAGAAGTTTTCCTGTCGCACAAAGCGCACGGGCAAGCAGTACACGCTGTTGCTGACCGCCCGACAGATTGCGGTAGCTGCGGTGGGTGATGCCGGTTATGCCGAGAAGCTCTATGTTATCATCGCAGAGCTTTTTGTCGGCTTTGGAGTAGAACGGAGAAAGTCCCTTTCTGCCAAGACAGCCCGAAAGCACAACCTCACGCACAGTAGCGGGGAAGTCCTTCTGTGCGGCGGTCTGCTGGGGAAGATAGCCTATCTCGGTCTGTTTAAGACCGTCACCGAAGATTATCTCTCCCGATAAAGCAGAGCGCAGTCCGAGAATGGTTTTCATAAGGGTGGATTTTCCGCTTCCGTTCTCGCCGACTATGCACAGATAATCGCCTGCGGAAACATTGAAGCTGAGATCCTTTACAACAGGCATTCCCTCGTAGCCTGCGGTAAGATTTTTACATTCTATAAGATATGACATTATTAATCCTCCTGTCAGCCGTTAAGGGTCAATTTAAGATTTTCGAGATTCTGCTTCATAAGATCGACATAGCTTACGTTGTTTTCTATGTCCTGCTTTGAAACGTTGTGGCAGGAGTGAAGCATCAGCTTTGTTGCTCCTGTTTCATCGCACAGAGTATCCGCTATTTTGGTACTGCTGAATTCAAGATAGTAAACTGCGGGAATGTTGTTTTCCTTTATCGTTTTTGTCAGCTTTATCATCGTAGAAACGCCCGGCTCGGATTCGTCGGAGCAGGCGGCAAATGCGGCACTGAATTCAAGACCGTATTCGTGTGCAAGATACCTGAACGGGAATTTGTCGGCTAAAACTATCGTCTTGTTCTTTGCGTTGTCAACCGCCGACCTGTAAGCATTATCAAGGTCGGAAAGCTGTTTTGCGTAGGCGTCCTTGTTTTTTGTGTAGGTCTGTTTATCCGACGGGTCAACCTTGCAGATTGCGTCATATACCGCCGAAAGCATAAGCTGAGCGTTTTTGGGCGATGTCCATATATGCTCATCGGTTTCGTGTTCGTGTTCATGCTCGTGGTCGTGGTCGTGGTCATGCTCGTCCTCGTCTTCCGAAAGGGTAGGAACATAATCAATCAGCTTTACTGCTGTGACATTTTCAGTATCGTTTGAATTTATCAGCTTTTCAGCCCACTGTTCGTTTTCGCCGCCGATGTAGAGAAATATGTCGCAGTTGCGTATTGCAATCATATCCTTGGCGGACGGCTCATAATTATGGATCTCGCTTCCCGGAGGGAGAAGTATGCTGATTTCGGCATTGTCGCCGGCTATCTGCCTTGCAAGGTCATACGGCGGAAATACGGTCGAGATGATTTTCAGCTTGCCGCTGTCGCTGTTTGAATAACCGCTTTCTGACGAGCAGGCGCACAGGCTGAGAACCGTTGCCGCCGCTGTAATCACGGCAAGCAGTTTTCTTTTTAACTTCATTATATATCACTCTTTTCTTTTGCTGTCATGGTCTTTTTGGCACATTCTCCGCAAATACCGTAAAAAACAGTGCGTGAGCTGTCTATTGTAAAATCGTGCATTTTCGAAATATGCGCCGCAATGTCTTTCAGGTGGTCGCATTCAAGATGAAACAACTTTCCACATTTAAGACATTTCATATGAAAGTGATCGTGACATTGCTGTTCATCGTTATATTGATAGCAGGCGCTTTTTCCCTCGCTGAGAATGAATTTCCTGACGATATTCTGTTCGCATAGCTTTTCAAGATAACGGTATACGGTGGTTTTGCCGACCTGCTCCGCTTTCAGCGCATCGGCTATATCGTCTGCGGTAAGATGCTTTTTTGCGTTCTTTTTAATATAATCAAGTATCAGCTCACGCTGACGGGTATTGTATGACATATTTATCCCTCCGCAGTAATTACGAATGTTAAAATGAAAATGAAATTCATTTTCAAATCCTTTGATATTATACACTCCTTAGCCGTGAATGTCAAGCGGCAACGCAAAGAATCTTGAAATTTCCTTTTAAATATGATAAAATAATACCATATAGCCTATAGCGAGGTGTTAATATGGATAAAATCCGCATAGCCAAAGACGAGAACGGCGCTGTTATTCTGCGTTTTGAAAAGCGTGAGGACTGTGAAAAGTACACGGTTTATTTCAGACGTGAGAACGGCAGATTCAAATTTCTTATAACCACAGAAAAAACGGCTGTCAGAGTGAACGCTGTCGAAGGGCTGTGTTATTTCAGGATAACAGGACAGACAAGCGGCAGAAGAACGGTGAATATCGGTACTGTGGATACTTCTTCACTTATGAAGCGTACCGGATTTATTACTATGGGCTCTTACAATGTACAGAAGATAGTCGAAAGAAGCCCTAAGTTCACAGCCGATAATACGATAAGAAAGATTTCTCCGCTTGCGGCTTTCTTTCCTGAAAAAATCGATAACAGCGATGCTCAGGGGGAGAGCAGGACGTTTGAATATATAAAAGAAAACCGCTCGGACTATTTTATTTTTGACTTTTACGGTACTGCGGTACACGGACTTGTCAAGACCGAAAATTCATTTCTGACGGGCGGTATTGACGGCAATGAAAAGCACGGCGAAAAACTGCCGAACATATTGCCCGAAGACGTTTATAAGCCGCTTGTCGATATTTTCGCAAAAGAGATATTAAAGTTGTATCCTGCGGACAGAATCATTCTTGTAAGGACGATTTCTCCCGAATTCTACGCAATAGGCAGACAGGTCAGAAAAAGCACGCCGAAGAACAAGCTGAACGCATTCCTTGAGGATATTGAGAATTATTTTATCAAAAAGGTACACCCTGTTATAATAGACCTTTCGGGAAGGTATTTCGGTGATTTGTCGTTGACCGGTGACGGAAAAGAGGCAGTGTTCAACCGTTTCTATTTTGCTGACTGCGAAAAGGCGCTTGATGAGATCACATCGGGAGAACCCGGCAGAGTGTACAAGGAGCAGGATATTGATTCAAGGCTGGAACAGATTCTGTGCTATTATGACAATGCGTGTGCAAGGGGACTGCTTACCGTTCTGCTTGACAGAAAAGAGCCTGCAGACGCACTTATGTTCCATACTTCAAGAGAATTTATTGCGGAGAACAGGGCTGAAATAAAGGATATAATCGAACAGCATTACTCAAGCATAACCGATATTTACAGATATTACGATTTCGGCGACAATATCGAGATGAAGAATGCGGTGAAGGTTATTGCAGCACTGGAAAGCAATACGTTGCAGAATGTGACTCACGGCGAGCTTATAAGACTTCTTGACAGGCAGTACAGGATAAAGCGTCCTATTGCAAACTTTGTTAGGGCTACGCTTGGCGGTGCACTGGGAAAAGAGGTTGATGTAAACGAGCAGAACCTGCGGTTTATGACAAGGGTCGCATACGAGCTGTGGAACGGCGGCGATCCTAAGGCAGTGCCTCAGAAGATAGATGAATATGAAAAGATACACAACTTCACATTGATAGATATGTGGGGTACGGGTGTCATAAAGAGAGCGCTTGCAAAGGCTACAACTATCAGAATGAATGTGGCGGTGAGCGGAGAGTCGTTTGTATGGGCGTTTGACAAGCCTCATTCTGTAGAGGAAAAGAGGTTTGCCACTGCAGATAAGTCGGGCGCTAAGGCTTTGGAACAGCTTATGAGGACAACTGTGCAAAGGCTCACGGTAAGTCGGTCACGGTGGATAGCGATAGACATGGCGGACGTTATTGCGGATAACGCAAAATATAACGGCGAGGGATTTACTGTAGACAAGCAGTATGCAAATTCTGACCTTGCCGTTATTCTCGGAAAGGCAGGACAACCGTTCACGCTTGACACTCAAAAGGACAAGGAGCGTATTCTTGCCGCCTGTGATAAGCTGTCGCAGTTTGTGAAGCAGAAATACGGCAGTAATATAATTCTGTGCAAGGTGTCGCTCAATGACAAGGTAAGAGATTATGACGGAAAAATAAAGCCGCTTGTGACAGACAAGAAGAAATTTTCAAACGCAAAGGCATTGCTAAAGCTGTGCGAGGAGAGATTTGTCGAGAATACGGATTGCTATATACTGGATAACTCAAAGAACTATGTTTCTGATGAGAATTTTGCATCGGGCGGTGCGGGTATAGCAAGGTTCGAGGCGGATTTTTACTCGGCTACGGCAGAGTATGTGGATTATATCGTGCAGTACAGCCCTGTGCAGAAGTATTTTGACAAGCTGTAAACGGTACAGAAAAAACTAATATGAAACTGCCCCGTGAGCTTTCTCACGGGGCAGTGCAGTTTGTAGAAAAAGTATGTTTTTTCAAAAAAAGTGCTTGTTCTCAATCCCTATCCCCAAACCCCTTTCCCTGGGAAAGGGGCTATATTACTGGGGCTACCGCCCCTAGACCCTGTCGGGGGCTACGCCCCTGCGACCCCATTTTTATATAATCAAGAGGTTTATCGACAGTCTGAACTGCCCCGTGAGCTTTCTCACGGGGCAGTGCTGTATTCCGGTAAATTACTCAGTCGTCAAGAGCCGAGTACATAACCTGCTTTAATGTTCTGAGCGGACGTATGCCGTTACCGCCGCAGACCTGTATAAAGTACATAAATGTAAGATTATTTTCGGGATCGTTGCAGAAGTAGTTTCCCGTCCAGCCGTCCCAGCCGTATTCGCCTGTACTGCCGACAGTAGTTATTTCGGGGCTTATGAGCGTTCTCATAAGTCCGCCGTAGCCATAACCGATACACGAATCCCAGTTGTACGTCTTTGCCTGCTCGGCGGTGATGATATTGTGCGATATAAGGTCAACTGCCTTGCGGCTGAGTATGCGGGCATCGCCGTATTTACCGCCGTTCAACAGCATCTGAGCGAATTTTTCATAGTCGTTTACGGTGGAAACAAGTCCTGCACCGCCTATCTCGAATTCAGGACGCTTTGTGTACTTGTAAACAAGACCTAAGTGCTGCCAGTCGCACGGAGCGAGTTTTCCGTCCTCGCCTCTGATATAGATTTCTGCAAAGCGGTCACGCTTTTCGGCGGGCACATAGAAATCGGTATCGTTCATACCGAGCGGCATGAATATCTCGTCTTTCAGGAAGTCGCCGAAACGCTTTTTGCTTACAACTTCAACTATCGCACCGAGAACATCTGCACAGACGCTGTAGTTCCAGCAGGTGCCGGGCTGTGCGAACAGCGGTATTTTACCCATTTCGTTGCACATCTCAACGGTTGAATATGTGCCGTTGCCGGAAAACGCTCTTTCGTAGAATTTATCGAATAAATCAGCCATTTTATCGCCGGAGGGATTTACGTTTCTGTCGGGGTACATAAGTCCTGCGGTCATTGTAAGCAGGTCGATGATTTTGACTTCACGGTTTGCCGGAACAATGCCGTCTGCGGTTTCGACCTTCTGATCCTTAAAGCCCTCAAGAAACCAGCTTACGCTGTCGGAAAGGTCAATAAGCCCTCTGTCATAGAGTATCATTGTCGCAACTGCGGTAACGGGCTTTGTCATACTGTAAAGACGGTATATCGTATTGTCCGATATCTTAAGGCTACGGGCAACGTCAGCCATTCCGAAGCATTTATCGTATACTCGCTCTCCGTCCTTGATTATTCTTAAATGTCCGCCTGGAATCATTCCGCTGTCAACCTGCGACTGCATCATTTCATCAAGGCGGTTTAATTTATTCTTGTTCATAGTAACTCCTGTTTGCCTTACGGCTGTTATTTTCAGATTTATTGTAGCATATCCGATGTGGAAATGCAACGGTAAAAAGGAAAAGAAACAGCTTGTACGGCTGTTTCTCTATTAATTTACTTAATTTCAAGCGAATCTATAACGCCTGCTATAAGGTCGGGGAAAGTTTCATCTTCAGTTGACTGGGTGAAGGAGAAACAATAAGCATCTTCGCCCGACTGGATCATATACTGTGTTATGGTGGTCTGCTTTGTTACCTGTGACACCATACCTGTCAGCTGCATATAGATTGCCTTTTTGCCTGCTATTTCGGTGTGCTGAAAATCAACCAGCTTGAAGTCCTCCATAGTAGCCTTATATGTGGCGGTCATCTGCTCGGAGGTCACATCTTCGATAGGGCTGTTGGTCTTGCTGACTACAAGATTGAATTTATTCTCGTTGTATTCGTCCGTTGACGCAAACTGATAAGCTATAGAGGCACTTGCGAGCTTCCAGTCCTCAGGCATTTTGAATGAAAGGTTGCCGTTTGCAAGGGAGAATTTGCCGTCCTTTACATATTCGTAAGTGACGGTCGATTCGGTGCTGTTTTCGCCGCTTTTATTCTCGTCACTGCTCTTGGTATCCTCTGAACTGCTGTCGGTTTTACTTTCGCTGTTGACAGCTTCCGATGATGTGGAGGAGGTTTCCGAAACGGGTGTTGTGTCGCCGACATTACCCGTTGATGCATCAGATGAGGTCGAGGACGAACTGCAGGCGGCGAGCGCCGCTGTGCAGGAGAGTATCAGAGATACGGCAATGAGCTTTATATAAGTTGATTTCATACTGAAATTCCTTTCGATAATCAAATAGTCAGCCGATAGGCTTTATAAATGATATTTTAGCACATACGGCGTAAAAAGTCAATTTCTAACCTTTATAAAAGGCGATTGTGAAAGAAATTTCATTTATTTTTCGTATTGTTCCAAAACCCAAGCAAGTTTCATAGAATATAACAAAAACATATTGCGGAGGTTAAGCTATGGAAAAATGTACATTCAGCACGGTTACGCAGAAATATCTTGACAGCTATGCAGGCATACTTGATACTATGACGGGAACGATGAACTGCGCAAAGGAAAATGACAGTATTTCTTATAATTTCATCGTGAAAATGATACCGCATCATCAGGGGGCAATACGAATCTCGGAGGAACTGCTGAGATATACGACCTGCATTGCGCTACAGAATATCGCAACGGAAATTGTTGTGACGCAGACAAAAGAAACGGAAGAAATGAGAAAAATGCTCTGCGGATGTGCAGGATACCGTAATGACGGTCAATCGCTGTGCGGATACAGACGGCAGTACGGCATTATTGTTACGAATATGTTCAGCCGTATGAGGTCGGCTTGCCCCGATAATGATATAAATATAAGCTACATAAGGCAGATGATACCGCACCACGAGGGCGGTATTGCGATGTGCAGGAATGCAATGAGATTCAGCATCTGCCCTCAGTTAAGAGCAGTGCTTCAGGAAGCTGTCAAAGCTCAGGTAAAAGGTATTGAGGAGATGAAAAAGCTGCTGCAGTGCAAGGCATGAGAGATTGCAAAGGCAGGTATGACAAAAACTCCCGACGGCACTTAAAATACCGTCGGGAGCTTTGTTATTTGAATATGAAGTTTAATTTCTTTACGTTCGTATCCTGCGAGAAGGTTATTACGTTATACATAAACAGAACGTTCTTGTAATCACCGATATTGACACCGAGCGTTTTTATGTCGCCGTTTATATAGCGAAGGTCAAGTACGGTTATATGGCTGTAATTCTTTGCAAGGAAGGGTATCAGCGAATGTGCGTAGCTGTCCTTTATCACAAGCAGACTGCCGTTGTCGGCATTTTCGGGAAGAACGGAATTTATGTCTATTCTGGGAACATTCTGACCGAGGAAGGTGGAATATTTATCCTTTACATTAAGGAACTCACGGAAATACATACTGTCATACGTTCCGTCGGGCTGTGCTCCGCTTTTATATACGTTTACGCTGACCTTCGGTTCGTTATCCGCCAGAGCGTAAATGTCTATAGTGTCAGGGGTTATGCTGTTGTCGAGCGTCTTTGAATAGAGCGTGCCTCTGAAAGTGTCGGAAGCATGTTCTACGCTGAACTTATCGGCGGTATATGCGGAAAATTTCATTGCTTTTCCTGCCTCTGTGTAGCCTATATATGCGCCGTAGCTTGTCCAGTGGTGGTCGGTACGGTAATAAATATAATCGTTTTTGGCACTGCTGAGAGCCGAATATACGTCAATTCCCGTGATTGAGGGAACGCTGTCGTAGCAGTCCTTAATGAACAGCTTCTGATCCGCCGCACCGCAGTTTGCCGGAAGGGTATCGCTGTATATCTCCTGTGCGTTAGGGGCAAGCATAAAGTACATCTTGATCTTGGGGTATTTCTGAGCGAAGCTTTCCATAGCGGCAAGGTTTTTCGATACGCTTTCCTTATCGTAATCGCTTTCTCTCCACGACTGCATCATTCTGCCGTCCTCGGTGAATATTCCCTTTATCTCCTTTTTGCCGAGCAATCTGTCGAAATCGTTCATAAGGCTTATCCACTGTTCACGCATTACTATTCTGTCCGAAAAGTAGTTTTCAAACTTAGTCATAAACGTTTTGTCGGTTACGGTATCGAAATTGAACTTCGGCATTTTTTCAAGGTAGCGGTTTTCATTTTCGCTGAACGCATTTTCGGGAAGCTGTGCGCTTGATATTATGGTTGCAACGGGTACTGCTATCGAGATAAGAGCAAACAGCCCGATAAGCAGGAACTTATAGATATTTTCTTTTTTCATCTTATTTACTCCTTTCTCAGAAATTGAAGTACAGGAACGGGTTGTAGGTCTGATCTACAAGGTATGCGGCGCACATAACGAACATTCCCATAAGACCGACAATTCCGCCGTAATTGATAAGCAGAGGCAGTTTTTTCTTCAAATATTCCACTGCGAGCTTGGGAAGGTCTGTACAGCCGATTATGCATATAATGAATGTTATTCCGTAGGTGGATATCTGATACATTGCTGTGCTGTCTATAAACGGTGTGCCGCCTGCGCCGAACATATTGGCTGCATAGGCGAAGGCTGTGGGCAGATCTGCTGTGTCAAACAGCACCCAGCCGAGTATTACAAGCAGCATTGTATAGATGTGGCAGAATACTGCCGGAATCTTCTGAAGCCATTTGCCGAGAAAGAGCTTTTCAAGTATGATGACAACGCCGTACAGCGAACCCCAGAGTATGAAGTTCCAGCTTGCGCCGTGCCATACGCCTGTAAGGAACCACGTTATAGCAAGGTTCATTATAGTTCTCGGCATACCTTTGCGGTTGCCGCCGAGAGGGAAGTAGACGTATGATTTAAACCACGAACCGAGTGTGATATGCCATCTGCGCCAGAATTCAGAAATGCTCTTTGAAAGGTAGGGGTAATTGAAGTTTTCGGGGAAGTGGAATCCCATCATTTTGCCAAGACCTATAGCCATATCGGAGTATCCCGAGAAGTCAAAGTAAATCTGAAATGTGAATGCGAGTATTCCGAGCCACGAGCTTACTACAGATACCTGTGAAATGTCGGTTGATTTTACCGCTGTCCACAGTGCGCCTATGCTGTTGGCGATAAGCACTTTTTTGGAAAGTCCGATTATGAATCTTATAATGCCGTCATAGATAAGGTCGAGCGTTATCGTTCTGTCGTCAAGCTCTTTTGCCACATCGTCATATCTTACGATAGGACCTGCGACAATCTGCGGGAACAGGGTCACGAAAGCCGCAAAGCTGATAGGATTTTTCTGAACCTTTACGTTGCCCATATATAAGTCTATCGTATAGGACATTGACTGGAACGTGAAGAAGCTGATACCGATAGGCAGCATATTCATAGGCAGGAAATCAATGCCGAAGAAGTTCATATTGTTTATGTCGATTATCTGACTTCCTGCTATTGCGTTGATGTTTTCAGCGATGAATCCGCTGTATTTAAACACGCCGAGAAGTCCGAGATTCATAACAACCGACACAATAAGGCATAGCTTGCGTGGGAGCTTTTTCCCTTCAAAGTGGTTCATTGCAAGACCCGCAAAATAGTCTATCATTGTTGAGATGAGCATTACCACAACGTATATAGGCTCGCCCCACGAATAGAAAACAAGACCGCTGAGCAGGATGATGAAGTTCTTGCTTTTTTTAGGAGCAATGTAATATATCAGCAGGGTTATCGGCAGGAACAGATATATGAATATCGATGTTGAAAAGACCATAAATTAATTACCTTTCGTGTACGGTTTCATTTTTTATTTTCAAACGCAGTGCGTACTGCGTTTTCATATTCTTCTTTTGTATAAAGCCTGTTTATCACTTCAAGCATAGTATTTGCGCTGAGTATCGGCGGTAAGCCGAGTGCCAGCAATACGTCACGTCTTAGCTGTGAGCTGTTGGCACAGCCTATCATTCCGTCATCCATCATATCGGATTTGGTCAGAAAGTCGTGTTTTTTGTAAGCTGTATCGCCTTCGGTCGCAACACCGGCTTTTTTCAGAGCAGACTCCAGTATCTCTGTGTCAAGTCCCTCAACCCCGAGATAGCCTTCGGACGAGGGAACGGTTTTGCGTTTTTCCTTGCCTTTTATCTGAGGCACGAATACGTTTATTATATCACCGTTTTTACAGCAGCCTTTTATATGATTTCTGATTTTAAGTCCTGCGCTGTCGCTGTCGGTAAGTATCACTATTCCGCAGGTAGAGGCAAGAGTTCTTATCAGCTCGGTTTTTTCTTTATCCTTATATATTCCGAAACCGTCTGTGGTTATTATAACGGTATCGAGCAGGGAGGAGAGTTTTATTTTATCATATTTGCCTTCGACTATTACGGCACGTCTGAGCTTTATCAATAGTACGACCTCCTGCTTTTTTCCGGGGAGAGTTTTACTATCGTTTCCTCAAGCACAGTTCTGTAGTTTATCGCTGACGTCTTGAGGGCAAGGTCGGCGTTGAACAGAATATCAAGGCAGTTTCTTATATGCTCCGTATCGAGCCGTGATACGAGATTCATCGCTTTTGTCACAACGAAGGTACGGTTTTTTGCATATCCGAAATCATCGGCTGTCTGTTGTGAGGATTTTCCTGCTCCCTGTGCGGTTTTTGCACGGTAGAAGTCGATATAATTTGAAGAAAGAGCCGCCAGTATAACAACAGGCTCGATTTTTTGGGCGATAAGGTCGTCAAGTATCAGGAGCGCCTGTCTGCGATTACCCTTCAGAAGCTCTGTCGCAAGCGAATATATGCTTGTGTCAAGCTGTTTTATTGTCAGCTTGTCTATCATCTCTGCGGTTATTTCGCCTGTGCCGGCATAACTGCACAGTTTATCGGTTTCGGTAGAAGCAAGGGAAAGATCGCATAGTGTAAGCTCCGCTATATGCTGAGCGTCAGCCCGTGATATTACACAGCCACGTTTCGCCGCTTTTTTCATAATAAGCTCCGTCACTCTTGCCGTCGTAAGATGGGCAAATTCGCAGACTGCGGCATTTTTCTGCTTTGTGAGGGCGGTTATGAGTTTTTTGTTCTTTGCTTTTTTAAGCTGTTCCGTGTTTCCCGTCATACTGATTATTACCGTGCATTCATCGGGAACGTCCTTCAGGGAGTTCAGTATCGTTTCGATACCACTATCATCGAACTTTTCAAGGTCGAGGTCGCTTATCAGAACAGCCTTGCTGTCTGCAAAGAGGGGCATACTGTCTATACTGTCCGTGAGCGTGTCAACAGGGAATGTACCTGCGAGCTTTATGAGATTTATATCATTCCTGTCCTTGCCGACGGTTGCGTCAAGCAGGCGGTCGGTATAAGTCTTTACAAGAAAGCGTTCTTCGCCGTAAAGATAGTTTACACGGCTGATTTCACGACTTTTGATGGCTGTTGACAGCTTATCCTCGTCCAGCTTCATACTGTTTCCCCTTTCTATCTGTAATTGCATCGGGCGGTTATCCCGTCCTCGTTTATGCGCAATTCGCACTCGGTAAAATAAAGAGATATTCCGTTTGACGCTTTCTGATACCTGTTTATCAGAAAGCAGGGTGTACCGGCAGAGATATATCTGCTTTTATCCCATAGGATATTTATCATATCCGTCTGTGCCTTTCCTGCGGAGGAGATGTTGATTTTTGTGTTGTATGCCGACAGGAGCAGGGCATCGTTACGGCATCTGACCGAAAAAAGTCCGCCGTTTATATCATTGCCGCCGTCACACTCGGATACGTTTTCGGAAATAGCGTGTGCGGCTTTGACAAGCTCATTTCCGGGATTCTGATTATTGCAGAAAATGAGCGTGTCGGCATTGGTCTTATTGTTTCCCAGAAGCACGTTTTTTATTGTGCTAAGCTCTTTTTTATCGTTTCCGATAAGCACCGCCGCCGAATAATCACGGGAAAGTATCACAACAGAGCCGTTTGCTCCGTCACTGTGCATAAGTATTCTTATGCTGTCGTCCGGAATCTGCGGCAGTACAGTGTTTACTGCGGTAAAGCACAGCAGTGAAACGATAAGTATCGGAACAGCGTATTTCTTTTTAAGCAGAAGAAAACACACAGCGGCAACGGCTGAAATCACAATAATCGTTATAATCACCGTAAACGGCTCACAGCTGAAGTGCAGGAACGGTACGGCGGCAAAAGCCGAGAATACTATCCGCATAATGTCACAGCAGAAGTGCGATATTGCGGCAAGCGGTATTATCGCACCGCCTGTCAGTGCAAATATCAGCATCGCCGACAGGCAAAGTGTGAAAAGAGGCACTGTTATCACTGATACGATTATGCCGGCAAGCGAAAACGTACCGAAGTATATAGCCGAAAGCGGTATTCCCGCAAGTGCGGCACACAATGACACGCATAACGTATCGCAAAGTTTGCCGTTTAAAAACGGGAGCTTGTCTTTCAGCCATGCGGAAGCCGAAACGCCGACAGCACCTGCTCCCACGGTAGTTACCGCTGAGAGTATCAGACCTGCGTCAAGGCAGGAGAGAGGGTCGAAAAGCGTTATCAGCAGTACGGCAAGTCCGACAGAATTAAGACAATCGCTCCTGCGGTAAAACAGAGCGCCTGTGTTTGCCGTGATAATCATTATTCCGCTTCTCAGCACCGAAGCCGTAAAGCCGAAAAAAGCCATAAAGCCTACTGTAAGCACCGCAGTTATCACAAACCTTACACGGTAGGAGTATCCGAGCCGTGTGGCTGTCAGCAAAGCCGACAGTACGGTCATTATAAGCGTCAGGTGCATACCTGACACAGCGGTAAGATGCGATACTCCCGACAGCTTTATATCACTGTAAAGGTCATCGGAAAAGGAACGTTTGTCACCGAAGAATATACCTTTCATCAGCGCACCGCTGTCATCGGGAAAGCTATCGTCAATACGTCCTATCAGATAATCACGGTAATCATCAATGAACGATAACGGGTAATCTCCCTTTGTTACGGAAATGTCGCCGTAAGGTATGGCGGATAAAGTTATACCGTCGCTCCTGTATCGGTCGGCAGTGCCGTAATATGCCGTATTTGTCAGCTTTTCAAAGCGTGCTTTGAAATGTAACATATCGCCCTTTTTCGCATCAATGTCATCGGTATACATAATCACACCAACCTTGCCGTCAGATGTATAGGTATAAAGGCTGAATACGGCTGAATCATTACCTATTACTTGTTTTTGTGCCACAGTTGCGGTTATGTCGTAGGTTCCGTTCAATAATGGTTCAGCCGCTTTTGACATAGACAAGGATACACAGCTGAATACGGTTATTCCTGCGGCACAGCAGAGCAGTGCTGCGGATATGTCATATTTCCTTGTCAGGATTGCTGTTATTATTGCAACAGCTATAAGCAATATTACTCCACAAATGAGAAAAATTACAAAATCAAAGAAAATTGAGGCGAAAATCAGTCCTATCAGATATGAACCTCCAACAGCCGCTAATTTCCGCCTCACAACTATTCACCTTTTAAGCAAGCTCAACGCTCAGCTTTTTGCCGCCGAGTAAGTGGAAGTGGAGGTGACGCACTGTTTGGCCGCCGTCTTCACCCACGTTTGAAACGATTCTCCAGCCGTTTTCAAGGTTGAAGGACTCGGCAAGATGCTTTGCAACAAGCATAATGTCTTTTACTATACCGGCATTGCTTTCATTAAGCTCATCGACACCGCCGATATGTTCTTTGGGAATGATAAGGATATGTACCGGTGCCATAGGATTAATATCCTTGAAAGCGATTACTTTATCGTTCTCGTATACCTTTTCGGAAGGGATTTCGCCTGAAACAATTTTACAAAAAATGCAATCCATACTTTTTCCTTTCCGGCTTTTGTCAGCCAATCATATTCTTTACTATATCGGTAAGCGCAAGCAGAGCCTCGTCAATCTTTGTTACATCTGCGATGCCTGCCATAGCTGTGTCGGGCTTTCCGCCGCCCTTACCGCCTGCGATAGCCGCAATTTCCTTTACTATCTTTCCTGCGTTTGCGCCCTTGGCAACAGCTTCGGGGCTTGCAATACAAAGGAAGTTGCCCTTGCCGTCGGATACGCCTGCAAGCACGGCGATGAACGAATCGTTAGCGTCTTTCAGCTTGTCACCGGCTTTTCTGAGGCTGTCGCCCGTTACGCCCGAAAGCATAGCGGAGAATACCTTTATGCCGTTTACTTCTGTTGCACCCTCTGTTACATTCTTCATCTGGCTCATTGAAATGATGCCGTTAAGGCGGTCTATTTCAGCTTGCATAGCGTGCATCTCGTTCATCATGTTTTCGCACTTCTGCATTACGGCGGAGGGGTTTGCTATTTTCAGTACCTGAGCAATGTTTGTAACCATTGCCTTTGTCTGATCGTATGCGGAGAGTACATTGTAGCCTGTTACAGCTTCGATTCTTCTTACGCCCGAAGCTACCGATGTTTCGGAAATAATCTTGAACAGACCTGCCTTTGCGGTATTGTCAAGGTGAGTACCGCCGCAGAATTCCGTAGAAACATCGCCTGCCTGTACTACTCTTACAATATCGCCGTATTTTTCACCGAACAGAGCCATTGCGCCCTTCTTGCGTGCTTCCTCGATAGGAAGTTCTTCGGTTACAACGGGGATACCTGCAAGAATCCAGTCATTTACGAGCGTTTCAATCTTTTCAAGCTCTTCTGGAGTTACTGCGCTGAAGTGGCTGAAGTCGAAACGGCATCTGTAGGGATCTACAAAAGAGCCTGCCTGATGAACGTGGTCGCCGAGAACCTTTCTGAGCGCCGCCTGTAAAAGATGTGCGCAGGTGTGGTTTCTTGCTGTAGCCATACGCTTCTTTTCATCGACAGCCGATTTTACGCTGTCGTCAGTATAGAAGCATCCGCTCTCGACATGGCAGTTGCAGATAAACTGTCCTGCGCCTGTCTTCTTGGTGTCGATAACCTGCATTACGTTTTCGCCTGCCGTAATTGTACCGCAGTCGCCTACCTGTCCGCCGCTTTCTGCGTAGAAAGGTGTAATATCAAGAACTACCGTTACCTCGTCACCCTCGTTGCATACATCGGTGACCTCGCCGTCCTTTATCATAGCAAGAATCTTGCTGTCGGCGGTAAGCGACTTGTAGCCTACGAATGTGGTAGTAAGTCCGCTGAGCGCATTTGCTGTAGCTTCGTCCCAGCCGCCCTTGAATGCCTGATTTGAGCGTGCCTTTGCCTTCTGCTCGTTCATAAGCTCGAAGAAGCGTTCTTCATCTATACCGATATTCTTCTCCTGAAGAATCTCTCTAGTAAGGTCAATGGGGAAGCCGTATGTGTCGTGCAGCTTGAAAAGGTTCTCGCCGCTCAAGATGGGCTTGCGTGTATCGTCTGCCGAAAGCTCCTTTATAAACTCGCCGAGTATCTGCATACCCTTGTCAACTGTCTTTGCAAAGCTCTCTTCTTCGGTCTTGATGACCTTCTTTATATATTCTCTCTTTTCGTCAAGTTCGGGATAAGCTGTGAGGTTTTCATTTATAACCGTGTCGCATATTTCATAGAGGAAGGGTCTGTTTACGCCGAGCATTCTGCCGTGTCTTGCGGCACGTCTTAACAGACGGCGCAGAACGTAACCTCTGCCTTCGTTTGAAGGACGGATACCGTCGCCAACCATAAATGTCGTTGAACGGATATGGTCGGTGATAACACGGATAGAAACGTCTGTTGTGGGGTCATCGTGATAGTTTACACCTGCAACGGAGCAGATTTTCTTCATAATGTTCTGAATAGTATCAACTTCAAACAGGTTGTCAACATCCTGCATTACGCAGGCAAGACGCTCAAGTCCCATACCTGTATCAATGTTCTTTGTTGCAAGCTGAGTATAGTTTCCATTGCCGTCATTGTCGAACTGTGTGAATACGAGGTTCCATATCTCGATAATTCTGTCACATTCTCCTGCCTGTTCAAAGCTCTCGAAAGGACCGTACTTTTCGCCTCTGTCAAAGTGTATCTCAGAGCAGGGTCCGCAGGGTCCGCTTCCGTGCTCCCAGAAGTTGTCGGCCTTGCCGAGCTTGATTATTCTGTCACGGGGTACGCCGACTTCGTTAGCCCAGATGTCGCCTGCTTCATCGTCTTTTTCGTAAATCGTTACCCAGAGTCTGTCCTCAGGGATTTCAAGCACCTTTGTGAGATACTCCCACGCCCATGCCGTAGCCTCATGCTTGAAGTAATCGCCGAATGAGAAGTTGCCGAGCATTTCGAAATATGTGCCGTGTCTTGCAGTTTTACCTACGTTGTCGATGTCGGGTGTTCTGATACACTTCTGACAAGTTGTTACACGGTGTCTGGGCGGTTCTTCAATGCCCTGGAAGTATTTCTTGAGAGGGGTCATACCTGCGTTTATAAGCAGTACGGAGTTATCTCCCTGCGGTACCAGCGGTGCCGATGCCATTCTCAGATGTCCTTTGCTTTCGAAAAATTTCAGATAGCTTTCTCTAAGATCGTTTAGTCCTGTCCATTTCATATAATTTATGATTCCTTCCGTTTATCATCAGGGTAGCAAAAAAGCCGTACCCTATTTTTAATTAAACATACATATTAAATTATATACGAATTTGGGAAAAAGTCAATATTTTTTTGTGACAAAGAGGTGAGAGAGGGGTAAAAAATAAAGAGCCTTTTACGTTCAGGCTCTTTATATGCAATTGAAATTATTCGGAAACATCGGATGAAACCGGTTCAGGCTTGCTGTTTTCGGTTTCTTTGCTGTTTTCATTGTTGCTTTCTTTATTGTCGGTACTTTCGGTCTTACTGCTTGCGGTTTCGGGCTTTTCGGCAGGGAATGCCTTTGAAATTTCGGTCAGAAGCTCGGTAATCCTGCCGCTCGGACGTTCAAAATATTTGTTTTTCACAACGGTGATTTTTCCGTCCTTTACCGCTTTAAGTCCGGAATAATTTTCGTTTGTGGTAAGCATATCCTTGCCTATAGTGTCGCTGACGAAAATAAGGTCGGGCTGATTGTCCTTCAACATTTCGGGGTTATAGGTATAACCGCTCGCACTCTCGGCTATGTTTGTGCCGAAAAGGCTGAGTATCGCATTTTCAAATGTGTCCTTGCCTGCGGGGGTATTTGCGGCGGTGACGTATATAAAAGTTTTGTCGGTCTTTTTAATCGAATCAAGCTGTTTTTTTACGGGGGCGAATGCTTTTTCACCTGCAGATTCGCCGTCAAAAATGCCGTTCATTGCAAGCCCGAAAAATTTGTAGATGTTTTCAAATTCCTCAATGGTTTTCGGGGACGCAATTGTCAGAACTTTTGTGCCTTGTGCCTCCAGTGAGATTCTGTCCTTTGTGACGATAGGAGTTGCGGTTATCACAAGGTCGGGTGAGAGCTTTTTTATCGCCGCAATATCGGGATTCGCACTGCTTGCGGCTTTCGGCAGCTCCTTTACGCTTTCGGGGTAGTCACAGTAGTCACTGACGGCAACTATCCTGTCGCCGTAGCCCATTTCAAAAAGAATCTCTGTATAGGCGGGGGTAAGCGATACTATTTTTTCGGGAGCTTTCAATATCTCCGTGTCGTTCAGTGTCACGGGGTATGCGCTCAGCGGCTCTGAAGCCTCACTGCTTTCCGTTATCGCACCGGACGATCTGCCCGGTACGAGTACGATATTTTCACATCCGCTTATCGCAAAAGTGAGCATAAGCAGTGCCGAAATCAAAAGCGGTATTTTTTTCTTCATCACATTTTCTCCGGATCTATGCCGAGTGCGAGCTTTGATTGCAGGCTGTCGGCGAACTGTCTTGCTATTCTCGGGGATCTGCCGTTTCGCTTAAGAGCAAATCTTTCCGCACATCTGTCGAGCTTGTCTGCGTCTATTATTATGCCTCTGTCAAGGATAAGGCTGCGGACTATTTCGAGATAGGTTTCCTTGTTCGGTGCGAGGAATGTCACAAACAGACCGAATCTGTCGGACAGCGACATACTTTCGTCAATTTCATCCGCACTGTGAACATTGTCGCCCATACGGCTGCTTTCGGTTTCCTTGATAAGATGGCGGCGGTTAGTGGTCGCATATATGAGTATATTTGACGGTCTTCCGCAGACAGAGCCTTCCAGAACCTTCTTGAGTATGCCGAAGCCTTCATCGTTTTCACCGAATGAAAGATCGTCTATAAAGATTATGAATTTCAGTGGGCTTTCGCTGAGTGTTTTGTAGAGCGTGGGCAGGCAGGCAACATCCTTTTTGTCAACCTGTACGATACGCAGATTTGCATATTCGTTGAGAAGCGCTTTGACGGTCGATGATTTTCCCGTGCCTCTGTCGCCGTAGAGCAGGGCATTGTCGGCAGGGTGACCTGCTATGAATGCTCTTGTGTTGTCGACTATCTGCTTTCTCTGCGATTCGTATTTCTTCAGATCGGACAGACGTATTGCGTCGGGCTTTTCTATCGGATGAAGCAAGCCGTTATCATATACAAACGCTTTATATTTTGCGTAAATGCCGCTTCCGTTCTCGCTTATATGGCGGATGAAGTATTCGGCGTTGCAGTCAAAGCCGCCCGTAACATATTCGGGGAGCGAGAAAATAAAATTCTCGTTGAACTTCTGGAAAAGATAATCCTTCAGCTTGTGAGCCGACATTTTGGCAAGCTCCTTGATTACCGATACGTCGTATTCAACCGCATATTGCTTGTTGGTATCTTCTTTTCTGATGTAGCTTTCGATGAGCTTTGAGTCTGCGTAGGTGAGAAGCTCACGGAGGTAATCGGCAAGTGTTATGTCGTTTGTCAGCAGATACCGTGCTATGTTTGTATAAGCGTCGATAGCGGTTTCTTCATCGTCGCTTGCAAGGCGTTCAAACTGATCTATCAGATAATCGCCGCTTATGTCAAATGCCGTAAGTGATTTTAACTTGTGTGCCGTTTCTTTCATTTGTCATTCCTTCTTTTTGTACTTATATATCCTGCTGAGCCGTATTTCTTATCAGCGTCAGCATATTGTCGAAATCTTCAAGTGTTGCAAGGCTGCCGCACATATTGCGCAGTTTAGCCGCACCGGGTCTGCCCTTGAGGTACCATGCGGTATGCTTGCGTGCCTCCTTCATACCGATATATTCGCCCTTATCGGCACAAAGCAGTCTTATATGCTCGTTCATTATTTCAAGCTGTTCGTCGGGGGAGGGGGGAGGCAGTGTTTCGCCTGTTTCGAGATAGTGCTTTATTTCCGAAAATATCCACGGTCTGCCGCAGGCGGCTCTGCCGACCATAACCAGATCGCAACCTGTGTAATCGTACATACGTTTACAGCTTTCGCCGCTGTCAACATCGCCGTTTCCTATCACCGCTATGCTGAGTGCCTGCTTTACCTTAGCGATTATCTCAAGGTCAGCCTTACCGCTGTACATCTGATTTTTTGTCCTGCCGTGAACAGCAACGGCAGACGCTCCGCTTTCCTGAGCAACACGGGCGACCTCTACGGCGTTCACGTTCTTTTCGTCCCAGCCTTTTCTTATCTTCACCGTTATAGGAATATCGGTGGCTTTTACAACAGCCTCAACGATATGTCCGAGAAGAACGGGATCTTTCATAAGTGCAGAGCCTGCGCCGTTGCCTGCTACCTTCGGTACGGGACAGCCGCAGTTTATATCTATGAAGTCGGGCTTGTACTGTGCCGCAATAACAGCCGCCTTTGCCATAAATTCAGGCTCACTGCCGAAAAGCTGTATTGCCATAGGACGTTCATAATCTGTGACGGTAAGCAGAGCCGCAGTTTTCCTGTCGGAATAGCACAGCCCTTTTGCACTTGCCATTTCTCCTGTGAGTAATGCCGCTCCGTATTTCTTGCACATAGTACGCATTGCCTTATCGGCAACAGACGCCATCGGAGCCAGTGAAGCGGTTTTTTCTATTTTAACATTTCCGATTGTAATGTATTCCACTGTCGGTTTAAGTTGACTCCTTTCGGAATATATTTAAATTATTATAGCACTTTTTTATCGTCTGTTCAATAGTTTATGAGGCTGTGAATACGGAAGTTGCCGCCAATCTGAATCTTTTTATACAATATTCCTATTTTTAACTTGCAATCCGACAAAAAATATTGTATAATATTACACGGTATTTTTACCGCATGAGTGTAATGGATTATTTAAACGCTGTTAACATTACGGTGTTATCATTGGCATAATGCCGTTAAGGCAGTAAATGTTCACGTTTTCACGTTAAGGAGTTGTTATCTTGGCATTCAAGTTATTCGATTATCAGAGTTCGGGCAAGGGCGTATCAAAATCGGCACCGCAGAAAAAGCCGTTTTTTAAATATTGGGAAATATTCGGCAGAAAGTTCTGGAAGCTGATAGAGCTTAATATGCTGTATGTTCTTTTCTGCATACCCATAATTACCTTCGGACCTGCTACGGCGGCTCTTACTCACGTTATGAGAAAGTTCATTCTCGAACAGCCGTGCTTTGTTTTCGATGAATTCTTTACTGCTTTCAAGAAGAATTTCAAGCAGTCGGTCTTTATCGGTATAGTTGACGTTATAATGATAGTATCCGTCTGGATTGCCTGCTTCCAGTTCCTGATGAACGAATCGCTTCCCGACGGCTCGCTTGTGTTTATCTGCATTATGATATGCTCTGCTACTCTTGTGTTTATAATGCACTTCTATATTTATCTTGAGATCGTTGCACTCAACCTTTCAATCGGCTCGATACTCAAGAACGCTGTCTTCCTTGTTTTTCTGGGAGTAAAGCGTAATTTCATTGCGCTTATCATCAATCTCGTTATAATAAGTCTTATTGTGCTTTTTTTACCTTTTTCGGTATTTGCGGTTATATTCTTACCGTTGTCGCTTATGTGCTTTACCACTACATTCATCTGCTATCCCGTGATACAGAAGTATATTGTCAATCCGTATTATGAGGAGCGTGGTGAACGCAACCCCGAGCTTGGTCCGATAACCGAGGAGGATATTGCCGAAAATGCCGTGTTTGTTGACAGAGGCGGCAGCGAAAGAGAAATCAAGGCGGCTCCCAAGGCTCACGGAAAAGTTATCAAATAGTTAAGTCTGACGGCATTCCCGCATTAATTGCGGGAGTGCCGTTTCGCATAAAAAAGAGCGTTTGCTCCGAATTTACAAAAACTGTTGCATTATACCTTTAAAAGTGGTATAATTATTTAGTATCGTGCAGTTTGCGGCTGTAGCGTTACAGGCAGAACACAAAGAAAGAAGGGTATTGATATGAAGGCTGATTTACATTGCCACACCACAATGTCTGATGGCTCACTGGGACTTGAGGAAACCATTGCACAGGCTAAGCGTTACGGTATTGATTATTTTGCGATAACCGACCACGACACGCTTTCTTCTTCATCAAGGGCAGTAGTTCTCGGAGAGCGTTACGGCGTAAACGTAATTCCTGCTGTCGAGTTTTCCACATACGACAGCAAACACGGAACTAAGGCGCACATAATATGCTACAACCCCGAAAAACCGAACAGGCTTGAAGGTTTATGTCTGCGTACTTGTGAGCTTCGTAAGAAGCGTGGCAAGCAGATGGCTATGAAGGTGATTGAAAAGTATCCTATAACGCTTGAGAGCATATTGCGTTATGCGACAGGCAGTAAAGTCATATTCAAGTGTCATATCATGCACGCCCTGATGGATTACGGATATACGACAGACCTTTACGGCAAGGTGTATGACGAGCTATTCAATCCTGCAACGGGACTTTGCGCAGAGGAAGTCAGCACGGATATGCAGGATTATCCCGAAGTACATTTTGTACTGGAACTTATACATTCTGCAGGCGGTGTGGCTGTACTTGCTCACCCTGCGGTATTTGACAATTTCGAACTGCTCGAGGAGCTTGCCGCAGCAGGAAAGATAGACGGCGTGGAGGTATGGCACCAGAGTGTGACCGAAGAACAGCGTGAAAGGCTGCTCAAAACAGCAGGAGAGCATAATCTTATCACAACGGGCGGTTCGGATTTTCACGGATTCTATAACCACTATCCGATAGCTATCGGCACGAACTACACTCCCGATGAATCGCTTCAGCGTATTCTGAAACGGAAAATAAAATAATTGTCCCAAAAGGAAGGAAAAGAAAAATGGCAACCGATATCAAACAGCAGGCACTGGAAAAGCACTATGAATGGCAAGGCAAGATAGAAGTTATTTCAAGAGCACCCGTTAACACAAGGGAGGATCTTTCGCTTTGCTATACGCCCGGTGTTGCACAGGCCTGTCTTGAAATAGAAAAGGACCCTTCGCTGTCATACAAGCTGACACGCCGTAAGAATTTAGTTGCGGTTATCACGGACGGTACTGCCGTACTCGGTCTTGGCGATATAGGCGGACTTGCAGGTATGCCCGTAATGGAAGGCAAATGCTGTCTGTTCAAGGAGTTCGCAGGCGTTGACGCATTCCCTATCTGCATAAAGTCTAAGGATGTTGACGAGATAGTAAGAACGATAGAGCTTATATCCGACAGCTTCGGCGGTATAAATATAGAGGATATATCCGCTCCGAGATGCTTTGAGATCGAACGCAGACTTAAGGAAAAGCTCGATATTCCCGTATTCCACGACGATCAGCACGGAACAGCCGTAGTGGTGGGTGCGGCACTTATCAATGCGGTGCGTTGCGCAGGCAAGCAGATGAAGGATATTACGGTTGTAATAAACGGTGCAGGTGCGGCAGGTATCGCAATAGGCACATTCCTGCTTAATATGGAAATAGGCAATCTTATCATGGTCGATATAAACGGTATCATCAACAGGGATGATAAGTATGAAAATCCCGCCCACGCAGAGATTGCAACAAAGACAAACAAGAATAATATAAAGGGCGGACTTTCTGAAGCTATGAAGGGCGCAGATGTATTCATAGGCGTATCAAAGCCGGGTCTTGTGAGCGAGAATATGATAAAGTCGATGGCAGAAAAGCCGATAGTATTCGCTATGGCAAATCCCGAGCCTGAGATAATGCCCGACAAGGCTCTTGCCGCAGGCGCTTATATCGTAGGTACTGGCAGAAGCGACTTCCCCAACCAGATAAACAACGTTCTTGTATTCCCCGGAATATTCAAGGGCGCTTTACAGTGCGGAGCAAAGGCGATAACGGAAGAAATGAAGAAGGCCGCCGCTTACGCTATAGCCGATATCGTAACCCCCGACAAATTATCAAGAGAATACATAATCCCAAGCCCGCTCGATAAGTCGGTAGCCGAAGCGGTAGCCACGGCGGTTGAGAAAGCGGCACAGAAATAAGAAAATCAGAAAGGCAGACAAAAATGACATTTGAATACACACCCAAGGGAGTATGTTCCCGTAAAATGATAATAGATGTTGAAAACGGCAAGGTAGAAGGCCTTCAGGTAATAGGCGGCTGCAACGGAAATCTGCAGGGTATAGCCCATCTTGTACAGGGTATGCCTGTTGATGAGGTTATCGAGCGTCTTGACGGTATAAAGTGCGGCTCAAAGAGCAGTTCATGTCCTGCTCAGCTTGCCGAGGCACTGAAAGAGTATAAAGCCAACAACTGATTAAACGGATAATCGCAGGGAGGTGAAACGGGTGGCGGAATACTGGGACGTGTACGACAAGAACAGAAAGCGTACCGGAAAACTTCATAAAAGAGGTATCCGTATGCAGCCGGGCGAATACAATATCGTCTGTGAGGCGTGGATAGTAAGCGGTAACAGGCTGCTCGTTACACAACGCTGTAAGTATAAGAATTTCGGCGGTCTGTGGGAATGCACGGGCGGTGCGGTCAAAGCGGGAGAATCAAGCATTGACTGTATCAAGCGTGAAATAAAGGAAGAAATCGGCATAGATGTTGCCGATGAGGAGCTTACATTCAAAGGAACAAAGCACGGTGCGGCTTTCTTTATCGACTGCTACGAGCTACACAGAGATCTGACGCTTGACGATCTGACGCTTCAGACAGAGGAAGTGTCGGGTGCGAAGTTTGTCACGCTTGCGGAATTTGAGAAAATGCAGAAAGAGAAAAAGCTAATACCCGGATTGTTCGATTTTATGACGGAGCTTGAATTCAGCTTTGTTACAGGAAAAACTACTTGTCCGAAAGGAAATAAGAAATAATGAAAATAATGGCTGTTGATTACGGTGATGCGCACACAGGTCTTGCCTGCTGTGACAGAACGCAGACGCTTGCGTCACCTATAGGCGTTATAGACGAGAGAAATTTTCAGACGTGTGTTGAAAAGGTTGCCGCCGCCGCTGTCGAATATGAGGTCGGCGAGGTTGTGGTCGGAAATCCTATAAATATGAACGGAACATACGGACCGAGAAGTGAAAAGTGCAGAATGTTTGCAGATATGCTTCAGAATTTTCTCGAAATACCCGTTGTTATGTGGGACGAACGTTCGACCACGGTTACAGCACACAATATGATGAATGACGTAAACAAGCGTGGCAAGGAGCGCAAAAAAGTGATTGACGCAGTTGCCGCCGCCGTTATTCTTCAGAATTACCTTGACTATAAGGCAAATCTGCTTGCAAGGGAAAAGGCTAAGCAGGAAGAGAAGTAATGTCAGAATAAACTGATTGGTAATCCTATATCAGTCGGTTTCTTTTATATGAGGTAAAATATGAATATCGAAGATATAGCAAAAGAAGATTTTGACAGAGAAATCAGCAAAGTAAAAGCGTTTGTAAATTCGCACAAGGACAATTTCCAAGATATACTCAATAACGCTTTGAAAAGTGCGGTAAGATATGAATATACTACCGTGGAGTGCAACGGTACAGGAGGTTGGTATAATCCCGATTACTATCTGTTCCTTGCTGTCGGAGGTTACCATAGGGGAAAAATTAAAAAATGTAAAAGCAAGCCTCAGAAATACGGCTATGAATATGGCTTTGATGAAAACGGTCGTCTGATTTACGACTATAGGTGTGGCAGTAATAATTACGGATTATATTTTTATAACAGTGAAGATGTGTATAGGGTCGGTTGCTTTTACAGAAATGATGATGAGCATATTTTTTTGATAGATATGTTTACAAAATACCGTTTTGACGGCGGAAAAGCAAAGGAATGTACATATTTCAATATATTGTCCGGTATCGGAATATCGATGGTAGAAAAGGATTGTTACTTTTATCAAGACGATAAAGTTGCTTTCAGAAGATATACATATTTTAATAACAGCGATAAAGAATTTATATCAAAACATTTGCAATGGATAAATGAAACCGGATTGCGTGATATGCTTGATATGTCTGATATGTTTGATATGAGTGATATTTATTCGGATGACTATGTTTTCTCATTGGACGAAAACGGTGTATTTACGCATTATACCGCACAGGACGGCAGAATATATGACGTGTTGTATAGCGGATTTACACTGAATAATGCTTCCTATTTTCCTTTATAATAAAAACCGGTGCAAGACACACAGCCTGCACCGGTTTATTATATTCTCCTGCTTCCGCAAAACTGGCGTGAGTCACATCTTCCATAAACCGCAAAAATATGCTATAATAGAATCGAAAAAAGTGCTGAAAAAACAGCACCTGAAAAGTGAAGAGAAATGCGGAAAATCGAAATAGTAGCAAGCGATGAAAGGTTAATCACACCCAGCGGGTTGTCCCTGGTAGGACAGGTTCTCGGAAAATCAGATATGATCAAAAAGCCAACAGAATGCGAACCGAAAAACGTTCCCAGCCACAAAGGAACGATTGTTGATGCAACATTCGTAAACGCACCTCGACAGAGAAACAGCAGGGACGAGAACAAAAAATCAAAAACGGTGAGATTCCTAAAGAATGGGAAAATCCCGAAAACAAAAGTAAACTTGCTCAGAAAGATACAGACGCAGACCGGACAAAGAAGAATGGTGAACTGCATTTCGGGTATAAGGATCATGTAAAATGTGACGCCGACAGCAAGCTAATAACAAACTATAGCGTAACCGGTGCGTCGGTGCATGACAGCCAGCGCTGCTTGATTTTTATTGGAGAAGAAGATAAAGTGCTGTATGCAGATAGTGCATATTCGGGGAAACCAATTGCCTTAGTTTTGCCTGAAAGCTGTGAAAATCAGATTTGTGAAAAAGGATATCGCAACTCTCCGCTGACTTCAGAGCAGAAAGAGAATAACCGCAGAAAATCAAAAATCAGATGTCGCATTGAACATATCTTTGGATTTATGACAGGAGCCATGCATGGCATTACCATAAGAAGTATTGGTATTACACGCGCATGGTTCAATATAGGAATCACCAATCTGGTATAAACTTTTGCAGGTATGGTTATTTAAAACGAGCCTCTGCTTAATATGGGATAACTGCGCCCTTTTTCAGCTAAAAGGTAACAATTGAGGTGCAGTTATCGTTCCAAAGCATTATTTGCAGGTCAATATTTGACTGCTTTTGCTCGACCTCTCTAAGTTGCTATATTTTTGTTGGTTTTTAGAGGTTGCCTTATAATTTTGAACAAACCAAATCATATAACGCGCGCATAAGCTCCTCGCCCTTGCGACATTCCGCAACAAGGGATATAACCGTATTCTTATCTGGCAGAACCATTGAGATTTGAGAATATTTTCCGTCTGCTCTGAAAGAATTGCACTCACCTCTCCAAAAAAGATAACCATAATAATCCGTATCAGCGGGCTTTGTGCTTTCTTCTATCCATTTCTCGGATAAAATCTCTTTTCCGTTCCATTTGCCTTTGTTAAGATAAAATAGCCCGAAGCTGTGAAGTTCGGAAAGGGTGAGGAATAAACCGCCCGCACCAAAGCTGTTTCCAAGAGGGTCAGTTTCCCATGTCGGACGTTTAATTCCGAGATGGGAAAAAAGTCTTGGAGTAAGATAGGAAACAAGATCACAGCCCGCACGTCTTTGTACAAGGATACCTGCAAGATACGGACCGACATTATTATACACAAAATGTGTTCCGGGTTTATACTTAAACGGAATAGCCAAAGACATTTTTACCCAATCATCTTCTTTGTACAGCGGACGCTGCGCTCCCATAAGATTACCATGCTCCTGTCCTAAGCACATTGTGAGCAAATCACGAACTGTTGCCGCTTTAAGATTTTCGTCAATGCTATCAGGCAAATCCTCTGCAAAAGCGTCGGTCAGTTTTTCGTCAAGAGAAATCAATCCCTCCTGAACTGCAAATCCCACTGCACAAGATGTAAAACTCTTGGTAGCCGAATATATATTTCTGCGGCATTCAGCTTCACTGTACCATTCAGCTGCTGTTTCATTGTCTTTTGTAATCTTAATTCCAAGCACGTTAAGGGTTTTCGCTGTTTCGATAAATTCAGTGATGTTCATTGTTTCATTCCCTATCCTTTCATTATTGCAAACAAGCCGACGTGAGATTATCACTCTTCTTGCCGTAATTCACTTTAATTCAAAATGCCGGTCACCTGATAGCCCTGCTCCTCGACCGCCTGTTTAAGGACATCGTCCGAAATATCCTTTTCAAGGGTAATAATAGCTGTTCCTTCGGTGTGGCTCACTTCTGCGGAAATTACTCCGTCAAGCGCTTCAAGAGCCTTTTTGTGTGCATTTCGCAGTGTCTGCACATCATGCCTTCAATTTTCATAGTTTTTGTCATAGTCTTTTTCTCCTTCCTTTTTTGGTTTCATTATTTTTCACCCTCCGGGTGCTGTTTTTTGCAGCAGCTTTATATCTCTATTTTACCATATTCGAGGCGGTTTAGAAAGGGTTTGGTGGAAGTGAGTTTTGCGGATTAAGGATTCTGTTATATCACATCTGCGCCTTAAATCCGCCGAAATCCTTATTCAGCATATCGACCGCCTGCTGTAAAAGCTCATCGCTGATACCGCCGAATGAGCGTATCTGACGGAGCGGCATACTGCCAATCATACTGCGTACAGCCTCAGGCTCAAAGTGATCTCCGCCGAGAAGTCCCTTTGCGACCTTGCTGAAGAGCAGGTCGATAGTAGCCTTGCCCTCGGCATAGTCCATAAACTCGCCGAATACCGTGTTTTCAGTTGCGACAAACGGGAGCTTTACCGCTGTTTTGTGCGTAACCTCAGCCGTAAGTCTTATATCACGGGACGAGCTTGCTATCATTATATCATACTTGCCGTTAGGTGCGTACCAGTCGCAAAGTGCCTCGTTATAGTAGCTGAACGCCCTCTTGTCGAGCCTGAATGTGACTGTTTTGCTTTCTCCGGGCTGAAGCTCGATCTTGATGAAATCTTTAAGTTCCTTTTCCGGACGAACAGCAAAGCCCGATTTATCCGCTACATAAAGCTGTACGATTTCCTTACCGGCACAGTTGCCGGTATTTGTGATAACCGCATTTACTGTGAGAATATCGTCATCGCCTACTGCGGTGTCGGAGAGCTTTATATCGGAATATTCAAATGTGGTATATGATAAGCCGTGACCGAAAGGATAGCGTACTGCCATTTCCTTTTTATCGTAGTATCTGTAGCCTACGAATACACCCTCGTTGTATTCTGCGTGGCGGTCACCGGGGAAGGTGAGGTAGCAGGGAGTATCGGATAGCTTCATCGGTATTGTTTCTGCGAGCTTTCCGCAGGGGTTTGCCTTGCCGAAAAGTATATCTGCCGTAGCTTCGCCTGTAGCCTCGCCGCAGAGATAAACCTCAAGAACTGCGCTTACCTTATCGTTCCATGGCATTTCAACGGGAGAGCCGTTGTGCAGTACAACTATTACGTTTTCCTGCACCTTGCAGATTTCGTCAATCAATTTGTTCTGGCAGTCGGGCATACGCATATGCTGTCTGTCATAGCCTTCAGATTCAAAGCTATCGGGAAGTCCTGCGAAAATTACCGCAACATCACTGTCTGCGGCAAGCTGTACAGCCTCCTCAAGAAGTGCAGGGTTTGTATCGTTTGATTCACGCTCATATCCTTCGGCATAGGAAACGTCGGAATATTTTGCGGCACTGTCAAGTGCGTTTGAAATGTTCCCCGTATTAATGTGCGAACTGCCACCGCCCTGTATTCTGGGATCTTTCGCAAAAGCACCGATAAACGCTATCTTGGCGTTGCTGTGGGGCAGGGGCAAAGCGCCGTCGTTTTTAAGAAGAACCATACATTCCTTTGCAATATCAGCCGCTTTCTTATGGTCGGCGCTGCGGTCGAAAATATGCTCTCCGCCCTTTACGTCACGGTAGCGGTAAACCTGCTCAAGTATACGCTTCACTGCTGTGTCAAGCACCTTTTCGTCAAGCGTGCCGTTCTTTACCGCCTCGACAATCTTTGCGTCATTAAGACCGCCGCTTGAAGGCATTTCAAGATCAAGTCCTGCGGCAAGACCTTTGACACGGTCGTTTACCGCTCCCCAGTCGGACATAACATAGCCCTTGAAGCCCCACTCGTCACGAAGAACCTTGTTCAGCAGATTGTTGTTTTCTGATGAATATTCACCGTTTATCAGATTGTATGAACACATTACCGTCCACGGCTGAGCCTTCTTAACGGCAGTTTCAAAAGCAGGGAAGTAGATTTCACGCAGAGTACGTTCACTCATATCCGATGAGCAGGTCATACGGCGTGTTTCCTGGCTGTTTGCGGCAAAGTGCTTTATAGATGTGCCTACATTCTTGCTCTGCACACCGTTTATATATGCCGCAGAAAGCTCGCCTGCAAGATAAGGGTCTTCCGAAATATATTCGAAGTTTCTTCCGCAAAGAGGCGAACGCTTTATGTTTACGGCAGGACCGAGCAGTACGGATACGTCTTCTGCACGGCATTCTTCACCGAGCGTTTCGCCCATCGACAGCATAAGCTCACGGTCAAAGCTGCAGGCGGTAGCGCAGGCGGCAGGGAAGCATACTGCTTTAATGCTTTCGTTAGGGTCAACGGTATCAATATCCTGTTTGCGAAGTCCGTGAGGGCCGTCGCTTACCATAACATCGGGAATTCCAAGACGGTCAACTTTTTTAGTGTGCCAGAAATCCGCACCCGAGCAAAGACCTGCTTTTTCTTCAAGTGTCATTTCAGAAATAAGTTTATCAATATCGTGCATTTTACTATTCCTTTCTGTGTGAAAATTGGTCATTTTGATGATTCAATTATAACATCTGCATCCGGAAATGTCTATAGATTTTTCCGAAATTTTCATATAAATTCTACATAGGTATAATGCCGATTTCACACGGCAATAATATAATTTGGATATAAAACCGTAAAAGGAGAGTTTCAATGAACAGGAAAATGAAAAAGTACAGGTATATCATATCAGCGGTTGCGGCGGTTGCCGCTGTATCCGTCATTTTATCCGCCTGCACATCAGACAGTGAGAGCAATGCGTCATCTGCCGCACCGGGTCTTTCAACTTCGGCTCAGGAAAGTGCCGGAAGCTCGTCGGGAGATATAAGCGGCTCGGAAAGTAACGATAAAAACAGCACATTATCAGCAAAGGGTCTGAGGGACGCTGTAGCAAAGGCATACGGCGAAAACTATCTGCCCGATCAGGCTATGGACGCAGAAATGATCGAGAGCGAATTCGGACTTACAAAGGATATGTATGATGAGATCGTTGCTGAAGCACCCATTATCAGCTTCCACCCGGACAGGCTGGTTGCGGTAAAGGCTAAAAAGGGCAAGGAATCCGAAGTCAAGCGTGCGCTTGAGGACGCACTGACTGTTATGAAGGAACAGCAGATTCAGTATCCTGTAAATGTTGCAAAGGTAAACGCCGGCAAGGTGCTTGAAAAAGACGGTTATTACTGCTTTATGATTCTTGGCCAAACAGACGATACAAGCGAAAATGACGATGATGCGGCAAAGTTTGCGGAAAAGCAGATTGACATCGGCGTTAAAGCGTTTGATAATTATTTTGCGTAAACGTGTAAGCGATTTTTTTGAAAATTAGTGTTGACAAATCGCAAAAACAGTGCTATACTCTAAAACGATAACAAGAATGCGTTGACGAGGAAGTCGGCGGGAAAAGCCTCACAGAGAGCCGTTGGAGGTGCGAAACGGCAGGTAATACCGCAAAAGATAATCACCTCTGAGCAGACAGGCAGAAACAGCAGTAAGCCTGTACGGGTACTCCCGTTACAGAGTAGCATATTGACGGATATGTACAGAGCGGCTCGTTATTCACGGGCAATAAGAGTGGTAACACGGAGACTTCAAGCCTTCGCCTCTTGAAACGATAAGTTTCATAAGGCGGGGCTTTTTTATTTTATCAGCTACCGAAAAGTGCTTTGTATCATTGAAATCGCAGAATCATTTATAAAGCAAAGACAGGAAAGGAAAGAAGAAAGATGTTGACATTAGACAAGGTTTATCATGCGGCTTTTAAACTGAAAGAGGTAATAAGACCTACCGACCTTATCCACGCTCCCCAGATAAATCCCGATGCGGATGTTTATCTCAAGACGGAAAATTTACAGGTGACAGGTTCGTTCAAGGTAAGAGGCGCATACTACAAGATTTCTACCCTTACAGACGAGGAAAAGAAGCACGGTGTTATCGCCTGCAGTGCGGGAAATCACGCTCAGGGTGTTGCTCTTGCGGCGCAGAGAAGCGGTATCAAGTCGATAATATGTCTGCCGGACGGCGCTCCGATTTCAAAGGTCGAGGCTACAAGAAGCTACGGTGCGGAGATATGTCTTGTTGAGGGTGTATATGACGATGCGTACAACAAGGCTTTACAGCTCCGTGACGAACACGGCTATACATTTATTCACCCGTTCAACGATGAGGATGTAATTGCAGGACAGGGAACGATAGGTCTTGAACTGCTTGAACAGCTTGACGATATAGACGCTGTTGTAGTGCCTATCGGCGGCGGCGGACTTATTTCGGGCGTTGCTTTCACGATGAAGTCATTAAAGCCCGATATAAAGGTATACGGCGTTCAGGCGGCAGGCGCACCCAGTATGCAGACATCTGTCAAGGACGGCAAGATAGAGTGCCTTGACCACGTTTCCACCATAGCAGACGGTATCGCAGTAAAGGAGCCCGGCTCAAATACATTCGAGCTTTGCAGAAAGTATGTGGATGATATTGTAACTGTTACGGATGATGAAATTTCGACCGCTATACTTACTCTTATTGAAAAGCACAAGCTGATAGCCGAGGGTGCGGGCGCAGTTCCAGTTGCGGCTGTAATGTTCAACAAGGTTCCCGTAAAGGGCAAGAAGGTTGTATGCCTTGTATCCGGCGGTAATATTGATGTAACGATTCTTTCTAGAGTAATCAAGAGAGGTCTTATAAAGTCCGGACGTACCTGCCAGCTTAATATTGCACTTATCGACAAGCCCGGTCAGCTCAAGGGCGTATCGCAGATAATCGCAGACCTCGGCGGTAACGTTATATCCGTTCACCACGAGCGTGCAAACGAGGGTGAAGATGTCAACGGCTGCTATCTGCGTGTTGAACTTGAAACAAGAAACTATGAGCATATCGCTCAGATAAGAAAAGCACTTACCGATGCAGGATACAGCATCGAGTAATAAATCAAAGGAAGGTAATGACAATGGAAAAGATTCATACAGACAAGGCACCTGCCGCAATCGGTCCTTATTCACAGGCAATAGTTCACGCAGGTGTGCTTTACACATCGGGTCAGATCGCAATCAATCCCGAAACATCTGAGGTTGAGGCAAAGGACATCGAGGGTCAGACACATCAGATATGCAGAAATTTAGGCGAAGTTTTAAAGCAGGCAGGAACGAGCTTTGAAAATGTTATCAAGACGACCTGCTTCTTAGACGATATGGGCGACTTTGCAAAGTTTAATGAGGTATACGGTCAGTATTTCACATCAAAGCCTGCCCGTTCTTGCGTTGCAGTAAAGGCACTGCCTAAGGGTGTTCTTGCCGAAGTCGAGGTTATCGCTAAGGTCTGATAATATCATAGTTACGCTTACCGCATCGGCTTTTGTCGGTGCGGTTTTTGTTTTGCTGTGCAAAACAGTGGCGTACCGCCACTGTGGCTTGACAGCCACTTAATTTAATGCTATAACAACCTCAGCCTGAAATCGTCAAAAGACGATTTCGCCGCATAATATGCGGCTTGCTACGCAATGGCTGAGAACGTTGAAACACGATTTTGTTTTGCCAAAGGCAAAACTTGCGGCAAATTGCCGCTGTGCCTTGACGGCACATTAAAATCGTGTTATAACAACCTCAGCCTGAAATCGTCAAAAGACGATTTCGCCGCATAATATGCGGCTTGCTACGCAATGGCTGAGAACGTTTTTGCTTATGCAATAACAACCTCGGACTAAAATCATCTGACGATGATTTACCGCATAAAAATGCGGAGGTGCATGCGCACCTGTCCGAGAACGTTGAAACACGATTTTGTTTTGCCAAAGGCAAAACTTGCGGCAAATTGCCGCTGTGCCTTGACGGCACATTAAAATCGTGTTATAACAACCTCAGCCTGAAATCGTCAAAAGACGATTTCGCCGCATAATATGCGGCTTGCTACGCAATGGCTGAGAACGTTTTAGCATTAAATAGTTTTGCTGTGCAAAACAGTGCCGTACCGCCACTGTGGCTTGACAGCCACTTAATTTAATGCTATAATAACAACGAATAAGCGGTGACTAACCGACAGAATTAACCAAACTGAAAGGCGGTGCATTAATGCCAGGTATTCACGAATCGGGCGAGAACTATCTTGAAACTATCCTTGTTCTCAGAGAAAGAGGGGTAGATGTACGTTCTATTGATATAGTACACGAAATGGAGCTTTCAAAGCCGAGTGTAAGCCGTGCTATGAGTATACTCAGAAGCGGCGGTTTTATCGAGGTGGACAAGGACGGCTATATAACGCTTACAGAACCCGGCGAGGAGATAGCACAGCGTATATATGAACGTCACAGAGTGCTTACCGATTGGCTTATCGGTATAGGCGTAGACGAAAAAACGGCTGCAGAGGATGCGTGTAAGCTGGAACACGATATAAGCTCCGAATCGTTCGACAAACTGAAAAAGCATATAAAAGAAAAGCACGTTGCCGCAGAAAATGTGTAACGATTTAATTTTATATCACGGTTGCCTTAAACTAACTTACATACGGCGGTTACGCGAAAGAAAAGAGGAATGTCAGAGTGGAGCAGGAACAACCGAAAATTATCGACGCCAACAGTATAATTACACAGGACAACAAATTATATCACGAGTTTGTGGAGTGTATATCGTCTGCGCTTGATGCGAGAGATCCGTATACGGGAGATCATTCGAGGAGGGTCAGCGATACGGCTACGGTGCTTGCAAAAATGCTGGGACTTGCAGATGACGAAATACAGGAAATACATATAGCCGCTCACCTGCACGATATAGGAAAAATCGGAATACCCGATTCCATATTGCTGAAGCCGGGCAGACTTGACGATGAAGAATGGGCACTGATGAAACAGCATCCGCAGATAGGAGCGGATATACTGTCAAAGTCGCCCAGCTTTTCGAGAATATCCGCAATAATACTTCATCACCACGAAAGATATGACGGAAAGGGCTACCCGTTCGGCGCAAAGGCGGATGAAATACCAATCGGCGCAAGAATAATCGCCGTGTGTGATTCGATTGATGCAATGGCATCGGCAAGAGCCTACAGAAAAGCGCTTCCGCTTGATATAGTCAGAAATGAAATAGAAAAGAATATCGGACTTATGTACGATCCTGCGGTGGCAAAGAAAATGCTTGACAACTGGAGTATAATAAAAGAGATATACGGACACGGCGAGCTTTGCGGAGAGTGTCATTTCTGCCATGATAATGGCGAGGAAATCTGAAAGAGGGTCTTTTTTATGAAAACGTTGCAGCAGATTGTTGATGAGAGCAGATCTATAGTGTTTTTCGGCGGTGCGGGAGTGTCTACCGAAAGCGGTATCCCCGACTTCCGTTCACCCGACGGGTTGTATAATCAGAAGTACGATGTACCTCCCGAAGAGCTTTTAAGCCACGAATATTTCTTTGAGCATACCGGAAAATTCTTTGAATTTTACCGTGAAAAAATGCTGTGCCTGGACGCAAAGCCGAACAAGGCGCATCTGAAGCTGGCCGAGCTTGAAAGGGCAGGAAAGCTGACTGCGGTCATAACGCAGAATATTGACGGGCTTCATACGGCGGCAGGAAGCAAAACGGTTTATGAACTGCACGGAAGCGTTCACAGAAACTACTGCCTTAAATGCGGAAAAAGCTACAGTGCAGAGGATATTCTCAAGTCAGAAGGAGTGCCTCGTTGCGAATGCGGAGGAATAATAAAGCCGGATGTTGTGCTGTACGGCGAAAATCTTGATGACAGGACGGTAACCGGTGCGCTGGCGGCGATAGAAAGCTGTGACACGCTGATTATCGGCGGAACTTCGCTTACCGTATATCCTGCGGCGGGATTTATACGTTATTTCAGCGGCAGAAATCTGGTGCTTATTAATATGTCTGCCACTCCTTATGACAGCAGGGCAGACCTTGCCATACACGATAAGGTCGGAGAGGTGCTGGACAAGATAAAGGTAAACTGACAAATACCCCTTGCAGTAAATTTGCAAGGGGTATGCTTTTATTCTCCGTCAAATTTCAAGTTCCATTGTTTGCGGCAATTGTCCATAATTTCAAGGACGGCTCTTGTCTGCCACAACGGATTTATATCGCTCTGCTTTTTGTTTTCGTCAAGACAGCGTTCCACCTCACGCACCTCATATTCATAGCCGTTGCAATCGTGAGTAATAGCAGGCTCAGCAACAAGATTGCCAAGCTCATCATACAGCTTTACCGAGCAAGTGCAGAAGAACCAGTTGCCGAAAACAATTCTGCCTTTATCACCGATTATGCAGGCGGAATTGTCTTTAAGAAAATCAAAACCGATATGCGAGTCGGCAAATTTTCCGTTTTCATATCTTAACAGCAGGGAAGCGTCATAATCTACGTTGCTTTTACCGATGTATGCGCTTGTAATGATCTCTTTCGGTTTATATCCGAGAAAGTCACAGGCGAATGTCAGCGGATATACGCCAAGATCAAGCAGAGAACCGCCGCCGAGTGAATTTGTATAAAAACGGTCATACGGGTTGTCGGGATTGTAAGGGCAAAAAGATGACAGATCTGCACGGACAAGCTTTATGTCACCGATTCGTCCGGAGGCTACCCATTCCTTTGCCTGCCTGAACGCAGGAATAAACTTCATCCACATTGCCTCCATAAAGAATACGTTGTGTTTTTGGGCAAGTGCGATAAGCTCGTCAAGCTGTTTGCAGTTAAGGGTTATCGTCTTTTCGCACAGCACGTTTTTCCCTTTTTCGATACACATTTTTGCGTTTTCGTAATGCTGAGCCATAGGTGTGGCAATGTAGACAACATCGACATTTTCATCTGCCGCCAGCTGTTCATAACTGCCGTAATGCTTTGTTGCACCGAATTTTTCAGCGAAGTCCTTTGCTTTATTTTCGCTTCTTGACGCTACCGCATAAAGCACGGAGTTTTCATTGCTGTTTATGGCTTCGGCCAGCTTTGCGGCGATAGATCCCGTTGCGATGATTCCCCAGTTTGTTTTATTCATATAACGCTCCTTTAATAGAATTACTGCCGTGCAGTGAACACTGCACAGCAGTATGTTATTTATTTACGTTGATACAGCTTTACGCTTTATATCGTTTACGCTTCCGAAGGCTCAAGAACCGCATAATTGCCGTCGTCACGTTTGTAAACTACGTTTATCTCTCCGGTCTTAGCGTTTCTGAACATGAAGAATGCGTGTTCAAGCATATTCATCTGAAGTATAGCCTCATCCTCCGACATAGGACGAAGATTGAACTTTTTATGTTTAACTACCTCGAAATCAGCCTGTTCTTCAACAACATCGTCAAAACTGCCCTTGAATGAGCTGTGAAGCTGTTTTTCAACTCTTGTCTTGTTTTTACGGATCTGTCTTATTATACGGTCTATGCAGGCATCAAAAGCATCGTTTTTGTCTGCCGCTTTCTGCTCTGAACGGAATATAAGTCCTGCTGTGCGGACTGTAACTTCGCACGTTATCATATTTTTCTGCTCGGAAAGTGTTACCTTGCAGTCTGCGTCACCTGAGAAGAAACGATCGAGCTTAGCTTCAATCTTCTTTGTTGCGTAATCCGAGAACGCCTGAGTAACCTGAATCTTCTTCGCTGTAATGTTTACTGTCATATAACTTTCATTCCTTTCGGGGCGATATACGCCTTGAACTTTATTTGCAAGCGAAACCGTTTGCAAGGGTCTGAGGGGTGATACCCTTCTGACTTGAGTTAATTGTATCATATTTAGCTAAATTATACAAGCCCTTTTTGGAGAAAAACTTAAATTTTATCTATTCTGTGCAAAAAAATCGCATAAAATTCAACGATTTATCAATTGACTGTCACATCGTAAAATGGTATAATTAATAAGTAAAATGGTCGGAAACAAACGTTTTTTACCGTTAAAAGACATTCAGCCAAATTTTACATATACATCAGGAGGAAGTATGAATAAAAAACTAATGAGAATCTGTGCTTCGGGTACAGCACTGGCAGTGACTGCAAGCGTATTGTCGCTGTCCGTTTATGCCGCACCCGCTAAATACAGTGCGGTGGAGCAAGGTTATATAACATCTGTAAAAAATCAGGGAAACTGGGGTATTTGCTGGGCTTTTTCGTCAACAGCCATAAGCGAGGCTTCACTGATAAAGGAGTTTCCAGATAAGTTCAATTCCGGAAATACAGACCTTTCGGAAAATCTGCTGGCGTATATGCTGAGTCATCCGTCGCTTTACGGTAAACTCAACTCGTCGGGCGATTATGCGACATACACAGCTTCATCGGCTACCGACTATTTAACACTCGGCGGTAATGTATGGGCTGCGGGTCTTGGCCTGATGAACGGCATAGGACCTTACAATGAAAACAGTGATTATCCTTACAGCGAGGACAATGCGCCGAGTATCGTTAATAAGAATTTTACCGAATCCGAGTATTATGAGGTAAGAAATTCTTCTGTTGCAAAAATCACGGGAGTGTTCCAGGCTCACATCAACAACAACAGCGACAACGACGAGTTTAAACAGCTTATTATGGATTACGGTGCCGCTTCATTGAGTTACAACGAAAACTATACAGATAATAAGTTCGGAGAGGATGGAAGCAGTTACTATTATAATCCTAATGAAAATACTTCAAATCATGCCGTAACGGTTGTTGGATGGGATGACACCATTCCGGCGTCTTCTTTCAAGACAACTCCTGCAGGTGACGGTGCATGGCTCATCAAGAACAGCTGGGGAGAATATTCAAGAGATAACGGATATTTCTGGCTGTCATACTATGATAAGTCGATAAGCGGTGTCGGCATTGCCTATGACTTTACGGTCGATGGCGCCGATGATTACTTTGATACCCGTTACAGCTATGACGGCGGAAACAGCTTAGCCTCATTCGGCTATTCCAGACCTGATATATACGGTGCGAATGTGTTCACTGCAGATGAAGATTCATATGTTACGGGAGCAGCGACCTATACTTCTGAAGGAAATAACATCGAGCTGAGTGTGTATACAGGCTTACAGAATGCAAGCGATCCCACATCAGGCACAAAATCCGCCGTTGCCACAATGAGCAACGTCAAGTACGAAGGTTATTATTCGCTGAAGTTCGATACTCCCGTAAAGGTCAAGAAGGGTGAAACTTTTGCGATAGTAGCAAAAATAACCAAGGATTCCGGCACGGTCAGAATTTACAGTGAATACGGCTACAGTATGAACGGCCTTACATACTCACTCAAAGCAAATAAAGGCGAGAGCTTCTATACATATAATCCTTCGTACGGATGGTATGATTGCACCGACAGCGGAAAAAATAATCTTATGATTAAGGCTTATGCCGTTTCCGATACCGAATGCACAGAACACACATACGGCGAATGGATAATCGACAGGGATTCAACCTGTACAGCAACAGGCGAAAAGCACAGAGTATGCTCAAAGTGCAATCATATTGAAACAGCAACAATCGAAAAGAAACCTCACAATTATATCACTTCAGTGGTTGCACCGACATATACAACTGACGGATATACGATACATAAGTGTTCGGTTTGCAACAGCTCCTATATTGATAATTATGTATCAAAGCTGACTCTTGACGCTGTCGGTAATGTACGCAGGGTATCAGGAACAACATCATCTATCGGAATATCGTGGGATAAGAATGCGGCTGCAAGCGGATATGAGCTTGAGATATATAAGGGCGGAAAGTGGACACAGATACTGAGAACGTCAGGTAACGGCACAGTATCATATAATGCAGACGGTCTTGCCGCAGGCAGTGTTTATACATTCCGCATAAGAGCATACAGAAACGAGGGTAGCTCGGTAGTATACAGTGATTACACAAGACTTGCGGCAGGCACAGCGGTTACAAATGTGGCAACGTTTGCAAAGAAATCCGCCACAAGTTCTTCGCTCACTTTACAGTGGTCCAAGAACGCATCTGCAAGCGGCTATATTGTTGAACAGTACAAGGGCGGAAAATGGACGCAGATACTGAAGACCGCTAACAACGCAACGGTTACTCATACAGTAAACGGTCTTGCAGCGGGAAAAACCTATACGTTCCGCATTAAAGCATATAAGACAGTAGGTTCAACCGTTCTTTACAGCGACTACACAAGACTTGCGGCTGTTACCGATAAGACTACGCAGCCGGGCAATGTAGCTTCATTTGCAAGGAAATCCGCTGCAAGCTCTACACTTACTTTACAGTGGGCTAAGAATGCGAATGCGACCGGTTATGCTATTGAAAGATATACCGGCGGCAAGTGGGTTGAAATTCTGAGAACCGCTAACAACGCAACGGTTACTCATACGGTAAACGGTCTTGCGGCAGGCACAACATACACCTTCAGAATCAGAGCGTTCAACGGTTCTGCATACAGTGGCTATACAAGACTTGCGGCAACAACACTTCCTTCAAACGTTACATCGTTCATAAAGAAAAGCGGTACTGCTTCCACGCTGAATTTACAGTGGGCTAAGAACAATTCCGCTACGGGCTATGTTGTTGAGCAGTATAAGGGCGGTAAGTGGACGCAGATACTGAATGCGACATCCAACGCAACGGTTACCTGTCGTGTATCGGGACTTAAAGCAGGCACAACATACACATTCAGAATAGCCGCATACAAGACAGCAGGCGGTGTTACCGAATACAGCGGTTACACCAGACTTGCAGCGGCTACCGAGTGATAGGTATAATTAAAACAGCAACGGGTATCGGCACTTACCGATACCCGTTTTATATGTTTCGATTTTTCGCTTTTGTATAGTATAAAATAGCACAAATTTACGGCAGGTATTTAATCGGGATACCTGCCGTTTGGTTATTGCTTATGTGACATCCGTCATAATTTCGTCAAGCTCGGTCACCGTCGAGCCTTTGAAAAGTACAGCGTCATTATCACGCAGATTAAGCTTTAAAAATTCTGTAAGAGCCTGTCTTGTGTTCAGCTTTATTACGAATTTGCTTTTTAAATCGGCGGTTTTCATCAGCTCAGCGGCGGTTTCACCGTAGCAAACCGTAATATCTACGCTTGCCTTGTTGACGATATTGCCGACCTTCCTGTATATTTCAAGTTCATGCTCGTCACCGTCACCTACTTCAGACAATACCGCTATTCTTCTTGAATCGGGAGGAAGCTGCATGGTGCAGAGTTCCTTAAGTGCCGCACCTACGCTTTCAACAGCCTCGTTTTCAAAATCGGATATTACATAAATACCTCTTTCGTTGCGTACTGTCGTAAGTCCTGTTGACGGGCGGTATTTTTCGATTGCAGGGATTATCTGCTTTGGCGGTATGCCCATAATCTCGCCCAGTGCAAATGTTGCCAGAGCCTGATATACGCTGTGCTTATCATCGGAATAAAGTTCGATATGATAATTATCCGCACCGTGTATTATATCAAACGAGATCTTATTATGGGAAAGTTCTATGTTATCGGCAAAATAATCAGCCATTCTGTTATCAACGCCGATGGTGATAATATCCTGCGGTATGGTGAATATGCCTGCGAGATTTTTATCGTCAATATTTATGATGACAGCGCCTGATTCGTTCATTCCGCCGCATACCTTGAGTTTTTCTTCAATAAGTTCAGGCTTTGTCAGTTCCCTCGGATTCTTGGATACGACCGTGCTTGTAAGTATCGCAACATCAAAGTTGGCTGTCTGCGAAACACGTTCAACGTTTCCTCCGTTTACGCACGAAACATTGATGACAGCCGCCTCGGTTTTAGGCGTTGAGGCGAACATTGCGTGGAGCATTGAATTGTAGTTGTTCGTAACGGAAATTGAATGCACGGTTTCCATCTTGCTCGAAAGCATTTGTTCTATCATTGAAAGTGGATTTATTTTTTCGGGACTGTCCATAACAGCTACTGTCCACATTCCCAGTGCCGACTTTATAAATACTGCGGTCCTGCTGAGAGCGGTATCAAGATTTGCCACAACAATATTTGGAATCTTCTCTATCGGCTGAGTTGTGATAATAACGGACGCACCCTTTTCAAATGCGGCAACAGCCGTTTCCTTATCGGCGGCAAAATACGCACAGCCGGGTTTTATTTTCTGTTTACCGAAGGCAAATGATGTAATCGGAACGTCTGCGGCATTGCGAAGTTCGGCGTTAAGAATTTCACACAGCTTTCCTACGGTGGTAATGGATTTTTCCGCTTCGGAATTCTGCTGTTCCGGTTTTTTACCGCTGAGCGCTTCATAATTATTGAACGTGAAGTCGAGCAGTGTTATTGCGTCATAGAAAACGTATTTCATCTGCTTTGTGTTTTCCGCTCCGAGTATTATTGCAAGCACTTCTTCTCCGAATTTGTTTGCGGGCGGCAGGGCAGAGCAGGCAAGGCACGATTTTGAGCGAGCCGTATATCCGCTTTTTATGCCGATAGCCGTTTCATATCTGTATCTTCTGTTACCGCTGTTAATAAGAAGATTCGTATTCTGCAGATCCCTTGAGCCGTTTTTATTCGTTGCCGGGATCGTATATTTATCAGTGGCCGCTATTGTTCTGAACATTCTGTTGGTCATGCAGTAGCGACAGATGATGGCAAGGTCGTATGCGTTTGAATACTGCTCAGCTGTAAATCTGCCGTCAGCGGTAGTCACAGTTGTATCCGCCGCACCGATAGATTTAGCCTTCTCCTGCATCATTGCGGCAAACTTATCAAGGCTTCCGCATATGAATTCCGCAAGAGCAAACAAAGAGTCGTTGGCTGAAACCAGCATCATCGAATAAATTAAATCAAGTACAGATATTTTTTCTCCTGCTTCAAGATTGATAGATGCCGAGCCTTTCCAGTTCGAAATCTGCTTTATGACGCTGTCCGATACTGTTACGGTATCATTAGGATTACATTTTTCCAGAGCTATTATAGATGCCATTATTTTAATAAGAAAAGCAGGCGACAGTTTCATTCTGGCATTCTTTTCAAGCAGTATGCGACCCTCATGCTGAGTAACAACGATTGCCGCCTGAGCATTTATCTCGGGCATTTCGGTTTTCTGAACAGCTCTGACTTCTGACATTAAGATTCATCCTTCCGTAGTTAGTTTATGTGAATTTCAGTATCCGTAAGCAAAATTCAACATATTAATTATAGCACCGGAAAACAATAAATGCAATGACTTTTGTGATTATTTTAACTTAATTCATAACGCAAAATGACGAAAAATATTTGAAGGAAGTTTTGATTGGAGTGATAACCAAATATTTTTCGCAGGAACGTGAGAATTATTTACAAATTTAACGGTAATGCTTGACATTTTCGGGTTTTGGGTATATAATGATAATGAATAAAAGTATACTTGTGGTAAAAATACACAGCAGTTTACAAAATTTGTAAGTTAAACAGTAATCATTCTTGATTAATGAAATATTAACAGGAGGTCTTTTAGATGCTTCAGAACAGCTACGACAATTACACACAGAAGCCGCAGCTCAACGCTAAGCTGAAAGTGCTCAGAAAGATAATCGCATTTGTATTTGCGATAAATATGCTGATCACCAGATTCTTCGGCGGACCTGCAGGCACTCAGCTCAGACAAGCTGAGGTGTTCACAGACAGTTCTGCTTCGCAGACATATGTGACCGACAGTGTTTACAGCACCGATTTGCCTTCGATTTTATCAGCGGAGGATTTTGACACTTCGGTAACCGCCAGCCAGTCTTCTGTATACAATAATCTCGTCGGAGATGTTTATAACGACGTATTCGGCTATGCTGCAGGCTTTACTCTGTTTACAGAGGGAGATTGCAACGTTATGGGCGCAGACAGCGGAGGACGTATTGCGGTAGGCGGAGATTTCACAGGTCCGGGTTGGTATGATATAAACCATCAGGATCCGAACAGAAATGATCCTAACGGATGTGCTTCTCTTATAGTAGGCGGCACGCTGAATAATTTCTGCACCAATAACGGTAACGTATGGGCAAACAACATCGGCGAGAATTACAGCAATTCAAATTATAAAACTGTAATCGGCGGCGTAAACAGCGACGAGTGCAAGTTTAATTTTGCCGATACGTTTGCATATTTACGTTCATCATCCGCACACCTTGCAGGATTACAGGCAAACGGAGTATATAACGGTGCATACGGAAATATTACGCTTGACGGCTATGATAAAGGCGTGAATATTTTCACCATCGATATGTATACATGGAATTCGATGGCGGGTAACGGCGGATACGCTCTTAATATCAATGTTCCCGAAGGCTCGACGATACTTATTAATATTACAGGTGGCGAAGGCGACAGCAGCACAAGTCTTAACATTGCTATGCACAGCCTTATTGTAAATGGTCATCATTTACAGAATAATGAGCAGACAGGCAACCTGCTCTTTAACGTTACCAATGCGGCAACTATCAACATAAATGGCTTTAACGGTTCGATCCTTGCGCCCAATTCCGATATAAACGGCGGCGGTTGGCACCATGACGGTAACATCGTTTGTAAGTCATTCTCCGGTAATACAGAGTTTGGAAGTAACCCGTTCAATCCGCCTTTCGACGATGATGATTTCGATTACGGCGATGATGATACCGATACAGACACGGATACCGATACAGACACTGACACGGATACCGATACAGACACTGACACGGATACCGATACAGACACGGATACTGACACAGATACGGACACAGATACTGACACTGATACGGATACAGACACCGATACTGATACGGATACAGACACAGACACAGATACGGATACAGATACTGATACAGATACTGATACGGATACCGACACAGACACTGATACTGACTTAGATACTGACACAGATACCGATACAGATACTGATACGGATACAGATACGGACACGGATACAGACACAGATACAGACACTGATACTGATACTGACACTGACACTGATACGGATACAGATACTGACACGGATACAGATACCGATACGGACACAGACACAGACACAGATACCGATACCGACACAGACACAGATACAGATACAGATACTGACACTGACACTGACACGGATACAGATACTGATACTGACACTGACACGGATACTGATTCGGACACTGACACAGATACCGACACAGACACTGATACCGATACAGACACGGATACCGATACGGACTTAGACACAGATACAGATACTGACACTGATACCGATACTGACATGGATACGGATACTGATACGGATACAGACACAGACACGGATACTGATACAGACACGGATACCGATACAGACACAGATACCGATACAGACACAGACACTGATACGGATACCGATACGGACACTGACACAGATACGGATACCGATACAGACACGGATACAGACACTGACACCGACACTGATTCGGACACAGATACAGACACAGATACGGACACTGATACAGATACGGATACAGACACGGACACAGATACAGATACCGATACAGACACGGATACAGATACCGATACAGACACAGATACAGATACAGACACAGACACGGATACCGATACAGACACAGATACTGACACGGACACAGACACCGATACTGACACAGACACAGACACGGATACTGACACTGACACGGACACAGATACTGATACAGACACGGATACCGATACTGACACTGACACGGACACAGATACTGATACAGACACGGATACAGACACTGACACGGATACTGATACTGACACAGATACAGACACAGACACAGACACTGATACCGATACTGACACAGATACCGACACAGATACCGATACAGATACTGACACCGATACAGACACTGATACTGACACAGACACCGACACCGACACCGACACAGACACAGATACTGACTTAGACACAGATACTGATACCGATACAGATTCTGACACTGACACGGATACAGACACGGATACAGATGCCGATACTGACACTGATTCTGACACTGACACGGATACCGATACTGACACTGATACAGATACTGATACCGACACGGATACCGACACGGATACCGATACAGATACGGACACAGATACTGACACTGATACGGACACAGACACGGACACTGACACTGATACTGACACAGATACTGATACGGACACAGATACCGATACAGACACGGATACAGATACTGATTCTGATACAGATACTGACACTGACACTGACACGGATACAGATACCGATACAGATACAGACACTGACACAGATACCGATACAGACACCGATACAGATACTGACTTAGACACGGATACCGACACAGACACAGATACCGATACAGACACAGATACCGATACCGATACAGACACAGATACTGATACTGATACCGATACAGATTCTGACACTGACACGGATACTGATACGGACACAGACACGGACGCAGATACCGATACAGACACTGACACAGATACCGATACAGACACTGATACAGATACTGACTTAGACACGGATACCGACACAGACACAGATACCGATACAGACACAGATACCGATACCGATACAGACACAGATACTGATACTGATACCGATACAGATTCTGACACTGACACGGATACTGATACGGACACAGACACGGACGCAGATACCGACACAGATACCGATACAGACACAGATACGGATACGGACACCGATACCGACACAGATACGGACACCGATACCGACACAGATACGGACACTGATACCGATACTGACACGGATACAGACACTGATACCGACACCGACACGGATACAGACACAGACACGGATACAGATACCGACACGGATACAGACACAGACACTGATACGGATACTGACACCGATACAGATACAGATACTGACACAGATACTGATACAGACACAGATACTGATACGGATACAGATACCGATACAGACACAGATACAGACACAGATACCGACACGGATACCGACACGGATACTGATACAGATACCGATACTGATACGGACACTGATACAGATACGGATACAGACACAGACACTGATACGGATACAGACACTGACACGGATACTGATACTGATACAGACACTGATACGGATACAGATACAGA
>ENA-UOOC01000146-UOOC01000146.1-human-gut-metagenome-genome-assembly--contig:-C48old-NODE-146-length-81525-cov-17.317528_pt1 | contig 81525 bp, 102 predicted proteins | sample MGYA00242469_ERZ724016 | MGnify/ENA metagenome assembly ERZ724016 | reverse complement strand
ATCCTTATTATATCACTTTTTTCTTCTTTTTCATAGGGGTTTTTAGAGGTTACCTATAGTACATCTCTTACATAGAGAACACTTTCATAAAATCCTGCTCGGCATTAGCCATCCTCGTGACAAAAACGGCGTAATCCGGTGCGTCCACAGGGATTTTTAGGCCGTGCTTGATAATACTGATATTGTCTCGTGGGCTGACGTTAGACTCATAGGTAGAACCCCGATTCATACATAATCTCAGAGCATCGTGATTTCCCACTTCCGGATAGAAATAGTAACCGGTTTTGGCATCAAAACGGAACATATAAGCAAGCGCCTGTAGATAATCACGATTACCGATGTTGTCAATCGGCTTATACTTGGCATCGGCAATCATCCGCGTTTTGCTGTTGCGACTGATGAAATCAGGATAAATAAGACCCACATTTCCGTCAAAGAGCCACTGTGCGCCCTTATGCGCTTTATTCATCGGGTGATAGAAAATATCCTCTATCAGCGAGTTGATGTACTCTTCCCACAGCCACGCACCGTCAAACAGGATTCCGTATATCTGCTTGGACCACGAACCGACTTGATGTTTCCGGTGTTGAAGAATTAGAAGACACAGCTTCTGCAAAGCAAGATACTCTCCAAAATATACATGGCGGACAGTGTTCTTCTTGTTCTGTTCAATGATTTTCTGTCGTTCATACGGTTCATATCCCGGAGTTGCGTCTATTATGAGTTTGACCTTGCCCTTCACTTTGATGAGGAGTTGGTTCCCGTAAGGCTTTCTCTTGATGAATTCAATGTTGTGTCGTACCAGTTCCATTAGACTGTTATCATAAGAAAACTCGCGCTGACTGTATGCTACATTTCCTATAAATGGTGTGTTCTGCTTTATATGGCGTGCGATATTGATAGTGCCTTTTACATTTCCGTCATTGTATCTGCGGTGGATATACTTTTTGAATAATCCTTTCCGCATAGCCTTCTTGAGATAATATGGAAACAAGAACAGTAGGAAATTAAACAACCGGTTATTTTGATTGACATCGGACTCAAAATCCACGATATTCGGAAAATCCAGAACTCTGTCCAGGAGATACTGGAAAAAGTAATCTTCACCATCCCCGCAGAAGCGGGATTCGATAATCAGGCGTTCATCTCCGCAGCCGAGGAAGCCCATCACATTACTGGTGCGATAGGTGTCATTGACGCTTTGGAGAATCATCTGATCCTTCGTAATAATATCCTCTGAATCCCTTATGATTTCTGGAAACACGAACACGCCTTCATGCTCAAGCTGCTCTAATGTCTTATCGGCAATCTTCCCCGTGAGGTTTTCAATATGAGAAAATGTGCCTTTTTTCTGTTGTGAATTATCCTTGATATTGAGTAGCTTCATTCACATCACCTTCAATGGGCTTCTTATAACCGTATGCTTTTGCAAAGCGGTTGAATAAGGAAGAAAAGTACCATGAAAATTGACTGGAGAAGAAAGCTGACATCAAGAAAGCTGTGGGTTGCTACAGCGGGATTCATCGCGGGTCTTATCGTAGCGTTCGGGGGGAGCTCTGAGACAGCGGAAACCGTTTCCGGCTGCATACTCAGCGGCGCGGCAGTCGTGGGGTATGTCATCGGCGAGGGGCTGGCTGATGGCGCGCACAAGGAGGACAGCGACGATGGCGATAACATTTGAAGCGTATGCAAAGAATAATCTCTGCTACAAGGCTGCGCGAACCATGCCGACAGGCAGCCCGGCAGGTATCATAATCCACTCCACCGGGGCGAATAACCCGAACCTTAAGCGCTACGTCAACGCGCCGGAAATCTGCGGGGAGAATCCCTACAAGAATTACTTCGACCGCCCGGACAGCAATGTCTGCCCGCACGCGGTCATAGGCAAGGACAAGAACGGCGAAGTGAAAGCGGCTAAGCTGCTTCCCTGGAACGTCTGCTGCTGGGGCTGCGGCTCGGGCTCAAAGGGAAGCTACAACTACGCCCCGGCATACATACAGATTGAGATCGCGGAGGACGCGCTGAACGACCGCGCCTACTTCGAGGATGCCTTCGGGCTTGCAGCTGACCTCTGCAAGCGGCTCATGAAGAATTATCCGACTATCAAGCCGGAAAACATCATCAGCCACAAGGAAGCCTGCGCCCGTGGTTACGCTTCCAACCACGGCGACCCGGAGCACTGGCTCGCCAGGTTCGGCAAGAATATGGACTGGTTCCGGGGGCAGGTCGCGCCGGAGAAGCAGGTCAGGATCACTGCCGAGATCTCAGTCGCCCAGAGCAAAGTAGAGCGTTACCGCCAGGCACTCCAGGCGCTGGGCTGCTCTGTGAAAATCGAATAATGATTATCCCCGGGGCGTTGGCTCCGGGGAATTCGTTATTTTGCATAAAACAGAGCTTGAATTTTTTGGCAGTTGCATTTACCCTACTTGTCACGATAAAAACAGTTTTAACGCCAAACTTGACACCCATGTTGACACCCATACTTGCGAAAAAATACGCAAAAATGTGGTAAAATACATTCGTTGCGCGTCGCGATTCCGGATAGCAAAAATCCCCGTCAAACAGCTAATCAAGCCATTTGGCGGGGATTAAGTCTTTGGAGCGGATAATGGGAGTCGAACCCATATTCAATGGCTTTGCTATCGCGTTAATGGGCTATGTGTTGTCTATTGTGTTGTCTGGCTTACTGTAGTTTTTGCAGAAATCGTCCATTTTGTTGCGAATTTTATTTGCATATTCTTCCATCGCAGAGCCAAAAACGTGCTGATAAACCTGTTCAATCATTCGCGTACTCGAATGTCCCATTATCTCTGCAATGTACTTTTGCGGCATTCCGATAAGCAGACACTTGCTGGCATAGTGGTGGCGCAACGCATGGAAATTCATATTTTCATCAAATCCGTTTTTGTCACGGAACCGTATCCAGTTGTTACAGATGTTTATACTTCTCATGGCTACTACCCTGCCATCTTCATCAGCGGCTTTACAAAGTATATTTGCAAACGCCTTACTAATAGGGATTTTGCGATATCCCGCATAGCTTTTCGGCGCTTTCTTCTGATATACGCCGTTTTCATCAAGCACATAAGCTTCTGTGACCATAATATAGTCATCGTGAACATTGCTGATATTCAGGGCTGTTATTTCGCTCTCACGCAAACCGCATTGTGTCGCAAGAAGAAAAGGAATCTCCAACGGATTGCCGCGTATCAGTTCGGCTATCTGACTTATCTCTTTTTCATCTGGAACATAGATATCGCTTAGTTCCTTTTGCGGCAGAGTAGTTTTTATGGTGAATCCCGGTCTGTTGTTTTGTAAAATGGAAGATAGTAAGCCGTGCACGTTTCTGCAAGTTTTAGGGCTATGAGTTTTGGCATATTCGTTCATGAACTTTTGCAGTTCAATTTGAGATATTTCATCTATCGGTCGGTTTTGCAGCTCCGACAGCGCATTCCGTTGTACAGAACGATATCCTCTGATGGTAGACGGAGAGCAAACCGCCGTCCTGCTGACGATGTATTCCTCTAGCGCTTCGCCGAGTGTTTTGGTTTCCGATTTTTCCTTGGTCTCTTTCAGTTCCGCTTCGGCTTGCGCTATCTGGCGCAGGAGTTCGTTCTTATCCCTGCCGGAAAAGCGCCTGTACACTTTCTTTCCGTCTGTGTCCTTCCCCAGATAGACTTGTATTGAGTACCACTTATAACGCTTGACCCGCCCGTTGACCTTTTCAGAGCGGGTTTCTTCTTTAAAGTTATAGTCCGCCATAATTATCTCCTTAAAAGCAATGCTTACATGGTTCGTAACCGTTTGCTTCGGCTTCTGATATCGTCATTCCCACAATGTCTGCCCTGCCCTCTACGTGGTAACAATCCGGCTTGTGGTATTTAGTGCCGTGTGGTGTAACATAAACAACTTCGGACTGTGGGTCGTCCTGGGCGGGTGTGGTTGAAGCTGACGTAGAAGCGGTGCTTGACACTGGCACAGTCGTTGACGATGTACTGCTTGATGTGGCTGTTGTCGTGACCGTGCTTTCCCCCGGCTCCTGGGTTTCTGACGGAGATTCCGACGAGCTGTTATAATCATCTGGCACAACAGGAAGCGAATTGTTATTCTTTATTGAAAGCAATGCCATGCAAATTACAAAGCCTGCCGCAAAGCAAGCAATATATTTAAGCCACGAAAAGTTGTGACGTTTGGGCTGATTGAAATTTATGCGGTCGCAAAGAAGCTTCTGTGTTTCTGTCACAGGCGCACCGGATTTTACGTTTTCAAAGTGCTCCAAAGCTTGGTCTGTCGTGAGCAAGCCGGTTTTCAGAAGCTCATTCACCGAGGATATTCCCAGTTTATTCATTACGCATGCTGGGGCAAGCATTTCCGTGGCGAAATCATCGGCTTCGCGCTCCTGCATGGCTGTTGTGCTTGCGTCACGGCTCGCCCCGATTATAGCGCGGTCAGACGTGTGATTAAGGACGATATGCCCGAACTCATGGCAGATGAACTGCACTTTCAAATCATACGGCAGTTCTTCATCGTACAGAATTATTACTTTGCCGTCCCAGCGTATAGTGAACGCAGGAAAATGCTTCGCTTTTTCGCTTGTACCAGTAGCTTCAAGTATTTTTTCGGAATGCTGATAAGAAGACAGCAGCCAGTTGGAGCGGACAGCGATTTTTCTCAGCGTATCCATTGTTAACGGCAGTTCCGTCACTTCGCCCTTTACAAGAAATTTGTCTGCTTCGGCAAGAATGTTGCGCTTCGTCATGGTAGATTACCTCCAAAATAGATTTTACACTTCTATTTTGCGACATAATCCGGCAAGACTTGCAAAGTAATTAATGCCAATTAATATTTTTTCTTGATTTGTTCGTTTAATTCATCGAATGCTTCTGATACCGCGCTATCTGTTTTAGCTTTATCAGCAACTGCATTGAAGTGACCACCCTTGGCTGCTACGCTGATGTCTTGGTGCTCGTCCAGATTCAGACCGAGAATGTAATCAATAGAGGGCTGCGCCGCCGGGCAATTCCGATAGGCTAAAGCTACAGCAATTTCGCGTTCGCTTAGCTTAGCTGCTGTAGAAGTACCTGCTCCGTTCAATGGTAAGGGCTCTTTTGCGCAAGGAATGACTTTGCTATCAGCGTAATAAGTTCCGGTTAAATTCGCCGATTTTTCTCCGAATAGTTTTAACAATTCTTTGTATTCTGTAGAGCCTTTTTGCGGGAAACAGTTATTTTCCTGCTTTATAAACGCCGATGCATATTCTTCAAAGGAGCGATTGAGGTCATAATCAACCGCTTCTATTGCTCTGGAAAAATATCCTTTTAGCAACGCCGTATAATACGTTATTTTCTTCTCCAAACTAATCTCTTTGTCTGATAGTAGATCATAAACTTTACTTTTACAGTTTGCTCGGTATATGCCGTTCCAACAAAATCCGTACTTCTCGACGGCTTTTTCCCACTTTATATGCCTGTCTTGGTGTTTCTTTCGGTCGCCAGTAATACTTGGCGAGTACTGAAATCCACATTCCGGGCATGGGATATCGTAATTCTCTTGGTCTAGAAATTCTATATTAACTAAGAAATACTGGGCTATTTTTCTCTTTACTTCTGATGACAAGTCTTTCGTCCTGCCAGCGGACAGTTCGGACAGCGTGCTTCTTGAAACATTAATCTCTCTGCACAGTTGCGTGATGTTCAAATTGTTTTGAGCACATAAGCACTCGATGTTTTTGTATAGGTTGCTCATATTACAATCCTCCAAATTGTAAGAAATTCCAAAGATATCAGAACTCTGTAATTTCCTATTGACAATTTCAGAAATCTGTAATATAATCTAGTTGTCAGCAAGATGACAGATTTCTGAAATAATCATTCCCGACAAATGCATTATACTACATAAATCTGTAATTGTCAAGTGAAAAGGAGGTGAAATTTTGGCTTCTGAACGAAAAAAGCCTATTTCGGAATTCGGCTTCGTTGTTAAAATGGAGCTTTTAAAGCGCAATAAAAATCAAAACTGGCTTATAGACGAAGTGAAAAGGAAAAATCCGTCAATGTTTGTTGACAGCTCTGTCTTATATAAAGTGCTGACAGGGCAGACCAAGTCTGGCAACATCGTTGAAACAATTAAAGAGGTATTGGGAATTTCTTGATTCCGGCGCATGTACTCTGAGTTTGATTCCCTAGCAGGAGGTGATTAAATTGGACACAAAAAAAGTGCCCCGGCTGTGGAAAAGAAATCCCAACCAGCGCAAACTTCTGCACGCACTGCGGCAAAAAGCTAAACGCGGTTTGCGATTGTTGGGTAAAAGAAAAGCCCTATAACTGCGGGCTGGATAAATGCCCGGGCATAAGGCTGTTCTTAATCGAGAAGCGTGCAAGGGAAAAGCCGTATCATGTTTACGAATTCAACGAACTTGGAAATCGCCATTCTGCGACAGTTTCATTTGAAATGGCTTACCATGACTGGTTGAAACTCGAAAACTCAGCGGCATTCCGAGAGATGGTTGACTATCTTCGGAAAATACAAACAACAGGAGGTGAGTAAATGGAAATCGCAATAATGATAGTCTGCTGTCTTGTATGCCTTATCGTGAATTTCATCGTTGTAATGTTAGCGATGATTGCCGCATTAAAGGCAACGAGCAACACGCTTGTTTCTGTAATCGAAACGTGCGAAAAGGCTGACAAAAACGAGATATTCATGGAAGCATGGCACGAACACACCAAGTAAGCAGAACACACGGCAAAACAGGAGGATTTTATGACCAATGAAAAGAAACAGCAGATAATCGAACTGCTGAAAGACAAGGAAGTTGCCGATTCAATCGGCGTGATGTCCGATGGGCTGGTGAAGCTCTTCGAGAGCATTCCTGCGGACGAGCCGGAGGAGAAGAAGCCGTATGACCCGGGGTTCTGGATGCCGAAAGCTGACGAGCGGTATTATGAAGCCTATGTCGGCAAAGACATGATTTACGGACTTGGCGTGGGAGCGGAGAACGGTGTAGCCTACCCAGACAATTGCTGGAAAACCAGCGAACGCGCAATTCAGGTCGGGAAGAAAATAAAGTTTCTCATGCTGGTTGAGCGGATACGCGATGTAGTGAGAAGGCGCCCTGTAGATGGACTGTCTGACGGCTTATGGGTAATTACCGTTAACGAAGGCAACTTTGACTACGTGGGAGTTGATGAGTTACATGGTAGACCTTATGCAAGTTCTTTGTTTTCTGGCAGCGATATAGCCCAGAAAGCCTGCGACATTCTCAACAAAATGAAAGCCGACGGTCAGCTCGACTGGCTTTTCAAGTAAGGCGGTGGACGAATGAACACACTGACATTCACCGTCCCGAACGTCCGGGAGCCGCAGTACCGCGACAAGCGCACCATTATCCGGATAACGCCAAAGGCGTATAACATCCTGGAAGATATTTCAGCTCGTACAGGGCTTGCGATCTCATACATCGCAAGCGAGATGATAGTCTACGCAAACCAGCACACGGAAATCATTCCGGCATACAAGGAGGAAGAAAACGATGATTAAGGTCGAATCGCACAACGGCAAAGCAAATACTTCAATTGGGGGCAACGCAGTAACCATCATGGCAGAAACATGCTCGGTTATCCGCGCTCTTGGCACTCTCATGGCGGAGAATAGCAGCATGACATACCGTCAGGCAGTCACGAAGATTCTCACGCTTATCACTATAGCTTTGCAGGAGACTTCCGATGAGGGCTAACGTGGACAAAACCGGGAAGAACATCATGACGAACATTTCCCTGCTGTGTGCGGCACGCGGAAAGACCCGGGACGACATCATGCGCATAGCGGGTATTAATTCCCGCAACACTTTCAGCTCCCGCCATGACAAGCCCGGCAACTGGACGCTGGGACAGCTTGTCCACATTGCGTCCTATTTCAATGTAACGCTGGAGTGGCTTTTCTCTGAACACTCCGTGGAGGTAAAAAGCGATGGGAAGTAGATTTTACATCGACATCGAGCAGGCGAAAGCGCGGATAAGCGAAATCGGGCTTGCTAATGCCGCGCGGGAACTCAACATCAGACCCGGCACGCTGGCAAACCGCGTGAGCGGCAAAACAAAGAACCCCGAGAAGCTTGACATGGAAATATGCCAGCCGCCGCACAGCGCTTCGAGTGCCCTTACTCAGACTGCATACGGAACGGCAGGAGGTTTATAACCAGCCCCACAAAGGAAGAAGTGGAGTTTATCCACAACTCCGGGATATTCAAGTATGGAGGTAATCTGAATGCTGAAACATGTTGATGAGTGCGTAGGCTGCCCGCCGGAAAAAGGCTGCTTGGGCAGTGCATGCCCGAATCGAAACGTTCCGCGCTGGTTCTGCGATGAATGCGAAAACGAGTTCGAACGCGATGAACTCAGAGTTTTCAATGGCAAGCAGCTTTGCTATGACTGTCTCTGTGAGGAAGCGTGGCTCAGTGCCGAGGAACCGGAGGACGAATCGTGAAGATAAACGTTGAACAGACGATAAAACGCCGGATATCCGAGAAGATATCCGCTGAAATGGATCTCAAGCGCACGACATGGGAGATACTCACGCTGGAAGCGCTCCATAATGAGTTCGGTTTCGGCATGGACAGGCTGAAAAGGTTCACGGACGCACTACAGGCAAGCTACGATGAGTACACGCGGCAGGCCGAACTCACTGACACATACAAGAGCTTTAAGGCCACAAACGATGACGTGGCGCTGATAAACGCTATACGCGGTCTGCGCTCCTATGGAATTGACTATCGCAAGCTGCTGAATGTCGAAGGACTTTTCCTCGATGTTGACGGCAAAAAGGTGTCCGTGGACGCTATGATAGAGAAGATGGAGGAACGATGAAAGTTTTACCCTACATAATCGCAATGTTCGCGGGCTTGTTCGCGCGGACGATAGCTGCTTCACTTGGCGGCATTGACTACACGATGGACGGTCACGACTTCCTGATGATGATCCTGGCGATAATCGCCGTGTGGTCGTTCAAGGGCGCGTTCCTGCCGAAAAGAAAGAGGGTGAGCGGACGTGACAACAGAAGATAAGCTGGACAGGCTTAACGAGATGTGCCGTTCAACGCCTGACTGCGCCGATTGTAACATATATCGCGCCGGTCTCTACTATCTTTGCGTCGCATTTACATTTGAAACCATGGGCGATAAAAACGTAAACCTGCTTTACAGCACCGCTTTCCTGAAAGACGTTCCCACCGGTTCTGCGCCGGATAACGTCAACCACCCCGCGCACTATCAGGGCGCGCATGAATGTATTGAGGTAATGCAGGCGATGTTCGGCATTGAAGCCGTCAAGGCGTTCTGCCGCTGCAATGCGTTCAAGTACCGTTTCCGTGCTGACAGGAAGAACGGCGAGGAGGACATCAAGAAAGCGGAGTGGTATGAGGATTATCTCATGAAGCTCTGCGATTCTGAGAGAAAGGAACACACATGAAGATAATAGAACCCAGTGCAAAGCTGGTCAGAGGCTATGAGGACAAGCCGGAGGAGCTTATAGAGCTCTGCGGGCGTATTTGCTACGATTCGCAGGACAAGATAGCCCCCGGCACAGCGCAGAAATTCTGCGAAATGCTCCGCAAAAACGGGCATACGAGCGTGTTTGAACACGCGAACATAATCCTCGAGGTATCGAGGAAAGTAGAATGTGAATTAGTATGGGTAGCGCGAGACTATTGTATAAAGACAGGATTACCTTCTTTCTTGCGCTTTGACCGCCTGGACGGAATAAACCACAGGAGACATTTTGTGTCGGGTAATGTCAGGGCGTGGAATAACATGTTTAACTCCTTGAGCGCAGGTAGCTGGATTGGTTTCCCTGAATGCGTTCTTGAAGCGTTGCCTGTTTATCCTGCACTGTTCGACACGCAGCGCTGGAAACGGAAGCTGCGGAGCTCATCTGGCACCAAGGACTTTAAGGCGACTGTAGTCTTACCGAGCCGGCTTCCGAAATGGGCGCGCGAACGTCATACAACAGCGACATTCTTCATCACCTGCGACCGTGGCATATCACACGAGCTTGTGCGGCACAGAGCGGCTAGTTTCTCGCAGCAGTCAACAAGATACTGCAAGGCAAACAAGAACGGCGAAATTGAAGTGATTGCACCTCACGGACATGAAGAGGGCTGGCGGGTCAGCCTTGAAAGAAATTGTTTCCTTTCGTCTTGCGACGAACTGTACAATGACGCACTTGAACACACAGGTTCACCGCAGATAGCCCGCTCAGTTCTCCCGACCTGCCTTGCAACAAGGCTCTACATGACCATGACGCTTGAACGCTGGCGGGATTTCCTTAAACTGCGGACAAGCCCGGCCGCTCACCCGGATATGAGAGTTATCGCGGAGCAGATACAGCGGCAGCTTTCCCCTGATGAAATTGGTGACAGCAATGCCGACTAAAGAGGAGTTAAAGCAGCTGCAGGCACTCCCGCTTGACTTGAAGATAGCCCGCACAAAACAGCGCATTCGCGAGTGGGTGCGGCACTACGGCGTAAACGGCGTGTACATAAGTTTCTCCGGCGGAAAGGACAGCACAGTGCTGCTCCACATCGCCCGGAAAATGTACCCGGAAATCGAAGCTGTGTTCGTGAATACCGGGCTGGAATATCCGGAGATACAGAAGTTTGCAATGTCGTTCCCGAATGTCAAGGTAGTGCACCCCAAAAAGACATTTAAGCAGGTAATGGCTGAGTATGGATATCCTCTGATATCCAAGACAGTTTCTCATAGCGTTGGAGTGCTGCGGCGCAATCCTGACGGCAGAGTGGCACATAACTTATTTGCCCCCGAAAAACGCGGGCCGTTTGCAATGTTCAAGTGGAAACCTCTTGCAGACGTGGAAGCCTAATAAAGATGGGCTGGGGCTCGGGCATGTGTTTGACGAAATCAACAAGGTTTATGGCGAAGATTTTCTGCGGTATAAGCCGCTGGACAAGGACGAGGAGGACAAGTGATAACAGTAAACGAGCTGTTCTCCGGCATAGGAGCACAGAGAGCCGCGCTTAAACGCGCCGGAATAGAACACAAGGTAGTCGGTATCTCCGAGATAGACAAGTACGCTATCAAATCGTATGAAGCTATCTACGGCGAGACCCGGAACTACGGCGATATCAGCAAGGTGGACAAGCTCGATTACGCCGATTTCTGGACGTACTCATTCCCTTGCACGGACATCTCCGTTGCAGGACAGCAAAAGGGCATTGTCAAGGGTGAAACACGCAGTGGACTGCTGTACGAAGTTCAGCGGCTGTTAGAGGTCGCTGTAAACACACACACACAACCGAAGTGGCTCATGCTTGAAAATGTGAAGAATCTGGTCGGGAAGAAGTTCAGAGCACAGTTTGACGAGTGGTGCGATTGGCTTGACGGTATCGGCTACAATACATACTGGCAGGTGCTGAACGCAAAGGATTACGGCGTGCCGCAGAACAGAGAGCGTGTGTTTGCAGTGTCTGTCCGCAAAGATATAGACGACAGCAATTTCCGATTTCCGGATAAGAAGTTTCTTGACATCAGGCTCAAAGACATTCTGGAGGACGAGGTTGACGAAAAGTATTACCTTTCGGATAAAATCCTTCGGGGTTTCAAAGCGCACAACGAAAGGCACGCTGAAAAAGGGACCGGTTTTATATTCAAACCCAGAGATACTGACGGAATCGCTTCAACGATTCGTGCAAACTCATCTCTGTGTCCGACTGATAATGCGGTATGCATTCAGGCGGGCAGTCTGAACCACTATAACTACGATGAAATGAACCGTGTATATTCGGCGGAGGGCTGTTCTCCAACACTGCGAACCATGCAGGGCGGGGACAGACAGCCTAGAGTTATTGACAGTTACGATAACAGACGCGTGCGCAGGCTCACGCCGCATGAATGCTGGCGGCTCATGGGCTTCACAGATGAAGCATTCCACAAGGCTGAAGCGGTATGTTCGAACAGCCAGCTGTACAAGCAGGCGGGCAACAGCATAGTCGTTGATGTGCTTGTGGGAATATTCAAAAATATATTCAAGGAGGACTAAATGGCAGAAACAAGCAAGATATATTCGGCTCTGTCGGCGATAATGTCGGAGTGTCCGGCAATAAGCAAGAGCCAGAAGAACCAGCAGCAGGGGTTCATGTATCGTGGCGTTGACGTTGTGATGAACGTCCTCCAGCCGCTGATGATAAAGCACAAGGTGTTCGCGGTTCCGGAGGTGCTGGACAGCCAGCGGCAGGAACGCGTAACATCAAAGGGCGGCACGCTGAATTACACAATACTTCGCGTGAAATACACATTCTACGCGGAAGACGGTTCGAGTGTTTCGGCGGTCGTTCAGGGCGAGGGCATGGACAGCGCGGACAAGTCCAGCAATAAGGCTATGTCGGTGGCATTCAAGTACGCATGCTTCCAGGTGCTGTGCATTCCCACGGAGGAAATGAAAGACCCTGACGTGGAAACACCGCCGCATAACTCGGCAGTCCTCCAGTGCGCCGACTGCGGAGCGGCTATCAAGGGCTCCGGAGCGTTCAACGCGCAGCAGATAGCGCAGAGGGCGGTCGATATGTTCGGCAGGCAGCTTTGCGTTGAGTGCGCGAAGAAAGCAAAGGAGGGCGTGGGGACATGACCCTCGACAACACCATCTACTACACCCCCGAAGCCAACGCGGAATACATGAGCTGCTCGCAATTCAAGGCGTTCCTGCACTGCGAAGCTGCCGCAATGGCTGAACTCACCGGGGAAAACCGCCGCGAGGACACAACGGCACTGCTGACCGGCTCTTATGTTGACGCATTCTACGAGGGAACGCTCGACCAGTTCCGCGAACAGCACCCCGAACTTTTCAAGAAGGACGGCACCCTGAAAGCAGAATACCAGACTGCCGAAAGTGCTATCGAACGCACCGAAGCAGACCCGCTTTTCACCGAGTACATGAGCGGCGAGAAGCAGCGGATATTCACCGGGGAAATCGGCAAAGTGCCTTACAAAATCAAGGTTGACAGCTACCGCGAACACCTGATGATAGTTGACCTGAAATGTGTCCGCGACTTCGAACCGGTATGGAATCCGGAAACGCGCCGCAAGGAACACTTCATCGAGTACTGGGGATATCACACCCAGGGTGCTATTTATCGCGAGATAGTCCGGCAGAACACCGGGGAAACGCTCCCCTTTTACATCGCGGCGGTCACAAAGGAAAAGTCCCCGGACATCGAGATTTTCAGCGTGCCGGACGAGGTGCTGGACGAACAACTCGAAATTATCGAGCAGTTGTCTCCGAGATTTGACGCAGTAAAGCACGGCAAATTCGCGCCGCAGAGGTGTGAAAAATGCGCTTACTGCCGCGCAACAAAGGTGCTGACTGCGCCTGTTGACTACCGCACGGATAACACAGAGCCATTCTGATTGCAGTGTTTTGCAGTTATCAGAAATCTATAATTCAGGAGGAAAAACATGGTATATCCGCAGATGAATCACATCGAACGCCCGGAGGGAATAATCATCAGCAGCGCTATCCAGGTAGACGTTGACGGCGATAAGCGTACATGCTCCGCTGTTCCCGGCGGGACGCTCGACAGCGTGATAGACGACACCACGGCACTCATCGAGTATGTCGGCACAGAGAAGACCACATACCTTTTCTGCACAGACGGAAAGCTGTACGTTTACCAGAAATCAGCGAGACACGGCTGGGGCTGGTGCAGGATTGACATAGGAAAGATTTGACACAGGAGGAACACACAATGACAAAGGTACATGTAAAGCTAACATTCACGGACGACCTGCTCGGAACATCTTCCGGCAACCCGGAGCTCCACCGCGAGTTCATCGCCAGCAAGGCACCTGACGCGGCAAAGATGGAGGAAGAAGTTGCTTCACTCGGCGTTGAAGCCGTTGAGGAGAAGTCCATGACCGTATTCCCGAAGATGGCTGACGGCACTCCCTATCTCTGGGATTATCAGATTCGCGGATTCTTCAAGGAGATATGCGGCGCGATGAGGGGAATCCCCGGAACGAAGTCCAGCAAGGTAAAGGCTTACAAGAAGAAAGTCGATAACACGATTTTCGTTGAACCGCGCGAGATACCTCTGGATCTCCACAGCATGAAGATAGCTGACTGCCAGCGCCCGCTCCGCGCTTCCACTATGCAGGGCGAGAGAATCGCGCTTGCGAACAGCGAGGTATGCCCGCAGGGGACAACTTGCGAGTTCGACGTTCTCTGCATGGTCGATGAAGATGTTGATATGCTCCGCGAATGGCTGGAGTACGGTAAATACAAGGGTATAGGACAGTGGAGAAACTCCGGCAAGGGCAGATTCGAATTTACGTTCCAGGCGCTCTGAGCGATGGCACGGCAGCGCCGCGACTTGTAAGGCAATGCCTTGGTATGGCTTGGCGATGAACTGCTAAGGCACTGATGTGCCATGCTAGGCGATGATAAGGTGAGGCATTACACTGTTTTGAAAAGCAATGGCTGTGTTTAGTAAAGCTGAGGTAAAGCAATGAGGGGCGTGGAATAGAACCGCAGCGGCAGGGCACTGTGCGGCGTGGCAAAGGCAATGTCAAGCGTCGAACAGCAGGGCAATGGCACAGCAACGATATGCGGGGCACTGCAAAGGCTGAGTGCAGCAAAGATGAGTGCGGCAAGCGATGATAAGCGTTGAAGAACAGTGGCGCTGCACCGTGAAGCGCCGAGATGTATCGCAAAGGCATAGTTTCGCTCTGCACCGCTGCCCATAGCAAAGCTAGGGCAAAGTAGAACGTGGCAAGGAATAGTGCGGCAGCGGCAAAGCGAAGATAAGCACAACTAAGCAATGGTATAGCATGGCTTAGCCTTGTTAAGTAGCGCAACGGCAAGGTTCAGCAATGCTAAGCGTAGCGAAGCAAAGGCAACGCTGAGTGCTGCAAAGCAATGCAACGGCAGAGTGTAGCAAAGCGACGCTAAGGCAATGTACGCGAATCCGAGCATTGCAACGGCATTGAATGGCGTGGCGAGGCACAGCAACGGTGGATCGTGGCGGCGCAATGACTTGTGGAACACAGCAAAGGCAGAGCAGAGCATTGCAACGGCGACGAATGGCACGGATGGCGAGGCAAAGGTTTTGCATGGGTCTGCAAAGCGAAGGCATTGCGAAGCATAGAAAGGCAAAGGAACGGCAAAGCAAATTATCGCAAAGGCAAGGCTACGTTGCGAAATGCTCCGCATTGTGAAGCAGCGGCATTGCAAATCATGGTTCCGCAAGGGCATAGCATTACACTGCTAGGCGTTCCATTGAATGGCAAAGCAAAGATTATTTTTTCAACAAAGGAGAACAAAATGTTCAACAAAATGATTCTCATGGGTCGCCTTGTGGCTGACCCTGAACTGAAAACCACTCCGCAGGGAGTGACCGTCTGCGCATTCCGCATTGCGGTCGACCGCAGATTCCAGAAGCAGGGCGAGGAAAAGAAGTCCGACTTCTTCAACATCGTGGCGTGGAGACAGACCGGCGAGTTTGTCCAGAAGTACTTCGGCAAGGGTCACATGATACTTGTCGAGGGTGAAATGACTACCCGCCACTACACCGACAAGAACGGTAATCAGGCGACCTGGTATGAAGTCATCGCCGACCATGTTTCATTCACCGGAGAAAAGCGCGAGGACGGCGGCAGCGCTTCCAGACCCGCGCAGGGACAGCCGCCCGTGCCGAGTGCTCCGGCCGAAAACCCAGCGGCAAGCAATGACGATTATCCGTTCTGAGGAGGAACAACACAATGAATGGAATGGGGAAATTACTAAGCAGAACACTGAGAGTTTTCGCAAAGAACGTCCACGAGAACGCCGTAAATCACGGCTGGTGGGACGAGGAGCGCAGCTTCGGCGAATTGATAGCGCTCTGCCACTCGGAACTTTCGGAAGCACTGGAGGAATACCGCAAGGGACATCAGCCGGACGAAACCTACTACAGCGAGGGCGGCAAGCCGGAGGGTATTCCCTCCGAGCTGGCCGACGTGATTATCCGCATACTGGATATGTGCGGAAAGTACGGCATTGATATCGGCGCGATGATTGCTGAGAAGCATGAGTTCAACAAGACTAGACTGTATAAGCACGGGGGTAAGGTGATATGACGCGTGAAATACTTTTCCGCGGAAAGCGGATAGACAGCGGCGAGTGGGCCGAAGGTTATTATGTTCCAATGGGCGAGTACCACTACATACTTACAGGGCGACTTGAACTGGTTCCATATCTCGACTTTGAACATTTTCTTGTCAATCCCGAAACCGTCAGTCGGTTCTCCGGACTTACCGACCGCAACGGCACGAAGATTTTCGAGGGGGATATCATCAGGTGGCACGATAACAAGGTGAGCAGTGATGAATGAAAAGGCAGTACTGCTGAGCATACAACCCCGATGGTGCGGGCTTATCGTAAGCGGCAAGAAAACCATTGAAGTACGCAAGACCAGACCGAAGATTGAAACACCGTTCAAGTGCTACATATATCAAATCAAATCCAAAGATAAATTGCTTGATGTAATGAAAGACGGCGATGATAATTACGGCACAATCTATCACGGAAAGCCGGTATTCATTAAAACATTATCGCCGTATTCAAACGGCAACGAACAGAAAGTCATCGGCGAATTTATCTGCGACAGTATTTCCGAGTACGAAGCCGAGTTTTGCAAAACTGATGACTTTTACCAGGACATCAGAGAAATATTTCGCGATGCCGATTTCCCCGATGACGACGACCGCAGAGATTTCAAAGTGCTTACCTCAAACGAAGCAGACAATCCCAATGATTGTGATTTCTGCCGTTCGTGCTGCATGACGTTCGATGATGTTAAGGCGTACATCGGCGAGGGATTCTGCAAGACGTTTTGGGGCTGGCATATCTCCAATCTGAAAATTTACGAAAAGCCGAAAGAATTGAGCCTTTTTGAAAAGCCGTGCTCGCACAATTGCGAGAATTGTAAGTATTATTGCACAAGTAGCTTGGAAGAACCAGCTTATTGTGAATGGGAAGATTGCGAGATATCAAAGCCGCCGCAGTCGTGGCGCTATGTGGAGGTGAGCGGGAATGAGTGACCGCAGAAAACTTACTGCTGCCGAACGCCAGCAGATCTATGAGAAATTCGGCGGTCGCTGTGCTTACTGCGGCTGTAAAATCACTATCAAGGATATGCAGGCAGACCATGTTGTTCCACTGCACCTCGGCGGTGCTGATGATATCTCAAATCTCTATCCGGCGTGCCGGGCTTGTAATCATTACAAGTCCACGTATACTGTTGAGAAATTTAGGGCAGTAATACAGCGAGCGCCGGCGGTGCTAATGGCAAGCAGCGCAACATACAGGAGTCTCGTCCGGTTTGGATTAATTAAGCACCCGGATAATCGAACCGTACAATTTTACTTTGAAAGGAACAGCAAAAATGACTAACGAAAAATTAAAAGAAATTGAAGACCGCCTGCTTGAAAAAGGCAACAGGCACAGGGACGTGGCGGTATGATATGGACAGGCTATTAGGAGAAACCGTGAACACAATAATTTTTTCGGATGCACTAAAAGGGCTGCGAGCCCTCAATAGCGGCAGCGTTGACACTTGTATAACATCGCCACCGTATTACGTTTTGCGTGATTATGGGAACAGCGGGCAGATCGGTTTGGAAAGCACACCGGAGGAATACATACAGCGCCTCGTTGCTGTTTTTAGAGAGGTGCACCGGGTACTTAAACCGGAGGGCACGCTGTGGGTGGTTATTGCAGACAGTTACGCCGGCAGCGGTAAAGGTGCGTGGAACAATAAGAACAGGCAAAAAGAAACTTATGTGCTTGATCCCGGATCAGCTCCAACCAAGACGCCAAAAACTTTTGACGGGATAAAAGCAAAGGATCTTATGGGCATACCGTGGATGTTAGCCTTTGCCCTGCGTGCAGACGGCTGGTATTTACGGCAAGATATTATATGGCAGAAAACCAACCCAATGCCGGAAAGCGTGCGGGATCGCTGCACAAAATGCCACGAATATATTTTTCTGCTTTCAAAAACACCCCGCTATTATTTTGATGGTGAGGCAATAGCCGAGCCCACAGCAGAGAGTACAAAAAAAAGACTTTCGCAAAATATTGAGGCTCAAGCTGGATCGCAAAGGGCTTACGGAAAAACAAACGGGCCGATGAAAGCGTGTGCACCGCGCTATGGCGGCAAAGACAGACGAAATAAAAGAGATGTTTGGACGGTAAGCACCAAACCGTATAAAGGTGCACACTTTGCCACATTCCCACCAGATTTAATCGCCCCCTGCATTTTAGCTGGCTCACGCAGCGGTGGTACCGTTCTTGATCCGTTTTGTGGCACAGCCACAACTTTACAGGTTGCAAACCAACTGGGGCGCAACGGCATCGGTATTGAGCTTAATACCGATTATGAGCCACTTATCAAAGACCGGCTCGGTGAATACAGAAAAATAATAGCACCAGAGGAGGTAAACAACAATGGCTGATGTTAAGCTGAAGTCCTGCCCGTTCTGCGGGGGCGAGGCATATTACAGAACGCCTACACACTTAAAAGGGACCGCTTTCGATGTAATGATGGTCGAATGCAAACAATGCGGCGCCTCGCCATACGCGGTAGAAGTTTATGAATATAATACCGAAGAAAACAAACGTAAGGCAATTGCTGAGTTTTGGAACAGGAGGGCTGTCAATACCACACTGGTGCATGCGCACTGGAAAGGCTACCATACGCAGGAACCGTACTGCTCTAATTGTGGGTTTACCTACGACTACGAGCAGGGCGAAAATGCTCAGACAACAGATTACTGTGGCAACTGCGGCGCTAAGATGGACGAGAATGAGGTTGAAAACCTTAAACATTGTTCGTGTGGGGACAGGCATTACTGCCCCGAAGTTGAAAAAGACGAGAACGGCAAATGGTTTATACGCTGCCATATGTGTCACAAAATTGTGCGGGGCAACACCATAGAAGAAGCGGTGAACGCGTGGAACGAGGGAGCCAAGACTGATGATGAAACCACACCCTAACCCCTGCCCCAAAGCCGACCGCTACATACACGCTGCGGAGTGTATCTGCTACGACACATTCCGCGGCGAATACCTTTGTTTCGACAGCAGGACATATTCGAATTATGAAGCAAAGGGCGCGGCGGCAAAGCCAAAGCCAAAGAAGAAAAAGAGGAGGAAATGGACGCATGCCGATTGACAAAAAAACTTTCCTGAAAACCGTGACTATCCTCCACGATACGCGGGAACAGAAGAACGCCCACATCATTGAAGCACTGGACAAGCTCGGCATAAAGCGCGAGGAACGCAAGCTCGACTACGGCGACTATTCGTTCACCGCAGACGGACGCGACTTTTCGATGTCCTGCGTTGTGGAACGCAAAGCGAACGTGGACGAGATATACAACAACGTGACCTTCGACCGGGGGCGCATAGAAAAGGAACTGTACAGCGCCGCGCAGCTTGCAAAGCAGCTTACTCTGTTCATTGAGGGCGTGGGAAGCTGGGAAGCGCTCAGAGCCTACCACGTCCCAGAATGGCAGATGAAAGCAAGCCCGCAGCGCGTGAAAACCGATATCGGCGCGATGGTGTACTCCACGCTGAAAGCATGGCAGACCGGAAGCCGCTATCACTTCGATGTTCAGTTCATCGAGGACAAGCACCAGACCGCCGCCCGAATGCTGGAGGTGTTCTATTACTACTGGCGTTCGTACAAGGAAATGACGGCGGCGAGAAAGGAGTGAGATCTTGGATATCGAAAAGGCAAGCCAGCTGCTCGGCGATGGCGTTGACAGCGGAACTGCCGAAACCATGAGCGAGATTTACCCGGATATCAGCGAATACACCCGCGATGACTTCCTTAACAGCGAGAAGCCCTATGAATTTCTCTACATGTTCAAGGGCGACAAGTTCAAGCAGAAGCGACTGCTTGCAGAAATGACCGACCAGGCAAAGAAGTGCAAGGTCACGAATTTCCCCACGTTGTACAAGGCATTCGCGGAGAGCCGCAAGGACGTTGCGGACGACCTCGGAAACTACACCAACTTCCCGCTGCAGCCCGTAACGCTCCCCTGCGGCAAGTGGGTGTGCGACGCTTCCGGAGTGCGCACGCAGGGCGAAAAGGGCGGGCTTGTCTGGGCGTGCCCTCACCCTATAATGCCTGTCGCACGCTACACCAACATCGACACCGGCGAGGAGAAGATAAAACTTGCGTATTTCAAGGGCAAATACTGGCGCGAGCTTATCGTTGACCGCACGACCATCTCAGTCGCGAACAAGATAACCGAACTTTCCAAGCCCGGTGTCGTCGTGACTTCTGAAACGGCGCGGAACCTTGTCAACTACCTCTACGATGTTGAACAGCTTTCCGGCGACCTTCTTCCGGAAGTCGAGTGCGTAACGCGGCTCGGCTGGATAAAGCGCGGCGAAGAGACTGAATTCGCGCCCTACACAGATGGCTTGACCTTTGATGGTGAAGTTGAGTACAAGAAGCGCTATGAGAGCGTGAAACGGCGCGGCAAGCCAGGCGACTGGGACAAGTGGATTGAGTTTATCAACAAGAATATCCGCAGAAACAGCGTTGCAGCACGCATGGTTTTCGCTGCGTCACTGGCTTCGGTGCTCGTCAGACCGCTGGGCTGCAACTGCTTCTGGGTGCACCTCTGGGGCGAAACGGAGAGCGCAAAGACCGTGCTTGCGATGTGCGCTGCTTCCTGCTGGGGAAATCCAGAACTCGGCGCGTATATCTCCACATTCAACTCAACATACGTTGGCATGGAGAAAACTGCGGCATTCTACAACTCCCTGCCGTACATCGTGGACGAGCTCCAGATCGTGGACAGCCGCCGGGAAATGGATAATACCATCTACATGCTGACAGAGGGCTGCGGACGCACGCGCGGCAACAAAATGGGCGGTATCGACAATACGTCCGAGTGGCGCAACTGCGTGATATCCACCGGAGAACGCCCGATAAATTCCAGCCGTTCCGGCGGCGGCTCAGTCAACCGCGTTATCGAGATAGAGTGCAAGGACAAGTTCTTCGGTGACGACAGCCGCCCGGAGTTTGACAGCCCGCGTGACGTCGCAAATTTCGTGAAATCCGTCTACGGATTCTTCGGGCAGATGTTCGTTAACGAAATCATGTCCGAGGGCGTTATGGAGCGCCTGGAGGAGAAATTCAAGGCGTTTTCGGACGAGCTTGTCAGACAGTACAACATCGCGCAGAAGCAGGCGCAGTCCGGCGCGCTTATACTCACCGCCGACTGGCTGATAACCGAGAATTATCTTGACGGACCTGCGCTGACTGCCGCTGACATTGCGCCCTATCTCAAATCCAAGGACGATGTGAGCGTGAATAAGCGTGCTTACGAGTATGTCTGCGAGTACATCACGCAGAACCAGAACAAGTTCGGACTGACCGAGAAAAACATGGAGGTCTGGGGCGAATTCTGCGATGACACCGTGTACATAATCAAGCTGAAATTCGAACAGATATGCAGCGAGGGCGGATTCAACCCCGCTTCCCTGCTGTCCTGGCTGGCTGACCGTCAGCTTATTCGCAGAACTGTCAAAGACCGCTTTACAGTGTTGAAGCGTATCGGAACCGTCCCAACCCGCTGCGTTCATTTGAAACTCATCAGCGAAAATGCCGATGAAGCTGATAACAGCGCCGTTGACGAGTATCCGGACTTCTGATTTCAAGATAATGCACAGGTGAGAATGTAACCGGTGTAACCGGTAAACGGAGATACAGCTTATATGTTTTATATTTTTCATTCACGTTTGTTTGAATATGAAATTAAAATATTTTCTTACGCGTGTAGAGAAAACCACGGTTACACCGGTTACACCGGTTACGCCCCGCCTGAACCCGCATTATTAAGCCACAAAAGCCGTAACCGGTATGTGAACGCGTTCGGTTACGACCGGTTACACGACACACAACGGAGGTGTATATGACAGGAAATGACATTTTTGAGCTTGCGCGGACGCGTCAGGCGCTCCCGGAGGACGCGCGGCTGTCCGCACAGGCTCTCTACACAACAGCGCGGAACATCTACAAGGCGTTCAGCATGAAAATCATCACCGCAGACCAGGCGAAACGCGAAAAGGCGCAGGCACTCCGCGACTATGACGCATGGGAACGCGGCGAAGCGATAGCCCACGACTATTTCAGGCGCACGGTAGCGCTGCAGCAGGTGTACACGAACGCGGTCAAGGGCGAATGCGAGAACTGCAAGAAGATGTTCGGCATTATGACGGGGTTAATTCCACCCCAGAACGGAGGTAATACATGAGCAAACCCAAGTACGACTATTCTGCGGTAGTCGCGGCGTACAAAGCGGACCCGACTATCGCGGACACACTTCCGGACACACTCCGCACACTGCTGCAGCTTCATTACATCGAGAATATGCAGTGGAGCGACGTTGCGGAAGCAATGAATTACTGCATAGAGAACATTTACCGCCTGCGCCCCATCGCGCTGGGCAGACTGGAGGGTATCATCAATGGCAAGTGAGAACGACAACAAGCCTGTAAAACGCAAACGTCCCGGCGCGGGTAATCACAAGCCTGCCAACATGATTGACAAATCAAAGCTTGACCCCAATGAAATGCGCATAATTATTGCCGACTGTTCACGTGACTTTGCGCTTCCCATCGTCAAGACTGATGAAGAATGCCTTGAACGCCTTACGGACTTCTTCATGCGCTACGCTCAGGAAGGCGGATTACCTACCGTTGAGAAAATGTGCCTGTGTTTAGGCGCCGATAGAGATACCGTTTTGGACTGGGGAAATGGGACTAAAGGCGCTAAGCGAGCCGGCTTGATAAAAAGAGCCAAGCACGTTTTAGCCGCTATTGACGCGGATTTGGTGTTAAAAGGAATGATAAATCCGGTAGCGTATATCTTCCGTGCCAAGAATTACTATGGCATGAAAGATCAGCAGGACGTTGTTGTGCAGGCGAAGAACATATTCGGTGCTGACGTGGACAGGCAGGAAATAGAACGCCGACTATCCGAGGAAGTAGTTATCGAGGACAGCACAGAGGACACGAAAACAGAATAGCGCGTATTTGCGTGGGAATTGCCCCTAGGACGCACGTTTGTGTTCTGGGGGTATAGTTTTATGCCTTGCGACTATTCGTTGCGTACAGAGCCGCACAGACCCCTCAAAACGCAAATGTGCCTGCGACTATCACACACAGAGAGAATATAGAGATATACTATATTTTCTCTTTTCTTTTCTATCTACATTATTATAATATATAGGCTTCTCAGGCGACACACGACTATTGCCGACTATCTCACGACTATTTGCCGACTATTACGCGACTGCCCTGCGACTATTCCGGGCATGCGCAGGGAGCCGTGCGGGAATTTGCGTACAGTTCCGGAGAGGGCGTGCCGCTTGTCTGGGTGGCAGATCTGGCAGCAGGAACGCCGGGCGGCCGCGGGCGGCGCTGGCTCGGAGGGCAGCAGGCAGCGCCGAGGACCTACGAGCGCGGGCGCGAATATGGGCGGGAGATATCAAGGCGGCGCGGGAGATACCTCTATTTGCGCCGGAATTGCCCTTTAAACGCACGTTTGTGCTTTATGGGTTACTGATATACCCTCGATATAAACGCGCCGTATACGCGCGATTTCGGGGCTATTTCGCGGCGGTGCAGAAAATCGCCCCGAAAAACGCGGGCGCACTCCACCGAGCCGGAGACAGAGAAAAGCCCCGGCAGGCTTCGAGCCTATCGGGGCGGGTGTTTACTTGGAGTTTTTCGCCGCGTCAATGAGTATCAAGACCGGCATGAGCAGAATATATAACAGGATCACGCGCCTTCCACCTCCTCGCGCTCTATCTCCTCGCGCTCCCAGTTTTCGGGGGCGTGGGGGTGGAGGGTGACAACGCCGCCGCGCGTTATGCGCTCAATGTCGCGCGTGTCGAGGGTGTAGCAGATATCAAGGCGGCAGTTGTGCAGCGTGTATGCTTCAATGCCGCCGTATGGGTCGAGGTCCCACGGCTCGCCGATTAAGTAAGTGTCGCGCTCCTCGCACGCCCAGAGGATATTTACAAGCGTGCTTTCAGTGGTGGCGTCGTAGCGGTCGCGATGGAGCTTGATTGCTCCGGTGTTGAGTTCGATTGCGGTCATGCTATCACCTCCTTCACTGCCTCGCAGACGAGCCGCGCCGCCTGCGAGAGTGCACGCGCCTGGACATCAAGCCAGATCTCGCGGCTATTGGGGTAGCGCTCGCCGTTGTGCGTGCGCTTAAGCTCGGAGGGAGTGCAGACCCGCGCGGCAATGTCGGGGTCGCAGATGAGGGAGCAACCGCCGTCGCTGTACTCCTGCCAGCCCTGCGCACCGCTGAGGAGTGCAGCGCGTACGGCTGCGGGGTCTGCGAGCTTGTCGGCAGTGAGTTCTGCGAGGTTGTCCAGGAGCTCCAGCGCGTACGCCTTGACACCGTGCGCCCATGCGCTGCGGGCGGGCTTGTTCTCGATGGCTGCGGTCGCTGCTTCGATGATGTCGGCGGGGGTCTTGGTCTCAGCGGGGGCGGCGTCCTTGTAGTAGCGGGCTGCCACATACCACACACCCGGTTCTACTTCCTCGGCGGTCACGCTGTCGCAGTCGGTTGAAAGGTTCTTAGCGTAAATGGGGCATTCTGCTTCGATAAGAGCCCACTCCCAGCCGGTAGCCTTCGCGAAGCGCTTAATTGCGGTCTGGCGGTTCTTGCAGGTGAATTCACCGTCTGCGTCGGTGTGCGGCTTTTTCGCTTTGTTGTACTCTACTACATCAACATCGTTGGCGCGGTGCTCGTGCTCGTTGTAGTACTCGCTGTACTGGTCGAAGGTGTTGAAATGTCTAGTCATGGTATCCACTCCATTTCTCCGAGGCTTCAGCCCCTCGGCGGCTTGTTTTTCGTTTGTGATTATATTATATCGCACACGTCCGATATTGTCAAGGGATTTCAGCTAATTTTTATTGGATTTGTGCGATATTGTTTGATGTGCCATAAATTCAAGATTTCTCGGTATGCTGTTTTGTGCAAAATCACAACGGAATCAGCAGGAGCGCCGTCCTCGGTGCAGGAGTACTATATAAAAGGGAAACAGGGACCCGCCGCGCTAGTCCTCGCCACCCTCCGCAGGAGCGGCACGCGCCCCGCCCACCTGCCGCCGCCCCTCCGGATCCGGAGAACTGCCGCCGCCGGAGGGGTACCCCGGGGGTCTGCCAGGGCGACCCCGGGAGGGTATCTCTTAACCCCTCGAATAAAATTTTTTCAAAAAAAGGCTGCGGGTACTTGACAAAATCGCATACAACTGATATAATACAAATAAAGCAAAACATATCGGGCAGGAGGAAAACGGATATGATGATTGAAGAAGCAATCAGAGCGGTAATGAAAGCAACGAACACAACGCAGAAAAGGCTTGCCGAAATGTGCGGACTGAAATCTCAGGGAACGGTCGGAGGTTCGCTCAACAATAAAATCATGGCAGGCACCATGCTTAAATGGATTGACAAAATGGGGTATGAAGTTGTAATTCAGCCCAAGCAGAGCGGAAAACGCAGAGATGGTGCGATAGTGCTTGAACCTGACCCCAACTATTCTACTGGCTGCCAGAATAACGGAAAGAATTTCAGCAAGGCAGTCCTCGAACCGTCCGGGCTTCCTGACGGGCGTGGGAAGAAGCAGAAGAAGGAGGCTGATGAAACGTGAGCACCAAGGAAATGATCTACAACATGATAGACGGTTTCAGCGAGGAACAGCTAGTGCAGGTGTGCGCTCTGCTGGCAAGCGTGAAGAAAATGCTTAACGAAGAAGCGGAGGACGACGCATTCTGCCAGAAAATGCTTGATGATTACCGGAGCGACGCTGACCCGCATAAGCACGACAGTGTAACACTCGATGAATTTGCAAAGGAGCTCGGAATAAACCTTGACGAATTATAAAATCATCATTGAGAAGCCTGCTGCAAAGTTCATCAGGAAACAACCGGCAGACCAGCAAAAACGGATATTAAAGGCGATATCCATGCTCCCGGAAAAAGGCGATATAAAACAGATGAAAGGTGAAACAGGACATTTCCGGCTCCGCGTTGGCGATTATCGCCTGATATATCGAGTCGAGCACGATGTTCTCACTGTCGTAATCATGGACGCAGGAAACCGGGGACAGATATACAAGTGAGGAAGTGAGGTGAACCAACCATGAGATTACTCTATATCCTGCTAATGCCGTTCCTGATACTCATTCAGGCAGCAAAAGGAAAGAGGTGAGCTGACGTGATCTACGGCTATTGCCGTGTTTCCAGCAAGGGGCAGCAGCGCTACGGCACGTCCCTTGAAGAACAGAAGCGCCAGATACTGGGCAGCTATCCCGGGGCGCGAATAGTGCAGGAAGCCTATTCCGGCGCAAAGGAACGCCCACTGTTCGACGAGCTTGTCGGTAAGCTCCAGCGCGGCGATACGCTGGTAGTCTGCAAGCTGGACAGGTTCGCACGCTCGGTTCAGCATGGGCTGAATTACATCACCACTCTGCTTGACCGGGGCGTGAAAGTACACATCATGAACATGGGACTTGTGGAAGATACTCCCATGGGCAGGCTTATCGTCACGAATCTGCTTGCATTTGCGGAGTTTGAGCGCGCCACCATTCTGGAACGCACCCAGGCTGGCAAGGAAGCCGCTGCCGCCGCTGACCCGAACTGGAGAGTAGGCAGACCGCGCAAGGATATTCCCGAGGACGTGTTCCGCAGGCTTGCCGCCGGGGAACTCACCTATAAAGCCGCCGCAAAGGAAGCCGGAGTGGCGTTGAGCACGTTCCAGAACAGATATGCGGAATGGAAGCAGACCGCGTAACTGTATTCTTTCGCGAAAACCCTTGACAGCCCGGAAAATCCGTGCTATAATCAGAACAACAGAATATTTTCAGAGCCTTTGAGCCACTTCTGACCTTTACGGTCGGGGGTGGCTCTTTTTTTTGTTTTCAGGAGGAAATGTGGAAACATCGGAGCTTATCAGGCGTGCTTCCAGGCGGGATATCAGCACATACGATAATCTGTCGCTGTATTTCGATACCGTCCGGCTGGAAACGGACTTTGAAAAAGCACGTCCGCATTACGAACGCATATATGACATCGCGGCACAGCAGAAAGTAAAGCTTGCGCTGTCTGACCAGCAGACCGCTATCAGGTTCTATGAGCTTGCGAAAAAGGCGGCGCTCATGCTTGCACCTCATCTGTTTCATTACTATCTGCTCTATGTGGAATGGGACAGAGAGCCGCAGAAGAAATTCTATGTGCCGAGAATGAACGTGCTGAAACCTGTTGTGGACGCACTCCAGCGGCTCGAAGAGCGCAAGCTGAAGCGGCTGACGATAAGCATGCCGCCGAGGACTGGCAAGAGTACTCTCGGTATGTTCTTCATGTCGTGGGTAGCCGGGCGGCACCCGCTGGGCTCCAGCGCCCTGACCGGATATTCGGACACGCTCACCAAGACATTCTTCGATGAAATTCTCGGTATCATAACAGACCCGGAATATCTCTGGGCTGACGTGTTCCCGACGTCTCAGATCAAGAACATAAGCCGCGAGAACGCTTCGGTGTGCCTTGATAAAAAACGCAGATTTGCGACGATAACATGCCGTGGTATCAGCGCTTCGTGGACGGGCGCTATCAACATCAGCGAAATTCTGTACTGCGACGACCTTATCGAGGATCTGGAGGAAGCGCTCAACGAGAAACGCCTTGACGCCAAGTACGCCGCCTACGCCAACCAGACAAAGGACCGTAAGACGAACGACGCCGTAGAGCTTCACATCGGCACCCGCTGGGCAGTCCGTGACGTTATCGGGCGTTTGCAGGAGCAGTATGCCGACGATCCATATTCAGAGTTCATGGTTCTTCCGGCGCTTGACGAAAACGGGAACAGCAACTTTGAATATCCCTATGGCGTGGGGTTCAGCGCTGAATATTACCTTGACATGAAAGCAAGTATCGACCCCTGCACATGGTCCTGCAAGTACATGGGTGACCCGTATGTGCGCGAGGGACTGCTTTTCGAACGGGACGAGCTGAACTACTACAACGGCGTGCTGCCGGACGGCGAATGCGATATCATGTCTGTGGTGGACGTTGCATGGGGCGGTGGCGACAGCCTTTCCGCGCCGATAATCTACTGGTTCGGCGATACCGGGTATGTGCATGACTGGGTGTTCTCCACCGGGGATAAGTCGGTCACACAACCGCTTGTCTGCGCGGCTTATGCCCGCAATAATGTTGCGAGGGCGCGTTTTGAAGCGAATGTCGGCGGCACGGAGTACGCGGAGGAAATCGACAAGTCCCTGCGCGAGCGAAATTACAAGATGTCGATTCAGAGCCAGAGAGCTTCCACGAAATCCAGCAAGATGGACAGGATAGTGCGCTGGAGTTCGGATATAAAGTCGCGGCTGGTGTTCCGTTCTGACAAGGCGCGGGGCGAGATGTACGACAAGGCGATGAACGAACTCTGCCGTATTTCCGTTGAAGCAAAGAAACAGCACGACGACGCGCCGGACAGCCTTGCGATGGCGATGGACTATCGCGACAATGGCTTGTGTTCAGTCAAAGTGATAGAACGGCGGTGGTAGCATGACGAAATTCCTGCTTCTGAACGGAAAACTCACCGGGAAAAAGCCGAAATTCTACTGTGCGCTCCATAAGTGCGGTATCAACGGCGGCTGCATGAAACGGCGCTGCCCGAAGTGCAGGCATTTCAGGACGCTGTCTGATGAACTGGCGCATTCTATCATGGTTTCATTGCCGAGACGATAATTCACGTTCATTTTCGCGGAAACGCGGATTTGATATATCAGGGCTGGCGGCTTGTGTGTTCACCGCCTGCTCTGCCCTTCCTCCTGGCGCAGTCGTGCAACAGTGCGGCTGCGTAAGGTTTGGAATTTCAATATAGCAAGGTGGAGAAGCGGTCTATCTCGCCAGCCTCATTAGCTGGAATCCGTGGGTTCGAATCCCGCCCTTGCAACCACAAAAAGAATACAGTTACAAACAGGAAAATATGTGATATAATGGAGAAAAGGAGGGCGGGAATGCTGACGTTTATCAAAATCTGCTGTCCGGTATGCGGAAAGCGGCTGTTTGACGCCGATGTTTCCGCTTCCGGAGTAATATTCGCTTACTGCAAGCGCTGCAAGGCAGGACAGCTTGTTGAACTGAAAGGAAAGGCATGACGGAAAACTACAATTACGGCAGGCGGTGTATCTACACTTCCGAGCGGAATTTCACGGCTGAGAACGTGAAACAGATAGTTGACCGCGCCATGTCAGTGCATAACGCGAATGTCTGCGATATCCAGCGGCTGTATAACTACTACCGCGGGCGCATGGACATTCTCGACCGCACAAAGGAAGTACGGCCAGAGATAAACAATAAGGTCGTAATAAACCATGCCGCCGAGATAACCAATTTCAAGACCGGCTTCACGTTCGGCGAGCCGGTGCAGTACGTTTACCGGGGCAAGGATACCCTCGATGACGCCAACAACAGGGCGGACGATGAGAGCCTTGCGGCGCTGAACAAGCTGATGTACAAGCTCGGCAAATCCAGCAAGGACAGGGAGCTTGCGCAGTGGCTTTTCATCTGCGGAGTGGCGCAGCGTATCACGCTGTATGAGGGCACGGAACTTCATACATATGTGTGCGACCCGCGCTGCACGTTCACAATACGCGCGAACGATTTCACCAAACGCGTGCTGCTGTCAGTTATCTACAGCACGGACGACATGATAGACGATATCACCGATATCCCGAAGAAGAAGTACACGATTTATTCCGACAGCCACTGCTGGCAGTTCGAAGATAACGTGCTTGTCGGCGAATCCGAAATAGTGTTCAATCCTGTCACGGAATACTGGGCGAATCCCACGCGGCAGGGCTGCTTCGAAACAGTCCTCGGGATAATCGACGAACTGAACAACATCGCTTCCAACCGCGCGGACGGTATCGAACAGCAGATACAGTCGCTGACGTGGTTCAACAACGTGGAGATAGACGAGGAACAGTTCGCGGAGCTTGCCGCCAAGGGCGGTATCTGCACAAAATCCGCGCCGAATATGCCTGCAAGCATTCAGATGCTGCAGAACGTACTCGACCAGACACAGACGCAGACCTACGCCGACGACCTCTATCAGAAAATGCTCCAGATAGCCGCCGTTCCCGACCGCAAGGCTTCGGCAGGCGGCAACACCGGACAGGCTCTCATTATCGGCGAGGGCTGGACGCAGGCGGAAGCCGCGGCGAAGTCGTTTGAGCAGTCGTTTGACGAAAGCGAAAAAGCGTTCGTTGAAAACGTGCTGAAAATCATCAGGACGGTCACAACATCGTCAACGGTGCCTGCGGATTTCGCAGACCTCACCGTTGACGATATCGACATAAAGTTCACGCGCAACAAGACCGATAATCTGCTTACCAAGACACAGGGCTTGCAGAATCAGCTTGAAGCCGGAATACACCCGCGTATCGCTATCGAAAACTGCGGACTGTATTCCGACCCGCAGCAGGTCTATGTTGAGAGCGTGGAGTATCTCGAAAAGTGGAAGAACCAGAGCGAACAGGATAAGGCGGCGGTCATGAATAATGCTGATTCCGGCGCTCCTGACGAGTTTGACGAGATATTCAGAAAGCTGACTGCAAAGGGCGGTGCGGACGATGGCGAAAGCGAATAGTCTCGCCGCTGTTGACCAGCTCAACATAATCTTTTTCGGGGAGATGGACATAACCTCTGCGGAAAAGCGCCTTCGGGTAGTCATGGCGGCTGCATTACAGCGAATACTGCTCAGATACTACGACACCATTCAACGTTCATTGGCATATTCTCCTTTCCAGCTTGACAGCGCCGCCCTTTATGCGGCGGCTGCTGCCGAGTTCGCACGGAGTTACATTGAACTGTTCAACAGATATTACCCGCAGTACCTCGAAACGCTGGGCGCAGAGGGCGTGGGGAATGCTTCGGCGTGGGTCAGAAATCACGCCACGGAATTATCTATGCAGATACTTGACACAACGGTCGGCGGCTGCGATATCCCACTTTACGACCGCATGCTGAACACCGCGCGGACGGAAGTCAACGCGATGTGCAACCTGGCGCAGATGGACGCGGCGCTCAGCCGGGGATTCACCCGCAAGCGCTGGAAAACGTTCGGGGACAGCAAGGTGCGGCGCACTCACCGGGAAGCTTCCGGGCAGACCGTACCGATAGACCAGCCGTTTATTATCGGCGGATATCAGATGATGTTCCCGTGCGATGGTTCGCTGGGCGCGGGCGTTTCAGAAATCGCCAACTGCCGCTGCACGGTGCAGTACCTATAATTTAATATTTTCAGAGCCATTGAGCCGTTTCACCTTTCGGGGTGGGACGGCTCTTTTGCTATATATGCAACAAAATTCGCCGCCGCAGCGTTATGCGGTGTTATCAGGAGGTAAAAGCGATGACAAGACAGGAACTCAAAGACTTAATGCCCGACATCACAGACGAGCAGATTTCAGCTATCCTTGCGAAGCACCACGAAGAGGTGAACGCCAGGGCAAAGGCGGCTGAGGACAAGTTCAGTGCTTACAAGGACAAGGCGGACAAGTACGACAAGGAGCAGGCTGACAAGCTTTCCGAACAGGAAAAGTACCAGAAACTCATGGAGGAAGCCGCACAGATAAAGGCTGAAAACACGCGTCTGCTGAACCGCACCAAGGTGCAGGAAAAGTTCGTCAAGGCAGGTATCAAGGAAGAGTGCTATTCCCCGCTGCTGGACAGCATTGTGTCCGACGATGAGGGAAAGTCGCTTGCATTCGCTGACAGCCTCATAAGCTCTTTTTCCGCAAACGCGGCGGCTGCTGCCGAAGCTGCAAAGCAGGCGGCAATGCAGACCCCCGCACCAAATCCCGGCGCGATAGGCAATACCGCTAGCGCGCAGGAACAGTACAACAAGGCGGCGCAGAACGGCTCTATCCTTGACATCATCAAGGCCGCGGACGCTGTTCACAACGCCAGGAACATTCCCACAGACTAACGGAGGTAAACATGGCAACTGGCATGAACTTTGACCTGGTGTCTTACTCCGGTGCGCTTTACACCAAGAGTATCACCACCACACCTTTTCTCAACCTCATCGGTGCGCCCAAAGCCACCAAAGCGGTTGAATTTGCCGTAAATCAGGAGTACGCGCTCGGCACTCCCTCTCAGCCCAAGATTTCTGAGAGCGATTCGCTGACCGCACCCGAAGCGGCTAACGTTACCCGTTCTCAGGCAACGAACGTAACTCAGATTTTCCAGGAATCCATCGCGATTTCCTACGCTCGTGAGAGCAACATGGGTCAGCTTTCCGGCGTGAATAACGCGGGTCAGGCTGAGAATCCCACGTCTGAACTTCAGTTCCAGACCGCTGCTACCATGCAGAAGATACGCAACGACATCGAGTACACCTGCATTAACGGCAAGTATCACAAGTCCACCGGCAACACTGACGCAAACCAGACCAGAGGTATTCTGGAAGCAATCGTCACAAACGCTGTCAAGGAGACCGCAGCGGTGTCTTCTTCCACTGTCCGCTCCATACTTAAGAGTTTCTTCAAGAAGCTGTACGACGCGAACACCGACATCGACGGCTATCTGTTGCTTATCAACTCTGATATCAAGGCTGCAATTTCCGAAGCCTACGAGGGCAGCGGCTACTTTATGCCCGGCGTGACGGAAGCCGGAATCAACATTCAGCGGCTGATAACCGATTACGGCACAATCAGAATCGCACTGTCAAGGACAATGCCGCAGGACACTGCGCTGTGCTTCAATCCTGCTGCTGTACATCTGGTGGAACAGCCCACTCCCGGAAAGGGTAACTTCTTCCTTGAACCGCTCGATAAAACAGGCGCGGCATGGAAGTATCAGATTTTCGGACAGGCTGGTCTGGATCACGGCTTCGAGAAGCTGCACGGCAAGCTTACATTCGGTGCGACATGATAGTACATCAGGGCGACAACGCCCGTATCGTGATGACCTGCGGGAAGGTCATTGCGGAGTTTGAGAACGGCATAGCTGATGTCAGCAAAGACACAGCGGCTGTTCTCGGCTCGATGGGCTACGAAGTTGAGAGAACGGAGGGCGGCAATGACGCAGACAGCAAAGCTGAAAATCCGCCTGCCGGAGATAAGCGACGCAGAAGCGGAAAGTTATCTTGACACCGCGAAAGCCGCTATCATGGCACGGCGATATCCGTTCGAGGATTTCCCGGGCGAACTTGAAGGCAGATACCTCGATTTACAGCTTCGCATAGCCGCTGACCTCTACGCAAAGGCAGGCGCTGAGGGAGAAACTTCCCACAGCGAGAACGGCGTGAGCCGCGCGTATTCCAATGCGTGGGTGTCGGAGGAGCTTCTTTCGGAAGTCACACCGAAAGGCAGGGTGCTGTAATGAGAGATCTGAAGCGCAACCAGATTTCAGTTGAATACGCGCTGTATCTGGGGAACGCGGAGCTTATTGACGACAAAGGCTGTGCTACTGGCGAATTTGCACCGAAATACGGCGACAAAACGGCGCTGATGATTTCGGTTTCCTCCAACAAGGGGGATTATTCCCAGCAGCAGTTCGGCAATCTGCTGGACTACGACCGCACGATGATAACCCACGACACCAGATGTCCGATAAACGAAAATTCACTTGTGTATATCGGCACGGAGCAGTATATCGTCAAGGCGGTCGCGAGAAGTCTGAACGCCGTTCAGTATGCAATAAAGCGGGTGCAGATAGATGAAACGGATAACGGTTAGGCTGTCTGCTTCCGGCGTGCGCGAAGCGGTGAGGGAGCTTGCGGAATACCGCGCAAATCTCGAACGCAACGCGCAGGAGCTTGTGCGGCAGCTTGCGGAAATCGGTGCGAACATTGCGCTGGTGGAAGCAGGCGGCATTCACATGACGGGCGCTTTGCAGAACGGTATTCACAGCGAATACGGCGGTAATACCGGATTTGTGAAGTGCACATGCGGCTATGCCGCTTATGTGGAGTTCGGCACAGGCATTAAGGGCTCACGAAGCCCCCACCCTGACCCGGCGATACTCGGCTGGTCCTATGACGTAAACGGTCACGGGGAGCTCGGCTGGTGGTATCCGTCCGGCGACGGGGACACAAATCCCACGAGAAAACGGCTGAAAGACGGCACCTATGTCGCATGGACAAAGGGCATGCCGTCCAGACCGTTCATGTACAACACGGCGCAGCAGCTGAGAGCGCTGGTGATTCCGACAGCAAAGGGAGTGTTCACATGATTGACATTGAAAGCACGGTGTTTGACTATGTGGCGACCGCCCTGCGCGAGGAATACAAGGGCATTTCGGTTGTGAGCACGTCAAGCGACACCCCGGCGAAATTCCCGGCGGTGTGCTTGTGGGAACAGGACAACAGCTGCTACGCTCCCTCGCAGACGGCTGAATGCAGGGAAAACCACGCGCAGCTTATGTACCAGTGCGAGGTTTACTCCAACAGGCAGAGCGGCAAAAAGGCGCAGGCGCGGGAGATAGCGGCTTTTGTTGACAAGAAAATGCAGGAATTAGGCTTTATCCGGACTTTCGGACAGCCTGTCCCCAACGTTGCCGATATGACGATATATCGCTATACAATGCGGTTTTCGGGCATTATCGGCAAGGACAATATAGTTTATACTTCATAGGAGGTTAAATCATGGTAAGAGGAATTCCTATCAGCTCGGCTGGTGCGAAATTCGGATATGCGGTTGAAACGGTCGCAGGCACCATGCCTAAGACCGCGCTGCTTATTACGGATATCAAGTCCGGTCCCGACCTTAACCCGCAGCCGGAAATGCTCGATACAAGTGATCTTTCGTGTACCGAAGCCAAAACATTCACCCCCGGTCTGAAAGACCTTTCGAGCGCTTCCACTTACAAGGCTAACTTCACAACACTGCTCAAGAAGGAGTGGGCGAAGATGGTTGCGGCGTCAGAAGCAGCCGAAAAGGACGACAAGGCTACATGGTTCTTCATCAAGCTGAAAAACGGAGACACTGCTGCATACAAAGGTAAGCCGAGCGCCCTTGGCATTCCTGCGCTTGAGGTCAACTCCGTTGTCGAAATCGACTGCTACATAGCCCCGACTGGCGAGCCCAAGTGGATTGACGAAATTATCACGTTCACAGAACCGACAGACGAGTAATACTACACATTACAGGAGGAAAACAAAATGGCAAAGGCACTCACTATCAGCTACAGCGGAAAGACTTATAAGGCAGAGTTCGACCGCGCGACCGCAAAGGCGTATGCAATGACCGGAAATAAGCCCACAGATGTATTCGATAATCCGTTTGTGGCGCTGGCTCCGTTTATTCACTGCGCTTTCAAGAAGCACCAGCCCGCCATCTCTGAGAAGAAGGCAATGGAGATATACGACGCCCTCGGTCAGAGCAAGAAGCAGCTTTTCCGCGAAAAGCTCATCAACAGCTACGTTGACGCTATAAAGGACCTTGTGGGCGACCCTGAGGCCACTGACGGTGACGAGGGAAACGCAATCTGGGAGAACGAGGACGAGGACTGATATCTCCCGAAGAAATAGTCAAGCAGCTTGACGAAAAGTGCATATTGTGCATGTCGCTCGGCATGAGCTACACGGATTACTGGGAGGGCGAAAACTGCCTTCCCAGCTTTTTTATTCAAGCTTACAACAAGCGGCGCAAACGCGAACTGGAAGAACAGAATTTCAGCGCGTGGCTGAATGGATTGTACTGCAAGAATGCATTCGAGGTGGTTCTCTCAAACGCTTTCGCCAAGCAAGGAAGTCCTCGGGCGGAATATCCGGGCAAGCCTATGGAGATATTCCCGCGTGAAATGACGGAAAAGGAAAAACTTGAAGAGCAGGAACGCGCCGAGCTGGCGGCCGAAATTGCTCTTGACAACTTTGTCGCAGCTCTTGGCGGCAAGAGAAAGGAGCAGAAATAATGGCAGAAGCAACGATTGACGAACTCCAGATAGAGATAGAAGCCGATGGAGCGGACGCGGCGCAGAGCCTTGAAAAGCTCCAGCAAACACTTGAACGGTTGCTTTCTCCGGTGCAGGCACTCACTACCGGAAATGGTTTGAACAAGCTCACAAAGCAGCTGGAGAAGCTTGCAGAAGCTGGGCGTGCTATCTCCAGTCTGTCTGGGCTGGACAAGATAACACAGGCTGCAAATGCGCTGAAATCCCTTGACACGCTGACCGGAGCTCCGAAAGTCAGCAGCTATGTCAATGCGATAAACAAACTTTCGCAGGCTTCCGGAGCAGTCCAGGCGATAGCGACGTTCCCGGACGTATCTGCGCAGCTTTCTTCGCTCACGAATGCGCTGAACAGTCTGCGCAGCATTCAGGATATCCGGCTTACGCCGCTCATTAACAGCCTGTCACGGCTTCCGGCGGTGGTTCAGGCTATAAATTCAATGTCCGCGATAGACACATCGCGCATTGAAATGCTGAACTCGGCGATGGCGGCATTCCGGACAGAAAACGCAACAGCGATACGTCAGCTTGCAAATGCGCTGAACCGGCTGCCTACGGTGGCACAGCGTATCAACCAGATTGATTTTACGCAGTTCTCGAACAGCATTCGGCAGCTTACAACAACGCTTGAACCCCTCATGCAGAGGGCTGAACAGGCGGCACAGGGGCTCACTGCACTCGCACAGGTAATGCAGGCGGCAAGCCGTCAGTCCAACAACAGCGGCGGTCTGGGCGGTCTGGGGCGCACCCTCGGCTCGCTGTCCACAAAGTCCCTGATTTCGTGGGCTTCACTCCTGAAGCTCAAGAAAGTACTCGGCGATTGTTTCAACGTTTCCGCGCGGTATGTTGAAAACCTGAACCTGTTCAACGTCACGATGGGAAAATCCGCGTCCAGCGCGTTTGAATTTGCGGAAGCAGTCAACGCGGCGCTCGGCGTTGATACCTCGGACTGGATAAGATATCAGGGATTCTTCCAGTCGGTCGGCAAGGGCTTTGGCGTAGTCTCTGACAAGGCAGACCTCATGTCCAAAAACCTGACCCAGTTGTCTTATGATATTTCTTCGTTCTACAACATCAGCACGGAGGAAGCGTACAACAAGGTGCAGTCTGGCTTTGCCGGGGAACTTGAACCGTTAATCTTAGCGGCTTGATACAGTGATGTATCTCGAATAACGTAGTGAACCTGCACATGCAGGGTGTGCACCTCGCGTACAGCAACCGCAGGAAATGGCGGTCAAGAGGTGTGCTAACAGGGGAAAACTAAGTCTAAAGGTAATATGAAAGGTATTGTTTATCAGTATAAAATCAACGCAAAATATTATGTAGGCAAGACATTCGGGCTGGAGCGTAAGCGAAAGGATAAGCACCGATACGAAGCTTTCAAACTTCAAAAACAAACTCCTTTTGCAAAAGCAATCAGAAAATATGGCTGGGATATGGTCGCCAGTGGTTACAGTGTTATTGAAACCATAGAAGCTGATACCAAAGACGAGCTTAACAGACTTTTGATTGAGCGCGAAGCATTTTGGATAAGAGAACGAAATTCCATCGCCCCAAACGGATATAATGTGATGGCGAGCGGTTCGATATCGCCGCCGCACACGTACAACAAAGAGGAAATATATAAGCGCGTCTCTCAAAGTCTTAAAGGCAAATACATGAACTGCCTCGCTACAAGCCGCCCAGTCTATTGCATAGAACTTAAAACGTGGTATCCGTCAATAAGCGAAGCTGAAAGGCAGCATAACATAGCGAGTGGTGGCGTTGAGAAAGCGGCCAGCGGAAAGAATGTCAGCGCGGGCGGGTTCCACTGGTCTTACGAAGAAACTTATACATACCGCGCTGATCTGATAAAACAATCAAGAAAGCCTGTCTATTGCGTTGAAACAGGCAAACAATATCCGTCCGTTTATGCTGTGGCAAAAGAACTGTTCGGAGAACAAGCAAACTCCAAAAAGTCCTTGGTGCAAAATGCGCTGAGACACAACAGAAAAACGTGCGGTTTAACCTTTAGATATGTTAATCCTGTGCTTTCGGAAACGGAAGTCTAACGACCATTCCATCGGGCGTGAAATTCGCCAACAGAAGTAGGGGCGGGGTGAAAATCCCCGCTGGGTGAGAATCCCTTAAATCGAAGTGCTACGGCAGTAAATACTACTGCGTGATATGGTCTACTCCCTATGAAATATCGGGAAACCGAGGGTGCAAAGGTAAGACGATTAGGCTTCGCATTAGACGAAGCGACATTAAAACAGCTTGCATACAGCAAGGGCATAACCCAGTCCTACGAAAGCATGACCCAGGCGCAGAAAGCGCAGCTGCGCTATGTGGCGATGATAGAGCAGGCTCAGAACATCGGCGTTACCGGAGACATGAGCCGTACTATCGACACGGCTTCCAACGGCGTGCGCGTTCTGGAAGCGCGTATTCAGCAGTTCACCCGCGCGCTCGGAAATATGCTCATGCCTGTGCTGTCGGCGCTCCTGCCATATTTCACGGCGTTTGTGCAGGTGCTGACCGAAGCGGCAAACGGTATCGCAAATTTCCTCGGCTTTGAGCTGCCAAAAATCGACCTCAGCGGCGTTTCCAACGGCTATGACGACATCGCGGGCGCGGCTGACGAAGCAACGGCGGCTACAGAGAAATTCAAGGGTTCGCTTGCCGGCGTTGACCAGCTCAATATCATCGGTTCGCATACGAATAAGAGCGGTTCGGGCACCGGGTACTCCACTGACCTTGATATCGAGCTTCCCACATATGACTTCCTTAACGGCGTTGAAAGTAAGACAAAGGAAATCGCGGAGAATATCAGGAATTGGTTCAAGGAAGCGCTGCCGTGGATTGAGGCGGTGGGAGCGGCTATCGGCGGAGTTTTTGTCGGGTCAAAAATAATCGGCTTCATCACAAACCTGCGCAGGGTCGGCGACGCTATAAAAACACTTGTTTCGCAGATAGGCAGCAAGGCTGCTAGCGGACTTTTCGGCTTTGTCGGAGGGCTCGCGGCTGGCGCTTCTTCGGGAGTGCTGCTGTATAACTCCCTGAAAAATCTCATCAAGGGAACTGGAAACCTTGCGAATAACTGGACGCAGCTTGCAGCTGGAATAGGGATCGCGGGAGGCGCTATAGCGGCGTTTGTGGCATTCAGCAATCCAGTGGGTGCAATCGTGACTGCTGTGCTCGCTCTCGGCGGTGCTATTCTCGGTGTGAACAGTGCAATAAATGAAACCAACGAGGAAATAGGGAACGCAATATTTTACGCAGACAACGGCGGCATAGCGGTCGACGGCTTTGCAAAATGCTTCACGGGTTTGTTCGATACGGTTTCCTCACGATATCAGGATATCATCACCACATCTGACGCTATCAGAGATAATCAGGAAAAGGCAAGCGGCGCGGCTGATGAAATACTTAACCTTACGGATAAGTACCAGCAACTTGGCGAAGCTATGACACCGGCTGACGCGCAGAAAATCAAGGATAACCTTGACACCATTGGCAGCGCTATCAAGGAAAATCTCGGTTCATACACAAAGGAAATGGTCGATAATCTGAAAACGTCGTTCCATGACCTTGCTGTACAGATGGGGCTTGATGTCGAGGATATGGTCGGTAAATGGTATCTGCTAGAAAATATGGGCAATTCCGCTCTCGCTGGACTGAGAAAGAATGCCGACGAGCTTTCCGCGAAAATCATCAATGGCACTGCGACCGCAGCTGACTATTCGCAGTTCAACGAAACCGTCAAAAAGATGGCTACGGTAGATACTCACACGTCTGAACAGGAATCCTTGAATCGTGCATTTGCAAACATCACTAACGGTAGCATTGATTTTGAAGACGCAAATCAGGTAAAGCAGGCGATAGAAGACATAACCAGTTCAGCCAGCACAGCATATTCAACGATTCAGTCCGCGTGGGACAAGCAGGCTGCTGACCTCAAAAACTGGAAAGATACTCTGATTAACTGGGGTGTTGACATTGAATATGACGAGAAATTCGGCACCGGTGCGTTCGAAAAGCTGTTTTCAGACCAGTCAAAGCTGATTGACGAGGGGTACAAGAAAGAACTCGAAAAAATCGACCTCATGAAAGGGGCTGGTGTCGGCGCGGCGTGGAATCAGGCTGATGAAAAAGTGAGAGCAACATTCGAAGCACAAATTCCTAGCTTTCAAGATTATGCATTGGCTTCCAACCCCTTACTAGCGGATGATGTTATACAGTATTTTTCGCCAGAATACAGGAGTGATTTGGCATATAAAAGCAAGAATGCCAATCGTGAAAGCAGAATTGAAGACCTTAAAAACAACGGTCAGTTCAAAGATGTGTATGACGCGCTGAAAGCCGCTGAGCTTGACGAAAGCAATGAGAATTATTATAAGGAAATAGGCGGCTATATCGTTGAGGGAACCAGCAACGGCGTTATCACTGGGTCTGAAACACTGGAAGCTGCGCTCAGCACTCTTGCAGCAAACGGAATGGAAGCGTTCAAGGACAAGCTGAAAATCCATTCCCCGTCCCTTGTTTTCGAGGAACTCGGCGGATATATTACTGAAGGTCTGGCTCAGGGTATAGAAGACGGCGAATCTGACGTTGATACAGCTATAAAGAATGTTGCCGCAGGAATGGCTTCCAGCATGGCTTCCGGTGCAAAGCCCGGCTATGCATGGGAGGGTGCAAAGGAATCATATAGCAGCAGCCGGAGTTTTGAAGATGTCACATTCACGACCGGGGACACTTACATCACGTTCGAACTTGACGGCGAAGAAATTGAAAGTGCTTCTCAGAAAGTTCAGGGCAGAAGATTTGCTATGTCAAATGGCAGATAACGCTTGACAAAACCCCTCTTTTGTGTTACAATTTGACGCAAGGAGGGGTTGTTTCAATGAAAAAAACAATTTTCGCATTATGTGTATGCACATGTGTGTTGCTTTCGGGGTGCTCTGGGGTTTCGCAAGAGGAATACAATTCGCTTAAAGAACAAAATTCTGATTTAAATTCTCACATAATTGAATTAGAATTGGAAAACAGGCGTTTAGAAAGTGACAATGCTGATTTGCAAGCTGAGAATGGCGACCTTAAAAGTTGGAAATATTATTATGAACATAATGACAAAACGGAGGAAGCCGCACAAGATACAGCGGAAGCCGCCCCGTCTGTGGTTTACGAAGATGAGTTCATATCGTTAAGCTATTGTGGGATAGGAACAGGAGCAAGTTTTCCTTTTGCCGACAAACAATGCATTATTTTTGAGGTTGACAACAAAACTGAAACCACATTTGAGTTTTCCTCTATATCGCTCGCGCTTGATGGGCAAGACATAGGCTATGCTACATGTTATAGTAAAATAACAGCCAAGAGTAATGGCAAAATTTATGTGGTAGCTGACGAACAGTCAAATATTATCGGTAAACACCCTAAAGAAATATCTGGATCCATGGCTGTCAAAGACTTGTTAGACATGGACATTTTCGGAAAAAATGAATGGTGGCATATAATATCATTTTCTGAAATAGCACTTTAGCTATTCACCCCGCCCTGCACAAAAACGCAGGGCGGTTTTTGTATATTTATACAAATTTTGAGAAAGGGATTGACTTTTGGAACACATAAATATATAATTGAATTACGGAACACAAAAGTGAGGTGATTAAATGAGTCCGAGAACAGGCAGACCAAAGATAGGCAATGAGAAACTTGATGTAGATGTTAAAGTTCGTTTTGACAAAGAAACAAACGAAAAGCTAATCCAGTATTGCAAAGAGCATGGTATAACCAGAACCGAAGCGATACGTCAGGGAGTTCACCTGCTGATATCTGCCGGAGAAAAAAAATAAGCTGTTGCCCCGTCTACCAAACGAACAACAGCTTACAACCGAAAGGACAGGAATGCCCAATCTGAAATCTATTATACATCAGAACGGCGTTCCTGTCAAGTATTTGAAAGGAATATGTTATGAAATCAAATCCCGAAAAGCTCGCATGGGAGCTTGAGAAAGCAAGAAACCTTATTAAAGTGTTCGACGAACAAAAAAATTTCAAAAACCTCTTGACTTTTTGTCAGCACAATGCTATAATATTGTCAGTACAGAAAGCGAGGTGATACAATGTCGCCGCGAACAGGCAGACCGCCAAAAGACAACCCCAAAGACACGCGCATACAAATAAGGCTTGACAAAGAAACCCTTAACAAATTAGACGTATGTGCGAAAAAACAGCAAACCACAAGAAGCGATATCGTCAGACAAGGGATTGAACTTGTAAGCAAGCGGTCAGAAAAAGAATAAAGCGCTGCCCTCCTACCACAGAACGCAACGCTTTACATCATGACGGAATGCTCCATCTAATATATTGTACCACGATAGAGCGTTCCTGTCAAGTGTTTTGAAAGGAATTTGCTATGGAAAACAAAATCACAGAGGACATGATACTGAATGTATCAGCAAAGGCTGAAAGGCTCGGAACGATAGCGTGGGTAGCTGCGTGCGCGGAGTTTATCCCGGAAAAGCAGGAGAAAATTTACACAGACGTGCTTCTGGGTATCGCGAATTTAAGCGAGCAGCTTGTCAGCGAACTTGACAAGATGGCTGCTACGGCAAGCGGGGTGAGAGCATGAGCGAGTTAATCAAGATAAACAATCAGCAGCTCCCTATCAAGGAATACAACGGTCAGCGCGTAGTAACTTTCAAGGAGATTGACGCGGTTCACAAGAGAACACCCGGAACCGCACATAGAAATTTCAAGGCTAACAGAAACCGCTTTATAGAGGGCGTTGATTACTACAAACTCCAAAAGGACGAAATTCGTCCCTTTGGAATTAATAGCCCTAACGGCGGTATAATCATCACCGAAAGTGGCTACCTCATGCTTGCGAAGTCCTTTAACGACGACCTCGCATGGCAGGTACAGCGCGAACTTGTGAACAGCTATTTCAGGAACAAGCCGGAGCAGTACGAAGCCGAACAGCTCACCCTTGAAACCGCTGAATACCACTACTACCCCAAGACATGGCACGGAAGCCCGGTGATAACCGCCGCAGACTTCGCGCACTTCACCGGAATGTCAAAGGAAGCGATATATCCGTATTTCCACAAGCACCCCAACTTTGATATTTTCCACTATCGCCATCTTAAAAACGCAGAACTTCGCGCTTTCAAGGCTGAAAATCCGAGCGTACCGAGGTGCATTGCAGACCTTTACATTATCACGCGTAAGGGCTGCGAGTGTATGCTGAAGTACTTCGGGCTGACGGCGGATATCCCCATACTGGAACAGAAGCAGGAAAAACTTCTGGAGCAGAAGCAGGAAGAACCTGCAATTCAGCCCAGAAAGGCTTTTACTGCCGCAGAATACATCGCTGCGCTTGAAATCCTTAATGATTTAAGGCTTAAATTTAAGAAAGAACTGGAGAGTGAGAATTGCATGTTCCCTAGCACTACCAAGCAGAACCTTGAAGCAGTATGCCGAGCGATGGGACACGTTTCTATACCTTTGATAACAATAGGGCAGAACGATAAAGTGATTTAACAAAATCAGCACCTCGCACAACGCGGGGTGCTTTTCTTTGTGCAAAACATCAAAAATCACTTTGGTTACTTTTGTAACCAGTCAATCAGCTGACATAAAATTTCAAACGATTGATACTTTATCTCAATTAATTGAAATTGCCCGATTTTGACAAGCTGCAAAGAAAGTGATATGATTAGAGTACGAACCCGGGAGCGCAAAATAACGACTTGAAAAGGAGAACACGATGAACACATTTAATCTCACAAACCATGACGGTAAATACTATGCCGACAGCAGAGAAGTTGCGGAAAAAATCGAAAGACCGCACAAAGAATTGCTTCGCTCAATCCGCACCTACTGCGAATATCTTACTGAGAGCAAAATTGCGCTCAGTGACTTCTTTGTTTCCGCTGAGTATGAGGACAGCACCGGGAGAAAACTCCCCTGCTATCTCATCACCAAGAAAGGCTGCGACATGATAGCAAACAAGCTCACCGGAAAGAAAGGCGTGCTGTTCACTGCGGCGTATGTTTCGGCGTTCGAGCAGATGAAAGAGCAGATAGAAAACCACAGCCCGGCGCAGCTTTATTCCACAAAGGCTACATCTGCCGGAGAAGTGGCAAGCCTTATCAGGACGCTGCGCACAGTAATGAAAGACCAGAAAAGCCACCCGGCAAAAATCGCTGAAATGGCAGAGGACGTTTGCCATCAGTTCGGCGTGGCGCTCCCTAAAAATTTTGTGGAGACCAGCCGGTGGGAACAGTTAAGCCTTGACCCCGCTATATAAAAGAATACAGTTACAAAGTCGCGAATCCATGCTATAATGGATAGAGAGCCACAGAGCCGTTTGTCGAAATGACAGGCGGCTTTTTTCTGTTTGCCGCCGTTGACATAGTGGAATCAAGGCGGTGAAACATGGCTGATATAGAGAAATTATCATTGCTCAAAATAAACGGCGTTGAAGCGCCTACCCCGCGCGAATGGACGGTAGTAGACAGCGATTTCGACAGCGACGACAGCGTGCGCGACGAAGCCGGATATCTTCACAGAACGGTTATCCGCAGAAAGCATCACGCGCCAAAATATAAATGGCGGCTGAAAGCAAAAGACCTGTCAAAGCTGCTGAACATGATAGACGACACAACACTTGAGGTAACATACTACGACCTGCTCACAAGAAAGCAGATAACGTTCACCGGATATCCGCAGGCAACAAGACAGCCCAAGCTTGTCTTGCAGCGGAGCACTTACGACGAATGTATCTTTGATTTCGAGTGCAGCTTCATCGAGTATTAAGGAGGGAAAATGTACCCAGTTTCTGAAAAGTACATAGAAGCAATACGCGCCCCCGTCCGTGAAGACCGTATCACCGGCGGCATAAGGCTGAAAGATGGAACCATAATCCCTGTTGACGACAGTATAATCGTGCAGAAGTCCCTGACCGTCACACGTAAAGTGAGCAGTTCCTCCAAGTTCGACATCGGCACGGTGAACTCTGCGGAAATGCGGATAAAAATACGTGATCCCAAGGCATACGATCATGATTTCGGCGGAGCGGTTATCAGTCTTAAATACGGCATTGTTACCGCTGCTGCGGACGACGGATCCGGAACATGGGAAGACGTCCCGCTGCCGCCGTTCTATGTTGACGGCGGAGAAGCAGCCCGAAAGCAGAACATGGTGAGCCTTATCGCGCACGACACTCTCAGCAGACTTGCCGTTGACAAAGGGTCGCCGCCAACGACCAGCTTTTACGCGGCACTCACATATTTCTGCAACCGCTGTAATGTCGGCGTGGCAATTTCGGAAAGCGACTTCAACGCACTCCCCAATGCGGATATCACGCCCGATTTTTCAGCGGAAAGCATTCAGTCCTGCTGGGACGGCGTGATGTGGATAGCACAGACCGTGAATTGCTGTGCGTTTGCCGATTATCGCGGGCTGGTTCAGTTAAAGCAGTACAAATACGAGGGCGGCGATAATTATGACCGCCTTATAACCGGCAAAGAGCGCACCACTATAGAATATAGCGACACACGCACTTACCTTGCATATCTGCAATCGTATGAGGGCGAAAATGTGAAGCTGTACAGCAGGGTCAAAACCTGGACTGGAACTGACGCCCCGCATATCAAGGAAGGCGCTTTGAACTTGCCGAAAAACCCTGTCGTGCAGTCGCTTTCCGCCGAACAGCAGGCGGCGATAAATCAAAGCTATCTTAACAATCGCAGCTACCCTACTCGCTATGTCAAGGCAAGCGGCGTTCCAGACCCGGCAATAGAGCCGCTAGACGTATTGGCATTTTCCGGAGGAACTATCGACATCGGGCAGATAATCAGCGTGGCTACACAGGTAACGTGGAAGTACCGCAATGGAGGAACGATATATTGTGCGAATGCTGATGAATACTCCGATGCCGCGGACGGAACCAGCGCAATAGCTACGCTTTCGCTGGAAAGCGATGTCGCGGAACAATCCGATGAAGCGCCCGTTATGCGTACGCAGCCCAAATCCCAGACAGAAAAGCAGATAGACGAGCTGAGGAAGCAGCTCAGCCAGTCAGGAGGAACTGCTGAAAAGCTTGTGTCCCCGACCCAAACCTCGTATGCCACGGTGCAGGACGGACAAGGGTTGTGTATGTTTCAGAACGGCGAATGGTGGGCGTTTCTTCAGCGCGCTAGTAATGGCTTTATGCTGAGCGGGACTAACGCGTCGCATCTGACTATTTCATCAGACTACCCCAAGCAGCTTGTAGAGCTTAGTTCCGGCAGCAACATGATTATTCTCAATAACCACGATGAAAAAGGCATAACGATTGAGGTGGATAATACTACACGACTGTGGGTCTACCAAGGGGGCAAGTTTTATCTTAGACCATCCGGACTTTCTTTCGTTAACAGCAAAAACATTACGTATAGATTTGAAGCAACAAACGAAGGATGGGCTATATACAGCACGACCGATGATACAGGCAGAAAGCTTGAGGCAAAGTCAGACGGTTTGTATTTCAACGGCAAAAAGGTACTTTTGGAGGGATAAATCATGACATCAAAAACAATCGCGCTCACAGGCGCGGAAATCAGGGCAGATTACAGCGGCGGCACAAACGCCTGGCTCCGGAACGACGGCACGACAACGGTGTACGCGTCCACTGCTCCCGCCGTAACGCCCGGAGCTGACGGCACGGTCAGCATTCCGGCGGGACAGGCGGTAAGGATTGACGGGGCTTGCAGGACAGTGTACCTGCTCGGGACGACTGGATCGGTGCAGCTCGTCGGGAGCGATTACACCGCATGCCCTTTTAAGACGGCAGCACTGGGCGGCTCGGGTGCTGACAGCGTAGCCAGAGCCGCCATAGAAGCGCACGCGGCTGACGCTGATATCCACGTCACAGCCGATGAGAAGGCATACTGGAATACGCTGAGCGGCAAGAACGAGCTTGACAATCCGGATTTCCGGGTAAATCAGCGAGGACAGAACGAGTATTCCACCGGCTACACCGTGGACAGGTGGTACATCTCCACTGATAAGTGCAAAGCTGCTCCGGAACCCAATGGAATCCGCCTGACTGCTACAGCAACGCTGACTTCAAATACCCATGCGTTCTGGCAGAACAACGAATTCCCGCTTCCACCGGGAAAATACACGCTATCTCTCAAGGCATCGGACGTCACCGGAGTATGGGCCGCGCGTATCCGCACTGTGACCGCAGCCGGGGACTACGTTGACAGCTACTATACTCCCAGGCTTCAGGCTGGAATAAACAGTGTGACGGTAGATCTTTCTGACAGCGAGTACATATCAGCAGTCTCCATCGGGTTCAACAAGGGTACCGAAGCCGGGAACTCCCTGAAACTCGCATGGGCGAAGCTGGAGGGCGGTTCACTGGCGACGCCGTTCGTTCCGCCCGACTACGCTGCGGAGCTTGCGAAGTGCCAGAGATTCTACCAGGTCAGAACTACGAACGATATCGACCCGCTCGATCTTCGCCCAAGCATGAGGGCGATAACAGATGTCAAGGCAGTAGAAGGAGGATACGCATATGTCGCAGAATTATGATGAAATCATCGAACCGCGCGAAAATGACGAGCAGCGTGCTGCCCGGGAAAATCGGCTCAGAGCCGCCGAGATATCCCGCAGATTCGCGGAGATAGACCGGGAGCGTATACGTCCGCTTGCGGCAATAGTCGCAGGCTCAAGGCGCTTGAGGAAGAAGCGGCGCAGCTCCGTGTGGAGCTCGCGGGAATGGAGGGTACATAATGGACAGCAGTATTATTGTAGCGCTCATCGGCGCCGGAGTGACCGTCGGCAATGTGCTGTTTACAACGCTTGCAACGCGCAAACAGAAGCGCGATGAGCGTACAGAGCAGCTTGAGGCAGGCGTGCAGTGCCTGCTGCGGGCGGAGATAATCCGGTCGCACGAAAAGTATACCGAGCGCGGGAAATGCCCGATATACGCTCAGGAGGCGCTCACAAGAGCATACAAGGCGTACCACGCACTTGGCGGCAATGATGTCGCGACGGAGCTTTATAATGACCTTATGGAATTACCGAATAACTAAGGAGGAAAAGTACCATGAAAATCGACTGGAGAAGAAAGCTGACATCAAGAAAGCTGTGGGTTGCTACAGCGGGATTCATCGCGGGTCTTATCGTAGCGTTCGGGGGGAGCTCTGAGACAGCGGAAACCGTTTCCGGCTGCATACTCAGCGGCGCGGCAGTCGTGGGGTATGTCATCGGCGAGGGGCTGGCTGATGGCGCGCACAAGGAGGACAGCGACGATGGCGATAACATTTGAAGCGTATGCAAAGAATAATCTCTGCTACAAGGCTGCGCGAACCATGCCGACAGGCAGCCCGGCAGGTATCATAATCCACTCCACCGGGGCGAATAACCCGAACCTTAAGCGCTACGTCAACGCGCCGGAAATCTGCGGGGAGAATCCCTACAAGAATTACTTCGACCGCCCGGACAGCAATGTCTGCCCGCACGCGGTCATAGGCAAGGACAAGAACGGCGAAGTGAAAGCGGCTAAGCTGCTTCCCTGGAATGTCTGCTGCTGGGGCTGCGGCTCGGGCTCAAAGGGCAGCTACAACTACAACCCGGCGTACATACAGATAGAAATCTGCGAGGACGCGCTGAACGACCGCGCCTACTTTGAGGAGGCCTTCGGGCTTGCGGCTGACCTCTGCCAGCGGCTCATGAAGAACTACCCGACCATAAAGCCGGGAAACATCATCAGCCACAAGGAGGCTTGCGCCCGCGGTTACGCTTCCAACCACGGCGACCCGGAGAACTGGCTCGCCAGGTTCGGGAAAAATATGGACTGGTTCCGTTCTCTGGTCGCGCCGGAGAAGCAGGTCAAGATCACCGCCGAGATCTCCGTAGCTCAGAGCAAAGTAGAGCGTTACCGCCAGGCACTCAAGGCGCTGGGGTGCTCCGTGAAAACTGAATAACGATTATCCCCGGGAGTTTTCCCGGGGATTTTGCGTAAATATTTGTAACTCAACTGCATTTTTCTGCATATATTATACCATATACTTGATTTTTGTGTTAAGATATGTTACAATATAAAGGAGGAGAAGCGTTGCTTGCATTCTTCATAGCGCTGAAAAGAAAGAGGGTGCTATATATGGTAAGCTCACAGGTGGTTGCAAACACGATTTTACGCTCTGCATTTAAAGAAAAGGTTTCTATTTCGCCCATGAAACTGCAAAAGCTAATGTATTTCTTTTTTAAGGAATATGCACAAAAAACCGGAGAAAAAATATTTTCGGAAAGCTTTGAAGTGTGGAAGTATGGTCCTGTCCTGCCTAGCATTTACTATGAATTCAGCAGCTTTAGGGCTAATCCAATAACTCGTTTTGCCAGGAATGCTCAGGGGAACGTTTTGGTAATCAACTTTTCCAAGAACCCTACACTTGAAACTTGCTGGAATAACGTATGGGCAAAATATAAGAACCTTACAGGACCGCAGCTATCGGAAATAACACACAAAGCCGGTTCCGCATGGCGAAAGGCTCGCGACAATAATTCTGCTGTGTTAGATTTTGAGGACATAAAGAATGAATGACAACAATGATGAAATTGTTATCCCCGAAGAGGACGAACCAATTTCGCCTATATCAAACATCATCAATTTACAGACTAGCGTAAACCAACTGTCTTCTAGTGAAGTTGATAATATGGAAAAACAAGCCGAATACGCCGACCGCATGGACAAGCATGTTTACAAAAAGCATGGTTTAAAACTGATGGTAGGCTGTATCATCGGTTATGGAGCTCTTGTCCTTTTTGATTCAATAATTGTTAATTTCGGCTGGCAAATTAGTTCGTTGGCACAAGGCTACGTCGAACTCCTTAAATTCTTGGTGTCAACTTTAATTGGCTTTGTTTTTTCTGAAACGTTAAAAAAGGACAAACATTGAATTTATCCCCGGGGCGCTGGCTCCGGGGATTTTTCTGTTTTCTGCTGTTGTCTGGCTGTTGTCTTTTGCGTTCAAATTGTTGACAAAAAGGCTCATTTGATTGATATTAAGCGTCAAATGGTTGATACTTACAAATCAAATAAAATGGCTTAACAGTGCGGATTCGCGCCGTTAAGCCAAATTTCCTATGGAGCGGATAATGGGAGTCGAACCCACCACCTCAGCTTGGGAAGCTAATGTTTTACCGATAAACTATATCCGCATCTCACGAATATATTATATCATCTTTGGTCAGATTTGTCAAGACCCCGGAACGCCGCTCCAGGAAATTCCTGCGGAAAACCCCGAACACTGCCGCTAATCCGGAGGCTCCTCCGCTGAAAGCGCTCCGTGAGCGGAGATCATCGCTTCCTCGCGGGAGCCATGGAACCTCCGCGCTGAGAAATTTCGTGTTATCTGAACCACCTTTCCGGAAAGCAGCAGAACTACCGGAAGATTCACCGCCGCCATCACGCCGTTGAACAGGTCGGCAACGCCCCAGGCCGCAGAAACGTCCAGCATGCCGCCAACTGACGAAACCGCCGTGAATACCACCAGATAAGGCACCCGAGAGCCTTTCCCGAACAAGTACTCCGCCGCGCCGCTCCCGAAGCAGCTCCAGCCGATGACCGTCGTGAACGCGAACATGACCACCGCCGCGCTGATGAGCTTCCCAGCCATTCCGCCGAAAACAGACGAAAACGCCGCCGTTACAAGCTCCGAGCCGCTCACTTCCTCAATAACCACCCCGGAGATCTCACCGCCCTGCCCTACTCCGGTGATCTTCATGATGTTCGCGCAGGTGATCCCCCCGCTCTTCACGGGTGCGCTGAACGTACCGCCGTCCGCTGTGCGGAACTCACGAAGCTCCCCGCCGCCTGAAACCAAAAGTTCCGCCCCAGGCGTAACCAGCCCCTCCTGCTCCGTAAGCCGGAAGTACTGCGGCTGCGCAGTGATGTTCTGAAAAACCTCGTCCATCGGAGCCGCGCGGCAGGGACAGCACAGCAGCACCAGTGCCGTCATTGAGCACATTATCAGCGTGTTGAAGGTTATCTCAACTATGCTCCACATGCCAAGAATGCACGGCTCTGTTTCCTCCGATGAGGCATGCGCTGACGGCGACGAACCAAGTCCCGCTTCGTTCGAAAACACCCCTCGGCGTATCCCCATGCCGGCCGCCTGCTTCACCATGTAACCGCTGACCCCGGCCGCCGCCTGCTCCAGCCCGAATGCTCCGCGGAAAATCTCCCCCATCACCTCCGGGAGTCTCCGGAAATTCACCGCAATTATCATCAGCGAGCCGATTATGTACAGCCCCGACATCAGCGGCACCAGCTTCTCTGAGACCTTCGCGGTGCGCTTCATTCCACCGAATATCACCGCCCCCGCGCACACGGTGAGCGCCAGCCCGGCTATCCATGCAGGCACCCCGAATCCGGATTCCAGCGCCAGAGCCGCCGAATTCATCTGCACGATGTTCCCCATTCCGAAGGACGCAAGCACGCAGGCTCCCGCGAATACCGCCGCAAGCGGCTTCGCAGCGCGGCTCGTGCGCTTGCGCTCAGCCAGGCCGTACCTGATGTAGTACATCGCGCCGCCGTGCCATTCCCCGCCGTTTTTCCTGCGGTAATAGCCGCCGAGTACGTTCTCAGCATATCCCGTCATAGTTCCGAGAAGAGCCGTCACCCACATCCAGAACACCGCCCCCGCGCCTCCGGAGGTCAGCGCCGCCGCCACTCCCGCGATGTTCCCCGTTCCCAGGGTCGCCGCAAGCGACGACGCCATCGCCTGGAACGGCGTGACCCCGCTCCCTGAGCTGTTCCGGCTGCTCTTTGAAAACACCGTGGACCTCAGGCAGAACAGCCACCGCCTGAATTGCAGCCCGCCGGTCCGCAGCGTGAAATATCCTCCGGAAAACACCAGCGCGGCTAACATTGGCGCTCCCCACAATATGGAATTTGCTTCCTCAACAAGTGAAAAAATGACATTCATTGCAGCCTCCCGAACTCAACGCCTGACAAGCCTGTTACGATGTTATTCTTGGAGGCATATCTTTATTCAATTTTTATTACCCAACTTTATATTGTTTTGTGCATTATGTTGCTTTTCGGTAATAAAAAATATTCCAATCATTAAAAAAATGTGATATAATAGTGATGAATAAATGATGAATAAATGTAAAATTCCGGAGGCGAGTACATGGAGTTCAGATACAAGGTGCTGGTAATTGACGACGACAGCAGCGTCAGCTTTTACATAAAATCTGTTCTGGAAGCCCAGGGGTACGACGTTATCGTTGCCGAAAACGGCAGGGATTCCGAAATATTCGCTAGCTCGCACTGCCCCGATATTATACTGCTTGACCTCGGGCTTCCGGATATGGACGGCGTAGCAGTACTGAAGAAAATACGCGAATGGTCGGCTGTGCCGGTGATCGTTGTGTCCTCCCGCCAACAGGAGCAGGACAAGGTACGCGCCCTCGAAAACGGAGCCGACGATTATGTACAGAAACCATTCAGCACGCAGGAGCTTCTCGCACGGATCAGGGTAGCGCTCCGGCACTCCCGCAACAGCGGCACGAACCTCTCCATAGCGCGGGATTCCCGGTTTGAGGTCGGCGGGCTGGTAATAGATTACGCGAAGTACCGCGTGTATGTCGATGGAAACGACGTTGAACTCACCCAGAATGAATACCTCCTGGTCGCGCTGCTGGGGCAGTACGCCGGAACGGTTCTTACCTACGCTGACCTGATACGCCGCATGTGGGGTCCCAATGCGAAGCAGGACAACCAGATACTCCGCGTGAACATGGCGAACATACGCCGCAAGATCGAGAAAGACCCCGCGCACCCGCGCTACATCTTCACCGAGACCGGCATAGGCTACCGCATGGCGGATAAATAACCGCCGACTTCAAATCCGGCGATAACCGGACTCCGCACGGAACCGGACAATACGGGGAATGACGTCCTCCCCGCGGGCAATCGCCCCGAACCGCCCTTACGGGCTGATGGCATCTGCAAATACAGATCAGCCGGGAATATTCCGGCGCGGTTTTGGTATCTGCGGGCTGTCAGCCCTTTTTGTTACGCCGCGCCCCGGCAGGGAGGCTTTTATGTTACTAAGCATTGCACTTATCCTTATCTTCGGGCTGGCGCTCGGGGAACTCGCGGGGCTTCTGCGGCTGCCAAAGCTCACCGGAATGATCGCCGCCGGGATACTCCTCGGCTCGCTCGGGTGGCTCGACCCGGCGCTGCTCGGAATCTCCGCCGACCTGCGGAAGATCGCGCTGATCATTATACTGACCCGCGCCGGGCTTAACCTGGAGCTGTCAGATCTGAAAAAATGCGGCAGACCCGCACTGCTGCTGAGCTTCGTCCCGGCGGCGTGTGAAATCGTCGGAGTTACGCTGCTCGCGCAGCTTCTGCTGGGGCTTGACATAGCGGAAGCGGCTACGATGGGTTCTGTGCTCGCGGCGGTGTCCCCTGCCGTTATCGTTCCGAAAATGCTGAAACTCATGGAGGAAAAACGCGGCACCGACAAGCAGATACCGCAGATGATACTAGCCGGAGCTTCAATGGACGACGTGTTCGTTATCGTGATGTTCTCGGTATTCTCAGGGCTTTGCGCCGGCGGCGAAGTCTCGGCGGTCTCCATCGTTAACATTCCGGTGTCCATTCTGCTCGGAGCCGCCGTGGGAGCCGTCTGCGGAGTTCTCATGGCGCTGCTGTTCCGGAAGCTCCACATGCGCGACAGCGTAAAGGTGATACTGGTTATGAGCCTCGCGTTCCTGCTGGTGACACTGGAGGACTTCCTGCCGGACTACATCGGGTTCTCCGGACTTGTGGCGGTCATGACGGCGGGTATCGCGCTGCGCCAGCGTGAGCCGGAGCGCGCCGTGCGTATCTCCGCAAAATACTCCAAACTGTGGACTGCGGCGGAGCTCATGCTGTTCGTGCTGGTCGGCGCGGAAGTCGACCTGAATTCCATCGGCGGCATATGGCTTCCGGTACTTGGAGTTATCCTCGGTGCCCTGGCGTTCCGCTGCGCGGGAGTTTTCCTCTGCCTGCTGAGAACCCGGCTCTGCCTGAAAGAACGGCTGTTCTGCATGCTCGCGTATACTCCGAAGGCAACGGTGCAGGCTGCCATCGGCGGAGTCCCACTCGCGATGGGGCTTGCATGCGGAAACGTGATACTTTCCGGAGCAGTGCTTGCGATACTCGTAACAGCCACGGCGGGAGCGTTCCTGATAGACCTCACCGCACCCCGGCTGCTGAAAAAAGAGGAGTAAGATTTCATAAACTAATGCAGGTTACAACAAGCGGAACACTCGCCGCTTTATAGTTTACCTAAAAAAACGGACAGACTCGCCTTGTCTGCCCGTTTTCTACAATCAGCCGCCTCAAGTGCAGCCTTTATTTCTTCTTATCCTTAATATGGAGCTTCTCCTTACAAAGCTGCACCCGGTTAGTCACCACAGCCTTGAAAGAATGCTTATTCTCAGGCTCCGGCGCAGGAACCTCCTCCGGCTCGTCGCAGACGTAATCCGGCGTGATATACCCAACGTCCCGGGCGTAATCCGAAGTCTTCTGCGGGAGCTGCCGCTTTCTCAGCCTGCCCTCGATGAAATCCTTGAACAGCATGTAAACCACCGCGCAGACCGGCACTCCCAGGAACATTCCCAGCATGCCGAACAGACCGCCGCCTACGAGTATCGCGATCAGTATCCACACCGCCGGAAGTCCGGTGGAATCTCCCAGTATCCACGGCGCAATGATGTTCCCGTCTACAGTCTGTAGCACCACAATGAAAATAACGAACCACAGCGCCTGTATCGGCTTGTCAGACAGAAGCAGCAGAAGAGTACACGGGATGGCGCCGATGAACGGACCTACGAACGGTATCAGATTGAACACGAACATTATCGCCGCGATAAGCAGTGAATACGGCAGGCGGAGTATAGTGCAGCCGATGAAGCATATCATGGCGACAATAAACGCCTCGATTATTTTCCCCACGATGGAGCCGAGGAACTTCTTGCTCGCCTCGCGGCATACGCCGAGGAACCGCTGTGCGCGCTCCACCTTCAGGAACGCGAATATCAGCTTCTTGGTCTGACCGATGAACATTTCCTTGCGCGCCAGCAGGTAGATCGAAATAATAAGCCCTATCAGCACGTTCTTCATCGTGTCGATGACCGCCCACACCGTCGACGCTACGTTTCCGGCTATGTTCATCAGCTCGTTGGAATACTCCTTCCATATTCCCGCTATGAACTTGTTGAAATCGTCCAGCGGGTTCCCAAGGAACTCCACCAGCGTGGGATTATCGTCGAAAATGTTGCTCAGCCATTCCTTGATGGTGTTGATGTAGGAATCCATGTTGCTGAAGATCACGATCAGGTTCTCAATAAGCTGAGGTATCACCATTATAACTATCAGACCAAGTATCACAAGAACCAGCAGCATGGTCAGCGTAAGCGCGATACCCCGCGCCTTGCTCTGGTTTTTCTTGCTCGTGGAATCCGACAGCTTTTTTAATGGGCCGGTCTCGATTTTTGTCATGAGCGGATTCAGCAGGTAGGCGCAGAATATCCCTATGATTATCGGAGTTGTGACCGCGCCCAGCACCGACAGCTTAGCCATCACCGAATCAAAATTGAATATCACCATCACCGCGATGGCGCTGACGATCACCGCGCAGGTCGCGTAGACCGCTATCGTAAAGTATTTTCTGTTCCAGTTTATGTTCATATTATCTCCCCCAGGCGCACGCCGCGCGGCGTGTATTCTAATTAATTATACTACACGGTACGCAAAAAATCAAGTGCGGTCAGCAATAATATTGGCACAACTTTCCTGAATAATACCGCGCCCCCGGAGCAAAATATCAGTGCGGCGAAAAGCCGGATATTTACGGAGCCTAGCTCCATAGGAGGAAAAACAATGTCCAACCAGAATAACCAGAACAATCAGAATCAGAACAGAAACCAGCAGAATCAGCAGAATCAGCAGAACCGTCAGAACCAGAACGATCAGGGTCAGAACCGCCAGAATCAGAACCAGAACAGATAACGGACTGACTTCAGACTCAATGCTCCGGGCGAATCGTCCGGGGCAGTTTTTTGCGCTTTTTCCAGACAAAAGCGGCTCTGTAAAAACAAAGCCGCATTCAATATCTGCGCAGAGTCTGCGTACGGAATTCACGCCTGTTCAGCCGCAGTCGTATCCCGGAACAGCAGCGAAATGCACCACGCTGCAGACAGCGCGACCAGTATATAGACGATACGGCTGAGAACGGCGCCCTGCCCGCCGAAGAGCCACGCCACCAGGTCAAAGCTGAAGACCCCGACAAGACCCCAGTTGAGCCCGCCGATGATCAGCAGAACGAGCGCCAGTTTATCTATCCACATAGTTTTCCCACCTTTCAAAAATACGCGGAAATTCCCGCTGCTGTTATTATGCACAAATCAGGGCGGATTATTATGTCGATTTATTTCTTTACAACTCAGTTTTTTTATGGTAAAATATTTATATATTATATTCCAACATAAAATACGGAGGGCTGCATGCTTATATACATATGCGATGATTCAAGGGCAGACCAGCTCCGGCTGGTCCACAACATAGAAAGCTACGCAAAGGAAAAGGGCGCGGCGGTCACGGTGAAGCTGTTCAGCAGCGCAGACGCACTCCTCAGGGAGTACGAAACTTCCACGGAGAAGCCCGCGGTCATTTTCCTTGACATCTACATGGACGGCACCAACGGCATGGACGCCGCCGAAAGGCTCATTGAACTCGGCATGGAAAACGGACTGGTTTTCACAACGTCGTCTGAGATTCACGCGGTCAAGGCGTTCAGCATCGGTGCCGACGGGTATCTCCACAAGCCGTTCACCCATGACGATTTCGTCCGCGCCATGAAGCGGTTCAGCCGACTTTTCGAGGAGTCACGGCGGTATATCACCGTTATGCAGGGCCGCGAGGAGGTCAACATCTACCTCAACACGCTGCGCTTCGCTGAGTCCGTCGGACACAGCACCGTGCTCCACACCTCCGGCGGCGAGGTCAGGGTTTACCTGCCGCTTAGCAGCTTCTTCGGGCAGCTCGAGGGCGAGCCGGACTTCCTGATGTGCGGCAGAAGCTACATTGCGAACCTTTCCACTGTCGAAAGCTTCGACGCGGATTCCGGGGAACTCACCTTCCAGGGCGGCGAGTCGCTCATAGTTCCGGTAAGGCTGCGCCGCTCCGTAAAGGAGCAGATGAAGTCCGCGGGAAGATCGGAGGGCTGATATGTACGCTGTTTTCTGCGGCGTCCACATTGTGGTGCTCATAGGAGTTTTCGTGCTGTTCCTGCTGTGCGTCAGGAACACCACCTCACCGGCTAAGCTCTCGTTCATGCTGATCTGCTTTTCGCTGTTCATTCTGATTTTCGGAATGTACCTTGAAATGGTGGACTCAGACACCACCGAAGCCGCTATCAGCGCGCTCAGGATACAGTATATCGGCATGTATCCGTTCTCGCTTTCGCTGCTGTATTTCACCTCCAGCATGGGCGGGTTCAAGGTACCGAAGCCGATGTGGATAACCTTCGGCGTGCTAGACTGCGCAAGCTTCATCGCCATGCAGACCACCGGGACCTCCAAGGAAGAAAACCACGGGCTGTTCTATTCCACGATGAGAATAGAATCCGACGGCATTTACTCACGCATTGAAGTTGGCAAGAGTATCTTCTGGTACGTAACCTATGCGATTATTCTTTTCATCATAATTTACATCGTCGTCAACCTCATTTTGGCGCTCCGGAAAACCACCAACAAAATACAGCAGCGCCGTATCGCGCTTATTCTGGGCGGTATCTCGGCGATGGGGCTGGAGCTTGTCATGAAGTGGTGCGGTCTGTTTGGCAGCTATAACCCCTTCGCGTTCGGAGCATTCGTGCTGGTGCTCTGCATGTATGAGTCCATGATTCGCTACGGGTACTTCTCCTCCGTCGTATCGGCACCGGCGAACGTTCTTGACATCGGCGACGAGGGCGTTTTCATGCTCGACGAGCACGGCGGGCTTATCTATATGAACGCCACCGCCAAGCGAATACTCCCGGAGCTTTCCGAGATGAAAAACCCGTCCAGCCACAAGGTCGTAAAGGAAGCGCTCTCCGGCGGCAGGAGCACCGTCAGCATAGACGGCAACGTTTACGAGCTGCGCGTCGAGCGTATTCAGGAGTTCAGCTCCCCCTGCGGCTACGTTATCTGGCTGATAAACATGACGAAATATCAGCACCGGATCGACGAGATAAACGCCGCGAACACCGCAAAAACCGAGTTCCTCGCGCGCATGAGCCACGAAATACGCACGCCTATCAACACAATGCTGGGTCTGAACGAAATGGTAATGCGGACATCCACAAACCCGGAGGTGCTGGAGTACTCCGCTGACATAGCGGACGCGGGCGGCATGCTGCTGACCCTGATAAATGAGATACTCGACATTTCAAAGGCAGAAGCCGGAAAGCTGACGGTAGAACGTGCGGAATACGACACGCTCACAATGCTCCGGGAAATACGCCTGCTGGTGATACAGAAAGCCGAGGAAAAGGGTCTGGAACTGGATTTCCGCATCGACCCCGGACTGCCCAGGAAGCTGGTCGGAGATCAGGCGAGAATAAAGCAGATGGCGGTGAACCTACTGACGAACGCCGTGAAGTACACGCAAACCGGCTTCGTAAGGCTGACCGCATTCATGGAGTCCGACACACTGGTAATTCAGATAGCAGACAGCGGCTGCGGCATACCGCCCCAGAAGCTTCCGCTGATATTCAACAATTTCGAGAGGATAGGCGCAGTCGGCGACGGAGTGGGGCTGGGGCTTCCGATAACGAAAAACATCGCGGAGATCATGGGCGGCGCGATAACCGCAAAAAGCTCCCCGGGAGCTGGCAGCACATTCACGCTGAAAATACCGCAGGATATCGCGGACGCGTCCCCCATCGGGGAGTTCACGCCGGAGCTTCCGGTGCGCCCGCATGTCAGCGCATCGCACTTTATATGCCCGGAGACCGAGATACTCGCCGTGGACGACAACCGCTACAACCGCGTGGTGATCGAAAAACTGCTGCGGCGCACCAAGGCAGGAGTAACGACTGCGGAAAGCGGCGAAGAAATGCTCCGGATTGCAAGGGAGCGGCGCTTCGACCTGATAATGCTCGACGCGATGATGCCGGGAATGTCCGGCGTGGAGGCGCTCCGGAAGCTGCGCAGCGACCCCGCCAGCCTCTGCCGGGAGACCCCCGTTGCGGTGCTGACTGCGGACGCGGTAGTCGGCGCCCGGGAGCGCTACATGAGCGAGGGCTTCGACGAGTACCTCTCAAAGCCGATAATCTCCGAGGAGCTTGAGCAATTGCTCTCGCGGCTTGTTCCGGGCAGAATTGTGACGGACAGTCTGCCGTCAGCGCAGAAGTCCGGAGAGCCTGGAAGCTCCCTGCTGAACACCGCAAAGGGTCTGGAGTACTCCGACAACGACCCGGATTTCTACAGGGAGCTGCTCAGGCTGTTCACCGAGGAGGCTCCGAAGTCGCTGGAGCGGCTTTCCAGCGCGCTTGCCGATAACGACCTCGAACTCTACACCACCCTGGTACATGGGCTGAAAAACAACGCCCGCGGAATAGGCGCCGATTCAGCTGGGGAGCTTTGCTTCGAAGCCGAGCAGACCGCCCGCGCCGGGAACTCGGCTCCGCTTCCGGAGCTGCATTTAAAAATCGAGCAGGCGATAACCGAAGCGGCGGCAGAAGCCGCGCGGCTCTCCAAAGCAGAAAAGATAACGCAATAAAATGAACCCTTCCGCACCAGAAAGCGGAAGGGTTCTCTATATAAGCGGGAAGAATCAGAACATTACAGCTCGTCAGGGTAGAAGAACAGTTCCCCGTTCTCGTCTACCGTGAATGTCACGCTGGTGGTGTAGTAGTAGTTACCGTAGATGTCGTAGAGCGACATAGAATAGCTGTAATCGGCGGCGGGAAGCGCGTCGTACTCTATCTGGAGCTCGCCGCTGACAGTGATGTCGTCGCCGTAGATGTAGTCGTTGAACTCATCGGAGAACACGAAGTAAGCCGGGGCGATAACGTCGCCGTCCTTCAGGGGCTGGGTGTCCCTGGAGGCTACGCCGGTCTCGGGGTCGATACCGGACCAGGTCCCGCATACGCGCCACTCGCTGCTGGTGAAATCGTACTCGATACGCAGGTTGGTCTGCTCGCCGTTAAGGGTTATCGGCGCCGTGTATACCGAGCGGTCCTCGCCGACGCTTACCGCAACTATGGCAAGCGGCTGTCCCGCGATAGATGGCCAGGAGCCGTCAAAGCCGTCCTGGAGGATCATCGCGTCGTAGTCGGTGACGACCTCGTCGTCCTCGCCGAGGTAAACGCTTGTGCCGTCGTAGGTCATGAACAGCGTGCAGGTCGCGTAGTTGAACGCGCTCATATCCGAGAGCTGAACCGTGTAGGTGCCGTCCTCGTCAAAGTATACGCTCTGTATGCCGATGGTGCTGTTATCATCTGCGTAGGATACGTCGCTGTAGTTTGAACCTACGTTCGGGTCTGCCGTATAGCCGTAGTTCCAGATGTCGTCGCAGTCGGCGATAAGGCCGCTGTTGTCGTAGTCCGAGAGGTCGCCGCCGGTGGTGCCGTACGCCGCAGAGTCAACATACGCGAGGTAATATGAGCTGGTGCAGATGTCCGCGAACACCGAAAGCTCCTCGGTGCCCTGGACTGAAAGCGGATAGTACAGGGAAAGTCCGCCGGCTCCTTCGTGGTTGTCGCCGTTTACGCTGTAGATCACCGCTTCCTTCAGCTTTGCAATTGCATCGGACGCGGAGGGCGCGTAAGGTTGCACCGCATTGAGAAGCCCAAGCAGGTCTACCATGTTGGTGTAGCCCTCGTTTCGGTTGTTTCCGCCGAAGTTATCCGCGGAGTACACCGCGCGGGCGATGTCGGTCATGCTGTCGCTTTCGTACATTTCCTTCGCGGTGGCGTCGAATGCGGTCAGAAGGCCGTTTATCTTTGAAAGGTCGGTTATTGCGAAGGTAGTGCCGTCCGGGTCGCCGTTGTCCATGCAGTGCTGATAGTAGCTCTGGCACTGCATCTCGCCGAGGTCGGCGCCGGTCGCGTCGGGGTACCCGGAGAGGAAGTCCACGATGTCGGTGTAGTTCCAGCCGCCGCCCGGCTCGGTCTCCTCGGAGGCGAACATGTAGCGCGCGTACGGCGCGATGATGTTCGCTGCCTCGAGGGTGCTCATAAGGCAAGCGTCGAAGCCGATGAACTCGAACTTGTCGCTCATCTGGCCGTAAACGGAGTTCAGCGCGCTGTCTATCTCACGCAGCGAGAGGCTGTCCGAATCGTTCATCTCATCGAAGCACACGCCGCTTATGCTGCCGCCGCCGTGGTTCCAGAATACAAGTCCCATGCGCTTTGCAGGGTAGTTCTCGACTCCCCATGAGACGAAATCCGCGAGAGTATTCGGGTCGCCCATGTTGCAAAGCTCGAACTCGTCGACCAGCTCAAGCTCGCCGTTGTTTGTGACGTAGCGCTGCGATACGCTGTTCGAAATGCCGTAGTACTCGTTCCACTCGGCGGTGCCGCCGGTCTGGTAGACTATGCGAACGTCGTCGCTGTATCTACCGTTAAGGGCTTCCTCGATGTCCATGGATGCCGCATAGCATTCGCTTTCAAGGTCGGTGCCGCAGAGGTACACCATGATCGTCCAGCCGCTGTCGCCCATCGGAGCCGACTCGGAACGGGTGCGGCGGTGGATATCGAGACTGCCGTTCGTCATGGAAAGCTGGGTCGCTCCGTTGTCGAAGCTGCGGCCTGCGTTGTCGTACTCCTCTTCCCCGCCGGACTGCACCGGAGCCTCGGCGGTGTATTCTGCCGTGCTGTTTCCGGCTTCGGCGGTGTATTCTGCCGTGCTGTTTCCGGCTTCGGCGGTGGCGAAGAAGTCCTCATCGATGTCAGAACAGCCCGCCATTGCAAGCGCCATTGCCCCCGCAGTCGCTGCGGCGAGCCATTTTCTAATTTTCATGCGTTTCTCCTTAATATTCTGTCTGCGGAATTCCATGCCTGACGCGCGGGATTCCAGATATATTTTATAACAAACCGAAGATAATGTCAAGCCGCATAACGCAATCAAAGCCTGTCGGCGGCTGTTCCGACAGGCTTGATCATCCGTACCAGACAGTTTTTTAGTTTCCGGTCACCCAGGGAGTACCGTCCTTCTTGGTGAACTTACCGGTGGCAACATTCACGATGTCGATGATGTAGCCAACGCCGAAGCAGCCGCAGGTCAGCAGCCAGATGATCCCGGTGCCGATCTTGCCGGTCATGAATCTCGGAACTCCGAGCTCGCCGAGAAAAATAGTGATAAGTAACGCAGGTGTCTTTTCCATTATGTATCTCCTTACTGATTATTTGCGGTTAGCCCGCATAATTTGGTGCTGAGGAAAGTATAACATATGAGGCTGTTTCAGTCAATAAAATCTTCCTGATTGTATGTTTTAGTTTCCGGTCACCCAGGGAGTACCGTCCTTCTTGGTGAACTTACCTGTGGCAACATTCACGATGTCGATGATGTAGCCAACGCCGAAGCAGCCGCAGGTCAGCAGCCAGATGATCCCGGTGCCGATCTTGCCGGTCATGAATCTCGGAACTCCGAGCTCGCCGAGAAAAATAGTGATAAGTAACGCAGGTGTCTTTTCCATTATGTATCTCCTTACTGATTATTTGCGGTTAGCCCGCATAATTTGGTGCTGAGGAAAGTATAACATATGAGGCTGTTTCAGTCAATAAAATCTTCCTGATTGTATGTTTTACCTTCCTGATTGTTTTTAGAGGCGACCTTTTTGTCGTGCCGGGAAAAAAAGCCTGTTATGCGTCAGCCGCCGAAAAAGCTGAGGAAGCTGAAACCAGTCGGCATGGGTATCGTGAACATGTATATAGTTCCGAACAGGAATCCCGCGATTGCAACGCAGGTGATCAGCAGACGGTTCGGCAGACGGCGGAAAGTCCCCACGATACCGAGCATGAACAGCACGACGGAATAGATGACGGTGACGAGATTGAAGGTGTCGCCGCGGGTGTTGTCCTGCTGGCCTTCGGCGAGAACTGCTTCGCTCTCCGCGAGTATCTCCTGCGCGTCGGCGTAGTAGCTGTTAACGTAGTCCTCGTCGCTGAACGGGCTTACTGTGGACTTCTCGTTGTTTATCACCCAGTCGATTATCTGGTCGGCGTCGAAGTCAAAATCGTAGTTTATGAGGTCGGCGATCTCCTGAGTCAGGTTGTCGGCGCAGATGAACTTGATTTTGTACGCGCTCTCATACAGCTTGGATTCGTCGCCGGTCTGGTCTGCGTAAAGCACCTCCACCTGGTAGTCGCTTATCATGTTCCACACCTGCATATCCTGCATGAGCGTCTGGGAAGCCTCGTTCCAGCGGGCGTTGCCGTCGGCTGCGAGGTTGTTGCTCTTGGTATAGTTGGTGGACATGTTGCCGCCGTGCAGCGAGCCTATCCACGAAGCCCAGGCAGTAGCCAGCGCGGTCACGCCCAGAAATACCGCTATGATTATTTCAAGGATATCTTCCTTGCTGCGGCGGGGCTTTTCCTGTGCGGGGGTCTGTGTGTTGTTTTCGGACATTTCGGTTCTCCTTCTCAGATAGTTTTTTTATACCTGTTGATTTTATCGTTTTTTGCGGCGTATGTCAATAAAATCTTCCTGATTGTCGTTTTTTTCTTCCTGATTGTTGATTCGGCACGACCTGAATGGCAACGTTTCTTATTTAATTACATATCACCAGGTCAATGAAATCTGCAAGTGTAATTATGCACAAAAAAGCGACAGAAAAATGAAGATATTTCACAAATTTTTTAAATGTACAAAAAAAAGCTTTATTTTAAAGGGGTTTTGTGGTAGAATATATTTATAAAAATTATCATAGATATTCTGGGTGCGTATCTGCAAAATAAGGATACGGATCTATCAGATCGAGAGGGGAATAACATGTCACAGATCATTGCGGTTACGGCAGGCAAGGGCGGCACGGGCAAATCGACCACATCGGCTAACGTTGCCACTGCACTTGCAGCGCTTGGTAAAAAAACTCTGGTGGTCGAGCTGGACTTCGGTCTGAGGTGCCTTGACATCATGCTCGGCATCAAGGATAAGGTAAAGCACGACATCGGCGAATATCTGGAGGGTAAAATTGATATCCTTACAGCCACAACTAAAGTGGACCGTGTTGACAACCTCTATCTGGTCTGCGCGACAAGGAATCCGTTTATAGATATCAATCCTGAAAAGATCATGGAAGTATGCCAGGAGATGCGCAAGCACTTCGATTACATAATCATGGACACCGCAGGTATCGGCAGTTCGGTATTCAGCGTTATTAAGGCTGCGGAGCTTATACTGATGGTAACTACCCCGGATACCGTGTGCGTACGCGACGGTGCGATACTTTCTGACTTCCTGTATGTCAAGAACTGCACTAATCAGCGTCTTGTCATCAACAAGGTCAGCCCGAACTTCAAGGACGAGGATATCCTCTACGACCTCGACGAGGTAATGGACAGCGTGGGAATACCGCTCATCGGCGTAGTTCCCGAGGATATGAACATAAAGATATGCGGCGCGAAGGGACAGCCTCTTCCCCAGAACTGCGGAGGCGCCAAGGCTTACGCGGCTATAGCAAGAAGAATTCTTGGTGAGGAAGTTCCGCTCACCATCAACATCAACTAAGGAGGGAGCAGCTATGAACATTGCACTCATCGCACATGACTCCAAAAAAGAACTGATGGTTCAGTTCTGTATCGCATATTGCGGCATTCTCAGCCACCATGATATCCGCGCTACCGGCACCACCGGAAAGCTCGTTGCCGAGGCTACCGGACTTCATATTCAGCGTTACCTCAGCGGTTCCCAGGGCGGCGACCAGCAGCTTGCTTCAAGCATTTCCTGCAACGAAGTCGACCTGCTGATATTCTTCCGCGACCCGCTCAACGCAAAGTCTCATGAGCCAAACGACATCAATATTCTCCGCCTCTGCGACGTACACAATATCCCCGTTGCAACGAATATCGCTACCGCCGAGGCTCTTATCCACGCCCTTGAGCGCGGAGACCTCGACTGGAGAGAATACATGAGAAACTGATTTTTTTCAACAATTCAACATAAAAACAGGGCTGGTTTCAGCCCTTGTTTTATTTTCCGCGAAATTCAAGACGACTACTGGAAATACCTCATTGCAAATTTGCCGGAGGTCTGACTTCAAAGACAAAACAGGCAGGCTCACCGCCTGCCAGTTTTGTATATTCAGCCGAATACGGCTCAGTGATTCCAGCTCAGATTTTATCCGCAGCAGTCGTTCACGACATGCTCCTCCGGAGCCGCTGAGAGCGACTTGCTCTCATATACCACGTCCGAAAATTCATCGCCGCTGACAGTATAGCTGTCGGGAACTCCGTCAAAGAACTTGAACGAACGCTCCACCAGAGCGGATACGTCAGTAGATTCCTTCAGCAGCCCTATGTCGTGTAGGTCGGCAGCAACGTTCACCAGCGCGTCGTATCCGCCCTGAACGCTCGGAATATACTTGTATCCCTTGAGTATCTCAGCGTTAGCGCTGGCATCGCCGCTGACATACTCGCCGTCGATCTGTATCTGCGCTGCCTCCTCGGGATTCTCCGCAACAAACGCGGAGGCCTTCAGAACCGCCCTTGTGAACGCCGCGGCAATGTCCGGGTGCTTCTCCGCAAGCTCGGAGGATACGAAGCTTACGCAGCAGTATTCACTCGCGTACGGCTCCGTTACCGCTGTATCGAGCAGCACCTTCAGCCCGTACTCGTTCTCTGCGTTTATGGCTACCGGGTCAGGCGTGGAAATAGCGTCTACCGCTCCGTTCATCAGCGCTGCCGGCTGGTCGGTGGTGCTGTACACCGCAAATGCGACTTCCCCGCCGTCCGCGGAAATATCAACCCCTGCTGCGTTAAGGGCGCGCTTTGCGGTTATCGCCTCGGAACTTGCCAGGGAGCTTACTCCGATGGTCCTGCCCTTCAGATCGGCAACGGATTCGATTCCGGAATCCGCGCGGACGAGCAGCTTTGTGCAGCCCGTGTGCATTCCTGAGGTAATGACCATGTTCAGACCGTTTTCTATCGGCTGAATGAACTTTCCGACAAGTCCGAAGCCGCAGTCGATCATGCCGGAGCCGAGAGCCGCCTGAATGTCGGAGCCGCCGAAATCAACACGCTCCCACTTGATTCCCTCATCGTCGAGGTAGCCCTTCTCCATCGCCACCTGGAGCGGAGCGTGGCAGAGCGCGCCCTGCACCTCGCCTACCTTGAGTACGTATTCATCGCTGCCGGAGCCAGAGCCTGCGTTCCCGGAGCCTTCCTGCTGTGCGCACGCTGTAAGCGCCAGCGCGAGCGCCGCTGAAACCGCAGCTGCGGCTATTTTCCTGAAATCCATATTGATTACCTCCATTAAATCGTATATTCCACGTCTTTTTCCCTGCCCGCGAAGTCCAGGATCTTGAGTATCTCGCTACGAAGGCGGATAAACTCAGGATTGTTTCTGTCGCGGGGCTGGCTGAGATGCACTTCAAGTATCTCCTCTATCTTCGCAGGACGCGGCGACATTACAACTATCTTGTTCGAAAGGTACACCGCTTCGTCTACGTCGTGAGTTACCATCACCATGGTCATGTTCTGCTCTGACTTGATGCGCAGCAGCTCGTCCTGCATGTTCATTCTTGTGAATGCGTCCAGCGCGCCGAGAGGCTCGTCGAGAAGCAGCGCCTTCGGGTGACCGATTAGCGCCCTTGCAAGGGAGGCTCTCTGGCACATTCCGCCGGAGAGCTGGTGCGGGTAGGATTTCTCAAATCCGGTCAGCCCGACAAGATCCATGAATTCCCTGACGGAATCCCTCTTCTGCTTGAAAATGTGCCTTGCCCTCAGCCCGAAGGATATGTTGTCGTAGATGTTCAGCCACGGGAACAGGTTCGGGTCCTGGAACACAAGTCCGCGGTCGCAGTTTGGTCTGGTTATCTTCTCGCCGTCGAGGTATACCGCGCCTTCCGTCGGCTGGTCAAGGCCTGCAAGCAGCCGCAGCATGGTGGATTTTCCGCAGCCGGAAGGTCCGATAAGGCAGACGAAATCTCCCTGTTCTATTTTCAGATCCACTCCGTTGAGCGCATGTACGATCTCCCCGTCGGGACGGCGGAAGCTCTTCTTCACGCCGCTGAATTCTATTGCTCCTACCATTTGATGACTCCCTTCTGCCACAGCAGCACCTTATCCCTTACCTTGAAAAGAACCGTGATAACAAGGTAGAACAGCACTGCGATAACGATAAGCCCTGCATAAACGTTGGCGTAGCACATCATTTCCTTCTGCCAGTTGACGTACCAGCCCATGCCGTACTTTGCGCCGATCATCTCCGCCGTCATCAGCGTTACGAACGACGAGCAGATACCGTTGAACAGCCCGAGGAATATACTAGGCATTGCGGCGGGCACTCCCACCTTGAAAACACGCCAGAAGTGATTTGCTCCCAGTGTGGAGGCGACCTCGAAATACGAATTCTTTACGTTTGAGATACCGCTGGAGGTCAGCACCACCGTCGGGAACCAAACGGAGATCCCGATGATAAACGCGCTGGCTGCACGTGCAGTCGGGAAAACCAGCAGGAAAATCGGTATCCACGCCGTGGACGGTATCGGACCCAGAATACGTACAAGCGGGTTTATCCAGTAGCTCATGGTCTTGCTGAAGCCTATGCCCACGCCCATCAGAAACCCTACGATAAGTCCTCCGAGGACGCCCGCGGCGAGTATTCCCGAGGAGTAGCCGACGCACTTCAGAATCAGCTCCCAGTCCTCGAAAAGGGTTCCGAACACCCGGTCGAGGGACGGGAAATACAGCGTAGGAAGCAGCGCCGTCTTTACCGTTACGATGTTCAGAACGTTCAGAACAAGCAGCACTCCCGCCAGGAACGGAGCTCTGTAAAACAGGTCGCTTTCGTTCGGGGTCTTCCTGTTTTTCAGGTGTATCAGGATCGCTCCAACGAAATAAACCAGGGTTATCGCGATGATGAGCCATGCGAAATACGGTTGATTCGCCGGCTGGTGCTTGGCGGAATCAGGAACGGCAACCGCGACTGCCTCAGCGGCTATCGCCGATAGAAGAAGTATGCCGGCGCGAAACAATATCTTTTTATTCATCTGAATGTCCTTTCCGGCTTACTTTATGCTGCCGAGATTTGCTCCGGAATAATCCGGCTCCTCGCCGACCGGCGCAAGCAGAAGCTTCTTGTAGTAAGCCCGCGCCTGGTACAGCGCGCCGACAGGGTTGTGGGCGAGCACTCTGTCCTTGGTGACAAGCGTTGTCGTTATCCCCTTCGCGTACTTGTAGAACAGGCTGTCGTGTCCAACGCACAGCCCCACTACTACGTTCAGGTCTACCTTCGCCTTGTTGAGCAGCTTCGCCTGCATAATGGGGTTGCACATTACCTTTCCGGTAACGCAGGTGTATTTCTCGTCTATCCCTATGTCGGTCTTATCCACCGAGCCGACCTTGCAGCCTATCCCGTACACCTCAAAGCCGTTCAGCTTCAGTATCCGCGCGAATATGCGGCTTTCCTCAATAAGCCCTACGCAGGTAGCAATGCCTATCTTTTTTACGCCTATCTTGCGGGCAAATTCGATTATCTCCTCCACCCTCGTGTACTTGCCGTAGAATCCGCCCTCTACCTCGGCGGAAGCAACAGCTATCTTGTGGTTCGTGCGGTTTTTTATGTAGAGGTCCGTGACCTCGTTTATCTCCTCCTCGGTGAGCGCCGCTGTCGGGCAGAACTCAGGATACGAGCCGCTGCGGCGTGCGCAGTTGAGTACTCCGCAGTCTGTGCAGCTATGGCAGATGTTCTTGTTGTCGGGCATGATGTTTTCCTCCAATATTCAAAATAAAAAAAGCGCATTTCACTGCGCTCCGGGTATGTTCGGTTCGGGTCAGAACAAAACTCACATTCGGAATACGGACGCGCAGGGCAGTTCTTCAGCCATATGGCACATGACTGTACACATCATTTCACAGCAGATCATCTTTGCACAGTTCATTTGTAGTTCTCCTTTTCCGAGTATTCATATATTACATATTAATTTGATATGTTTTGTTGGCGTAATGCTATTATAACTTTTTTCCGGCTTATTGTCAAGTAGTTTTGGAAAAAAAGCTGCCAGCAATTAACGTTTTGTATAGATTATACAATTATTTTGCCAAAGGGACAGTAAATAAAACACATTTTCCAATATTGTATAAAAACCGGGTCGATGTTCTTATTATAGATGGGGTTTACGTACGAATTGTGAAACATCGCCTTTCCCGTTGACATCACGGATAAAAAAGTGATATAATGGTCACCTCTAAAAACCTCGTTTGAGTGAAAATGTGTATAGCACACCGCCTGCTTCTTCAAACCTCCTCGTAAGGCATACAGCCTTACACAATTTCCACAACCTCACGCCGAACGCCACCTACGATGTCCTGGCGGGGTGCTCGGTGGAAGTCGCCATGTGGGAGACCGTATATTATCATGTAGTTCCGTCGCACGGCGCCGTTATCGACTGGTATAAGGGAAGCGGATTGAAGCCGTATCTCGACGCCCTGGGCGAGAATGAAAAGACGGAGTTCCTCGGCGAACTCCTGGAAGCTGTAAAGGGGAATATACCGGTTCAGGGCGACGGAAACGTCATTCTGAAAATGCCAAGATTATTCTTCACTGCGAAGAAATAATAAAAAGCTGCACGAGCAAATCTCCCCGCTTTAGTCAGGGGAAGTGTCGTGCAGCTTTTTAAATTCGGAATTTCGGTGCCGCCCAAGACGAAACCTGTCAGCCTGTAAAATTCCCAGCAGTTTTAATTCCGCGCAAAGCGCGCACCTTAATTCCTAATTCTGAATTCCGAATTTAAAAAATCACGCTAACATGCTCATTATCTGCGCGGTGAGCAGTCCGCCGCCGGTGCCGACTACATAACCGAGCAGCGCCATGATTATCCCGACGGGAACCAGCGCGCTGCTGTACGTCCCGGCGAGTATCGGAGCCGTTGCGGTTCCACCGATATTCGCAAGCGATGCGACTGCGCAGGTGAATATATCCAGCCTGAACAGCTTCGCGAGAAGCAGCATTATCCCGACGTGTATCACAAGGATAAGCAGTCCCGCCGCCAGCCATGCCGGAGCATTCCCGATACCCCGGAGGTCGGCGCGGGAGGCTATCAGCGCAATCACGACATACAACAGCACGTTAGAGACTTCCTCGGTGCCGCGGAGCTTCCCGAATGGGGTCATTGCCAGAAGTATTCCGAGCACCGTTACAATGAGCACCGTCCAGGTAGCGCGGTCGAAAAACGGGAGCATATCCCCGACTGCCCCGCCGAGCTTCGTACAAACCGCCGATACCAGAAGCCCCGAGCCTGTCAGCATCAGAATGTTCTGCCATGTGAGCGGGCGGGAATCAGCTGCGTATTCCTGCTCGAGGGAGGCTCCGACGGCGTGTATCGCAGTAGTATCCGCCTTCGTCCAGCGGTCGAACTTGTCGGAAAAGCCTATCGCCCACAGCAGGAACATGATATACAGCGTTCCGCAGATGGAATCCATCACCAGTGCATACGCCATTGCGGATTCGCCGATGTCAAGCGCCGCCTGTATCGCCAGCATGTTTCCGCCGCCGCCCATCCAGCTTCCGCAGAGCGCCCCGAGGGACTTCCAGGCTCCTTCCCCGAGCACCCCGCGCATTATCGCAAAAGAAACCACGAACCCAAGCGAAATCGAAAACGTGGCGGCGAGAAATCCAAGCAGCATTTTTGGTCCCAGCCGGAGTATCTTCCGGAGGTCGCAGCGCAGCAGCATAATGAACAGCATGGCGTATAACAGCGGATTTTTCAGGCTGGAATACGCTGCGGAGGTCGCCTGGAGATCCCACGAGCCCAGCGTGCAGAGCGCCATCAGCCCGAGATATATAAGCACAACCGGCGGCGCAAAGCTGAAGAATTTACGGGCGGCATTCCCCTTTATCAGCCGCGGAAGGTACACCAGCACAGCCGCGGCAAATATCAGCACGGCTATGTAGGTGAAGCTGTCTTTTATCACATTCACCACTCCTTACGGCTGTATTATCTCCTGCGTCGCCGGAAAAATACATGCGGTAAGTACCCGTTTTATGTCAGGTCAAATTCAAGCTGAATATCGAACGGCTCCATTTCGGCGGCTTCCCGGAACAACTCCCTCGCATGAACGCAGCCCAGCGCCTTATAAGCCGCCTGGCTCTCCTTTGCAGAGTGAGACGAAATAAATATCCGCTCTGCGCCGGTCTCCCTGACAAGCGGCAGAGAAGCCTCGAACACCCTGCGGCCTATCCCCTTCCCCCGGTACAGTTCTGAAACATGGAACATGTGAAGCTCCACGTAATTCTTGCGTTCGCCGATAAGCTCGTTTCCGTAGAACGTCCAGCCGACTAGCTTTCCGCCGTCGAACGCGCCGGTTCCGAAGTAACCACGCCGCAGATTGCCGAGCATCCTTTCGGCGGCTTCCCGGCGGACATCCGCGTCCCAGTCCTCAACAAACGGCTGGTATACAAGCTCCATTTCATTTCCGTTCCCGCGCCAGACCTCCGTGACCTGCTGCCTGCGGCGGAAATCGTCCAGCGAATGCTCGTTAAAATTGGATAACGTCAGTGGTTCTATTTTAATGTTCATCTTTACCTCTCAATAATTCGCCAATTTTGCTGTAAGCCGCATTCCAGTCGCGCTGAGGGTCGTCAAGCAGGAACGACTTCACCGGAAGCTGCGGCAGCATTTCAAGCTCGCGGTGCTGGCGTTCCTCCAGAGCTGCAATGTATCCCTCAAACCCGGAACCCCCCCGCGATCTCCCATATTCGCCGCTGCAATGATAGTCCACGACGGCGTTCAGCCAGTCGTTTCCGCGCTCCGGCAGCGCCGACCTCACGAGCGCCGCCGGGTCGCTGCTTTTAAGGTATATCACCACCGGCTCAAGCGGCGCAATAGCCGAACAGATGTCCCGAATGAATTCAAAGGACTGCTCCTTCGGCATTTCGAATCTCATCATGGTTTCGCACATGGGGTTCTGAAGCAGCACGCAGTTAAACACGTTAACGCCGTCCCAGGCGCGCTTCGCGAACTCCTGCCACTTCCGGAGCATTACCGGGCGCTCGGTCTGCCAGTCAAGAAAATCATATATTTTGAATTTAAGAGCCTTATTGAACAGCTCTCCGGACAATCTGCTCAGCGGAACTACTATCCCGCCCGGCTGCGGAGTCCCATTTTCGCGGAGCAGCGCGGTTTCTTCGGCTGTGAACCCCTCCGAGCCGTCCGGTATGAATGCATGGAATGTGTAATCTGCGGGGTGTTCGGCGCAGTCCTCGTCAAAGAACGCTCCGCCGGTCTGCTCCGCAATATAGCGCGGTGGTGCTTTTTCCGGAGCACGGTAACCCCTCCAGGAAGCCGCGTATCGTCCGCATAAGGTGCGAGCTTCTGGCGAAGGGCGAAATAACCCAGCTTGAGTACAACAACGAGATGGCAAAGCGCACCACGGCTGAAACGGAATAAGCATAAGCCCTGACAGACGGCACAAAAAAGCACCGCAGCGATGAACTGCGGTGTTTTATTATGTCTGATAAATCATGAAATAACCTGTCAATCGTCAAACAGGTTTTCCCAGGTCTTTTTCTTGCGCTTTCTGGAAACTCGGTCCTCCTGCTTTTCCTGCATAACCGCAAACTGAGCCATTACTGCTGCGGCAAGCTCCGGATCGGTCTCCTCCGGCTGCTTCAGACCTGCGTTCAGCTCCAGAATGTAGAACGGGGTGTGCCTCGGCTCGCACAGGTCGTCGTGGCGGTCGAATATATAGCGGTAGGTGAAGTCACGTACGCCGGTCACCACCGTGACATGATATCCCCGCAGCTTTCCAAACAGCGTGGTCGGCTTGTATATTACCTCGGAAATATCGCTGTAATACAGATAGTCGCTGCCGCCCGGCGTGACCGCTTCAAGCTCCTTATCTCCTGCATAGTAGGTGCACCGCCTTCCGTAGAATATCACCGGAATAAACACCAGGCATATCACCATCGGAATTATCCAGAACACGCTGCTCATAAATCCCATGAAATCAGTCGGCGCTCCGAACAATACCAGACCCACTATGAACATACACAGGCACAGCGCGGCACCTATACCGCACATGATTATCAGCTTTTCCTCGCTGCCGTAGCCTACGCGGAAGCTGCCGCGGCGTATCATAGGCTTCTTTTCGTTGTTTTCGTTTTCCATAGCGCTCCCTTCTGCCTGACCCGGCTGCTGAAACAGCGCCGCAAAGCCTGCTGCGGCACTCACTGATTTAATAATACCACAAATATCCTCTTATGTCAAGTCAGCCCGAAATCTCCCCGCGAAGCTCCCGGAAAAGCTGCCGCGCGAATCCGTCGGTCATTCCGCAGACGTAATCCGTCACCAGCATCAGGCGGCTGTACGCCTCGGCGCCCTCGCTGCTCCAGCCGGCGCGGCATATCTTCACGTAATTCTCGGATATTACGCTGATCAGCTTGCTGTCCGTGATCTTCTCCTGGGGTGTTTCGAACCGCAGAGCCGCGCCGCTCAGCCGCTCAAGCAGGCAGTTCATCATCTCCGACACCGACAGCTCTATGCGCAGTATCTCCTTTGAGTTGAACGCGTAGCGGTACGCGATATCGCTCAGCGCGTCGGATAGCGTCCGCGCCGGGGAATCCGCCAGCAGCTCAGTGCGAAGCTCCCCGCGCATTATTCTGTCGTAGTTTCTTACGAACGACTCCGCCGCCGCACAGATCATCATCGACTGCACCCGAACAAGGAAATTCTGCACCGCGTTCTCCTCCGTGGAGGGCATTCCGCGCTCCTTCGCGGTTTCCAGGTAGTGCGGGAGCATTCCAGCCGCCTTTTCAAGCAGCTCGAGTTCCTCCGCAGTGCGGCATTTCTCCCGGAGCTGCGGCGAGGTAAGCTCGGTCAGCAGTATAGTGTAGGTCAGAAGCCCCTTGCGCTGCGCGTCCTCGATATCCGCAGTTTTGTATGCGATATCGTCCGCGGATTCCAGCAGCCAGGTCAGCGGATAACGGCAGCCGACCGCGCCCGTGGAATTCGTGATCTTTTCGTAAAGCGGCTGCTCCGCTGCGAAATATCCCATTTTCTTGGTGCGGATATCGCCGCTCTTTTTGTCGATCCCCGTGGACGGTACAGGGTACTTTATTATCGTGTTCAGCAGCGCGTAGGTCAGGTTCATTCCGTTCTCGTCGACCAGGAAATGCAGCCTTGTCAGCACCCTGAGCGCCTGCGCGTTGCCCTCGAAATTCTCGAGGTCTGCGCGCTGCTGCGGGGTCAGTAGCTCATACACGCTCTTTCCCCGGCAGGTGAGCTTCGGGAGGTTGTCGCTGAACCATTCACGGATAGTGTACTCCCCGAAATGCCCGAACGGAGGGTTCCCGATATCGTGTATCAGCCCTGCGCAGCGCAGTATCTCCACACAGTCTGCGCGTACCTGCGGGGTGATCTCCGGGTGATCCTCCGCGAGCCTTGCAAATGCCGTATCAGCTATCGAACCCGCAAAGGAGCTTACCTCCAGCGAATGCGTCAGCCTTGTGCGCACGAAATCTCCCCTGTCCAGCGGAAAAACCTGCGTTTTGTCCTGAAGTCTGCGGAAGGACGCGCTGCTGATTATCCTGTGATAATCCTTCGCGAATTCCGAGCGGATATCACCGCTGCGCTTTGCGGAAACGCGGCTTCGTTCGGAGGACAGCAATCTGTCCCATGTCATCTGCGGCATAATTTACCTCTTTTCTGCGAATTACATTAAGCTCCGCTGAAAGTACTCACTCAGCGGCTGAGTGCGGAATAAAATGTAGTGACCGGAAGATCCGGTTTTTCATAGAAACTGCCTGTATATCTTCCGCGCGGCAGTCAATACTATGATCAAACAGACCGCGCCGGAAAGGCAGGGAACGATAGGAAAGGAATGATCGTAAAATGCTGGTAAAACGAGGAGAAATATATTACGCGGATCTGAGCCCGGTGGTCGGCTCAGAGCAGGGCGGAATGCGCCCAGTGCTGATAGTTCAGAACGACGTTGGAAACAAGCACAGCCCTACGGTGATAGCCGCCGCGATAACGAGCCAGAAGGACAAATCCAAGCTGCCAACACATATTTCGCTCAACGCCGCTTCCTGCGGGCTTGCGAAGGACTCCATCGTGCTTCTGGAGCAGGTGCGTACATTAGATAAAAGGCGGCTGAAGGAGCGCATGGGCGAGCTGGACAGCAGCTCCATGTCGCAGGTCGACAACGCGCTGTCAGTCAGCTTCGGGCTTAACGGCTGACAGGATTATGCAGGTCGTGGTGGGAAACTCTTTTTTATAAGTTGGTGACACGTCCAAAACAGTCCAGTGGACTGTTTTGGACGGTGAGCGTTTGTAAGACAATATGCGGCAGGTGGGGGAAAACTCTTGTTTTCCCCCACACCCCTTTAGCGCTCTTTTGCGTTTAACCGCGCTTCCGCGCGGAGTAGCCGCACTTCGTGCGGAGGTTTCGCCTGTCGGCGACAAGGGCTCCGCCCTTGACCTGCAAGGGGGACACGTCCCCCTTGACTCCCGATATGGGGCTGCTGAAAGTTTTTAAACCTCAATCATAAATTATGGTTTGTCGGCGGTCTCAGGCGCTGTGACTTTATCCACTCAATGCTTTTTCATATAGAAATACAGCAGCCACTGCCCCGCTGTCAGAACCGCCAGCAGCACCATTATAAGTATCTGCACAACGCCCCAGGAATTCATCATCAGACCAACTATCACCAGTGCGATGGTGAGAATCACAGCGTTCCGTAAGAACGGTTTTGCCTGGTTCCTCATCTGGACTGTATGCGCTTTGCCATCACAGTATTCTTCATCAGCATTGCGATGGTCATGGGACCTACGCCGCCGGGAACAGGCGTGATATAGGAAGCCTTTTCGGCGCACTCGTCGAATACGCAGTCGCCGCAGAGCTTGCCCTCGGCGCTGCGGTTGATTCCAACGTCGATGACTACCGCGCCTGGCTTCACCATGTCGCCGGTAACGAAGCCGGGTCTGCCTACCGCTGCAACAAGGATATCAGCGCGTGCGCAGACCTCCTTGAGGTTCTTCGTGCGGGAGTGGCAGATGGTCACGGTTCCGTTTTCGTGCAGAAGCAGCATCGCCATCGGCTTGCCAACTATGTTGGAGCGGCCTATAACTACGCACTCCTTGCCGGAAACGTCCACGCCGGTGCTGTGGATAAGCTCCATGCAGCCTGCGGGCGTGCAGGGCAGGAACGCGTAATTTCCTATCATTATCTTGCCGACGTTCGAAGCTGAAAACGCGTCAACGTCCTTCAGCGGAGATATCCTAGCAATGACCGCCTCCTCGTTGAGGTGCTTCGGCAGCGGAAGCTGAACCAGTATTCCGTTTACCTTGCTGTCGGCATTGAGCGTGTCGATGAGCTCCATGAGCTGCTCCTCGGTGGTCTCCGCAGGAAGTGCGTACTCGTAGCTCTTTATGCCGCAGACCTCGCACGCTTTCTTCTTGTTGTTTACATACACGCGGCTTGCCGAGTCGTCGCCTACGATAACTACTGCAAGTCCAACATCGAGACCCTCGCGCTCTATCTCCTGGCGTACCTCTTCCTTTACCTTTGCGGATACTGCCTTTCCGTCAATTATCTGTGCTGCCATTTTACTGCTCCTCGCTTTCGTCCGTTTCGTCAGATGTTTCTGTAGTTTCGTTTGCCGCTTCCGGGGATTCGGAAGTTTCAGTTTCCTCGGAGGATACTGTTTCAGGTTCGCTGGATTTGCTGGATTCACTGGAATCATCGTTCAGCGTAACATTTTCGGCGTCCTCTGAGAGTATGCTGGGAGCCTGCTCGGTCTTTTTCGCGAGCTTCTTTTCACGGCGCTGCTCCTCCGCTTTTTCGTCGGCTTCGTTGAGCGCTCTGCATGCTTCGGTGTTGACGTACAGCGGTATGTGCTTCTTCTCGGTAAGTATCTTGAAAACTATCACAAGCACGGTGCATACAGCGAAGCATGCCGCAGCTACGACCTGTGATATCCTGAAGTCGCCCGCCATAAGGCTGTCGGTGCGGAGACCCTCTATCCAGGCTCTGCCCAAACCGTACCACGCGAGGTACATCAGCATGATCTCCCCGTCGAATGTGCGAAGCTTCTTGGAATAGAAATGCAGCGCGATGAATCCCACAAGGCACCACACGCTCTCATAAAGGAAGCAGGGGTGTACGAGCGCGCCCGCCTCCAGACCGTCGCGGCGGATAATATCCACGCTGGTCATGCCGAATATCCAGTCGGGGCTGCACTGTGCGCCGAAGGCTTCCTGGTTGATGAAGTTGCCCCATCTGCCTATGCACTGCCCGATGAGGAATCCGAGCGAGGCAATATCCGCCATCGCGCGGAAGTTGACCTTACGTATCTTGCACATCACGAAGCCGCCGAGGAATCCGCCGATAACGCCGCCGTAAATCGCGAGGCCGCCGTCCCGTATGGTCGTGAAGGTGGTGACGATATCAAAGCTCATGCCGGAATTCGGGTCGAGGGTCTGGAACACGCAGTAATAGATACGCGCGCCGAGGAATCCCATGATGAGCGCCACGAACACCACGTCGAACATTCTGTCCTTGCCAAGTCCAAAGTCCTTAGCGCGCCACATCGCGTAGAGGTACGCGAGAACCACGCCGATGGTGATGAGCACGCCGTACCAGTATATCTTTATTCCGAAAAGCTCGAAGCCCTGATAATAGCTCAGGGTTATACCGCCGAAAAGATTCGGGAAGGTCAGTTCCACCTCGGGGAAGGCGGTGGCTGAAGCTAAAAGTGTTGATAACATATGTCAGTCCTCCGTAGGGTTGATTATCGAAAGAGCGTAGTTGTCCGGATCGAAGTCACGCAGCCGCGCGAGCATACCCTCGTAGTCGGCAGAAGCCGCGATATCCGCGTAGTCGAAAGCGGAGGTTCCGGTCAGCGCTGCGTCGGAGAGGTTCTGCGCGACGCTTTCGACGTTGTTGAACGTGCGGATATTGTCGCCGTAAAGGTACTTCTTCGCCCGCAGGAACGCCTCCTCGGACGGCGGGCAGGACTTCAGGCGGTGGTATTCGCGGACTATCTCCTCGGCTACACGGTCAGGTTCGTCGGACTCGCCGTAAATTCCCGGAATAAAGAACCCGCGGCCCATCATTATGCTGCTTTCAAAGGTCTCGTTGATAATCCCCTTATCGCGCATATTGCGGTAGAAATCCGTAGCTGCGCCTACCGAGGTATCGCTCATCAGCGTGCGGTAGATATACTCCTCGGTCATTGCCCTGCCGGAAAGCGCCGGCTGCTTGAAGCCCATTGCGAAATTGGTCTTGCCCAGAGGCATTTTCATCTCGCTGCGGCGGGTGAAAACCTCCGGCGGCTCCTGCTCGAATATCGAAACGACATTTTTCCCGGTGCGAGTAAGCAGGCAGCGCTCGCAGACTTCCACGGCGCTCTCAAGATCGAAGTCTCCGGCAATGCACAGGTACATATTCGAAGGGTCGTAATATGCGTCGTAGACGTCGTACAGCAGCTTATCGGTGATGAGCGCTATGCTCTCCGCGGAGCCTGCGATGTCGTTGCGCACCGGATTGTTCCGGAACATATCGCGGTACAGCTCCATGCAGACGCGCCAGGCGGGGCTGTCGAGGTACATCGTTATCTCCTGCGTGATTATGCCGCGCTCCTTCTCGACGTTCTCCGGGGTGAAATAGGGGTGCTGAACGAAATCCAGCAGTATCTCAAGATTCTTTTCGAAGTTCGCGGAACAGCTGAAGTAGTAACGCGTGCTGTCGTAGGAAGTTCCGGCGTTGCAGGAAGCGCCGGTCTCGGCAAACCTTGCGAAGGCTTCCTTTTCCGGTGACTCGAACAGCTTGTGCTCAAGGTAGTGCGCGGTGCCGTCCGGAATGCGTACCGGAGCGCCGCCGTCGATGGAGCAGCAGTTGTCGATAGAGCCGAACTTCACTGAAAACTGCGCTGTTATCGTGGAATATCCCTTCATCGGGTAAAGAAGCACAGTAACGCCGCTGCTGTGGGTGTATCTGTAGTATTTTTCGCCTAGCCTGCTGCTCGTGATCTCTTCCAGCATTACTGCACCTCCTCAGGGTATAAAGTGTAGACCGTATCCAGGCAGTACTGGCGGCACGCGTCCATTACGCGCTTCGCGTCCACCTCGCTCACGCCTGCGGCGTATTCCTCAGGGGTGAGCATCTTATCGTCGGTTATCTGCGAGGAATACCAGCTTGAAAGCGCTCCGGCGGAATCGTACACGGCGCGTGCGCTCTCGATTATCTCGAGCTTCGCATGCTCAAGCTCCTCGTCGGTGACGCCCATCATGCTGATATTCATGAATTCCTTCATGACGGCGCGCTCCGTCTTTGCGATGTTCGCGAGGTCTACCCCGGCGTACACCGTGATGATCTTTTTAAAGCGGTTGGAGTAGCAGCTGCAATAGTAGCACAGCGACTGCTTCTCGCGGATATTGCTGAAAAACCTCGAGGTCGTCATACCGCCGAGGATCATCGAGAGAACCACGCCGGCGTAGCGGTCGGTCATCTTCGGAGCCTTGAAGTACATGCGCAGGATAGCCTGCTGCATTTCAACGTGCTCCTCAGTGCGGAAAACGTCCTCCTTGAGTACGCTGGGCTTCGGCGCGGGTTCGCAGATACTGCTGCGTGAAAGTCCCGCAAGGCGCTTTTTGATGACCTCCTCGGCGGCGGTGAAATCGCTGCAGCCTGCGGCGAATACCTCGATGCGCGCGTGCTCCAGCATTGAACGGTAGGCGCTCCACGCCGACTGCGGTGTTATCGCCTGAGCCTGCTCCAGGGTACCGTTTACGGGGTAGCCGCACGGCTCTCCGGGGAACGCCGCGAGTGCTCCCTGCTGGGCGGCGTACATGCGCTTGTCGCCCTTTACGCTCTGGATAGCGTCGATAAGCTCCTGACGCATTATTTCGATGGTTTCCGCCGGGAACGCGCCGTTTTCAGTGCAGGGGTCGAGTATGCAGTCCAGCAGGAGGCCGCAGCACTCCTGCTCCAGCTTTTCGCCGGCGAGGGTGTAGCGGTCGTCGATACAGCTTATTGAAAAAGTCATCTGACGGCTGTCAAAGGAACAGCCCAGGTTGTCCGACACGGAAGCTCCGTAGAGGTCGGAGAACTTCTCGGTGAGCCGCGTGAGGTTCGGATATCTGCGGCAGCTATCCGTCAGAATATACGGGAGTATCGCGTAGTCCGCGCGGCGCTCCTCGTCAAAATCGGTGTAAAACGCTATGGAGATACGGTTAGTCTTGTATCTTCCGTCGATTATCTTTGAAAAGTAGATCCCATCGGCGATCTGTTTTCTGTCCAGAATAATAAACATCTCCTTATTATATCAAATCATACTATATTAGTATATCACAACTACGGTGATTTTTCCAGTACCTTTCTGTGAAAATTATCAGAAACTATTGCCTGGAAATTATCCGGGCAAAAAAAATGACCCTTGCGGGTCGGTGCAGATAACTGCGGAAGTGAAATAATAATTATGTGTAGAACAAAAGAAAGGAGACAACTAAACAAAACAAATGAACGGAGATTTAATGAACTCTGACCATTTATTTGTCTATATTATACCGTGATTTATCGGATTTGTCAATAACTTTTTTGAAGTTTTATTTTTTTCATACAAAGTTAACAAAAACATAGCCGCTATTTTGATATGTATATAGTGTTTTATTTCCTTTTGTGCTATTTTAAGTAATTTAAAAGCCACATCAACACACGGTAAACAACAAAACCAGCTATGGTGTGAAAAAAATGTTGCTCTTTTCTCTCAATCATTCAGAATTTTTTACAGATTTATAATGTTGCCTGACCTTGTGAAAATTCGCAGCAATCCATCTACAATTTGTATTTTTTGTATCAGGTATTACTATTCGTGTTGCAAGCGCACGTTTATTTCTCAAATTGTGTGTTAATTACTCTGTTTTTGGCTGAATTTCTCAAGCTATGCGGCTGATAGGGTTATTTACACTCCCCATTCGGATTTTATACAAATCGTTATATTAACCGTAAAGTTTACACCAGTGCATATAGTAAACTCAATTGCGTCCCAGCAGATCCACCAGATGCGGTTCAATTCCACCACAAGTACCGCAGCTACATCGATAGGACTTCATGCTCAATCAGTCGGTATATCAATGTAAGTTCGAATACTCCGGGTAATTTCGGGCAAATAAAAAACGCCGTGAATATTTCCACGACGAATTTTGTTATTATCAGCGAAACCGACATTTTTCGCGGCTCTAAAATAAAAATGGAGCGGATTACGAGGCTCGAACTCGCTACCTCCACCTTGGCAAGGTGGCGCTC
>ENA-UOOC01000142-UOOC01000142.1-human-gut-metagenome-genome-assembly--contig:-C48old-NODE-142-length-82501-cov-23.162494_pt1 | contig 82501 bp, 65 predicted proteins | sample MGYA00242469_ERZ724016 | MGnify/ENA metagenome assembly ERZ724016 | reverse complement strand
ACCGCAAATTCAGTTTGCGGTTTGGAAAGGAAGAAACGGGCTCAGAGGAAAAGAGACTCCGCGAACAGCGGGGGCTCGTTCCGTCGAGGCCGTTTCTGACGCGCCTCCGGCGGCCCTATCTTTTCCGTCTTGCCGGAAAAGATAGGGGAGAAAAGGGCGCTTGGGGACGCGTTTGGTGCGTTCTGCCTCTGAATTTAGGCGAGAACCAATGTTTCAGGCGTCGTTCCACTCGGGAGTCACCTTACGGGCGTCTTGCTACGCGCCGCTTGATACGTAGGAATCAAATTTGATAGCAGTTGCCTTTGAATATTGCAGTCAATAGAAGGTGCAGTCTGAGATTGTCAGGCTGTACCTTTTTGCATTGGTTTTTGTATTTATACGCACCCAAAGCCTTCCCCTATGAGGGGAAGGTGGCACGGCGGAGCCGTGACGGATGAGGTGGGGATCCTGCGTCTACGCATCACTGTCCACCTCATCAGTCAGCCTGCGGCTGACAGCTTCCCCTCATAGGGGAAGCCATGCGTCGCTGGAATGTGCGCAATAAGACAATATAAAACCAGCCGCAGACATTTGTCTGCGGCTGGTCCTTATGCCTGATGTGTCTCGAAATACGTGCGGAGGCCGTTCAGGAGGGCAATCTGGTCGCCGGGGTCGGGGAGGCCGGAGACGGCGGCGACGCCGATCACGCTTCCGCCGCGGATGCGGATGGGGAAGCCCCCGCTGCACGCGGCGTAGTCGCTGCGCGGCAGCAGCCAGTCGCGCTCGAGATCCTCGTGGTTCACTTCCAGCTCGTAAAAGGCGCGCTGGGAGCTTTTTTCAAGCAGATTCACCAGATTCCGTTTGCGGCGCAGCCACTGCTCGTGGTACGCGCCGGTGCCGTCCGGGTAGTAGCGGAAGACGATGACGTGGTTGACCTCGATCTCCACGGCGAGCGGCGCGCCCATCTGCTCACAGGCGCTGACCAGCGCGTGGCCGAGCTCCCAGGCGTCGCGGTGCGAAAAGTGGGTGAACTGATAGGTCTGCTCGTCGCGGATGCAGGCCTGCAGCGCTTCCTGGCTCATGGCGTCAGCCCTGGCCATAGTAGGCGTTCGCGCCGTGCTTGCGCAGATAGTGCTTGTCAAGCAGGACCTGCGGCATGGGGCCGGCGGCGGGGTTGAGCATCTTCGCGTGGAAGTTCATGAACGCGACTTCCTCGAGGACGACGGCGTGATAGACGGCCTCGTCCGCGTCCTTGCCCCAGGTGAACGGGCCGTGGTTGTGGACGAGCACGGCGGGGATCTGCGCCGGGTCGATGCCGCGGCGGCGGAATTCCTCGATGATGACAAGGCCGGTGTTCTTCTCATAGGCGTCCCGGATCTCCTCGGGGGTCATGCTGCGGGTGCAGGGGATCTGGCCGTAGAAATAGTCGCCCTGCGTGGTGCCCATGGCGTCGATGCCGACGCCGGCCTGCGCAAAGCTGGTGGCCCAGCGGCTGTGGGTATGGACGATGCCGCCGATCGAGGGGTAGGCGCGGTAGAGCTCCAGATGCGTCGGCGTGTCGGATGAGGGCTTCAGACGGCCCTCGACGCGCTCGCCGGTCTCAAGACTCACGAGGACGATATCGTCGGCGGTCATCTCGTCATATTCCACGCCCGAGGGCTTGATGGCGATGAGGCCGCTCGCGCGGTCGATGGCGGAGACGTTGCCCCAGGTGAAGGTGACAAGATCGTGCTTCGGCAGCTCCAGATTGGCCTTCAAAACTTGTTCTTTCAGTGCTTCGAGCATAGTGTTCTTCCTTTCTTGCGGTGTCAGAGGATCATTTCGGTCCGTTTGATGATGTGGTTCTGATAAACTTCGTTCAGTTCGACAAAGTAGCCGCTCCAGCCCCAGACGCGCACGATGAGATTGCGGTAGTTTTCCGGGTGCTTCTGCGCGTCGAGCAGCCGGTCGCGGTTGACGGCGTTGATCTGCATCTGGTGGCCGCCGAGGTCCATGTAGCTCTTGACGAACATGGCGCATTTGCGGATGGCATCGTCATTGCGGAACATGGTGTCGGACAGCTCGATGGTGAGCGGACCGCCGTTGGCCACGCGCGTCAGGTGCGGCTTGGCGAAGGATTTGATGATGGAGATCGGGCCTTCGCACCGGGCGAAAAGCGACGGGGAGTAGTTGCAGGGCAGGGCCTCATGCGCGCTGCGGCCGTCGGGGGAGGCGGGCGCCTCTTTGGAGTGCCAGATGTAATACATGGCGGAGGCCGTGCCGGCGCGGAAGCAGCCGCCGCGGTCGTTTTTCTTTCCCTCCAGCGCGTCGGCGTACCAGTCGAGCAGCTGCACGGCGATGGAATCGACGAAATCGTCGTCATTGCCGAACTTCGGGCCCTCATAGCGGAGCATGTTCTGCTCGCGCTCGTAGCCCTTGAAATCGGCGTGCAGCATGTCGAGCATCTGCGCGGGCGTGAAGGTCTTCTCGTCATAGACGTATTTGCGGATGGCGGCCATGGAGTCGGCCGCGGTCGCCAGACCATCGCCGTGGAAGCCGTAGTTGTTGTACTTGCCGGGCGCGGAGATGTCGCGCATCTGCTCGAGGCAGTCCGGGCACATGAGGCTCACGAGCGGAGAAGGCTCCTTGTAGACATTTTTCGTGCCGGCCATGAGCGTTTCGGCCTGCGCGGCGATGTTTTTCTGCACGAGCGCGGCAAAGGCCTCATAGGTTTCGCACTTGGGCAGCTGCTCGCAGGCGTCCTGCACGGACTTGAGGAAGTTCAGGCTGTCCCAGTTGACGAGGTCCATATAGCCGGGCACAAGGATCTCCCAGCAGGCGGCCAGGGTGTAGTTGTACGCGTCGGCCCTGTCATAACCCCAATGCAGCAGCGCGGGGACGACGATCTCGTCGTTCGTGTACTGCGGGAAGCCGAGGCCCTTTTTCGTGAGCGTCGTGGCGAGCTCATAGACGGAAAGCGGCGTATTCTTGTGTACGCGCAGGTTGACCTTCGGGTCGATGAGGCACAGATCGCGGCTGGCGAGCAGGCAGAGCTCGGAAAGCTCGTTATAGGCGTCGGAGCCGTCTGCGTTCGAGCCGCCGAGGACGATGGTCTGGCCGTTGTCGCCCTGCTGGATGCCGATGTAAAGGTCGCTGTCGCGGTTGCAGGAGATGAAGAACTCCTCGAGCTGCTCGAGCGCCTCGTCCTTCGTCAGCAGGCCCGCATCCACGTCATGCCGGTAATAGGGATACAGGAACTGGTCAATGCGGCCGAGGGTATTGTGGTAGTTGCCGTTGCACCACATGGCGTAGTGCAGCAGGCGCAGAAACTGCAGCGCCTCGAGAAGCGTCCGGGGCGCGTTGGCCGGGATCCAGGCGAGCATGTCGGCGACGGTCTGGTTGCCGACGCGGACGGCCTCTTCCCGGTAGCGGGCGGCGAAGGCCGTGACGAGGTCCAGCACGTCCAGCATGGCCTGCAGAAATTCCTTCTGCTCCGGCGTCTGGGCGGCTTCCAGCTGCGCGCGGATCTTTTCCGCCTTTTTGGTAAAGCCGTCGGCCATCAGCATGCCGTAATCCGGGCACATGTTGAACACGCGGCCGTTTTCGTGGAAGGCGTGGGTCTCGTGCAGCTTCCGGTCCTCTTCTTCGGTGTGGATCTCCGGGATGGTGCGCACGGTGCGCAGCAGCGTGATGCGCTCGTCGGGGAAGACGACCGGCGTCTCCTGCGCGAGGACATAGCGCAGCCGTCCGACGGAGCGCTGCATGTCGTCGAGCCCCTGCGCGGCGAATTGCGCGGCCAGCGCGTGAGGGTCCTCCGCGGGCTTGCGGTAGGCGTGGTGCGATTTGTCACGGACAAAGAAGTCCAGCTGCTTCTGAATATGTTCGGTTTTCATAAAAGCCCCTCCTGTGTGATTCAAAGTGCATGAAAATCAGGAATATTAACGTTAATATTATCATACACGATGGGAAACAGGTTTGTCAACTACAGATGCGTGCAGGCGATGCCGTGAGCGAGGAAGATCCCGGTGTTGAGGTTCGGAGCGGCCGCGGTGTCGAACTCCGGCCGATACTGCCGGCCGACCATGGCGTATTTTGCGCCCGCCGTCACATGGTAGGGCAGCAGCTCGACCTGCTCGAGCGCGGGCGCGTCCGTCAGGCGCAGGGCGGTCTGTTCAAAATTTTCATCCGAGTCGTTGACGCCCGGGATGACCGGGATGCGAATGCGGAAGGGCTTGCCGCTTTTTTTCAGCCGCTCCAGATTTTCCAGGATCGGCTCGTTCGGCACGCCGGTGTAGTGCCGGTGCCGCTCCGGGTCCATGAGCTTGAGATCCATCATGACGTAGTCTACGCGCGCAAGCACGGCGGAAAAGACCTTGCTGCTGCAGTAGGCGCTGGTCTCGATGGCGCGGTGCATGGCGGCGGTGCGGTCCAGCACTTCCAGGAGAAATTCCGGCTGGCCGGTCGGCTCGCCGCCGGAGAAGGTGATGCCGCCGCCCATGGCGGTCAGATAGTCCTTGTCGCGCAGGAGCTTTTCGGCGAGCACCGAAGCCTCATAGCGCGTGCCGCAGAGCTTCCGCAGCCCCTGCGGGCAGGCGCGGATGCACCGGCCGCAGGCCGTGCAGTGCTGCCCGCCGTTTGGGCAGGCGCGGACGCAGGCGCCGCAGTGCAGGCAGTTGTTGTCGGAGACCATCAGCTGCGGCTCATAGCTGAGCCCCTCCGGGTTGTGGCACCACATGCACCGCAGCGGGCAGCCCTTGAGAAAGACGGTCGTGCGGATGCCGGGGCCGTCATAGATCGCCATCTGCTTGATGTCAAATACAGTTCCGGTGGCCATCCTGCGCCTCAGCCCTTGACGTGGCGGACTTCAAATTCCCGCAGATCCTTGTAGAGCTGGTACTGCTTCTGATAGTAGGCGTGGCGCTCGGCGTCGGGGCGGGAGGCTTCGCCGTAGCGGACGAAGCGGGCGGCCAGGGCCGTGCGGTCTTTTTCGCCGGTCGCGGCGGCCAGACCCAGGATGGCGCTGCCGAGCGCGCCGGCCTCCTCGGCCAGCGTGGGCAGCAGCTCCGCGTTCAGGATATCGGCCTTGATCTGCCGCCAGGCGGGCGATTTCGCGCCGCCGCCGGCCGCAAAGAGCTTGGTCGGGTGGATGTTGTACTTGGCGAGCTTTTCCAGATTGTACTGCATCTCAAAGGTCAGGCCCTCGAGAATGGCGCGGTAGATATCCGCGGGCGTGGTGTGCATGGTCAGGCCGTAGATCGTGCCGCGCGCGCCGGTCAGCACGTCCGGCGTGCCGCCCATGCCCTGCAGGAAAGGCAGGACGATCAGACCCGTCGGCTCGGCCGGGCAGGTCTCGTTCAGGATATCGTAGACCGAGCAGCCGCGCTGCTTTGCCGCTTCCTTGAGATAGAAGGCCAGCGAATCGCGGTACCAGCGCACGACGGCGCCGCCGGAAATGTTGTAGGCGTAGGTGACGTAGCCCTTGCCGTCGAGATACGGGACGCAGGCGTAGTTCTCGCGCTCAAAGTCCAGCGTCTCGGGGATGGAGGCGAACAGCGGGCAGATGCACTCGACCGTGCCGGTGATATCGACCGCGTCGCCGGGCGCGGCGACGCCGCAGCCGAGCGCGTTGACGATCTGGTCATGCGAGCCGATGACGACCTTGACGCTCTGCGGCAGCCCCAGCTGCGAGGCGACCTCGGGCAGCAGCGTCCCGGCGCACGAGCCGGTCGGCAGGACGGTGGGGAGCGTGGCCGGGTCGATGCCGCAGGCGGCGGTCAGCTCGTCGGACCAGCAGAGCTTCCGCACGTCGAAGAGGATGCTGCGGCAGGCAAGGGAGTAGTCCGCCACGCTCTCGCCGGACAGGCAGAAGCAGATATAGCTCGCGATGAACAGGAACTTCCACACGGGCCGCGGCGCGGCCTTGAGCGAGTAGAGCATCTTGGCCAGCGAGTACGACGCGTCGGGCAGGACGCAGGTGATGCGCATGAACTTCTCCGCGCCGATGGTGTTGACGAGGTCGGTGAACGCGCCGCTTTCGGTGTTGGCAAAGTAGAGGATGATGTCGGTCAGCGGCTGGCCGTCCTTGTCGACGGGGACGAAGGACTCGCCGAAGGAGGAGACCGTGATGGCCGCGACGTCCTTCGGGTCCTCCAGCTTGCGGACGCAGTCGGAGATGACGAAGAAGACGCTCTCGCGCAGCGCCAGCGCGTCCAGGTTGACCTCGCCGGGCTTCGTGGGATATTCGCGGTAGGAGAGGGCGACCTGTTCGCCGTTATCGCGGAAGGCGACGCATTTGCAGCCGGTGCCGCCGATATCGATACCAAGGCTGATCATAGCGCGGGACCTCACTTTCTGACGCCGAAGCGGTAGATCGTTGTTTCATGCAGCTGCTCGCCGCGGCGCAGGACTGGCGAGGGGAACGCGGGCTGGTTGATCGCGTCGGGATAGTGCTGCGTCTCGAGGCAGAAGCCGCCGAAGGGGCCGTAGTGCGCGCCGCCCTTGCCGGTGCGGTCTGACAGGAAGTTGGCGGTGTAGAGCTGCACGCCCTCGAGCGTCGTCTCGACGTCCATCACGATGCCGGACTTGTCGCCCGCGGCCTCGGCGACCTTGCGCAGGCCGCTGCCGTCCAGGCAGAAGTTGTTGTCGTAGCCGCCGAAGGGCTTCAGCAGCGGATCATGGATGCCGCTGCCGATCGTCTTCGGGGCGCGGAAATCCATGCAGGTGCCGTCCACGGGGGTGATCTCGCCGGTCGGCATGGTATGCTCGTCCGCGGGGGTGAAGGCGGAGGCCTGCAGCTGCAGGGTATGGCCGAGAATGTCGCCGCTGCCGTGGCCGTTGAGGTTAAAGTAGGCGTGGTTCGTAAAGTTGGCGACGGTATCGCGGTCTGACACGGCGCGGTAGTCGATGTGCAGGCCGTTTTCGTCGTCGAGCGTAAAGGTGATGGCGACCTCCATCCGGCCGGGGAAGCCCTCTTCGCCGTCGGCGAGCACGGTGGTGAATTCCACGCTGTCCTCGCGGCAGGTATAGCTCCAGATCTTCTTGTCGAAGCCGCACAGACCGCCGTGGAGCTGATTTTTGCCCTCGTTGGCGGTGAGTGTATAGCGGCGGCCGTTCAGGCAGAAGGCGGCCCCGGCGATACGGTTGCCGTTGCGGCCGATGCAGGCGCCGAGATATCCGCTGTTGACCTCGTAGTCGGCGGCCCGGTCATAGCCGAGCAGCACGTCGGTCATCCGGCCGTCCTTGTCCGGGACGAGGATCGACTGGATCGTCGCGCCGTAGGACAGCAGCGTGACACGCATGCCGTTGGCGTTTTCCAGCGTGATGGAGGCGACGGAGCCCTTGGAGCAGGGCGCGGCTTTTTGGATGGTAACCATGGTGAATTGTCCTTTCTTCATATCAAATGAAGGGGCGCGTTGCAGCAGCAACGCGCCCCCTGGAAGATCCTGCTGCGCAGCGGACGTTTATGCCCGCTGCCCCTGTATCCAGTATAATTGGATACAGCGCATTTGTAAAGAAACCGCAGCGATTTTATTTTTTAGCAACGTACTTCTGCACGTCGATAGCGACTGCGATGATGATGATCGCGCCGCGGATGATGTACTGGAGATACGCGTTGACGCCGAGGAAGTACAGGCCGTAGTTGATGGCCTGCAGGATGATCGAGCCGATCACGACGCCGGGGACGGTGCCGATGCCGCCGTTGAAGGAGACGCCGCCGATGACGCAGCCTGCAATGGCGTCGAGCTCGTAGTTGATGCCGGTCGCGGTGCCGACGGACTGGATACGAGCGCCCTCAAGGAAGGAGGCGATGCCGTACATCAGGCCGGCGTACAGGAACACACCCATGATGGTCTTCGTGACGGAGACGCCGGAGACCTCAGCAGCCTCGGAGTTGCCGCCGACGGCGAACATGTTCTTGCCGAAGCGGGTCTTGTTCCACACGATCCAGGTCACAACGCCCAGCAGCAGGAAGATGATGACCAGGTACGGGAGCTTGAAGCCGAAGATATCGATCGAGCCGGTCGCCAGGCCGACATAGCGGGCGTCCAGGGAGGACAGGGCCTGCGTGGAGCCGGAGGGCTGGTTCTCGATGTAGATGCAGCACAGACCGTAGGAGATCAGCTGCGTGCCCAGGGTGACGATGAAGGGGTGCATGTGGAGCTTGGCCATGCCGAAGCCGTTGAACGCGGAGATGATGACCGCGATCGCCACGCAGACGAGGAACGGCAGGATCAGGGGCAGCGGCTCAGTGATGCTGGGATAGTATCTCGACGCGAACGTGACCGACTGCAGCATGGAGGCTGCGACAGCCGCGCAGAGGCCGAGCACACGGCCGACGGACAGGTCGGTACCGGCAAGGATGATGATGCCCGCGACGCCGTAGGCCAGAATGCCCTTCGTGGAAGCCTGCTTCAGGATGGAGATCAGGTTGCCGACGGAGAGGAAGTTCGGCTTGATGGCAACGATGACAACAAGGAGCAGAAGCAGGATGATGTACAGCGCGTACTTGAGCAGCATATCCTTCAGCTTCTGCGGGTTCATTTTCTTAGAATTCGTCATTTTCTCAACCTCTTTATACATATTGCGCAGCCAGACGCATGATGGTTTCCTGTTCGTTTTCAACGCCGCCGAAGTCCTTGCCGCGTTCGAGGATACCGGCCATACGGCCGTTGCTCATGACAAGGATCCGGTCACAGATACCGATCAGCTCAGGCATTTCGGAAGAGACCATCATGACAGCCTTGCCCTGCTTGGCAAGCTGCAGGATCAGCTCATAGATCTCGTACTTGGCGCCGACGTCGATGCCGCGGGTCGGCTCGTCGAGGAGCAGGACATCCGGCTGCGTCAGCAGCCAGCGGCCAAGAATGACCTTCTGCTGGTTGCCGCCGGAGAGGTTCTTGATGAGCGTCTTCTGCGACGGCGTTTTGATGTGCATGGAGGAAATGGACCAGTCCGTATCGGAGGCCATTTTTTTATCGGAAAGCAGCGGGCCCTTTTTATAGGAACCGAGGTTTGAAATTACGGTGTTGAACAGAATGTTGGCGTAGGGGAAAATGCCGGTGGCGCGGCGTTCTTCGGTCAGCATGGCAAAGCCGTTTTTGATCGACTGCCGCGGGGTCTTGTTGGCGATGGGCTTGCCCTTGAGGGTGATCTCGCCGCTCTCCCTGGACATGATGCCGAAGATCGTGCTCAGGAGCTCCGTTCTGCGGGAGCCGACCAGTCCGGCCACGCCGAGCACTTCACCCGCGCGGAGCTGGAACGAGACGTCCTGACAGGTGGGCATGTATCTGCCGGTCAGGTGGGAGACCTCCATCAGCACCTCGCCGGGGACGTTGTCCTTGGCAGGGAAGCGGTTGGTCATCTCACGGTTGACCATGCGCTTGATGATATCGTCGGTCGAGAGATTCTCCGTCTTGTCGGTGGAGATCCACTGGCCGTCACGCATGATGGTGACCTCGTCGGAGATGCGCTTGATCTCGTCCATCTTGTGGGAGATATAGATGATGCCGACGCCCTGATCGCACAGGCGGCGCATGATCCGGAACAGATGCTCGACTTCTTCGCTGGTCAGCGAGGAGGTCGGCTCGTCAAGAACGAGGATCTTGGCGTTGTAGGAAACGGCCTTCGCGATCTCGAGCATCTGGCGCTGCGAAACGGCCATGGTGCCGATGATCGTCTTCGGATCGACCTTGATCTCCAGATCGTCCAGAACGGCCTTGGTGTCGTTGTACATTTTCTTATGGTCGACCAGACCGCCCTTCAGCGGGAAGCGGCCGAGCCACATGTTTTCCATGACGCTGCGGTAGAGCACCTGATTGAGCTCCTGATGCACCATGGCGACGCCGTTGTCAAGGGCGTGGCGCGGGTTGACGAAGTTGACCTCCTTGCCGTTCATCCGGATGGAGCCCGCGTCCTTTTTATAGATACCGAACAGGCACTTCATGAGCGTCGATTTGCCGGCGCCGTTCTCGCCCATCAGGGCGTGGATGGAGCCGGGGCGCAGCTGGAGTCTGGCATGGTCCAGCGCCTTGACGCCCGGGAACTGCTTTTCGATATCGAGCATTTCGAGCAGGTAAGTTTCTTCCAAGTGTATCACCAATTCCTTTTTGAATAATCAGGTGGCCCCATGGGGGCCACCTGATTCGTTTGCATGCAGCTTACAAGATCAGCAGGGATAAGGATTATTCCGCAGTGATCTTTGCGTACGGGATACGGATGGAGTAGCCGTCGTCAGCCATGGTGTAGTCGGTGCCGTCGAGCCAATCCTTGCCCAGAGCGCCGTTGATGGCCAAGAGGATGTTGGCCTTGCCCATTGCGTCGCCGTCCTGCTTGACAGTACCGTAGAGCTTGCCGGCGTTGATGTATTCAACAGCAGTGTCGGTGCAGTCGACGCCGATGACGATGACTTCGTCGCCGCCGTCGCCGAGGTTGTAGCCGACTTCGTTCAGAGCAGCGATGACGCCGATGGCCATGTCGTCGTTGTTGCAGAAGACAACTTCAATGTTCTCAACGCCGAGGGAAGCGATCTGCGCGGTCATCATTTCCTGTGCCTTGGCGGTATCCCAGTTGGCGACCTGGTTCTCGGTCATCATCTCGCAGGGAACGCCCTTTTCGATGGCGGTGGACAGGGAGTACTCGGTACGGGCAATGGCTTCGGGGTTGTTGATCTCGCCTTCGAACTCAAGGGTAGCGACCTTGCCGTCGCCGTTCTTGTCGACCTTCTCGGGGTTGGCAGCGTACAGGTCAGCGAGGATCTCGCCCTGCATGATGCCGGCCTCTTCGGGCTTGGTGCCGACGAAGATGGAGTTGGAACCGGTCACGATCGCGGAGTCAACGGGCTCCTTGTTGTAAAAGGAGATGGGAACATTGTACTGCTTGGCAAGGTCAACCAGATACTGGCCAGCGGAGGTGTCGCAGAGGTTGATGATGATGTGGTCCTTGCCGGCGGCGAACATAACGTCAGCCTGGTTGTTCTGGGTAGCCTGGTCGTCGTTGCCGTCCTGCATCTCGAGGTTGATGGTCAGGCCCTTCTCAGCGCCGATCTCCTTGGCGTACTTGTCCATGGCAACACGGACGGAGGAGCCGTAGGTGTCGGAGTACTTCCAGACGAGAACGCCGATGTTCAGTTCGGTCTTGCCCTCGGAAGCGGCCTCGGTAGCGGTCTCTTCGACGGGTTCAGCGGTTTCGGTCGTTTCCGTGGTGGTCTCGGCAGCAGCCGGGGCCTCGGTCGTGGTTTCGGCCTGTTTGGCAGCGCAGGCTACCATGGCCAGAACCATCATCACTGCAAGCAGCATAGCGATGATCTTTTTCATGTGTGATTTCCTCCTAAAGTAGTGTTGAAACGGGGATACCCGGTTCATATTGCCATTTTAACATGGGGAAAAAGAAAGAACTAGTAAAAAACGTTTCTAAAGTAGAGAAAAACATCCCTGCCGACGTAAAAAACAGACACGCTGTTTTGTGCATTTTGCCATATTCCTTTCCCTTTTTCCTGCTGATACAATAATATATAACAAAATCGCCGGTCCGCGGCCCCGGCCGCGCCGCCGGGCTTTACAAATTTACTACTCTTTTAAGGAGGACCGCAGCCGTATGCTTGACCTCAAAAACGCAGGCCTGACGGAGCTGCTGAACAACTTCTACACGCTGACGGGGCTGAAGCTCTGCATTTTCGACACCGATTTTGAGGAATGCGCCTCCACGCCCATCAAGCTCTACCCGCTGTGCCTGCGTGCGCGTGAGGACCCGGAGTTTGAGCGCCGCTGCCACAGCTGCGACGCGGCGCACATGCAGATCTGCCGCCGCACGCGCAAGCCCCTGCTCTACCGATGTCATGCGGGGCTGACGGAGTATCTCGCTCCCCTGTATTACGAGGGTGTCATCGTCGCGTTTATCTGCATCGGCATGATGACCGACGGCACGCAGAAGGAATTTGAGTCCATCGCCGCCTACACTGCCCAGTTCGGCATCAGCGAGCAGACCTGCCGCGAGCTCTATGACAAGCACCGGCACTATACGCCCGCGAACATCAAGGCGGCCTGCAGCATCCTCGACACCTGCATCAGCCATATCTATCACCAGCGGATGCTCGAGGTCCGCAGTCTCGACACGGCGCAGCAGATCGAAAAATACATCAACGACAACATCGCCTGGGATCTGTCCATCGAGCACCTGTGCGCGCACTTTTCCATCTCCCGCGCGGAGCTGTATCAGCTGTTCCACACGAACTTCAATGCCTCCGTCGCTGACTACATCCGCAGCAAGCGCATCGCCATGGCCGAGCAGCTGATCCGCACCACCCCGATGCAGATCTCGGAGATCGCAGCCAACGTCGGTTTTTTTGACTACAACTACTTTTCCAAGGTTTTTCATAGAAAATTTGGCGTTTCTCCAAGAGAGTACCGGAAGAGATTGGAAGACAATGGAACCGGACAGGAAAAAACAGCCGAACAAGGCAAATCAAACACAAAAAAAGCATAAAAAAATCATCCGCTGTACAAAAATCACTAGTCCAAATACGAATTTCCTGCTATTCTGGTATAGAAGGACCAAAGTTGCCGGGGGCATTGACCCGGCATGAAAGGAGAACTCACATGAATCAAAGCGCGTATTACGGACACGAATCCCAGCTGTTCGGCGTGGAGGAGGTCCGGCTGCAGGGCGGCAAGGGCGACGGCATGCGCCTGCTGCAGGTCCGCAACGGCAAGGGGCTGGAATTCACCGTCTCCGCCGACCGCTGCGCGGATATCTCCCGCCTCATCTTCCGCGGGGAGAACTGCGGCTTTTTCTCGGCCAACGGCTACGTGGCCCCGGCCTATTACGACGACAAGGAAGACGGCTGGCTCAAGAACTTCACGGCGGGCTTCCTGACCACCTGCGGTCTGCTCGCCGTCGGCGCGCCCTGCACGGATGAGGGCGTCCGCCTGCCGCTGCACGGCGCGGTCGGCAATATCCCGGCGGAGCGCGTGTCCTGGGACATGGACGACGAGAAGATCTGGATCAAGGCCAGAATGCGCCACGCGCGGATCTTCGCGGAAAAGCTCATCCTCACCCGCACGATCACCTGCTCGAAGACGAGCAACGAGCTCACCATCACCGATGAGATCGAAAACGTCGGCGGCGAAGCGTCGCCGCTCATGGTCCTGTACCATATGAACATGGGCTACCCGCTTCTGTCCGAGGCGTCCGAGCTCTATATCCCCGCCGCGGAGATCAAGCCCCGCAACGCCCACGCCGCTGAGGACATCGACACCTGGAACAAGGTCCTCACCCCGACGCCCGGCTTTGAAGAGCAGTGCTATTACCACGTGTTCCAGGACAAGCCCGGCCTCGCCGCCATCTTCAACCATGACCGCGGCTACGGCCTTGCGATCTCGTTCGACTCGCAGAGCCTCGACTGCTTCACGCAGTGGAAGATGATGGGCGTCAAGGACTACGTCATGGGTCTCGAGCCCGGCAACTGCACGCCCGACGGCCGCAACGTCATGCGCGAGAACGGCACGCTCAAGTTCCTGGCCCCCGGCGAAACAAAGACCTACAGCGTCCATGTGACGCTTGTGGAAAACGAGGCGCAGTGGTCTGCGCTGAAGCAGCACTGAGCATCCAAGCAAAGGAGACAACACAATGAAAGCACAGGAAGCAGTCAAACTGGCATGGCAGCACCATACCATCGTCCCGGCGTTCAACATCCCCTATCTGCCGATGGCCAGGCCCGTCGCGCAGGCCATCATCGACGAGAAGACCGTCGCCATGCTGCAGGTCGCGCGTCTGGAGTGGGAAAAGTTCGAGTCCAGGAGCCTTGAGGCCGTCGCGGAAGAATATTTCAAATATTATGACCCGAAGTACACCCTGCTGCATCTGGACCATGTGCCCGTCATCGACGAGGACCACAAGCGCGTGGACTTCATGCCCATCCTTGAGCGTGCGGTGAAGGCCGGCTACCAGTCCGTCATGGTCGACGGCAGCCGCCTGTCTCTCGAAGAGAATATTGCCACCACGAAGCAGGTCGCGGAATTTGCCCATGCCAACGGCATCGCCTGCGAGGCCGAGCTCGGCTCCGTCATGGGCCACGAGGGCTCCGGTGCCAACATGGACTATGAAGAGATCTTCCGCACCAAGAAGGGCTTCACCGACCTGAACGAGGCCAGGCGCTTCGCTGCCGAGACCGGCTGCGACTGGCTGAGCGTGGCTGTCGGCTCTATCCATGGCGCGATCGCCGACGGCGTCCGCAACCAGAAGAAGCCCGAGGCCCGTCTGGACATCCAGCACATCGCCGACCTCAGCAAGATCACGGGCATTCCGCTCGTCCTGCACGGCGGCTCCGGCATCAACAACCAGTGCATCCTGGACGGCATCGCCAACGGCATCGCCAAAATTAACGTCGGCACCGAGATCCGCCAGACCTACGAGCGTACCCTCGCCGAGACCGGCGACGTGGAGAAGGCCCGCGCAGCCGTCTACACCCGCACCTGCGAGATCATCCGTTCGTTCCGCATCGAAGGCAACCAGGAAAAGCTTTTCGGCTAAATCAAATCGTCCAAACAGCGTCTGCGGCGGGCCTCCGCCGCAGACGCCGTGCAAATGAACAACAACTATCAGGAGGAAGCACTCATGAAGAAAAAAATGACCTTTGCCCTCTGCTTCTGCAACCGCGGCTTCATGCCCGGCGAGCTGATCTACGGCGCACGCGACGACATGGTCAAGGCCGTCACCGACGCGGGCTATGACTACATCATGATGGACAAGGAGCTCACCCGCTACGGCGGCGTTGAGACGCGCGACGAGGGTCTGCTTTACGCCAAGTGGCTCAAGGAGCACGAGGGCCAGTATGACGGCGTCATCTTCTCCATGCCCATTTTCGCCGACGAAAACGGCGCCATCACCGCCCTGCAGGACGCGGGCGTGCCCATCCTCATGCAGGCCTATCCCGATGAGATCGGTAAGATGGACTTCGCTCACCGCCGCGACGCCTACTGCGGCAAGTTCTCTGTCACGGACGTGTTCTGTCAGTACAATGTCCCGTTCACGGTGCTCAAGCCCCATGTTGTCCATCCGCTGAGCGCCAAGTTCCAGGAGAACCTGCGCGACTTTGCCGCCATCTGCCGCGTGGTCAACGGCATGAAGCGCTTCAACCTCGGCTGCATCGGCGCGCGCACCACCGCGTTCAAGACCGTCCGCTTCGACGAGGTCGCCATGCAGAAAAACGGCATCAATGTCGAGTCCTTCGACCTGTCTGAGGTCTTTGAGAAGGTCCGCGCCAAGGCTGATGACGATGCAGTCGTCCTGGCCAAGCTCGAGCATCTGAAGAACTACACCGACTTCTCCAAGGTCCCGGCCTCCAACGCCCTGACGCTGGCGAAGGTCTCCGTCGTGCTCGACGAGTACATCGAAGAATACCACCTCGACGCCCTGGCGCTGCGCTGCTGGAACGAGATGGAGACGTATCTGCGCATCTGCCCGTGCGTCCTGCTCTCCGAGCTCAACGACCGCGGCATCGTCGCCTCCTGCGAGATCGACATGTGCTCCGCCATCTCCATGCGCGCCATGAGCCTTGCCTCCGAAGGCCCGGCTGCCGTGCTCGACTGGAACAACAACTACGGCGACGACGAGGACAAGATCATCCTCTTCCACTGCGGCCCGGTCGCCCAGAGCCTGATGGCCGGCAAGGGCACTGTCACCGAGCACAAGATGTTTGCCAAGAACGATCCGGGCTCCGGCTGGGGCTGCAACGAGGGCCGCATCAAGCCCATGCCCATCACCATCTCCAACTGCCAGACCAAGGACGGCAAGATCGTCATTTACGCGTCTGAAGCGAAGTTCACCGACGATCCCATCGAGGACGGCTACTTCGGCTGCGGCGGCGTCGCAGAGATCCCGCACCTGCAGGATAAGTGCATCACGCTCGCCAAGGGCGGCTTCAAGCACCACACTGCCATCTGCGAGGGCCATTACAAGGACATCCTCAAGGAAGCCTTCACGACCTACCTCGGCTACGACTGGGTCGACATCGACTGATCCGCAGACGCACCACGCCCCGGGCGGCATTGCCGCCCGGGGCGTTCTTTGGATATTGGCAGCCTACAGACCGAGCGCGTGCAGCTCTTCGGGGGTCAGGGGGCGGTAAGCGCCGGGGGGGAGGGCGGCGTCGAGCCGGACAGGGCCGATGGCCCAGCGCTTGAGATAGAACACGTGCGCGCCCACGGCCTTGACCATTAGCTTGACCTGATGCTTGCGCCCCTCCGTGATCCAGAGCTTCCCGACCGTGACCGGACGGCCGGGATTTTTCAGATATTTCTCCCGGAACCGCTCCGGCAGGTACGCTTCGCTCTCGCCGATGGTGGTGTGCGCGAGCAGCGCGGCCCGTGCCGGGCGCGAGAGCGGCTGGCCCTCCGCGAGCACGACGCCTGTCTCGAGCTGCCGGAGGGCAGCCTCGTCCAGATGGCCGAAGGCGCGGTATTCGTATTCCTTTTCCACGTGCCGCTCCGGCCGCAGCAGCCGCACGTCGAGCATCCCGTCGTCCGTAAACAGCAGCAGCCCCTCCGTGTCCTTGTCGAGCCGGCCGACCGGATGCAGCGTCTGCTGCAGCGCCTCCGGGAAGCAGCGCATGACGGTCTCGCACCGCGCGTCCCGCCGGGCGGTCAGAAGCCCGCGGGGCTTGTTGAGCATGTAATACTGCGCCATCCGATCCCTCCTTCCGCTTTTTTGACCATCATACCGGAAGCGGCGGCAAAATGCAAGAACGGCGTACAGGAAATGACGGAAGCGATGCGAAATCCTGCAAAAACGGCCGCCGATCGCTGGCTGAATTGTGAAAAAAGCAGAATTTATGAATTTTTGCAGGAACACTTTTCAAAAACGCGTTTCTGTGATAAAGTGTAACAAAAGAAAAACCGACCGGAAGGAAGGACCAACCATGAAACTGACGAACCACGGCGTTTTCCTCTGCGGCGGCGTGCCGCAGAGCAGCGCTTCCATCCGCCCGGAGGACGGGCGGCGGCTGACGATGGCCTACCGCATCCTGCAGGCGCACAACCAGTCCGGCGATGAGAAAAAGCTCCGGATCCGCTTTGACGCCATGCTCTCACACGACATCACCTATGTCGGCATCATCCAGCAGGCCCGGGCCAGCGGCATGCGGGAATTTCCCATTCCCTACGCGCTGACCAACTGCCATAACAGCCTCTGCGCCGTCGGCGGCACGATCAACGAGGACGATCATGTCTTCGGCCTGTCCGCGGCCAAGAAATACGGCGGCATCTACGTGCCCGCCAACCAGAGCGTCATCCATTCCTACGCGCGCGAGCAGATGGCGGCCTGCGGCGCGATGATCCTGGGCTCGGATTCGCATACGCGCTACGGCGCGCTCGGCACCATGGCCGTGGGCGAGGGCGGGCCGGAGCTCGCCAAGCAGCTCCTCCGGCACACGTGGGACGCGGACCTGCCCGAGGTCGTGCTGGTCTATCTGACGGGCAAGCCCCGCCGCGGCGTCGGCCCGCATGATGTGGCGCTCGCGCTGGTGCAGGCGACGTTCGCCTCTGGCTTCGTCAAAAACCGCGTGCTGGAATTCGCCGGTCCCGGTATTGCCAGCCTGCCCATCGACTTCCGCAACGGCATCGACGTCATGACGACCGAGACCACCTGTCTGTCCTCCATCTGGCAGACCGATGAGGAGACGAAGAGATTCTTTGAGATCCACGGCCGCCCGGAGGCGTATCAGGAGCTTGCCCCCGGCGACGGCGCGTATTATGACCGCATGGTCGAGATCGACCTGTCCGCCGTCGAGCCGATGATCGCCCTGCCGTTCCACCCGTCGAATGCCTACCCCATCCGCGAATTCCTTGCCAATGCACAGGAACTGCTCGCCGGGGTCGAGGCCGAGGCGAAAAAACGCTGGCCGAAGGCCGACGTGCACCTGCTGGGTAAGATCCACGACGGCGCGGTCTGGGCCGACCAGGGCATCATCGCGGGCTGCGCGGGCGGCATGTTCGACAACATCGACGAGGCTGCGCAGATCCTGCGCGGCGGCTCGATCGGCGATAGCTATTTCTCCATGAACGTCTATCCCACGTCCGTCCCCGTGAGCCTTGCACTGACGCGCATGGGCGTGACGGCCCAGCTGCTGGAGACCGGCGCGATCATCAAGCCCAGCTTCTGCGGCCCGTGCTTCGGCGCTGGCGACGTGCCCGCCAACAACGGCCTGTCCCTCCGCCATACGACGCGCAACTTCCCGAACCGCGAGGGCTCGAAGCCCGGCGAGGGGCAGTTCGCGGGCGTGTGCCTGATGGACGCGCGCTCCATCGCCGCGACGGCGAAGAACGGCGGCCGCATCACCCCGGCCGACGCGCTGGACTATGAGCCGGAGCGCCACCCGTATGTCTTTGACAAGACCGTCTACGCCCGCCGCGTCTACAACGGCTTCGGCCATCCGCAGCCCGAGACGAAGCTCATCATGGGCCCGAACATCACCGACTGGCCGAAGATGTACGAGCTCGGCGAAAACCTCCTGCTGGAGCTGGCCGCCGTCATCCACGACCCCGTGACCACGACGGATGAGCTCATCCCGTCCGGCGAGACCTCGTCCTACCGCTCGAACCCCCTGCGGCTGGCGGAGTTCACGCTCTCGCGCCGCGTGCCGGACTATGTGCCGCGCGCAAAGAAGATCGCCGCGCTCGAAGCCGAACGCAGAGCCGATTCTTCTCCCGAGGCGCTGCGCGCCGTGCTGGCGCACTTTGGCGACGCCGACGCTCTGATGAAGACCACCCAGTTCGGCTCCTGCGTGTTCGCCAACAAGCCTGGCGACGGCTCTGCCAGAGAGCAGGCGGCCTCGTGCCAGAAGGTGCTGGGCGGCTTTGCGAACATCTGCTACGAATTTGCCACCAAGCGCTACCGCAGCAACTGCATCAACTGGGGCATGCTGCCGTTCACGCTGGATGCGGATACGCCGTTTGATCATCAGCCGGGCGACTGTGTCTTCGTGCCGGACGTGCGGAAGCTGGTCGGGCAGGGGAGTGAGGACTTCCCAGCCATGGTCCTGCGCGCCGACGGGAGCAAAACGCCCCTCGTGCTGCACGTCCGGGGCCTGACCGATGACGAGCGGGAGATCCTGCTCGACGGCTGTCTGATGAACTACTACGCCAAGCGCGGATAAGGAGAATCGCATGGAAAAGATCCAAATGAAAACGCCGCTCGTCGAGATGGACGGCGACGAAATGACCAGAGTCCTCTGGAAGATGATCAAGGACGAGCTGATCTGCCCGTTCGTTGAGCTGAAGACCGAGTATTATGACCTTGGCCTGCTGCACCGCAACGAGACGAAGGACCAGGTCACCGTCGACGCGGCGCTGGCCACGCGAAAATACGGTGTGGCCGTCAAATGCGCGACGATCACGCCGAATGCCCAGCGGATGACCGAATACCCACAGCTGACCGAGATGTGGAAAAGCCCGAACGGCACCATCCGTTCCATTCTCGACGGCACGGTCTTCCGCGCGCCGATCCTGCTCGACTCCATCAAGCCCGTCGTGCGCAACTGGGAAAAGCCCATCACCATCGCCCGCCACGCCTACGGCGACGTCTATAAATCCGTGAGCTTTGCCACCGACGAGCCCGGCGAGTGCACCATGACCTTCCGCGGCGTGTCCGGCAAGGAGCAGACCGTCCTCGTCCAGAAGGTCGACGGCCCGGCCGTCTTCCAGGGTGAGCACAACAAGGAATCGAGCATCCGCTCGTTCGCCAAGGCCTGCTTCCAGTATGCCATCGACACGAAGCAGGACCTCTGGTTCTCCACCAAGGACACCATCGCCAAGGTCTACGACGGCGCGTTCAAGCGCATTTTTGAGGAGGAATACGAGCAGACCTACAAAGCGCAGTTTGAGGCGCTGGGACTGACGTATTTCTATACCCTGATCGACGATGCGGTCGCCCGCGTCATCCGCAGCCGCGGCGGCTTTATCTGGGCCTGCAAGAACTATGACGGCGACGTGATGAGCGACATGGTCTCCACGGCCTTCGGCTCGCTCGCCATGATGACCTCCGTGCTCGTCGCGCCGGACGGCACGACGGAGTATGAGGCCGCGCACGGCACGGTCACGCGCCATTATTATAGGTATCTGCAGGGCGAAAAGACCTCGACCAACCCCATGGCGACCATCTTCGCCTGGACCGGCGCGCTGCGCAAACGCGGCCAGCTCGACGGTCTTGCCGACCTTGCGGCGTTTGCCGATAAGCTCGAGGCCGCGAGCCTCGACACCATCCGCGCAGGCGTCATGACGAAGGACCTTGCCGGTCTCGTCGAGGGCCCCGCGCCCAAGGCCGTCACCAGCGAAGACTTCCTGCACGCCATCCGCGCGCGCCTGGAGGCGTAAGAATGATCAGAATCTCCGCCCGGCGGCTTGTCTGCCGGGCGGGGATTTTTTACGCATTTTGTGCGGCTTGCATATTGTCATTTCGGCGCGTTGTGTGCTAAACTGAAATGTAAAATTTTAAGAGGTAAAAATAGCACAGGAGCGTGAATTATGAGTCAGGAACCGAAAAACAAGGAAGAGGGCTTTATGTACAAGTTCGCCAGCTTCATCGTCGACAAACGGAATCTGATTTTTCTGATCGTTGCGATCGGGCTGGTCTTCTCGGTCTTCTCCCGCAGCTGGGTGCAGGTAGAAAACCAGCTGTCCGCCTACCTGCCGAAGGAGTCTGAGACGTACAAGGGCCTGCACCTGATGGAGGACGAGTTCACCACCTTCGGCACGGCCAAGCTCATGCTGGTGAACGTCTCGTATGACGAGGCGCAGGCCGTCTCCGAGCAGATCGCGGATATCGGCGGCGTGCAAAGCGTGAGCTTTGACGACACCAGGGATCACTATACCAACGCCTCCGCCCTCTACGACATCACCTTCGACTATTCCGAGGACGACGACCGCTGCGAGACCGTCATGAACGACATCGAGTCCGCCCTTGACGGCTACGACATGTACGTCTCCGCGACCTTCGGCGATACCGCGTCCAAGACGCTCGCGCAGGAGATCGGCGTCATCGTCATCATCGTGGCGATCGTCGTCGTGTCGGTGCTGGTTTTGACGTCGCAGACGTATGCCGAGGTGCCGGTGCTGCTGCTGACGTTCATCGCGGCGGCAGTCCTGAACATGGGCTCGAACTTTTTGCTCGGGACGATCTCGTTCGTGTCCAACTCCGTCACGATCGTGCTGCAGCTGGCCCTGTCGGTCGACTACGCCATCATCCTCTGCAACCGCTATAAGGAGGAGCATGAAAAGCTTCCCATCCGCGAGGCGGTCATCGTCGCGCTCAGCAAGGCCGTGCCGGAGATCTGCGGCAGCAGCCTCACGACGATCGGCGGTCTGGTGGCCATGCTCTTTATGGAGTTCCGCCTGGGCTTTGACCTCGGCATCTGCCTGATTAAATCCATCTTCTTCTCGCTCTTTGCCGTGTTCTTCCTCATGCCCGGCCTTCTCATGCTTTTCGGCAAGAAGATCGACGCCACGCGCCATAAGAACTTCGTCCCGAAGATCCCCTTCGTCGGCCGCTTCGCCTACGTGACGAAGAAAATCATCCCGCCCATCTTCCTCGCGGTCATCATCGTGGCTATGCTCTTCGCCAACAACTGCCCGTACGTCTACGGCTTCAGCTATCTGAAGACCACCAAGCAGTCCGCGCAGCAGATCGCGGACAATATGATCGATACCACGTTCGGCTCGAGCAATATGGTCGCCGTCGTAGTCCCGGCAGGGGACTACACGTCGGAAAAGAAGCTGCTGGACGAGCTCGGGACCTATGACGAGGTCGACTCCACCCTCGGCCTTTCCAACGTGGAGGCCATGGGCGGCTATATGCTGACCGACGCGCTCACGCCGCGGCAGTTTTCCGAGCTGACGGACCTCGACTATGAGGTCGCGGAGCTGCTCTACGCGGCCTATGCGGCCGACGGCGGCAACTACGGCAAGATCATCGGCGGTCTGCCCAAGTATTCCGTGCCGCTCATCGATATGTTCACCTTCCTCTACGGCGAGATGCAGGACGGCTACGTCTCGCTCGACGCCGATATGACCCAGACGCTCGAGGATGCCTATTCGCAGATCACGAACGCGAAAAAGCAGCTGCAGTCCGATGACTACAGCCGCATGCTCGTCTATCTGGACCTCCCCGTGGGCGGCGATGAGACCTACAACTTCCTTGACCAGATCCGCGCCGTCGCGCGCAGCTATTATCCGGACGGCGACGTGTACGTCGTGGGCGATTCCTCGTCCGAGCAGGACTTCAAGGCCTCGTTCTCGCGCGACAATGTCGTCGTGTCGGTCCTGTCTATCCTGATCGTGCTGGTCGTTCTGCTGTTCACGTTCAAATCGGCCGGGATCCCGGTGCTGCTGATCCTGGTCATCCAGGGCAGTATCTGGATCAACTACGGCATCCCCACCATCACGAATAGCCCCCTGTTCTTCCTCAGCTATCTGGTCGTCTCGTCCATCCAGATGGGCGCGAACATCGACTACGCCATCGTCACGACCAGCCGCTTCATGGAGTTCAAGGACAAAATGCCCAAAAAGGACGCCATCATCGAGACCATGAACCTCGCCTTCCCGACGATCATCACCTCGGGCCTCATGATGGTCATCGCCGGCATCCTCATCGGCCAGATGACCTCCAACGCCGCCATCGCCGGTATCGGCGACAGCCTCGGGCGCGGCACCATCATCACGATCATCATCGTCATGTTCATCCTGCCGCAGATCCTGCTGCTCGGCGAGAAGGTCATCGACAAGACCTCCTTCGACGTGCCCACGCCGGTCTCGCAGCACCAGTCCTCCGGCCGCGTGCGCATCGACGGCATGGTCCGCGGCGAGATCCGCGGCCAGATCCACGGCATCGTCCACGCCTATGTCGACGGCGACGTGAACATCAGCCTGCTCTCCGGCCAGACAGAGCCGGACCCCGGCGAGGACACCGACCCGGCGCCTTCGCCGGAACCCGAGGCGGAGCCAAAGCCGGAACCCGGCGAAGAAGCCGCCCCGCAGGACGAACAGCCGCAGGAAAAGGAGGCCGAAGCACATGAAGAATAAGCAGAAAGCCGCGCTGCGGCTGCTCGCGGCGCTTCTGGCGCTGACGCTGCTCGCGCCGCTCGGCCTGACGGCCTCGGCGGCGGACGGCCCGGATACCATCTACATCGATTCCGCCAGCGATTTTGTGAGCTTTGCGAAAAGCTGTGCGCTCGACACCTGGTCGGCCGGAAAAACGGTCATCCTGCGGGCGGATATCTCTCTGGCAGGGATGGACTATACGCCCGTGGCCGCCTTCGGCGGCACGTTTGACGGCGGCGGCCATACCATCTCCGACCTGAACCTCACCGGCAGCTACAGCCCCGCGGGCCTGTTCGCCGTCATCCTGTCCGGCGGCAGCGTGGAGGATCTGAACGTGGCCGGTTCCGTGGCCGCGGCGGGCGACAAGATCGTCGCCGGCGGCATCGCGGGCGAAAACTACGGCCGCATCGTCTGCTGCAGCTTCATCGGTATGGTGCAGGGCAGCGCGCAGATCGGCGGCATCGCGGGCGTCAACCGCGTCTCCGGGCAGATCATCAGCAGCACATTTGACGGCAAGGTGCAGGCAACGAACGCCACGGGCGGCATCGCGGGTCTCAACGAGGGCATCATCCGCCACTGCACGAATACCGGCAGCATCAACACCAATAACGTCGACGCGTCGCTGAGCCTCAGCGACATCCAGATCGACACGACGCTCGATCTTGCCAACCTCACCACCTCGCAGACCTTCCTCACCACGACCGAGACCGGCGGCATCGCCGGGACCAACACCGGCCTGATCGCGGGCTGCAAAAATACCGGCACGGTCGGCTATGAGCACGTCGGCTACAACATCGGCGGTATTGCGGGCTCGACGAGCGGGTATCTGCGCAGCAATACGAACGAGGGCGCCATCCTCGGCCGCAAGGACGTCGGCGGCATCGCCGGCCAGGTCGAGCCGTACGTGGCCGTGACCGTGTCCGAAAGCACGAAGGACCAGCTGCAGACCCAGCTGCAGGACCTCAAGACCCTGACCGACCGGGCCACCGCCGACGCAGGAGGCGCAGCCAGCAGCCTCGGCTCGCAGCTGGCCGGGATGGGCACGTATCTCGACGGCGCGGCCAACGCGGCCAATAACCTCCGCGCCACCGCAACGATCGACGCCGGTGCACTGGCAGACGGCAGCGTGACCGGCGGGGCAGACCTCACCGTGGGCGACGCCTCCGCAGGCATCGGGGCCGCCATCGGCGCCGGGAAGGACGCGGACCTCACCATCGACACACACCCGCTGGAGATCGGCAGCAGCACGTCCGCCGGGATCGGCGCGGGCGTGGGCGGCTTTGTCGACCCTTCGGATCTTTCTCTCTCCGGCGGCACGGACGGCAGCGGCGCGCTCAGCGCCTCGCTGCAGATGAACGCCGACGCCTCCATGCCGGAGCTGGCCTCCGCCCTGAGCGGCATGGGCGCGCAGATGCGCGCCATCGGCTCGCAGGCGGCGAATCTCTCCACGACACTGCAGAACGACGTGCAGGCCATCAGCGATAAGCTCGGTGAGATCAACGACACCGTCTTTGCCGCCATGGACGAGCTGGAAAACCGCGACCTCGTCACCGACGGCTCGCAGACCGACCCGGACAGCATCACCCTCGGTGCGGTGCGCGCGTGCGAGAATACCGGCACGGTGCAGGCCGACCGCAACGTCGGCGGCATCGCGGGCGCGATGGGCCTGGAATACAGCGTCGACCCGGAAAGCGACGTGAGCCAGAGCCTGTCCTCTTCGGAGCGCAAGCAGTACGAGCTGCGCGCGCTGCTGCAAAGCTGCGTCTCGACCGGTGCCATCACGGCCAAGAAGGACTGCGCGGCCGCCATCTGCGGCCGGATGGACCTCGGCCTTGCAGAGGGCTGCGAGGCCTACGGCAGCGTGGAGAGCCAGAGCGGCGACTATGTCGGCGGCGTGGCGGGCATCTGCAGCGCAGCCATTGAGAAGTGCTACGCAAAATGCGAGCTTTCGGGCGGTCGATACCTCGGCGGCATTGTCGGCAGCGGCGTGACGGACAGCGTCACGGGCGGCGGCAGCACCGTCTCGGGCTGCACCGCGCTCGTCCGCATCGGCGCGTACGAGCAGTACGCCGGTGCGATCGCGGGCAGCGACGCGGGCGCGTTCGCGCAGAACCGCTTCGTCTCCGACGCGCTCGCGGGCCTGAACGGCAGGAGCGTCGCCGGTGCGGCAGAGCCCATCGCCTACCGGACGCTCATGGAAGACGAGACCCTCCCCGACGCCTTCCGGACGTTCACCGTGCAGTTCGTCGCGGACGGAAATGTCCTCAAGACGGTGGAAGTGAACTACGGCGAGTCGCTGGACGAGAGCGCGTACCCCGACATCCCGGCCGTGGACGGCCAGTACGGCGTGTGGGATCACCCCACGCTCAACTCCATCACCTTTGACACCACCGTTACGGCGGAATACCATACCTGCGTCGACGCCCTGCCGAGCGACGCGCAGCGGGACGACGGCCGCCCGGTCTTCCTGGCCGAGGGCGCCTTCTCCGATACCGACCGGCTGCAGGCGCAGCCGCAGGCCATCACCCCCACCGCCTTCGGTGAGATCTCCGCCAGCGTCCCGGAGGCCATCCGGAAGTATTTCCAGAACATCTCGGACGGCCACGCGCCCGCGGCGCATGTGGCGAAGTCCGTCATCGAGCAGTGGCAGCTGCGGCTGCCGGAGGATGGGGCCGACACGCACACCATCCGCTTCCGCGTCCCCGACGGGCAGAAGGGCACACCGGATATCTACCTCATGAACGCCAACGACGTCTGGCAGAAGGCGAAAACGACCAAGATCGGCAGCTATCTGAGCTTCGAGGCCTCCGGTCAGACCGTGCAGATGGCGGCGCTTTCCACCTTCCCCGTCTGGTGGGTGTGGATCGTGCTGGCCGGGCTCACGGCGCTGCTGGTGCTGCTCATCATCCACCTGATCCATAAGCTCGGCAAGACCCGCCGCCGCCAGATGCAGGCCCTGCGCAAAGCCATGCAGGACGAGCAGAACGCGAATGACGCCGCCATCGGCGTACCCGACCCCGACGCGCAGCCTGCGCCGCTCACGCCCGAACAGGCAAAGAAGCGGAAAAGCAGGCACCGCGTCTGGCTGATCGTGCTGCTGGTGCTCGCCGCCGCGCTGACGGCCGGTGTACTGATCTACCGGGCAAACCTCAAGAGCAGCGTCGACGCGCTGCTGCTGCTCAAAAATCTCTCAGCCCGCAAGGAGCTGGATATGGATGCCTCCGTGCAGATGGACCTCGGCGACGAGACACTGCAGACCGACGCGCATCTGTTCCGCACCCAGGCGGACGGTAAGACGATCCTCTGCATCGAGGAAAACGGCGTGCGGCTGTATTATTACGACGGTTCGATCTATCTGGAAAACGGCAGCGCCTACCGCACGAGCGGCCTGTTCCCGGATTATTCCGCGCTCGGCGAGCATCTGCTCGAGCTCTATAACGCTACAGACGTGACCTACGCCCGCGAAAGCGGTGAGGAGGTCTACTCCGTGACTGCCTACGGCGAGGACGCCGCGCAGGCGCTCTCGCTGCTGACGCCGACGATCGCGGACTCCCTTTCCGCCGTCGACAGCATCGACCTCTGCATGCACGTGCAGGACGGCGAGATCCGCTCAATCGAAGCCTCCGGCAGCTGCGAGGCGCAGGACGCGGGCGGCGTGACCCAGCCGATGAACGTCTGGGCGGAGCTGACCATCCAGTCCGGCGTCCAGACCCCGCACAGCGTCCCCCAGGCCGTCACAGACGCCATGGCGGGCGGCGGCTATCAGGGCAAGCTCGAGCTGACCGAGGACCTGCTGCGCGTGATCTCCGCCGTGTCGGAGCTCGGCAAGCGCGACCCGCTGGCCGCCCGCGTCGGCCTCACCGCCAACTGCGGCCCGGTGATCTTCAATACCTCGCTCGACTACTTCCGCACCACCGAGAATGGCCGCAGCGTCAGCGGCATCCGCGCAGGCAGCGTGGAGCTGTGGTTCACAGGGGAGAAGGTCCTGACGAAGGACGGCAAGACGGCCTCGGCCAGCGAACAGGCGCTCACCAAGTGCGCCGATCTGCTCGACGTTGCCTACCGTGCCTGCCTCGAGGGCGGCGTGACGAGCACGCAGACGGAAAACGGCTATACCTACACGCTCACCCTCAGCGCCGACCGGACGCGTCAGGCCGCCTGTGCCATCGCACCGGACGCGGAGAAGCTGAACGTGGAGTATCAGCCCGGCACGATCAGCCTCGACGTGCAGGACGGCAAGGTCACGGCCCTGCGCGTGGAGCTCGGCGGCAGCGTGCAGGTCGCGGTCGTGGATACCCAGGCCTCCCTTGCGGCCCAGTTCACCTTCCGCAGCGATCTGACCGCGGAGGACGTCCGCGTCCCCGCCGCAGCGCTGGAAAAGCTGTAAAAAACGCAGAAAACGCCCGGTATGCAAGGCATACCGGGCGTTTTGCGATTATTTTTCCCAACGGTCGATGAGTGCCTGGATCTGTGCGGTGAAGCGGGTAAGATCCCGGTTCGGCCGCTCCTTGCACCCCTGCGCGACGAGCAGCAGCCGCTGTGCCGCGGCGATGAGCGCGTCAAAGACGCTCTTCTTGCGCGCTGCGCCCTTTTTGGCGATGGGCCGGCCGGCAGGGAAGGCGGTGAGCTTCCCGGCCGCCAGATCGAACTGCGCGCCCGAGAACGGCGCGATGGCAACATACCCCTTCTGCTGCAGCAGCGCCTGGAAGGCCTCGCAGGCCTCGGTGTCGCCGTGGTTGATGAAGACGACCTCGGGCTTGCGCTCGAACGCCTCGACCCAGTTCAGCAGCCCCTTCTGGTCGGCGTGGCCGCTCGTGCCGTGCAGCACGGCGATCTCGGCGTTCACGGCGATATCCTCGCCGAACAGCCGGACCTCCTTCACCCCGTCGAGCAGCGCCCGGCCGAGCGTCCCCTTCGACTGGTAGCCCGCAATGAGGATGATGTTCTCCGCCATCCACAGATTATGCTTCAGATGGTGCCGGATGCGGCCCGCGTCGCACATGCCGCTGGCGGACAGGATGACCTTGGGCCGGGGATCGCTGTTGATGGCCTTGGAATCCTCCGCCGTGAGCGCAAGCTGCAGCCCCGGGCACCAGATGGGGTTCTGGCCGCTTTTCAGAACCTTCTGCGTCTCCGGGTCAAAGCAGTCGGTATCGCACTGCAGAAAGACGCTCGTGGCCTCCTCGGCCAGCGGGCTGTCGAGGTAGACGGGGAAGCCGTCGTGGCCGTGCACGAGCTTCTTCTGCTTGATCTCGCGCAGCAGGTACAGAAGCTCCTGCGTCCGCCCCACGGCGAAGGCCGGGATGATGACGCTGCCGCCGCGGTCAAAGGCCCGCTGCAGCACGTCGGTCAGCTCGGCGCGCACGTCCTTGGGCTTGTCGTGCAGGCGGTTGCCGTAGGTGGATTCCACCACGAGATAGTCCGTCTCCGCGACCGGCTGCGGGTCGTTCAGAATCGGCTGGTCGATGTTGCCCACGTCGCCGGAGAAGACGATCTTCTTCTCTATGCCGCCCTCCTGCAGCCAGAACTCGATGCAGGCCGAGCCCAGCAGATGCCCGATGTCGGAGAACCGGACACGCATCCCCTCCGCGATCGGCACGATCTGGCCGTACCGGCAGGGGCGGAAGAGCGAGGCCGCGCCCTTCGCATCGTCCACCGTGTACAGCGGCACGACCGGCGGCTCGCCCGCGCGCTCGGCCTTGCGCGTTTTCCAGGCGGCTTCAGATTCCTGGATGTTGGCCGAGTCGCGCAGCATGACGTCCGCCAGCGCGCAGGTCGCGGGCGTGGCGTAGATCCGGCCCCGGAAGCCATCCTTGTACAGCTGCGGCAGCAGCCCCGCGTGGTCGATGTGCGCGTGCGTCAGAAAGACGGCGGCGACGTCCTTCGCAGCCACGGGCAGGGGAATGTTCTCATAGACGTCCACGCCCTGCTCCATGCCGCGGTCGATCAGGTAGCTCTCGCCGCCCAATTCCAGCAGCGTGCAGCTGCCGGTGACCTCGTGCGCCGCGCCGACAAATGTGATCTTCATAGCGGATCCCTCCTTTTTTATCAGTATAGCACAAACTGCCGGAAGTGCAAATACGGCGCGCCGCCCCGCCCGAAAAAATATTCCGCGTTTTTTCAAAAAGTTCTTGACTTTTTGGCGCTCTTCGTCTATAATCAGCCTTGCTGTTTGAGTTGCTGGTATAGCTCAGCCGGTAGAGCAGCTGATTTGTAATCAGCAGGTCGGGGGTTCGAATCCGTCTACCAGCTCCACCGTCGAAAGACGCTTGCTCCATTCCGCTTTCCGCAGAAGCGAAAAGCTCCATATCCGCAATCGCCTTTCTCCTCTTCATTTTGAAACCGCTTCGCTGGGTTTCAAAATGAGTACAGCAAAGTGAATATGGGGGAATTCCCGAGTGGCCAAAGGGGACAGACTGTAAATCTGCTGTCAATGACTTCGGTGGTTCGAATCCACCTTCCCCCACCAGTAAAAAGCCTTGAAATCACACGATTTCAAGGCTTTTTGCTTACCTGTCGTACCCACTTCGGTATCCGCAATCAGATTGCGGAAATAGAAAGTACAGGAACTTGACACGCTTTGCAGCGCCAGATAAAATATAGATAGTAAGTTCCTGTTTTCTCTTTGCTGATGTGACCATTTCACCGCAAAGACTCGTTTCTTCCCGCAAAGCTAGGCTTTGCTATATTCTTTATCTGAAAACTAATTCCTGTGCAGCTTTCCCGCGATGGGAGAGTTGCTCTTTTTTCAACGAGATAACAATTCAAGGGCGTGGAGATACATATTTTCTCCACGCCCTTTTCATATAGATTGCATCTTTATATTAAAATAGCTACCTTTTCAAAATTCAAGACCTGTAAAGTGTGATAATTGTCCGAATTTAGCTCCTGATTGCAACTGCCTGTGAGATGTAACAAGGCCCTGCCGTCTTGTATTGGAAGACGTAAAATCCGATACCGCTCCGTATGAGCGATTGTGTTTAGGCACTCAACCGTCCCCACTTGTGTTGTGTTTGCGGATAAATAACACAGCCTGACAATTATCACAAATCTACTCCAGAGCACATCCGCACCGCAGCGGCGGATGTGAGGGAACTCTACAGCTGCAATGAATTCTCGCGAAAGATAGGGTTCTCCGCCGGTAGACCCCTATCAATGAAATAATTCTTTTCTACAAAGAATGCTATGTGAACTGGTTATTTGACCATCATTCGATGGGAAAATAACCAGTGAACCGAACAAAACCGGCAGCCTAACAACCTTTAGCAAGCTGTTAGACTTGGTTAATGGACACCGACCAAAAGTCCACGTTGAATTTAACTCGCTCGTTTTGAGCTGGCGGCATATCGTGCCGATTTTTTGAAAAGGTGGTTTTTATATATGAGCAAGAAAAACAGAAAGTTACACCAGAAGAAGCAAAAATACAAGAATTTGAAATATCAGATAAAAGAAGTCGAGTTGGTGCGCTTAGAAAAAGCAAATGTTCCGATGCTGACGCAAACTGAGAAGCAGTATCGCAATCATGCAATCAAGTTCGCGAATTGGTGTAAGGAGCAATACGGCTGTCGTACGCTGGACGAATGCAGTGCGCACATTCAAGATTACGCAGATTTCCTCGTCGCGCAAGGCAGGACGCCATCGACAATCCATACATACTTGGCTGGTATTTGCTGGATTTGCGGCATACCGTTAGCGGATATTCAGAAGCCTATACGGGTGGTAGCCGAAAATACTCGGTCGCGCGGTACAAAAGCCGTAGACGGCCGGGCAGATTCTAGCCGCGAAGCATCACCACGGTTATACGATTTTGCTCGCATCGTCGGAATACGCAGAGCGGAGTATTTACATCTAGCTCCAGATGACCTTGTCACAGATGACTTTGGTAACTGGTGTATACGCGTAAAAAAGGGCAAGGGCGGAAAACGTCAACTCCAACGTATATTGCCAGAGGAACTGCCCGCGATAAAAGCCGTCTTTGACAATCCAGCCACCCCAGAGCATTTATTCTCAAAGGGAGAAATGAACAACAAGATAGACCTTCATCATTTGCGTGCGCTGAGGGCGCAGCAAATGTATCGCTATTACTTGGATAAAATTGAAAACACGCTGGGGTATCGCGAGCAGCTTATCGCTGAAATCCGTCATATATGGGAACATGATGATGATACTCGCAAAGAAAATGGTTACAGGGCAAAAAGGTGGAGCGATATGAAAGTCACCGGGAACTATATTTTGCGTGGAAATAATCGCAAACTTGCCAAAAAGCATGGACTTCCGCTGCAATACGACCGTTTATCCCTCCTCGCTGTTTCGATTTTCCATCTGAGTCACTGGAGACATGATGTTACAGTCGCAAATTATCTTTTGGCGGTCTGACGATGCCCAAAACAGCCCCATTGAAGTTCCTCTTCAATGCTTTTCTAGCGCACCATCACTATGATAAGCGGGGGCGAGTGGCGTGATAGGAATCCGGAATTTTTCGTACAAAACGACAGAAACCCGCAAAGCACTAATATCACTGGGCTAGAGCCATTTTGTACGCTATTTTGAAACCGTACAAAATACAAAAAACAAACAAAATTATTATGTACGATTTTCTGGTCTTATCCTCCGTAGATCGGATCAAAATTATGTACGTTTCTACTTAATGTGTTTATTTCTTTGCTGGGTTAAGAGATCCTGACCTATCAGATATCTGCAAAAGGCACGAAAACAAGTGATGTTAAGCAGGTATTTTAATTGGCAGAAAAAGAAACCAAATTCTGTGCTTTTCTATTATGCTTGCGTTCTTAAATTACTAATTCGATAGGTCGAAATCACAAACACGTTAAGTTAAAAGTGGTTTTGGATTCCTGATTGACAAATTTGCCAACTTATGATATTTTTGGGGTGGAAGGTTGAGCAGGGCTCACACCGTTTTGATGCAAGTCACATCGGCATGGAAAGTCTGTCGGTGGCTTGAGGGGTGTTTTGATTTCCTGGATCAACTTCTCTTCAGCGGGAGGACTTCTGTGATGAATCTTCATGATACCTATCAAAGAAACGCGGATGGCGCCTTGAACGAAGGGAAACCTTGCAGAGCCATGGGAATTGATATTGGAACAACAACCGTCAGCGTTGTTCTGCTTGACGGTATGAGCGGCGAACTGCTTGGGAAAAGTACGGTTGTTCACGGAGCGGACTTGCCCGGCGATCTGCCGGAAGCACATCTGCAGGATCCGGACAAGTTGACAACGGCCGCACTGCAGGCGGCAGAGGCGTTGATGGAGCAGTGCGGTGCATCGGATTGTATCGGCTTGACCGGGCAGATGCACGGTATGCTCTATGTCAATGGAGAAGGGCAGGCGGTCAGCCCGCTCTATACCTGGAGAGATGGCCGAGGCGTTTTGCCGGGAAACGGCGGAAGCTGCGCGGAACAGCTGCGGCGAACCGGCGGTGAAGCATCGGCAGGGTTCGGCCTGACGACGCACTTTTGGCTGCAGAAGCAGGGAGGGATCCCGCAGAATGCGGCCGGTATGGTTACTATCAGTGATTATCTGGGAATGCGGCTCTGCGGCCGAACGGTGCCAATTATTGCTCGGGATATGGCTGCCAGCTGGGGCAGCTTCGATCTGCGGCAGGGGGACTTCTGCAGGGAGGCGCTGGAGCGCTGCGGTGTGGACACGGCGTATCTGCCGGAGGTAGCATGGGAACACGGTGTCATGGGTTATGTGGCAGGTGGCTGTGGAAAGGGCGCACCGGTAGTTGTCTCGCTGGGAGATAATCAGGCCAGTGTCTTCGGTTCGGTGCGGGATTTGTGCAGTACGGTACTGCTGAATATTGGAACCGGAAGCCAGATATCCGTCGGAACAACGGGCCACCATGACTGCGGCGGTTCCATTGAGTTGCGGCCCTGTGTTGGCGGCACATCGCTTCTGGTGGGCTCTGGACTTTGTGGTGGCAGCGCCTATGCGACACTGGAACGCTTTTATCGGGAGATCGCTGGGACGGAGACACCCATGTACGGTATGATGGAGCAGCAGGCACGGCAGTTTTTGTATGAGTACGGTATGGAAGCGGCATGGAAGGTTCGGACCACCTTTGCCGGAACGAGAAGTGACCCCGATGCGCGGGGTATGGTGGGGGGAATCAGTACGGGGAATTTCCGCCCTGGCGCCCTGACCCTGGGAGTTCTTCAGGGAATTTTGGAAGAGCTTCACGGGATGTACCGTCAGATGTGCGAAATGACCGGAACAGAGGCCATCCGATTGGTGGGATCCGGCAACGGGATTCGGAAAAATGCACTGCTGCGGGAGCTGGCAGAGGAGCGGTTTGGCATGGCGCTGGAGGTTCCAATCTGGGAAGAGGAGGCGGCCTGCGGTGCAGCGCTGCATGCGCTGGCGGCTTGCGGGCTGCAGAACAGTATAGAAGCTGCGCAGCAGCTGATCCGATACGGATCAGCTAAATAGACGAGAGAAGAATAGAAAAGCACGCATCACGGAAACCGTGATGCGTGCTTTTTGCGTCCGGGAGGCGACTTCCTAGCCGGAAGCAGAATGTCTCCCGAGACGCAGCAAAAAGGAGGAGGTTTAACAATCGGCTGATTGGAAGTAACGGCTGCGCAGTTTTTTCAGGAAGTCAACAGAGGCTTTCATCTCGTCCATGCCATTCATGCCGTCTTCAATCGAGACCCATCCGGCAAAGTTGCAGGAGCGCAGACGCTGGAAAATCGCTTCGTAATCATTGACACCCTGACCGGTAACGCCGTGCTGCAGGCCTGTGGGATAGCCGGTCTGTTCCATGTTCAGGAGGGCATCGGAAATTTCGTAGCCTACTTCCAGGAAGCGGTCGCTGGCGTGCATGGTTTTGACTCTCGGGAGCACCAGATCCAGAAGTTCAATGGGATCTTCACCGGCAACAAATGTGTTGGAGGGATCGTACTGAACGCCAAACCAGGGGGAGTCGATGGCGTTGACGATCCGCAGGAATAGATCCATTTTCTGTGCAAATTCAGAGTATTTCCAGTATCCGTCCTTGAAGTGATTTTCAATGACCAACTCAACGCCGCAGCGTTCCGCTTCCGGCAGACAGGCTTCAATGCTGTGCACCACCTGATCAATGGTGGCATCAGCATCTAGGCCAGGACGTTTCTGGCCGGAGAGGGTACGGCAGAAACGGCAGCCCAGATCGGCAGAAAGACGGATTGCGGCCTTCTGTCCTTCAATTTGCTGTGCCAGCTCATCGGGATCCTGCACGGTGAAATCGGGGGAATAGCACATCATGGCGATGACCATGCCCCTGTCTTCCACGGCTTTACGAACCCTTGCCACGTAGGCCGGATCCTCCGGGTGTCGGAGGAAAGAGGGCAGCAACTCCAGTCCTTCACACTCCAGCATGGTGGAGGTCTCGATCCAGTCGAACAGATCCATTTTTCCAGTGTTGATTTCATCAATCCAGCACTTGGGGAATGCACTGATTTTCATGGCAGTCATCTCTCTTTCTGGTGTTTTGGGATCACACAACGCCATTGCGTGCCATAGCGGAGCGGGTGGTGCGGTAACATGCTTCCACCACCTGGTCTGGGGGAATGGTGTTGCCGGGTTGCTCAAAGAATTCAATGGAGACCATACCGTCGTAACCGGTTTTCTTCAGATTCAGAAGGAAGCTGTCCAGATCAATGACACCGGCATCGCAGTAGGTGCGATGCGCCTGCTTCAGGGTCTCCGGCGGTACATCCGGTGCGTCATTGATGTGAACGATAAAGATCTGATCTCCCGGTATGGATGCGATGGCATCGAAGTCGCTTTTCTTTTCGTACAGGTAGAGGTTGAATGCATCCAGGGTCAGGCCAATGTTGCTGCGGCCGGTGGCCTGCAGAATCTGCAGACCCTGTGCAACGGTCCGAACAGAGCAGCGAACGGAGCCGACCAACTCGATTCCGACCTTCATACCGTATTCCGCTGCCAGATCCGACAGCTTCTGCAGCATGGGTGGGAAGAGGTTCAGGGTGTCATCGAAGGAATAGCCGTAGGGAATCTCTCCCTGGACTTCGGGATTCATGGGCGGCACGACAATGATACAATCGGATCCGACGGCTCTGCCTGCTTCGAAGGCAAAACGGATATCCTTCAGCAGGGCCTCCTGTTGTTCCGGATTGTCCATAGAGGAGAGGAACTCCCGATAGACATAGGTTCCGCCAATGGCATGGGGCTTCAGGTGATGAGAATCAAAGAAAGTGCGCAAATCTTCCAGTGTGTGCTTCTGCAGATAGCTGCGGATCCGGTCGGTTCGAAGTTCCAGATAGTCAAAACCGGCAGATTCGGCCAAAAGGAGATCGGTTTCCAGATCAGAGCTGAGGACAATACAGCCTTGGTTGAGTCCAATTTTCATATTGAAACCACCTTCCGCGAAAAGTGTGTATTCTGCTGTTTAGTACGTTGCGGTTGATACAAAAAGTATAACAGAAAAAAACACGATTTGTCAATAAAAATATTACAATACAATTCACTGTACTATAATATAGTACAAAACGTGGCTTTTTGTTAAGATACTACAGACTAAAAGGCTGGTTTTTAACGAGATCGTAGAAAATCAAAAAGTTTTCGTGAAACGCTTGAAAATCCTGCAAAAAGTTGTATTCTTGAAATATGTACCGCAACAAAAGATATAGTACCATAATGTAGTACAAAACGAGGAGGTTCAGGTATGAAGAAAAAAACAATCATTGACCTTTACAACATGAAAAAGAATGGTGAGAAGGTGTCGTGGATCACGGCATATGATACGCCGTTTGCTTCCTTTACAGAAGCTGCCGGCATCGACATGATTCTGGTCGGCGACTCTCTGGGTATGGTTGTTCAGGGATTCGACAGTACGATCCCCGTCACCATGGATATGTGTATCGACCATTGTCAGGCGGTTCGCCGCGGTGCACCGAATACGTTTGTTGTCGGTGATATGCCTTTTGGGTCCTATCAAGCTTCTGACGAAGATGCTGCCCGCAATGCCATCCGTTTCCTGAAGGAAGGCGGCGTGGATGCCATTAAGCTGGAAGGCGGCAAAACCGTAACGTCCCGCATTCGTGCCATTCGGGATTGCGGCATTCTGGTTTTTGGCCATATCGGTTTGACGCCTCAGTCCTCCGGTGTTCTCGGCGGCCATAAAGCACAGGGGCGGACGGTAGAGAGCGCCCGTGCCGTGCTGGAAGATGCACTGGCAGTTGAGGCGGCAGGTGCAAATTTCCTGCTGGTGGAAGCTGTTCCTCCCGAAGTGACGGCTCAGATCCATAAGATGCTGAAGATTCCCGTCTACTCCATTGGCGCCGGCGCACCCTGTGATGGTCAGTTGACCATTTTTGCTGACACCATCGGCATGTTCCAGGCATTTACGCCCAAGTTCATCAAGAAGTATGCGGAGATCGCACCCATCGTCATTGATGCTTACAAGCAGTATGTGGTAGATATCAAGAGCGGTGCATTCCCCGGTGAAGAGCATGTCTACCATATCATTGGCGATATTGCACCCTTTGAAGAACTGTTCCGGGAATTTGATGAGAGAACCCTTTAAATCGTTGAAAAAAGCAAACATGCTTTTTCAAAATAAGAAATATGGAATGGAGAGATAAAAATGAAAAAGATCATTGCAATGCTTCTCTGTCTGCTCATGGTTCTGAGCCTGGTTGCCTGTGGCGCAAAGGAAGAACCGGCCGCTGACTCCAAGGCTCCCGAAGCTCCTGCGGCTGAGGGCCCGGCCGAAGACACCAAGGCTGAAGAGCCTGCTGAGGAAAGCAGCGATGCAGCAGAAGGCGAGCCCTACAAGGTTGGTTTCTTCGCTCCCCTGTCTGGCGGCAACGCTGAGTACGGCCAGCAGAACCTGAACTCTGTACAGCTGTATGCCAAGCTGCTCAATGAGAAGGGCGGCTGGTTCGGACGTCCCGTTGAGATCATCCCCTATGACGATCAGGGCGACCCCACCACTTCTCTGGCAGTTGTAACCAAGCTGATTAAGGAAGACAAGGTCGATGCAATCTGCGGTACCCAGCAGAGTGCCTGCCTGATTGGCTGCATTGAGACCATTCAGGCTGCCGGCGTTCCCGTATTCACCGGCGGTACCTCCAATTCTTTTGCTTCTGCCCCCTACATCTATCGTACCACCGTTTCCACCGACTACTCTACCGAGCCCATCCTCAGATGGATGAGTGAGAATGGCTATGCAACTGTTGGCATCTTCTATCAGGATGACGATGCTTCCGTGACTGCAGCCGATGCATTTGCAGCATTTGCAGAAAAGTACGGTGTTGAAGTCGTTGCCCGTGAAGTGTGCAGCGGTGAGGACACCGACTATACCGGTCAGTGCGTCAATCTGGTCGCTGCCGAACCCGATGGCATCTTCTTCGCCACCAACGGTACTCAGATGACCCAGTTCCTGAAGCAGATCCGCGATAACGGCTATGAAGGCTACTGCTTTAACAAGGAAGCAATCCAAATGTTCACCATCGAAGTTGCCGGCGACGCCACCAATAATGTTGCTTTCGCATGGCCCTGCTGCACCTTTGCTGCTGTTGAGGATGCTCCCGAAGGCACCGAACTGCGCCGCATGCTGGAACTGTACTATAAAGAATATGGCAAGATGCCCACTTCTGACTGCGCATTCCGCGGCTGGGATGCCATGCTGATGCTGGATGCCGCTGTCAACCTTGCGGGTGAGTACACCAAGGAAGCTGTTGCTCAGGCTCTGTATGATCTCGGTCCCGTGGAAGGCTGTGCAGGTATGTACGACTTCTCCGAAGGTGAACTCTGTGCCGATGGCATCCAGAATATTGAGGATCTGTGGTACATCGAAGACGGCACCTACTACAAGCTGGTGGCCTAATTGGGGCAGAATTGCCGCTGAACCATATCCGCTTTCTGACGGCCAGGGCAATCCTGCCCTGGCCATGCCTGAAAGAAGTGGATCCCCGAATTATCACATGAAAGGCGGTTTTATAAGAGCATGATTATCAAACTCCTGGTTAATGGTCTGGTCATTGGCTGCATTTACGGTCTGTTGGCACTGGGCTACAGTCTGATATACAAGTCATCTGGATTGATGTCTTTTGTGCAGGGCGATTTTCTGACCATGGGCGCCTATATCGGCTTGGCTCTGTCCAGAACGGATCTGCCGTTTTATGTATTCGTTCCTTTGACGATGGTCACTATGTTCATCGTGGGTATGCTTGTGGAACGCGTCATCATCCGGCCGTTAAAAAGAAAGAACCTTCCCGCAATTTTTATTGTGCTTGCCACGATTGCACTATCCTACATTATCCAAAACGGCGTACAGTTTATCTGGGGAACAACAATGATGTGGTTCCCGTCTCTCTTTAACGTCGGAAAAATCAAAGCATTTGGGCTGTCCTTTACCATGGAGACGATCGTATGCGTCGTTATTTCCATTATTCTGATGGTTATTCTTGCTTTGTTTATGAAGTATACTCGCCTGGGAACATCCCTGCGTGCATCGGCAATTAATCCTGTTGCAGCCAAAGCCTGCGGTGTGAATGTCAATTTTTCCACTGGCCTTTCCTGGGGGCTGGCCGCAGCGATTGCAGCAATTGCCGGCTGCCTGCTGGGACCGATCTACGGCGTTTATGCCACCCTGGGTTCTACCACCGGTACGAAAAGCTTTGCTGCAGCAGTTATTGGCGGCTACGGTAATTTTTACGGCGCTATCCTCGGCGGTGTGCTGCTGGGCCTGGTGGAAACCCTGATTGCCGGTTATATCTCCTCTGCATGGAAAGACCTGATCGCTTATGCGATCCTGTTGGCGTTCCTCTTCACCAAGCCTTTTGGCCTGTTGAATGAGCGTACCATTCAGAGCTGACGGGCACTGCAGTGATGGGAGGTATTATATTTGAAACAGATCAAACAAAAGCTGGGCGGTAAGCCCATTCTTGCAATGCTGTTCCTGCTGGGCTTGGTGGGTGTTCCTCTGGTATTTAACGGATCCTATTTCCTGCTGCTGTTCTGCTACCTGACCTTCTATTCCATCGCTGTTTCCGGCCTGGATATCCTTGTCGGCTACAGTGGTCAGATGTCCATGGGACATGCAGCCTACCTGTGCATCGGTGCATACGCATCTGCCGTACTCCACGCCAATACCGGAATGCCGGTATTGCTGTGCATGCTGCTGGCAGCGATTATTGCAACTGTCATTGGCACTGTAATTGCCTGGCCGGCCACCAAGCTGGTCAATCATTTCCAGTCCTTGTCAACCATTGCATTTGCTTTGATTGTGCTGCGTGTTGTCAAAAACACCCAGTTTTTAGGTGCCGCCGTTGGCTATCACAGTGTGGATATCCGCATTTTTGGCTATGAGCTAGATACCTATACCAAGTATTACATCTTTATGTTCCTGGTAATGACACTGTTTTTGATCATCAAGCAGCGGCTAGTCAACTCCAGAACCGGGCGCGCATTGATTGCAATCCGGGAAAACCCCCATGCTGCTGACGGTATGGGCATCAACGTCCGGGCCTACAAGGTGTTGGCCTTTTCCATCAGCACATTCTATACCGGCTTTGCCGGTGCGGCCTATGTCCATCTGCTGCACTATGTGGCGCCGGAATCCTTCGTACAGACGGTTTCCGTCATGCTGATTACCATGCTGCTCTTCGGCGGTTCGGCATGCCTGATGGGACCCATTATCGGCGTTGGAAGCGTACTTCTGCTCAATGAGCTGCTGCGTGATGCGGCTCAGTATCAGGTGTTTATCTACGGTTGTATCCTGCTGGTGATTATCATCGGTCTACCCGGTGGACTTGTGGGCGCCAGCAAAGATATCAAACGGTGGATTCAGCGCCGCCTGCAGAAGAAGGCAGTTTCTGCAGAAGGAGGGAAGTCTGATGTTGCTTAAAACCGAGAATCTGACTCTGAAATTCGGCGGTCTGGTGGCAAACAATCAAGTAAACATCATGGTTGAGGAGGGCTCCATCACTGGTCTGATCGGCCCCAACGGTGCCGGAAAGACAACCTTGTTCAACCTGATCAATGGCGTCTATGCTCCCACCAGCGGTGAGATCTACTTCGATGGCAAGCGTATCGATGGTTGCAAGCCTTATCAGGTCAATCGGGCCGGTATCTGCCGCACCTATCAGATCATCAACCTCTTCAAGAAGATGACCGTGCTGGAAAACGTTATGGTAGGTATGCATACAACCATGAAGTCCAATTTTATCCATGCAATTCTCAAGAACAAGTCAGAACAGATCGAAGAGAAAAAAGCACGGGAAGAGGCATATGAACTGCTGAAGTTTGTTGGCATTGAGAATCAGGCCAATAATATGGCAGGAAACCTGTCCTACGGACAGCAGAGACTTCTGGAAATTGTTCGTGCCATGGCCAGTAAGCCGAAGCTGATTATGCTGGATGAGCCTGCCGCCGGTATGAACGGTGCAGAAAAAGAAGCACTTGCCGATATTGTGCGTCGGATCCGCGATCAGGGATTTACGGTTCTGGTCATCGAGCATGACATGAAATTTATGATGGGCTTGGTGGAGAAAATCTATGTTCTGAACTTCGGCCAGCTCCTGGCTTCCGGTTCTCCGAAGGAAATTCAGGAGAATCCAGAAGTTATTGCGGCATATCTGGGAGGTGACTGAGTTGGCACATTTGCTGGAAGTGGAGAATCTGGAATATCGCTATGGAAATATCAAGGCACTGCACGGGCTGAACTTCTATGTGGATGAGGGCGAGATCGTCACTCTGATTGGCACAAACGGCGCTGGAAAGACGACCACGATGCACACCCTGGCCGGCCTTAATGATCCCCGTGGTGCCAGCGGAAGCATTATCTTTGACGGAAAGCAGATCCGCGGTCTCGGCGGACACCGGATTGCTGGCCTGCGTCTCACCCAATGTCTGGAAGGCCGTCAGATTTTTTCTCAGCTGACAGTGGCCGAAAATCTGGCCATGGGCGCTTATCCGCGAAAAGATAGCGCCGGAGTCAAGGACGATATCGCAAGAATGTTCAAAAAATTTCCCCGTCTGGAAGAACGAAAAAATCAAATGGGCGGAACGCTGTCCGGCGGCGAGCAGCAGATGCTGGCTATTGCACGCGCGTTGATGGCACGTCCCAAGATTCTCTGTCTCGATGAGCCGTCCCTCGGTCTGGCCCCGGTCATCATTCAGGAAGTATTCCAGACCATCAACGAAATTGCAAAGGAAGGTATGACCATCTTCTTCGTGGAGCAGAACACAAAGATGGCACTGAAAATTGCAAACCGAGGTTATGTGCTGCAGACCGGCGAGATTGTTATGGAAGACACTTGTGAAAATCTGCTGCACAATGAAGAAGTGCAGAGGGTCTATCTGGGATCCAATTAAAGTAACAGGAGAGGATTAATTATGAAGAATATTGGCATTAATCTTGAGGTTGTAAATCAGTTTAACAGCTGGATCAATGATCCGAAGAATCCGTATATCCGCCAGATCAGAAGCATTCTGAACAAATACGGAACCGTAGAAGAGATCAATGCAAAGGCCCGGAATGCCAAGCTGTTGTCCACCCGCATGTCCCGTCTGGAGGCAATCGGCGCCACCGAGTATATTGAGCAGATTAAGTGGCTGGAGAGACAGCGTGATATTGGTTCGTTTGTTTCCATTGAGGAGTTCCGCAAGAGCGTTCTCGGTGACGACTATGCAAGCTCTTATTTCCCTGAGACCAATGCTGTTACGCTGGAGATAAGCTCCCTCAACTACTTCGACTGGCTGATGGAAGCAGCTCGCCAGGCACTGGAAAACCGCACTCTTCTGCCGACCCGTTACATCGTCATTCGTCCCCTGCGGGATGTGGAACTGGCTCGCCCCGGCGAACTGATTGCAATCGATGCCGCACTGGACGTTATGGGTGCCACACACTGCATGCAGATGGATACCACCGGCAAGAACACCGGTGCAAACATCCATGCGCTGACCACCGATACCATGATTGGCTGGCTGGGTGGCTCCGGTATGCCCAATGAGCATGTTCTGATGTGGATCGATGAGCTGCTGTACTACTACACGACTTATGGCGTTGACCATATCCTCAATGTGACACCGGGCACCATGCTGGCCTGCTCCATCCTCTACCGCATGGGCATCAACGTGACCATGAAGGGATCGGTTCTGATGGGTACCGATAATGTCTATACCGGTATCGTCTATCTGCTGCTGACCCGTATGTTTGCAAGAGATGACGGCTCCGTTCCTATGCTGGGCCTGAATCCCTCCGACTCCGTCAATCTGGAGACCATGCGTCAGCTGGCAGATTTGCGCCTGATGCTGGGCCTGGAAAACAAGGTGCGTATCGAGCAGCATGTTACAAACTTCTACAAGGGTGTTGTGGCACAGCCGTTTGTCCGCCGCGATCTGCTCGTGGAATCTGCCAAGACCATCCCCTATATGTCTGCCAAGCACGAAGGTGCAGATCCTTCCATCGAGGCAACGCTGGAGCATCCCTCCAACAACCTGGAGTTCGTTCTGCCCGACAAGGAAGTTCTGGCCGGCAATCACTTCGAGCATATGCAGCAGAGCTTCCTGTATGGTGTCAGTGAGCTGAACAAGACTGCTGTTGAGCTGACCCGCAACAAGATGGCCTTCCTGGCTGCCAGCAACCTGCACCGCAGATACTAATCCGAATCAAAACCAGGCTCACACGCTTCAAGGCGTGTGAGCCTGGAAAACATACCCACGCGGAAAAGCGAAAAGGAGCATGTAATGAAAAAAACCTATAAACCCGTTTTTGGTCCGGAGGACTATATCAACGTCCATACTTACACGGCCATGGGTATGAGCTACGAAGATTTTGAGTTGCCGGTCATCGGCATCTGCAATACATGGAATGAAATTGTTCCGGGTCAGTACAACCTGCGGCAGGTATCCGATTTTGTGAAAAAGGGCATCCTACGAGCCGGAGGAAACCCGGTAGAGTTTGGTACCATTGCCTGCTGCGACGGCGTCACCACCGGAAATGATGGCGATTACTATGTTCTGCCTTCCCGGGAAATCATTGCCGACAGCGTTGAGGTCATGGCAAAAGCGCATAAACTGGACGGCATTGTTCTGGTTGGTTCCTGCGATAAAATCGTGCCGGGTCTTTTGATGGGTGCGGCGCGCCTGAATATTCCTACCATTTATATTCCCGGCGGCCCCAGTCTTTCCGGTCCTCCCTTTGGAAAGAAACTCAAGGGTGACTGCACCTGCATCACGGAGGCTATGGGCATGGAGCAGGCAGGTGTCATCACCCATGCCGAGCTGCAGAAGCTGGCTCGGCTGACGGATCCAACCTGCGGCTCCTGCCAATTCATGGGTACAGCCAATACCATGTGCTGTTTTGCTGAGGCTCTGGGTATGTGCCTGCCCGGTGCAGCTCTGATTCCGGCAGTTTATGCCGAGCGGTTCCGCTGTGCCTTCCAGACCGGCGAGCAAATCGTGCGGTTGGTAAAGACCGGAATTAAACCGAAGGATATTATGACCCGGGAAGCCATTCGGAACACCATTAAGGTCATGATGGCGGTGGGTGGAAGTACCAATTCGGTTATCCATATGTGTGCCATTGCCCATGAGCTGGGCTACGATCCGGATGAAATCATGAACGAGTTTGATCAGATCAGCGCTGAAATCCCCCACATTGCCAGTGTCAACCCAGCTTCCTACATCTATGACTGTGAGGACTTCTACAAGGCAGGCGGTATTCCTGAGGTCATGAAGAAGCTGCGGGAACACCTGGATTTGTCGGTCATGACTGTCACGGGCAAGACGATGGAGGAAAACATCAATACTTATATCAATCTCTATCCCGACAATCAAGATTTGATCCGGGATATGGACAATCCTCATACAACTTTGGGCGGTATTGCCATTATGCGGGGTAATTTGGCGCCGGATACTGGCGTGTCCAAACCGGCGGCCATCCATGAGAGCGTCCGTCGGTTTACTGGTAAGGCAGTCTGCTTTGATTCGCAGGAAGACTGCGTCAAGGCGCTGGAACAGTGCCGAATCAAAAAGGGAGATGTGGTTGTTGTCCGTTATGAAGGTCCCAAAGGTGGGCCGGGCATGCGGGAAATGTATGCACCGCTGAAAATGCTCAACGGTCAGGGATTGGCGCTGGACACGGCACTGATCACCGATGGTCGTGTTTCCGGCACTAACAACGGCTGCTATGTGGTCCACGTTTCACCGGAAGCTGCTGTTGGCGGTCCCATTGCTTTGGTGGAAGACGGCGATGAAATTACCATCGACGTGATCGAAAAGAAGTTGGAGCTCCATGTCAGTGATGAAGAGCTGGCCCACCGGCGGGAAAACTGGAAGTTCACACCGAAGCCTGTGGGCGGTTTTCTGGCCCGGTATGCTGCGCTGGCAACCTCCGGCAGCCGAGGCTGTGTGCTGGACTGGAAAGGGTTGTGCAAACATGAGTAACACATTTCAGTTTTTGACCTACTCCGGATTTCGGATTTCCACGGGGGCGGGATATGAGATTCTGGTGGATCCGTTTTTGGATGACAATCCCGATACCCAATTTCAAAGCACGGATTTTGAAAAAGTCGATTTGATTCTGGCTACCCACGGGGCTTATGACCATGTTGGCGATACGGGAAAAATCGCCTGCCGAACCGGCGCATGGGTTGTCTGCCCCGATGATGTCAAGGCTCTGCTGCTACAGCAGGGGGTACCGGCAGAGCAGATTTTTGCCGTACCCTGGGGTATGACAGTCAATTTCGGTAAGATCCGCGTCAAACCGGTGGAGAATCATCATCGAACCGTGGTGCAACTGCCGGAGGGCGGTTTTGTGACCTCCCAGCCGCTGGCTTTTATGCTCTGGCTGGAGGATGAAACCTGCGTCTATATTGCCGGTGACACGGCGATTTTCAGCGATATGAAGCTTCAGGCAGAGCTGTACCATCCACAGATTGGCCTGATCAACGCCGTGACAGAGGTGGCGGAAAAGATCCCGACACCGAGACGTCCCTTTGTGGAAACTGGTGAGATGTCACCCTATGAGGCCGCACTCTGCGCGAAGTGGATGGGACTGGAGATGGTACTGCCGTGCCATCATATTGACCCGGACAAAAATCCGCAGGTCATGGAATTTGTAGCCCATGCGGAAACTCTTTGCCCCGATACAAAAATCTTTGTTATGCGGGACGGAGATCAGTGTTGCTTTCCAAATGATTGACAGGAGGGTATTTAAGAATGAAAAAGATTATAAATCAGCCAGAGCATTATACCGATGATATGCTCCGCGGTATCTATGCTGCCTACCCCGATCAGGTAAAATACGTCGATGACAATCTGCGCTGCTACTGCACCGCCAAAAAGGTGCCCGGCAAGGTCTCCATCGTCACCGGCGGCGGTACGGGTCACCTGCCGCTGTTCCTTGGCTTTGTGGGAGAAAACCTTCTGGATGGCTGTGCAGTCGGCAGTGTGTTCCAGTCTCCTTCTGCTGAGTGGATCTATAACGTCAGCAAGGAAGTTGACAACGGTGCCGGCGTCCTGTATCTCTATGGCAACTACTCCGGCGATATTATGAATTTCGACATGGCTGCCGAACTGTGTGAAATGGATGATATCAAGACTCGTTCCATCGTCGGTGCCGATGACGTCTGTTCGGCAGCGCCGGAAAACAGCGATATCCGACGCGGCGTGGCCGGTATTTTCTTCCTGTACAAATGCGCCGGTGCCAAAGCGGCCCAGATGGCAACACTGGATGAGGTGCTGGCAACGACACAGAAGGTCAAAGAGCGCGTCCGCACGGTGGGCTTTGCCATGAGCCCCTGCACAATTCCGGAAGTCGGGCATCCGAACTTTACTCTGGAAGAGGGCGAGATGTCCATGGGTATGGGCATCCACGGTGAGCCTGGTATTTGGAACGCTCCGATCAAGACATCGAAAGAACTGGCAAAGTACACAGTGGAGACTATCCTGGCAGATATGCCCATGGATACCGGCGAAAAGGTTGCCATACTGCTCAACGGCCTGGGTGCCACATCGATCGAAGAACTCTATATTCTCAATGCCGATATCCATCAGGAGCTGAAGGATCGCGGGATTACTGTTGTCAAAACCTATGTGGGCGAGTACGCCACATCCATGGAAATGACCGGCGCATCCGTCTCCATCTGCCTGTTGGATGACGAATTGAAGGGACTGCTGGAACTGCCGGCATCAACACCGTTTTTCCATCAGTTTTAAGCGCTGCAAAGAAAGAAGGTTACAATATGGAGAAACTGACCAGCCAAAGCTGGAAAGAGATTCTAGCTGCCGCTGCAGCCGTATTTGAAGAAAACTGCGAATTCCTTTGCGGTCTGGATGCACAGATGGGCGACGGAGATCTTGGCCTGACGATGAAAAAAGGCTATGCTACTGCTGCCGAGGCCGCTGCGGCGCTGGAAGAACCGGGAATTGGCAAGCTGTTGATGAAAGTCGGTATGAAAATGTCTTCTGCAGTGCCCTCAACCATGGGTACGCTAATGTCCTCCGGTCTGATGACCGGCGGAAAAGCGCTGGGAGACCGGCAGGAGATGGGCGCGGCAGAACTCGCCCTGTTTCTGGGCGGCTTCTGTGACGGCATTATCAAACGCGGCAAATGTGCTGTTGGAGACCGCACAATCCTCGATGCATTGGATGCTGCCAGACAGGCTGCTGTAAAGGCAGCTAAGCAAGGCGGAACGCTTGAAGACGTTGCTATCGGCGCTTTAAAGGGCGCTGAGGAGGGCGTAGAGCGGACAAAGAGCATGACGCCGAAGTTTGGCAAGGCAGCTGTCTTTGCTGCAAAAGCGGTTGGAACAGCAGATCAGGGCGCCATTGCTGGCAAACTGCTGATTGGTGCAATACAGTCATATATTTGTTACTGAAAGGCGATTCCAGAAAAGATTCACAAAGAAACGGAATGAGTTTTGAACAGTGGAATGGTTTTGGGATTTGACTTGATTTTCTGAACAATACGTGGCAAAATTATGATTATTAAAGCGATAAAGCAAAGGACAGGGGAAACTGAAAAGACATGGAGAAAGCAAAAACAATTCAGTCGATTGATCGGGCAGTTGATATATTAAAGTGCTTTTATAAGGCCAATCTGCTGGGAATTACGGATTTGAGTCGTATGACCGGTATGCATAAATCCACTGTTTCCAATATCGTTCTAACGCTGGAAGCCAATGGGTTTCTGCAGCAGAACGGAACCAGCAGAAAGTATGAGCTGGGTACGGAGTTGAGTCGTCTGGCAGCTAATGTTAGCGCAGATATTCGTACGGTTGCCAAGCCCTATCTTTGTGCCATCCGGGATGCCTGCAGGGAGACGGTCAGTCTGGGTGTCTGTCAGGGAATGCAGGCGATGTACATTGACAGCGAAAAGGGTTTCCACTCCATTTGCAGTATTACCATCCCCGGTACCAGCTACGCGACTCATTCTGCAGCGTTTGGCCGCATCATTCTAGCATATATGCCGGAACAAGAGAGAGAGCAACTGTTGGAGCAGGTGGAGTTTGTCTCATACACGAAAAATACAATCTGCGATATGGATGAACTGCGGGAGATCCTGGCACAGGCTCGCATAAAGGGCTACACGGTCAATATGGAAGAGACTGAGGTTGGTCATGTCTGTATTGCTGCGCCGGTGCTGGACAGCATGAGATATCCGGTGGCGAGCATCTGCGTATCCGGTCCGGCCACGCGAATCAACGGCGAGCGAATCGAGGAAATCGCTGAGGTACTGAAGGACCAGACGAGGGAGTTGTCTTGGGCTCTGGGCTGCCAACATCCGAATCGGAAGGCTTAATCAGAGAGAAATGCGCAGCAGGGAAGCGGATTGCTTCTGCTTGCAGGTGAGGGACCCGGTTCGTATATACCAATATATCCTTCTGTTTGGGACTGTCTACATATCACTCCAATCTAGGACTGGAACCACTTATGGTGGTTTTCGGCCCTGGAGTCTGCCGGGGTTCTGCAGGAAACGCGGAACAGAATATCGATTGACCGGAGAACACAATTGCCGCAGGGAAAAAGAAGGGAGAGAGTATGGCAAAAGTAATTATTTTCGATGTGGATGGCACACTGTTGGATACAGAGCGGGTCTATATGGATGCATGGCGTCAGGCCGGGCCACTCTTTGGATATGAGATCTCCGACAACGTGCTGTTGAAAACAAGAGCGGTAGATCGTTCTGTTGCAGTTGAGGTTTTTGAAACAGAATACGGCAGCGAATTTCCATATGATGCAATTTTTAAAGAGCGTGTACGCATTTCCGAAGAAATCATTGCAGCCGCCACGGCTGATGAACTGATTAAACCCGGAGCAGAGCATGTGCTGGTACAGCTGAAAAAACGCCGGCTGGATATTGGCGGTGGCATCCTCCACAGACATCCATAAAACCAGGTCTCATCTGGCACAGGCCGGGCTTCTGCGTTTTTTTCTACGGTTATCGGTGGGGATATGGTTCCGCAGAAAAAGCCTGCTCCCGATGTATTTCTGCTGGCGGCAGAGCATCTTGGTCTTTCGCCTAGTGCGTGCATCGTTATTGGAGATTCTCCTGCCGATGTGTTTGCCGCAGCGGCAGCAGGCATGGATGTATATTTGATTCCGGATCAGGTTCCTGTCAATGAAAAGACCTCTGCAATCAGCTGCTGTGTGTTGACAGAAATCGGTCAGTTGCCGTCGGTGCTGGAGGGACGGCTTGACTGTATGATCGATTTAACTCACCATCCCAGATTCTCAAAAACACAGAAATCCCACAGGTTGTGGAACACCTGCGGAACAAATTATATCACAAAAGGCTGACATTTCCTGTCCACTATGCTGTTCTAAGAAAAGCAAAAACCACTAGTGAATACATCTGTTAAGAAAAAGCAGACACTGAAAACACTATTGTTGTAGATGCCTAGAGCCGCCGTAGTCCGCTCGTAATTATAGGAACGAACATAGTTGTTATGCAATTTTGGACCGTTTTAACCGTTGCCAGATCGAAGCCAAGGAACGACCCTTCCTTGATCCAACCGTTGATTGTTTCAATCACAGCATTATACCAATGCTGAAGGTTGAGGATTAAAAGGTTAGATTTGGCCAGATTGAGGCACTAAAAGGGATTAGCTTCGAAGTTAATCAGGGCGAAATTGTAGCGCTGATTGGAAGTAATGGTGCAGGCAAAACCACAACATTACGGACGATATCTGGTTTAGAAAAGCCTGCTGAGGGAACGATTCTGTTTGAGAGAACAGATTTAACCCGCTTGCCCCAGCATAAGATTGTAGAACTTGGTGTTGCCCATGTTCCTGAAGGAAGACGTGTATTTGCGAATATGACAATCTACGAAAACCTGTTGCTGGGTGCGAATATCCGTAAAGACAAAACAAAGATTAAAAGTGATATTGAATATGTCTATTCTCTTTTCCTGCGCCTTTTTGAGCGAAAAAACCAGATGGCAGGAACTTTGTCTGGCGGAGAACAACAGATGCTGGCAGTAGGGCGTGCACTCATGACAGGCGGAAAAATACTTCTGCTTGACGAACCTTCAATGGGCCTTGCACCTATTATTGTTGAAGAGATATTCAATATTATCTGAAATCAACAAACAGGGAATGACAGTTTTGCTGATTGAGCAAAATGCGTTTATGTCTTTACAGATTGCCACGCATGCATATGTTCTTGAGACAGGTAATATCACGTTGTCCGGAACTGGGCAGGAGCTTTTACACATGGAAGCTGTTAAGCAGGCGTATTTAGGAATATAGTTTTGACACGATCAACAAAAATCAGTGTAGATTTTAATATCGCAGAATTATCGTCTTCCTGCAATGAAAGGTCTGCAGATAATGTACTGCCCAGAAGTAGTTTCTCAGTAAAGTGGACTTGTCCAGAGTGCCACGGGGAGTACACTGCACCAATCTCCGATATGGTTTCGGGGAAGGTAGATTGCCCGTATTGCAATGACAGACAGGTCTTACCGGGATTTAATTCTCTCGCCAAAAGGTATCCTAATATCGCAGAATTGTGGTCTTCCTGCAACGAAAGGTCTGCGGATAATGTGCTGCCCAGGAGTAAAAGACAGGCAAAATGGATATGTCCAGATTGCCACGGAGAGTATTCCGCACTAATCGTCGATATGGTTTCAGATATATTTTGGGAGAGGCGTAGTTATCGAGGCGACTTTTCTCACATCCATTCTTATGAACCAATTTACCGGGACACATTCAAGCGCAACATAGACGAAGTGCTTGACTCGGTTTATCGCGGAGTCATCCCACAGCGTATTCGAAACGATGACGGCGCCATGGCAATGCTTGTGCCGTGCGGCGCTGAGAATACTAACTAACTAAAAGAGACACCCAGAACCAAGTATATTACTTGGTTCTGGGTGTCCCATTCTTTTCTGCTGTCATTGCGTCACGAATCAGTCGGTTGACAAATGCGTTGACCGTTTCGCCGTGTGCTTTTGCAAACGCTTGAATTTCTGCTTTTTGCCCCTTCGGAACACGGATTTTGATTTCATCAACCTTTTCAGTACTCCATTTTTTAATTGCCCGCAGCTGTGCTTCCGTAGCCATTGTGTATCTCCGTTCTATGAGATTGTCTAAATTGTCAATTATGTATATATTAGTACCCATATATTTATGGATGTTTACACATTTATATATGGGTACTAATATGCTATAATCAAGTCAACAAATGAACATCGGCAGCGTCCGAAAGCTGCAATCTTTCGGACGCTTGCGCGGGCGACGCTCCGCCTGCACAGCAGTTATCCTGCACCTTAAGGTTAGTATACCCTTTTACAGTCTCCTTTTCAAGGTGCAAATGAACGCCGTGTGGGAATCGTCCTGCGGCGTTCATTTGTATATCTTGAACGGAGGAGTTTTTATGCCTTTGAAAAATGGAACGATTTGTACGCGTTGTGGAAAGCTCATGACAAAACACCCCAGCGGCATTTGCAGCCAATGCCGGCGGCTCAGTTGTACCAAACCGTGTAAGGTTTGCGGAGAAACCGGGCGCAATTTGTATGATGGTGTATGCACGTCTTGCCGCACAAAAGCCAAAACGCAGCGGGCAAAAACATTCTATCCGAAAGCAATCGAACAGGTGCGCCAGACGTTGACGCTGCTGGAGTTGCTGGATAAGGGACTGAGCTTTGGAGACGCCGCTTCTATATCGGGAATGTCTAAAACAGCCGCATATATGCGCGTTAAAACCGTTCTCCCTGTCAGTGCGCTGGATTTCTCAGAGGTCGCAGCAGATGGAAAGTAATGCCGTAGATGTTTATGCTGCAAAAGAACGACTGCGCCGCGATATACGCCTTTTAGATGCCTATGCCGCTGGCGCGCCTGTGTGCGGTATTGCGAAGCAGATGGGCATGACGAGTCTGGAGGTTGCGGTGCAGCTGCGGACGCTTCTAAACAACCATGCATGGCTTTTAGACAAAAAATGTCCGCAGATTGATGTTGCTGCAACCGGAAGCCGGATTTTTGAATATCTGAATGCCAGAAAGATTTCTCTGCCTGAGTTGTGTCACTATTTGGGGTACAGTGCGCAGGAAACGCCTCATCGCTGGCGGGAAGGCAAGAATTTGCCGCCGCTGAAAGCCGCCTACGCCATCAGTCTGATTCTTGGAATTCCAATCAATGATTTTATTGTGACTGTTCCGGAATGAATGGCAAAACCGCCGACTGCAACAACAGCCGGCGGTCAGAGTTCTTCATTCTTCATCTTTTCTCCTGTCAGGCCGCTGGGAAGTAGAGCGGCAGCTCTGCGGGCGCGGCGCCGATGATGCGCAGCACGTCGTACATCTCATCCACACGCCATGGAACCTGTCCGGTCATCCTATGGCTCAGACTGGTTTCAGACATTGCGAGTGCACGCGCTAAATCCCGCTGCTGCAATTTGAGCTGGCGCAAGCGCCCAGCAAGATAATCATAACTCATGCTGTGTCCTCCTTTCTTTGATTCTACTTTTATTGTAAGTGGAATCAAGCAAAAGTCAAGCGTATATTTAGATTATTTTTATTACATTCTAAATAATAACTTGATTTTTGGATAACTGAATTGTATAATGGCTGTAGAAAATGAAAGGAGGTGCAGTATGAATACGATTTTTTCAGAGCGATTGAAAAAAGCAATGGACTTGTGCGGATACCGGCAGGCTGATGTGCTAGAGAAAGCCGCGTCCATTTGTAAAGAGACTGGTACGAAGCTGGCCAGCGGTGACTTGAGCCAGTATTTATCCGGAAAGACCGTTCCGAGGGCAAAGAAGCTGGACGTGTTAGCGCAGGTCCTTGCCGTGAATAACGACTGGCTGCTTGGACGCGATGTGCCTATGGAGCGTACAGATATGCAGTTTGAGGCAGACATTGCGGCTTCCACACAAGCGCGATTAACGTCAGCAAATAACGCGATTTTAAGGGAACGGGAAATCCGGCAAATCGGATTGCTCTATCACCGTGCATCTCCTGAAATTCAGCAGGCAGTCCGTTTGATTCTAGCACAATATGAAAATCGGCCTGACAACGATGAAAACGGCTATTATAGCCACGAACTATAAAAAACGCCACATGGGTGCTACCAACACCCATGCGGCTGCAGAAAAACATCAACTCGACGAAAAGCAAATGTCTCCTTCCTGCGTCACCAGTCTACCACACGGTTGCGCAGAAAGCAAGACGGAAAGGATTGTATGCGCAAAAATGAAGCAAAGTGGTTTGACTCAGCGAACCGTTGGCAAATCAAGGTGCAAAAGGACGGTGTGCGCCGTACTTTTTTCTCGTCTATAAAAGGCACAAAGGGTAAAATTGCTGCGGAAAAGCAGGCAGATAGCTGGCTGGAAAGCGGTGTTGAAAACGAAAATGCAAAGTGCGGCGAACTGCTGGACGCCTATTTGGAGCACGTTCGGAAAGGCACTGGTACGAGCAACATCAAGCAGCACGAAAATTTTATCAAGAACTACATCCGCCCGGCGATTGGAAGCCGGAAAATCAAATCTCTCACACTGAATCATTTGCAGGCAATCATCGACGATGCCTACGCCGAAAAGCATCTTGCGAAGAAGACGCTGCAAGACTTGCGGGGCTGTATTTCCGGCTTTCTGCGTTTCTGTCGCCTTGGAAAGTATACAACGCTTGTTTCGATGGATTTGCAAATACCGCGCAGCGCCAAACGTCCTCACAAGAATATTTTGGGAGCGCAGGAGCTGCAAAACCTGTTCATTTTGGAAAATACGGTTCTGAACAGCAAAAGTCAGCCGGACTGGTGCATCCACGCATACCGTTTTTCAGTCCTGAACGGGCTGCGCCCCGGAGAGCTGATTGGGCTTCGCTGGGAGGATGTTCAGGGGAATATTCTGCACATTGACCGTTCCGTGAATCACTACAAGGAAGTTACTGAAGGGAAAAATGAAAATTCGCAGCGCGAAATCTACTTACAGGGTCTTGCCATGGCGGAGCTGGAAGCGCAGCGGCAGCAGCTTCGGCAAGCCGGCATCATTTCGCCATGGGTGTTTCCAAACGAGCACGGCGCATGCTTTACGCAGAGCACATTCCGCAAACGCTGGAACCGCTATTGTTCGGTCAACAACATTCAAAATATCACGCTCTACGAGCTCCGCCACACATTCGTGAGCGTCTGTGATGATATGCCGGATGGCTTAAAGAAGAAAGTTGTCGGACATAGTAGAAGTATGGACACAGATGGCATCTATGGGCACCGAAAGGCTGGCGATTTGGAGCGCGCAGCCGCATATAGTGATGCGGCATTCCGGGCAATTTTATAACAGTGCAAAACCGCGCCCATTGCTTGTTACGAGCAATGGGCGCGGTTCTGTCTTATTGTTGTGCCTGTAGAGCGCAAAACTGCGTGTCAATACTAGCTTTTCTGTTAATTTCCATAACCGTACCCACTTTCGTACCCACTTTTAATTTTGAACACCGAAATACGGTATTTTCAGGCACAAGCAACGCAAGCAAATGCCTGTAATATCAACGGAATTTCGATTTTCGGCAAAAAGTGTCATGCTTCGAATCCACCTTCCCCCACCAATCCCGAACACGAAAGTGTTCGGGATTTTCGTATATTCACAGAAAAATCGGTATATTTCAAATGGGAAAGTGTTGAATCCGAACGGTTGATTCTGCCTGCCCCTTATTTTGACCCTTTATACGGCGGTTTCAGGCAGTCCAATCTGACCACTTGATACAGAATGTCACACACTGGATTTTGCTGCTTCTGTGCTTTCGCGGATGCGGCGAAGATACTGCCCCATGCGGTTTGCACTTTCGCGTTTCATGCCGGGCGTGGCGTGTGCATAGGTGCTGAGCGTGAATGATGCAGTTGCATGACCCAGATTTTCCTGCACGGTTTTAATATCGTCTCCGGCTTTCAGGCTGTTCACGGCGAATGTGTGTCTGAGATCGTGGAACCGAAGCTCTGATAACCCCAGTGAGCGCATTACACGCTTGAAGTTCATATAGAGCGTCTTGTTGTTGACGTAGCGCCCAAACTATTGTTTTATTGTCTGTCGCTGTCCAGCCAAGCGACAAATTCTTCTAAGGACAGTTCCCCAGCAACGCACCTGTCGCGATTCTGGCGCGCTTCTTTTGACCATGCTTGAAATTCCTCACGGGTCATCAGGCCATAGCGAATACGGGCGTTGTGCGCCTTGTAGGAGCGTTTGTATTCCTTGACTGCCGGATTTTCCAGCTTGCGTTTTTCATAGAGCCGCAGCGCACCGCTGTCCTTGCACGTTTTTGTAGAGCCGTCGATCAAACGGTCGCAATACTCGGATTTGTAATTGCGCACCACGCCGAAATAGCGTCCGCAGAATTTGCACTTCCGATAGCGCAGATTTTCCCGCGCATAGCGCGCCAGCAAAAACGCAGCCAGATCATCCAGTGTTTCCGTCAAAAGGACTTCGGTATGAAACTGTTCCGGCAGCACAAGTTCTGCGCCCGAAAGATAGAACTCCAACAGATCATCGTAGGGCAGAGAGATATTACCGCCTTTTATTGCGTCCTCTACTTGCAGCGTTCCATATTTCAGCGGCAGCATTTTGACTGGATTCGCTGCAAGCAGTTCCAGATAGCGCGCCGTCATATCCGCAGTATCTTCCACGGCGAAGCATTGGTCAGATAAAAATTGAAGCTGATGTTGCAGCGTTTTATATCGCTCTGCCATCGCTTGCAGTGGTGCTGTTCCGTGCGGTTCTCCACGGTCATAGCGCAGACGCATACGCTCTATCTCGGCGGTCAGCGGCACAAAGAGCGGTGTTTTCCGCAGCCAGAACAGCGCAATTTCAAATACACGCTCAAAGCAGTCCTGCACACAATCCCCTCGATCAATCTGCTCGATCAACTGCCCGATTTGCCGGATATGTGCGTCCAGCGGTTGCAGATCGACATAGAGAAAATCGGCAATCGCCATACCGAGCGGCTGCTCTTTGTGCCACAGGCGTTGATATGGCACTTTTCCATTGGGGCAGGCTGTGCGCAGCTCTACATACTCCGTTCTATCATCTGTGTAGGCTGCCACCCAGATTTTTTCGTTGGGTGTTGGGTGCGGTTTTCCGGGAATCACGGCATCACGTCCTCTCTAATAGACTTATCGTCGAAACTTGTAATCAATAAGACGATTGACATTTATCATCTGAATTGCTATACTTATCCCATAGACGACCTATTGATATTATTTTATATCATTAAGTCTACTATGTCAAGAACTTTTATTTACAAGGAGGAAACATGAACAACAACTACGAAAACCTGCCAGCCGTCTTGAACGCAACGCAGTTAGCGTCTGCGCTCGGCATTTCCAGAGCAGGCGCGTACCAGCTTTTGCACACGGAGGACTTTCCGACGCTGCGCATCGGAAAACGGATGCTGGTGCCAAAAGACCGTTTGATCGTCTGGATTGACCGGAACACAGGAGGTGACCATGCAGAGAACAGATGAAAAAACGACCGTTCCGAATCCATCCGCTGCAACAGATGGGGAACAGCCGCTTTTCAAAGAACCTGACGCCAGTATAGCAGATTTTCCGCTGCCTGACAACGAAGATTTTTCAGACAATTTCTTTCAGCGTATCAACGATCCCGGATTTCTTCCGACCTATTCCATGCCGGAACTCTACGGCAGTATCTTTCACAGCAAACCGCCGATCATCCAAAATCTACTCTATCCGGGTACATATCTGTTTGCCGGTGCGCCGAAAATCGGCAAGTCATTTCTCATGGCGCAGCTTGCCTTTCATATCAGCAGTGGAAAACCACTCTGGAATTTTGCGGTGCAGCAGGGAACGGTTCTCTATCTGGCTTTGGAGGACAATCAGGAGAGACTGCAACAGCGGCTTTATCGTATGTTCGGTACAGATGTTGCGCCCGCGCTCTACTTTTCCAATGCAGCAAAGCTGTTGGGCGGCGGACTTGACCAGCAGATCGAGACCTTTCGCCGGGAACACCCGGATACAAACCTTGTCATTATCGACACGCTGCAAAAGGTTCGGGAATCCGGAAACGAAAAATGCAGCTATGCCAGCGATTATGAGATTATCAGCAAACTGAAATCGCTTGCCGAAAAGCTGCGAATCTGTCTGCTTCTGGTACACCATACGCGCAAGCAGCAGGCAGAAGATCGGTTCGATATGATCTCCGGAACAAACGGCTTGCTCGGCTGCGCAGATGGGGCACTGATTCTGCAAAAAGAATTTCGCACCGCCAGACCCGGTTTTGTCGGCGGTAGCATTGTTAGTCACGCCGGAAAACGAAAAATGGTGTGGTAGCTCAACGGAGCTTGCCGCCGCGCTTGGTACGGAACTCAAGCCAAACGCGCTTTCCATGCGGCTGAATATCCGCGCGGCGAAGCTGGAGCAAGATTACCACATTCGTTACGAATCAATCCGGACACACGCCGGGAGACAAATCATTTTGACCTATCTCCGGTGACAGCCGTGACGACCGTGACGGCTTATTGTGCGCTGAAAAACATCGTCACAGCCGTCACGGTCGTCACGCGCAGCACAGTGTTATGCAGATTTCAGCAGAGCAAAAACGTATCCATTTGCATTAGCAAGTATGGCATTTGGTAGCACAAATGCCCGCTTGTCAGGGAGAACCCTGAAACCCCAGCGCGTTTGCGTCTCCTCGTGAGACGCAAAACTGTGAGACGTAATAAAATCAGAAAGGAGCGATTCATGCGTAAACGAAACAAGCACATCAGTGTGTGGATGACCGAGCAGGAATATACACATCTAAAACAACAGGCGGCGCGAAGCGGATTAGGTATGGACCCGTTTATCCGCAATCTGGTTCAAGGCATTCGGATTTGCGAAAAGCCACCAGAACAGTATGTAGACATGCTTCGAGAATTGTCTGCAATCGGGAATAACGTCAATCAGATTGCGCATTGGGCGAACAGCAAGGGGTATGCTTCACAGGCGGAAATCCATGAAGCAGCCGTTCGTGTAAATGAAGCTTACATGATGGTCAGAGACGCGTTTCGATGAGCGCACAGGAGTAGTTCCCATTGCGTCCTCAGAGGTTGGGATTGTATTCCGCTGTGCGCACACGGTCAAGGCCGCTGGATTGCTGGGGCAATCCAGCGCGAGCGGCGCAGTTTTGCAAACTGCGCCGACCTTGACAGTGCGCCCCCATCGGAACGATGGCAGCCAAGAGGACGCAAAGCAGGAGCAGCCCGCCGATGGCGGGCTGCTCTTATATACGAAAAAACTACGAAAAAACTTTGTCTATTTTTCAAAAAACATCCCCCGGGGGAGCTTCACAATCAAAAAATGCTTTGATAGGATAAAGGCACAGTTTATACACTCCCAATCCTCGAATGCAAAAACGGTATCGCGCTATCTTGGGGAAGAAGTAGCGTGATGCCGTTTTTGCAGCAACTTCGAGCATGAAGAAACGGCACCGGGAGCAAGTACAAATGAAAGGTGAAAGATGATGAAAAAGACAACTCGCTACCTCGCGGCGCTGCTTGCCGCGCTGATGCTGCTTGGACTGTGCGCTTGCAGCGCACAACAAACGCCAGCAGAAACTACGGAACCACCGGCTGCAACAAATGAAGCAGCTTCAACCACAGAAACGGAAGAAATCAGCACCGAACCTGAAACCACGGATGCAGAAGCTGCCACTCGGACGATCACCGATGGGAATGGCCGTGAAGTGGAAATTCCGCAGACGGTTGAAAGTATTGTTTGCGTTGGCGTCGGCGCGCTGCGCTACTCCTGCTATATGCAGGCGCAGGACTTAGTTGTCGGCGTTGAGGATTACGAAACCAAAGCCGGTATGTCCCGCCTGTATAACTATGTGAATTTTGACAAGTTCGGTACGCTGCCGGTAACCGGAACGAACGGTGAACCGTTTGTCGAGGAAAACATCCATGTTGGTCCGCAGGTCATTGTCATGTCTTCGTATGCAAACGTTGACCCCGACGAGCTGCAAAATAAGACCGGGATTCCGGTTGTTATGGTTCCCGGCAGCGATACGACCCTTGATGATAAAGCATATGAAACGCTGCGTATTCTTGGCGAGCTATACGGCAAAGAAGATCGCGCCGAAGCCCTGACAACCTATCTGCATGGTATTGAAGACGATCTTGCTTCGCGCACAGAGGGTGTTGCAGAGGAAGAAAAACCATCTGTCTATGTCTGCGGCGTATCCTTTAAGGGCGCGCACGGTTTCGAGGGTACAGAAGCGTTCTATGGCCCGTTTGAGCTGATTCACGCGAATAACCTTGCAAATACGACCGGACAGACCGGCGCATTTGACATTGACACGGAGCAGGTTCTTGCATGGGACCCGGACGTGATCTTCGTTGACTTTAACGGCATGGATTTAATCAAGGAAGATTATGCAGCGAACGCAGAGTTCTATAACAGCCTGACGGCTGTGAAAGAGGGACGTGTCTACTCGCAGATTTCGTTCCGCTCCAGCGCATCGAATCTGGAAACTGCACTGGCCGATGCGTATTATGGTGCGACCATTCTCTATCCGGAGCAGTTTGCGGATGTGGATGTAGAAGCGAAAACCGGAGAAATTTTTGAAATGCTGCTGGGCAGCAACCCTTATCAGGACCTAAAGGACGCTGGCTATGAATTCAGACCTGTCACAATCGGCGAATAACGATTCCGGCACGGCCTATCGCCGAAATCAAGTCAAAAGCTGCTGCTTTCTTGGAATATTGTTTATCTGTCTGCTGATCGCGCTTGTGCTGTCCTTGCGGGCAGGCTCTTACAACACGCCGATCGCAGAGTTGGTCAAAGGAATCTTTGGAAAAGCAGCCGACGATAAAATCAACCTTGTCGTTCGCAACAATCGTTTGCCCCGGATCTGCACAGCACTGATTGCGGGTGCTGGTCTGGGACTTGCTGGTTGTGTGATGCAGGCAATTCTCCGCAATCCGCTTGCATCTGCGTCCACATTGGGCGTTTCACAGGGCGCTGGCTTTGGTGCGGCGTTTGCGATTATTGTGCTGAACATGGGCGCGGTAGGAAACCTTGGCAGCGTTGCAATTCCGCTGTGTGCGTTCGTCGGCAGCATGGCAGTTGCACTGGTTATTTTGGGCCTGAGTCGATTTCGTCAGGTTTCTACACAGGGAATTGTCCTTGCAGGTACGGCGATCAGCGCCATGTTTTCCGGTGCAACGACGCTGATGCAGTATTTCGCAGATGAAATTCAGCTCAATACGCTGGTGTTCTGGACGTTCGGCAGTCTTGGCAACACGAGTTGGGGCGACGTTGGGAAAATGCTGGTCGTGCTTATTTGCGTCTCTGTCTGTTTCTTCCTGCGCCGCTGGGATTATAACGCGCTGCTGAGCGGCGAGGAAACAGCCGTCAGTTTAGGAATTAACGTGAAGCGGCTTACGCTTTCCAACATGGTACTTTGCTGCCTGCTGTCCTCGGTGATCGTGTCCTATATCGGTCTGATTAACTTTATCGGCTTGATTGCGCCGCATATTGTCCGCTTGGTCGTTGGCAATAACCACGTCTATCTGCTGCCCGGCTCTGCGATGGCGGGCGCACTCATTCTGCTGCTGGGCGACCTGTTTGCGCGTGTTGTCATCAGTCCGATCATCCTGCCGATTGGCGCAATTACCTCGTTCCTTGGCGGCCCGATGTTCCTCTATCTCCTGTTCAAAGGAGGAGATCGGAAATGCTGAGCGTTGAAAATCTTGCCTACCACTACAAAGGCAGACCGGCGGTTCTCAAAGACGTGAACTTCAAAGTGAACACGGGAGAGTTTCTGGCGATTCTGGGTAACAACGGCGTTGGAAAAAGCACGATGCTGAAATGCTTCAACAAAATTCTTACACCAGACGGCGGGAAAATCATACTGGATGATGAAAATCTCCTGCAAATGAACGCCAGACAGGTTGCGCAGCGAGTAGCGTTTGTTGCGCAGAACGTGCCAAGCACGCAGATGACGGTCCACGATATGGTCATGCTTGGACGCAGACCCTATATGAAATGGGGATTTACGGAAGACGATCATCAGATTGTTCATCATGCAATGGCCCAGCTTCGGATTGAACCGCTGCGTGGACGCTTTCTAAATGAACTATCTGGCGGTGAACGGCAAAAGGTGATGCTGGCGCGTGCGCTGGCGCAGCAGCCGAAGCTCCTGCTGCTCGATGAGCCGACGAGCAGTTTGGATATTCAAAATCAATATCAGGTTTTACAGATCGTTCGGGATATTTGCCATGAACAGCATTTGACAGCGATTGTTGTCATCCACGATCTGAACCTTGCGCTGCGGTTTTGCGACCGGTTCGTTCTGTTACGTCAGGGCGGTGTCTACGCCTGCGGCGGGAAAGAAGTCTTGGACAGAGATGCGCTGCGGGATGTGTACCATGTAGACGCGGAGGTCGTAGCAGTTCAAAAACAGAGTATTGTCCTTGTTGATGAAAAGGACGCAACACGTTCATAAAAGGGAGAAACAATATGGCACATAAATTAGATTCAGAAAAAAAGCTCTGGGAAAAGGCCGCAGCCTTTCACGGCCATGTATGCCCCGGCCTGACGATTGGCTACCGTGCGGCGCTGTATGCGATTGATCTGTTGGGATTGACATTTTCGGACGATGAACAGGTCGTGTGTATTACGGAAAATGATGCCTGCGGCGTTGATGCGATTCAAGCGATTCTTGGATGCAGCATCGGAAAGGGCAATTTACTGTTCCATATGCGCGGCAAACAGGCATTTTCGTTCTATAATCGGAAAACCGGAAAGTCTGTCCGCCTTGTCTTGAAAGCAAAGCCGCGCGACATGACGCGGGAAGAAACGTTCGACTATTATCATAGCTGCGCAGATGATGAAATGTTTGATGTTAAGGAAACAAAAATCCGGCTGCCGGAACAGGCCAGAATTTTTGATTCCTATGTCTGTGATTGCTGCGGTGAGACGACCGGCGCAAACTGGATTCGGCTGTCCGGTGACAAAAAGCTGTGCCTGGACTGCTATGAGACGTATGACCGATTTGACGTTTGAACGTTTTTCGGTTGACCACAAATATGACCCTTTACAGCTTAGACAGGCAATAAAACAATAGACTGACTGATACGAAATTTCACGGATTCTGAACGTAAAATTACGGATTTATACGAAAAATATTTCTAAAAACGTGATTGCCAGACTTCGAATCCACCTTCCCCCACCAAACTCCGTATCGAAAGATGCGGAGTTTTGCTTTTATCCATTCCGAATAAAAACCAGCACCGGCCTGGGCGCGACGGGGTTCGTGCGTGGGCCGGTGCTGGTTTTCTTTGCGGACGGGAATCTTTTTGCGGTTTTTCTGCTGCACACTATGCGTCGGACGGCCCTTTCAGCAGGGCGGAGCAGCCTTGCTCCAGTGCGGAGAGGAGGGGCTTTGCGGCGGGGGCGGAGGGGGCGGGGGCGGTGAGGTAGCATTTGAGTTTGGGTTCGGTGCCGGAGGGGCGGAGGATGAGCTTGGCACGGGGCTCCAGACGGAATTCGAGGACGTCGGCGCGCGGCAGGCCGGTCTGCTGCGTCAGGTAGTCCGTGACGCCGGCGACGCGGAAGCCGGCGATGGTCTCGGGCAGGTCTTCCCGCAGGCGGGCCATCCGGGCCGCCATCTCCTGCATGGCGTGCGCGCCTGAGAAGCAAACGCTTTTCTGCGCGCACGCGTAATAGCCGAACTCGCGGTAGAGCGCGTCCATGGCGTCCGACAGCGTCATGCCGCGCCTGCGATACCAGTCCGCCGCCTCACAGACGAGGAGGACGGCGTTCACGCCGTCCTTATCGCGTACATGCGTGCCAGAGAGATAGCCGTAGCTTTCTTCAAAGCCGAACACGAAGCGTTCCGGATGCCCCTCCCGCTCGAGAAGACCGATCTGCTCGCCGATGAACTTGAAGCCCGTGAGCGTGCGGCGCAGTTCCACGCCGTATTTCCGCGCCACGGCGTCGGCCATATCGGTCGAGACGATGGTGGTGACAGCGACGGGGTTTTCCGGCATGGCGCCGTTCTGCAGCCGCTGCCGGCAGAGATAGTCGAGCAGGAGCACGCCGATCTCGTTGCCCGTGAGCAGGCGGTATCCGCCCGATTTGTCTGGGACGGCCACGCCGCAGCGGTCACAGTCCGGGTCCGTGCCGATCAGAAGATCGGGATGCACGCGCGCGCAGCAGGCAAGGCCGAGCACCATGGCCTCGGGGATCTCGGGGTTGGGATACGGGCAGGTCGGGAAATGACCGTCCGGGTCCTTCTGCGCCTCGACGAGCGTCAGCCGTCCGACGCCAAGTCTTCCGAGCAGCTTCTCCACGCACTCCAGGCCGGAGCCGTGGAGCGGCGTATAGACGACGCTGAGGTCCGAAAGCGCGCCGCTGCCCATGCGCAGGGCGAGGACCGCGTCGACGAATGCGTCCAGAACGGCGTCCGGGATCCAGCGGATCCGGCCTGCGGCGAGAAGCGAGGCAAAGCTTTCCGTCTTGCGCCCGTCAAAGTACGAGTGTGACTGCAGCTTTTCCGCGATCTGCGCGGCTCGGTCGGGCGTCAGCTGGCAGCCGTCCGGGCCGTAGACCTTGAAGCCGTTGTACTGCGCGGGATTGTGGCTGGCGGTGATGCAGATGCCAACGCCGCAGGAAAGCGTCCGCACGGCAAAGCTCAGCGCCGGGACGGGCTCGAGCCGCGGGTAGAGATACGTCTCAATGCCGTTCGCGGCCAGCACGCAGGCGGTCTCCCGGGCAAAGCGCTCGCTGCCGATGCGGCTGTCATAGCCGATGGCAGCGCGCCGGGGAAGACCGGCAGCGTTCAGAACGTCCGCCGTGGCCTGCGCGGCGCGGCGGACGACGTGGATGTTCATGCGGTTCGTGCCCGCGCCGAGAATGCCGCGCAGGCCGCCGGTGCCGAACTGCAGCTCGCAGCCAAAGGCGTCTTCGATCTTCTGCGGGCTGTCGGCTATTTCCAGCAGTTCTTCTTTCAGATCGGTGTCCAGCAGCGGCTGCGCCAGCCATTCGGAAAAACGGGAGCGGGAAAGGTCCATGGAATTGCCTCCATATTGTGCATAGTGTCCAGGTGGGGCTCCAAGAAAACCGGCCGATGCAGGTGCATCGGCCGGTTTGCGGTTGGATCAGAAATTCAGGGTGCCAGAGGTGATGCACTGGCCGGACTTGCGGTCAAAGAGCATGATCTGGTCACCGGTAACGGAGAGCGGGACCTCGGTGCCGATGGTAAAGAGCGAGCTGCCGAAGACGACGCCGGTCAGCAGGAAGCCGCCTACGCGGACCTTGATCGTCGACTCCATGCCGGTGGGCATGGCGCCGTAGATCTCGCCGCGGAGGTTCCCTTCGTCCGCGATGTCGAGGAACTCCGGGCGGATGCCGAGGACAAAATCTTCGTTCGTGATCTCGGGAAGCTCCGCAAGGGAGTCGTCTTCCTCGTCGACCTTTGCGATATGATAGCGGAAGACCTCATCCTTGTTGCCCTTTTCGACGTAGCCCTTCTGCGCGGCTTTCTCCTTGAGGTCGGCGGCTTTCTTGGCGGCAGCTGCGTCGCGGTCTGCGAACCACTTGGAAAGCTCGAGCGCCTTTGCCGGGCGGAATCTGGCTGTCAGCCCACCGAGGACCGTGAGGGTCAGCGAGCCGTCGGCCGCCTGCTTGCCCTTGGCTTCGACAAAGTTGATGGACGGGTTGCCGACGAAGTCGGCGACAAAGAGATTCGCCGGATGATGATAGACCTCCAGCGGCGCTTCATACTGCTGCAGAACGCCGTTATTGATGAGGCAGATTTGCGTGGCGAGCGTCATGGCCTCCATCTGGTCGTGCGTGACGTAGACGAAGGTCGAGCCGGTCTCCACGTGCAGACGCTGCAGCTCATAGCGCATCTCGAGCCGCAGCTTCGCGTCGAGGTTCGACAGCGGTTCGTCCATGAACAAAACCGTGGGCTCCGGCGCGAGCGTTCTTGCGATGGCGACACGCTGCTGCTGGCCGCCGGAGAGCTCGGCCGGATACCGGTCCATGAACATGCCAATCTTGACGATGCGGCTGACGCGGCGGACGGAGAGGTCGATCTCCTCCTTCGTGAGCTTTCTCGTCTGCTTGACGACGCTGCCGTCCTTGCAGAAGCGGAACTCCTCGTCCAGCGTGCAGCCCGCGTCCTTCGCGGCCTTATGGGCTGCGTCGACCTTTGCCTGCAGTGCGGCGATCGCGGCGGCGCAGTCGGCCCCGTTCTCCAGATGATAGCCGAAGAGCTTCTTCGCCGTGTACTGCGAGAGCGTAAAGGCGTCGATGAGCTTGAGGACGGCCTTCTTTTCTTCCAGCTTGCCGTCCTTGTCGCGGCACTCGTCCAGGACGGCGGTCACATCGGCCGGGGTCTGGAGGATCTGAGCCAGACGCGCGGCATTTTTGGCCTCGAAGTCGATCTTCGGGAGCTCCTCTTTGATGTTGGAGAGGCCGAAGGAGATGTTCTGGTAGACTGTCATGTTGGGCCAGAGCGCATAGTTCTGGAACAGGAAGCCGACCTTGCGCTTGTTGGCCGGGACGTTGATACCGAGGTCGCTGTCAAAGACGACCTTGTCGCCGATCGTGATGCGGCCCGACGTCGGGGTCTCCAGACCCGCGATCATGCGGAGCGTCGTGGTCTTGCCGCAGCCGGAAGGACCGAGCAGCGTGACGAACGCGTTATTCTCAATGGTAAGATTCAGGTCTTCCACAGCGTAGAACTTGGCCCAGCGCTTGGTGACGTGTTCGAGTTTGATTTCAGGCATGTGCTTAACCTCCTATTCCCTTGTCAAGGCTTGCTCCGGTGATCTTGTTCACCAGAGTGTTGCAGATGAGGATCGTGATGATCAGAATCAGGTTGATGCCGCTGGAGAAGGCGTACAGGCCCATCTCATCGAAGTAATCGAGCGTGGTCGAGAGGATGAAGCCCTGCACACACAGCAGCATGAACAAAGACAGCTCGCGCAGGCAGGTCATGAACGGAAGCAGGAAGCCCGAGATGATCGAGGACTTCTGGATCGGGATGATGATCCGCGTCATACGCTGGATCCAGGGGATATCCTGGATGATGGCAGCCTCTTCGATCTCGCCGGAGAGCTGCAGCATGGAGTTGAGCGAGCTTCTGCTGGCAAACGGGATGTATTTGACCGTGCCCACGATGATCAGCAGCGTGTAGGTGTTGAAGAGGTTGAGCTTCTCAGTGGAGAACAGGATGAAAAATGCGACGCCGACGGCGATGGACGGCATGAGGTAGGGCAGGAAGGCCACGGAGTTGACGTAGTTGGCCCAGCGGCTGCGGCGGTTTTTGGAGACGGCGTAGCCGATCATCGTGCCGATGGTGCCGGCCAGCAGCGCGCAGGCGACGGAGACGAGGATCGTGCCCTTGAAGGCCCTCCAGATGGTCTCATTGTACAAGATGCCCTTCTGACCGTACATGCCGTTTTCGGTGACGTTCTCGCTCGTGAGCCACCACTTGGTCGTGAGGTTCGAAGCATCGCCCGTATAGAGGAAGGAATAGTCGCCCGGGTTCGGCAGGAAGGTCTCAAAGGCGAACGAGATGATGGGGAAAATGCTCGTGAAGAACGTGAAGATGACCAGGATGATGGCAATGATGTACTTGCCGTATTTCCCGAGCGTGATCTTGGAGATCTGGCCGGATTTGCCGGTGACGGTGGTGTAGTTTTTGCGGCTCCGGAGAGACAGCTGGTTGAGCAGCATGATCGCCACGCCGAAGACCATCATGATGATGGCAAGAATGCTCGCTTCGCCCGTGTACTTGGAGTTCATCGAGACGTACTTGGTCGACAGCGTGCTCAGGCCCAGATAATGCGGCACCGGATACGAGCCCATGGCGCTGCCGAAAACGAGCAGGATGGTCGACAGGATCGCAGGCTTGACCATCGGGAGCGTGATGCGGAACATGGTCTTCCATTTGGGGGTATCAAGGATGGTAGCAGCCTCCTCAAGGTTCGCATCCATGTTGCGGAAGATGCCGCCGATCAGGATATAGGCAAACGGCGCGTAGTGCAGGCCAAGGACCATCAGGCTCGGGAACAGGCCCTTACACCACCATATCGGCATGTTGATGCCGAACAGAGCGGCAAGCAGGCCGTTGGACGTGCCGGTAACGGCGTTGGAATTGAACAGGTTCTGCCACACGACGGCGAGCGTCCACTGCGGCATGATGTACGGGAAAATGAAAATGGAACTCAGATATTTTCTCCAGGCAAGATCAGTTCTTGTGATCAGGAATGCGAACAGACCGCCATAGAGAATGGAGACGATGCAGGTGCCGACGGCGAGCAGGACGGTATTGAGAAGCGGCGTCCAGAGGTTTGTCTTCGCCATGCGGCTGGTGAAGAGGTCAATATAGTTGACCGTGGTATAGCCGGAGGCCTGCCCTGTCAGGTGGGCGTCGATGGTGCCGGCGTGGATCTTGAAGGTATCCTGCACGATGGCGACGATCGGCGCGACGGTGGTAAAGGTCAGAACGATACCAAGCAGAAGCAGAATGACGTTGTGCGGCTTGGAAAAGAAGGTCTTGACCTTATTGAGGACGATGGTGGTCCGGCTGGCGCGGAGGGTGGTTGGTTTGCTCATGGCTTCCTCCTCTTTTCTCAGGTTTGAAGGGACAGATCAGGGGGCGTGAAAACGCTGCCTGCAGTAGGGGCCGATGCCCGCACCGGCCCATCCGTACGGCTCCGCATGGGGGGCAGAACGGGCCGATGCGGGCATCGGCCCCTACAAAAAGGATCCAGGAAACAGCGCTTTTGAAAGGCGCCCCTGGATGCGCGCATCCAGGGGCGCCGGAAACGGTGCGAAATGACAGGTTAGCCTGCGGAGTACTTGGTCAGCATCTCGATCCAGCTGCCGACGGTGAAGGCCACGTCCGCGCAGTATTCCGGATCTTCCAGGACCAGCTTGCCGTTGGTGGTCCACCATTCGTAGCCGCGGTCGTTCTTGGCTGCGAACTCAACGGTGGTGCCGTCCTCGGCCATGCCGCCGATGGAGTGATGGAAGTTGGCTTCCGTTTCCTCAGCAACGGTCGGGTTGGAGGAGTAGCCGCCCATGTCCTTGCCCCAGGCAGAGAAGCCGTCGGCGGTGCAGGTCATGTAGGCGATGAAGGCGCAGGCCGTCCAGGGCAGCGGGGAGTTGTCGGTGACAAACAGGTAGTGGCAGTAGCCGTAGCCGCCGATACCCTGATAGCCGTCTTCATAAGCGGCGACCTTGATGTTGTTGACGGAGACGGAGCTGGACTCTTCGACGGAGCGGAGCTTCGAGTAGACCAGAAGGCCGAACTGATCCTTCGCGGAGGCGTCGACCAGGGTGTTGCAGATGGGGCCGTCGTCGGTCTGGGCGTTGTAGCTTTCGACCCACAGCTTGATCCAGGCCAGCGCGTAAGCGCCGTCAGCGCCGAGGCCGAGGTCGGCAGCGTCCGCTTCCATCTCGGTGATGGTGGGCTGGAAGTATGCCTGCTCGTCAGCGGACAGAGCCTCAAAGGACTCCTTCATCCAAGCTGCGTAGTCGTCACGGGTCAGCATGTACAGGAAGTTCTTGCCGACGATCTCGGAGTCGATGTCCATGTACAGGCCGTGCTCGCCTTCGGCAACGAAGTCCCAGCAGTTGTCATAGGTCTTGTCGCCGGTGCAGTTGTACATAAAGACCTTGTTGAGGGTCTGCAGCGGCAGGAAACCGGTGTAAGCGTCGGCCGTGGTGCCGTTGGCGTCTGCCCAATCCTTCGGGATGAAGGTATCGAGGATGCCGGTCTGGACCATCTTGCTTTCGATCTGGTTGCCGTCCTGGATGAGGGTCATGGCGAACGTGCCGGTATCCTTCAGGGAGTCAGCGGTCAGCTGATCGAAGATCTTGTTGTTCTTGGGCTGCTGCCACTCGAACTCCATGCTGTAGCTGGGGTCGATGGACTGCAGGTACTCGATGAACAGCGGCAGGGCGCTCTTGCCGCGGCTGGAGTTGCCGACGCCGTAGAACATCTTGCCGTTGGATTCCTCGATGGCCTTCTTGGCCAGATCTTCGAGGCTCATGCCTTCGGCTTCCTTGATGATCTTCTGGGTCTCGGTGAGGTTTTCTTCCTCAGCCGGAGCTGCGGGCTCGGAAGCGGGCTCCTCTGCGGCGGGCTCCTCTGCGGCGGGCTCTGCCGCGGGGGTCTGTTCCGTCTGTTCGGTCTGCGCGGTTTCCGTGGTGGTCTGGGCCGGAGCGGCTGCGCACGCGGCCATCGCCAGGATCATAGAAACTGCAAGCAGAAATGCAAGAATCTTTTTCATGTGTGTTTCCTCCTGTAAAATTTTTCACCGGGCAGTGCCTGGCACTGTTTGGATAGCTCTATTTTACCGGCTATTTGCACAAAAGGACAGGGGACAATTCTGCGTTTTCTTGTAATCCTCTGACATTCTTGTGATAAATGGATGAAAAGAGCAGGAGCGGTGTGCTATAATTAGGTCAAAATTACTGCCCCGATGGAGGGTGAAACGATGAAAAAATGGCGGATGCTGCTTCTGGCGCTGCTGCTCGCACTGCTGTGCGGCTGCGCCGCCTCCGAGCCGCTGCCGGACTATGCGCCGGAGGAATCGCAGCGGCTGATCCTATATACCTCACATAAAAAAGAGGTCTGGCAGCCGATCGTCAAGGAATTTGAGGCACGGACCGGCGTATGGGTCACGGTGGTCGAGGGAGGCTCCAATGAGCTGCTCGAGCAGCTTGCGGCAAAGACCGACGCGCCGCAGGCGGACGTGATGTTCGGCGGCGGCGTGGAAAGCCTGGAATCGTATCAGGACCTGTTTGCGCCCTACACCTGCGCGGATGCCGACGCGATCCTGCCGCAGTACCGCGCGAAGGACGATATCTGGACGCCGTTTTCGTCGCTGCCGCTCGTCTTTGTCTACAATCCCAAGCTTGTCGGCGCGGAGGAAATCACCGGCTGGGCCGATCTGCTCCGGCCGGAGCTTGCGGGAAAGATCGCCTTTGCCGACCCGTCGGTCTCCGGCTCGAGCTATACGGCGCTCGTCACGATGCTCTGCGCGCTTCCGGGCGAAACGGATGAAATTCTGCAGGCCTTTGCCGAAAATCTTGATGGGAAGCAGCTGCAGAGCTCCGGCGCGGTCCTGACCGCCGTCGCGGGCGGGCAGGCCGTCGTCGGCGTGACGCTCGAAGAGACGGCCAGCCGCAGCATCGCCGCGGGCGACGAGCTTGTAATGGTCTATCCGGCAGACGGGACAAGCTGCGTACCGGACGGCTGCGCGATCCTGAAGGGCGCGCCGCACGAGGAAAACGCAAAGCTGTTCGTGGATTTCACGGTCAGCCTCAGCGTGCAGAAGCTCCTGCAGGAGCGCTTCTGCCGCCGCTCGGTGCGCGGGGATCTGGAAAGCACGGGGACGCTCCCGGCTCTGAGCCAGATCCCGCAGGTCGACTATGACGTCGGCTGGGCCAGCCGCAGCCGCGAAGCGCTGCTGATGAGCTGGGAATTTTATCTGGGAATGGAGGCGGGCGCATGAAGCGGCTTCATTTCCATTCCTTCCGGCAGCGGCTGAACGCGGCGTTTCTTGCCGTGTCGCTCGCGCCGCTGCTTCTGTGCTCGGCGCTTTTGCTGCAGATCTTCCGGTTCCGCATGACCGCCGACCAGCAGCAGAACGCGCAGCAGCAGCTGAGCAGCGCCTGCCACGCGCTGAACACGATGCAGGACGGCATTCTCTCCGCGGCGGAAAGTCTGCAGCGGGACGGACTCGTCACGCGGGCCCTCGCGGGCGCGCAGGAGGACAGCGCCAAGGTCTATAGCAGTCTCTATACCGCGACGGCCGCGGTGCGCAGCACCGCGCGGTTCGATCTCTACAGCGCGGACGGCACGCTTCTATACTCCACGCAGGCTGCGCCCGGGGAAGACGCGCTCAGCCCCGACTGGGGGATCTTATACGAAGCGGCGCAGGCCGAAAACGGGACGCTCGTCTACAGCGCGAGCGAAGACCCGACCGATCCGGACGCGCCGGTCCTGCGCGCCGCGGCGCGGCTGACGGTGAGCGGAAAAACGGCCGGCTTTCTTGTGGCGGTCATGTACGAACAGCAGCTGCGCGAGGCGCTCGACGGTATGGCGGGCGCGCAGAACGAGCTGCTTGTGATGGACCGCTTCTGGCACGGCATCTACTGCACCAAGCCGGCGCAGGTCCAGACGCTGGCCAGCGCGCTGCGGTCGCAGCTTCTGGCCGGGAAGGCGCTGACCGGATTTTCCGACGACTTTCTCTATACCGCCCGGCAGGACAGCGTGACGGGGCTCTATCTGGTCCTGCAGCAGCCGCAGGTGTTTACACGCGGGACGCTGCGCCTGTTATATACGGTGAGCGCGCTCTGCGCGCTGGGCGGCGCGGCGGTGAGCATTTTCCTGAGTCTGCAGCTCAGCCGGCAGATGTTCCGGCCCATCGGAAGGCTCCATGACGCGATCTCGCAGGTCGGGCAGAACGATCTGCAGGTGCAGGTCGCCATTGAGGAAGACCGGCGCGACGAGCTCAGCGAGCTCGCCCAGCAGTTCAACCGCATGGTGCTCTCCCTGCGCCGCAACCAGCAGGCGCTGCTGGAAAATCAGCAGGCGCTCAACGACGCGCAGATCCGGATGCTGCAGGCGCAGCTGAACCCGCACTTTCTGTGCAACACGCTGGACACGATGAAGTGGATCAGCAAGATCAATCAGGTGCCGCAGGTCGCGCTGATGTCGACGAACCTGGCCGACATCCTGCGCTTCTGCATCTTGCCGGACGAGTTTGTGCCGCTGGAAAAGGAGCTGCAGATCCTCGGGCGGTATGTGGAGATCCAGCGCATCCGCCTGTCCGACAGCTTTACCTACGAGCAGACCGTGCCGGAGGCGCTGCTTTCGTGCATGGTCCCCAAGATGATGCTCCAGCCGCTGGCGGAAAACGCGATCCTGCACGGTCTTTCCGGCGTGCCGGACGGAAAGCTCACGGTGGAAGCGAGAGAACTGGAAGATGAAACGCTCGAGATCCGCGTCTGCGACAACGGCGCGGGGCTGCCTGAGGCGCTTCTCGGCCCATACCGGCCGCCTGAGAAGCAGACACGGCATCTGGGGCTTTTTAATGTGGATACGATCCTCAAAAAACATTACGGCGAGCGCTTTGGTCTGCGTCTGGACAACCGGACGGACGGGACCGGCACCTGTATCACGGCAAGACTGCCGGTCAGAAGGAGGGATGCGGAATGATGCGGGTCCTGGTCGTGGAAGACGAAGAAATGATCCGGAAAGGCATCGTGCTGGCGACGGACTGGCAGAGCCTTGGCTGCGTGGTCGTCGGCGAGGCGGCCAACGGCGAGGAGGGCATTGCGCAGGCGGAAAAATGCAGGCCGTCGCTCATCATCACGGACCTCAAAATGCCGAAAATGGACGGGCTCGAGATGATCGCGAAGCTGCGCGAGGCGGGATGCGACGCGTATATCATCATCCTCACGGCCTATGACAGCTTCACCTATGCGCAGACGGCCCTTCGGCTGGGAGCGGTGGATTTTCTGCTCAAGCCGTTTCATGACGGGGATCTGGAAAACGCGGTGCTTGCGCTGCAGAAAAAGCTGAGCAGCCGGAAAAAGGAGCCGGAAGCGCAGCTTCCCGCGATCTGCGCGGGAGCCAAGAGCCGCTATGTGCAGGAAGCGATGGACTATATCGCAGGAAACTGCGCGGACCCCGGCCTGTCCGTAGGGCAGGTGGCGGCAAGCCTGGGCCTGAGCGAGGGACACCTGAGCCACCTGTTCAAGAAGGAGACTGACTGTACAGTGGGGAGCTATCTCACGCGCTGCCGGATGCAGAAGGCCATGGCGCTTCTCAAGAAGGGAAAGCTTCGCGTCTACGAGGTCGCCGAAGCCGTGGGCTATAAAGACATCACCTACTTTTCCGGCACCTTCAAAAAACTCACCGGCATGAGCCCCACAGAATACCAGAACGCGAATTTCTGAAACACCAAACGGCCCTGCGCAAAGCGCAGGGCCGTTAGACCCATTCTTGATGCCCAATCGCCCTGCTGGCTCTTATAATCCTCATGCACGAACGCCTGCTCCGCAGGACGGCACACTGACTTGCGGGCTTGACATCGGTCCGGCTGCATTTATAATGGAAGCAGACAGGACTGGCGATCGGGATGAAAGGGAGGCGGCTTATGGAACGGCTCAGGGGGCTGGGGCGGTATCAGATCGCGCTTTTGGTGTGCGGTGTGGTGATGATTTTGGTATTTTCGGTGCTCTATCCGGTGACGACGGCGCGGGTGGGGTTTTTGTATCAGGACACGATCCTGACGCCCGCGCAGGAGGGGGACGCGACCGTCTATTCCGGCAAGATCCGGGGCAAGGCCGCGCGCTTTACCGTGCATGCGGACAAGTCGGTGGAATTTCAGTACGGGGATAAGATCTACGGCCCCTATACCGTGACGGAGGATCCGGACGCGCGCCCGGACAGCGAACTGAGCAGGTATCTGACCGGCGTGGAGGTCCGCTGCGGGGATATGATCCTGTTCCGCGGCGGCGTGATGGAGAACGGGGGCGAGACCCTGCTGTATCATGAGGATGGAAGCATAGACCTGGATCTGCCCATCACTGCTATCACGAGCAGCGGAGTGACGCTGGATGGAAACGGAAACGAGGTCGACCCGATGGAGCTGTCGGTCCGGACGATCCTCGAGCTGACGGAGGGGCCGGAGCTGCAGCACAAGGGGGTCTGGATCGCGTGGTTCGGCGGTGTGTTCATCTGCGCCGTGACCGCGTTCTCCATCCTGTTCGCGGACGAGCTGTTCCGCTGGGACCTGTCTTTCCGGGTCCGCGACGTGGAGCAGGCCGAGCCCTCCGACTGGGAGATCGCCAGCCGCTACATCGGCTGGGCCTTCTGCATTTTGATGGCCCTGCTCATCTTCATCAAGGGCCTCGGGGTGATATAAGAAAAAAACAGCCGGAGAGCAGCTGCTCTCCGGCTGTTTTGTATGCGTGGGCTGCGGGGTCAGAGGATGTTGGTGTAGCCCATGAGGCTGGCGTCGGCCCGGGCGGCGGCCTGTTTGCCGCTGGCGATGGCGAGGACGACGAGGGACGCGCCGGAGGCCATATCGCCCGCGGTCAGGACCGGAATGCCCGCCTGCCGGACGGCCTCATACGCGCCGAGCGACGCGGCTTCGCAGCCGGAGAAGCCCGAGGCGAGCAGCAGCAGATCGCAGGGCAGCTGCTCGCCGCTTTCCCGCAGGGTCACGGCGCTGACCGCGCCGTCCGCGCCGCAGCTGAGGCTGTCGATCTGCGTCTCATAGCGCCGGATATCCGCGCCGAAGACGGCCTCCGCCTCCTCGTGCGCATGGTCGCGCTTTTCCGTGCTTGCGGTGCGCGGCTTGCGGATGAGCTGCGTGAGACTGCGGCAGTTCTGCCGCAGGGCGACGGAGATGCAGTCCGACGCGCTGTCGCCCGCGCCGACGAGCACGACATGCTTCCCGGCCGCCGTGACGGCCGGTTCTGCCTGCGCCAGGAGCGCCTGCGCCGAAGCGCGCAGATAGTCGAGCGCGTAGAATACCCCGTCCGCCTCTGCAAACGGCAGCGGCCGCGGCTGCTGCGCGCCGCAGCAGAAGATCGCAAGGTCAAACTCCGCGGCCAGCGCCTCCGGGCTCAGATCCCGGCCGACGCAGCAATTTGTCCGGAACACGACGCCCTCCTGCTCGAGAAGGGAGATGCGGCGGGCGACGATCTGCTTCGGCAGCTTCATTTCCGGGATGCCGTAGGTCAGAAGCCCGCCCGGCAGCGGATCGCGTTCAAAGACCGTCACATGGTGGCCGCGGCGATTGAGATAATAGGCGGCGGAGAGCCCGGCCGGGCCGGAGCCCACGACCGCGATGCGCTTATCCGACCGCGCGGCGGGCGGCATGGGCTGCATCAGGTCGTTTTCAAAGGCGTATTCGATGATCGCAAGCTCATTTTCCCGCACCGTCACCGGCTGCGAGACCCGGCCGCAGACGCAGGCCTTTTCACACAGCGCCGGGCAGACGCGGGCGGTAAACTCCGGGAAGGGGCTGGTCTTCAGCAGACGCTGCAGCGCGCCCTCATAATTTCCGTTCCAGAGCAGGTCGTTCCACTCCGGGATGAGGTTGTGCAGCGGGCAGCCGAGCAGCGCGCCGTCAAACGTCACGCCGGCCTGGCAGAAGGGCACGCCGCAGTCCATGCAGCGGCCGGACTGCCGGCGGCGGTTTTTTTCCGAGAGCGGAAGATCGAGCGGGGCCCAGTCCGCCACGCGGGCCTCGGCGCTGCGCGCCGGGCAGTCCATGCGCGCGTAATCCAGAAATCCAGTCGGTTTTCCCATGGCTTATTCCTCCCGCTTCAAAAATGCTTCGAGCTCGGCCTCGTCCCGCGTCATCCCGGCGGCCTCAAAGCGGCCGATCAGCTGCAGCATGTGACTGTAGTCGTACGGAATGATCTTCTTGAAATCCGGGATCCGCTCGTCGAAGTGCTCCAGGATCTGGCGGGCCTTTTTGGAACCGGTCGCCTCCACGTGGCGGCGCAGGAGCTCCTTCAGGCGGGCGATATCCTGCTTCTGAGAGACCGTCTCGACGGAGACGAGCTCCTTGTTGACGCGCAGGTAGAGCTTATGCTCGGGGTCGAGCACGTAGGCGACGCCGCCCGACATGCCGGCGGCGAAGTTCCGCCCCGTGCGCCCGAGCACGACGACGGTGCCGCCCGTCATGTACTCGCAGCCGTGGTCGCCGACGCCCTCGACGACGGCGGTCGCGCCGGAATTGCGCACGCAGAACCGTTCGCCCGCGACGCCGGAGATGAACGCGCTGCCGCTCGTCGCACCGTAGAGCGCGACGTTGCCGATGATGACGTTCTCGGCCGGGTCAAAGATGCTCGCGGGGTCTGCATAGACGGCCAGCTTGCCGCCGGACAGGCCCTTGCCGAAGTAATCGTTGCTGTCGCCCTCGAGCGTGAGCGTTACGCCCTTCGGCAGGAACGCGCCGAACGACTGCCCCGCACCGCCGCGGCAGCGGATCTGGTAGGTATCGTCCGGAAGCGTGCCGCCCCAGCGGCGCGTGATCTCCGCGCCGAAAAGCGTGCCGAAGGCCCGGTCGGTGCAGGAAATGTCGAGCGCGCACTGCTTCGGAGCGGCCGGCTTGCCCTTCTTCGGCAGCAGCGGCAGAAGGACCTTTTTGTCAAGCGTCGCATCGAGCTTGAAGTCGAACCGCTGCGCCGGGTCATAGCGGCAGTTTTCCCCGCCGCAGCGGGCAAGAATGCCGGATACGTCCACCATGGCTGCGCGCTGGGTGATCTGGTGCGGCAGGATCTGCAGATACTCTGTATGGCCGACCAGCTCGTCCACGGTGCGCACGCCGAGCTTCGCCAGGATCAGCCGCAGCTCCTGCGCGACGAATTCCATGAAATTTACCACGTATTCGGGCTTGCCGCAGAAGTTTTTCCGCAGCTCCGGCCGCTGGGTGGCAATGCCCATCGGGCAGGTGTCGAGATTGCACACGCGCATCATGACGCAGCCGAGGCACACCAGCGGCGCGGTGGCAAAGCCGAATTCCTCTGCGCCCAGCATGCAGGCGATGGCCACGTCGCGGCCGGTCATGAGCTTGCCGTCGGTCTCGAGGCGCACGCGGCCGCGCAGGCCGTTGGCGATGAGGCTCTGGTGCGCTTCGGCCAGACCGAGCTCCCAGGGCAGGCCCGCGTTATAGATGGAGCTTCGGGGCGCGGCGCCGGTCCCGCCGTCGTAGCCGGAGATGAGGACCGTCTGCGCGCCCGCCTTGGCAACGCCCGCGGCGATGGTGCCGACGCCCGCCTCGGAGACGAGCTTGACGGAGATCTCCGCGTTTTCATTGGCGCATTTGAGATCGTAGATCAGCTGCGCCAGATCCTCGATCGAGTAGATATCGTGGTGCGGCGGCGGGGAGATGAGGGCCACGCCGGGCGTGGAATGCCGTGTCCGCGCGATCCACGGCCAGACCTTGCTGCCGGGCAGATGGCCGCCCTCGCCGGGCTTGGCGCCCTGCGCCAGCTTGATCTGGATCTCCTTCGCGCTCACAAGATATTCGCTCGTCACGCCGAAGCGGCCGGAGGCGACCTGCTTGATGGCGGAGTTTTCCTCGGTGCCGAGCCGCGCAGGCTCCTCGCCGCCCTCGCCGGAGTTGGACTTTCCGCCCAGGCGGTTCATGGCGACGGCCAGGCAGCGGTGCGCCTCCTCGGAGATGGAGCCGTAGGACATGGCTCCGGTCTTAAAGCGCCGGACGATGCTCGAGACGGGCTCGACCTCGCTGAGCGGGATGGCTTTCGTCTCATCGAAGCGGAAGCCGAGCAGACCGCGCAGCGTATGCGGCAGCTGCTCGTCGTCGACCATGGCGGAGTAGCGGCGGAAGCAGTCAAAATCGCCGGTGCGGACCGCCTGCTGCAGCGTGAGGATGGTCAGGGGGTTATACATATGGTCTTCCATGTCGCTGCCGGAGCGGAGCTTATGGAAGCCGGAGGAATCGACGGTCAGGTCGGCGGTCAGATCCATGGGATCGTACGCCCGGTCATGCCGCCAGAGGACGGCCTCGTTGATCTCCTGCAGACCGATGCCGCCCACGCGGCTGACGGTGTTGGTAAAATAGCGGTCCACCACGTCCTTGCAGATGCCGACGGCCTCAAAGATCTGCGCGCCCTCGTACGACTGCATGCTGGAAATGCCCATCTTGGAGGCGATGCGCATCACGCCGTCCAGAATCGCCTTGTTGTACGCGTCGACGGCGGCGTAATAGTCCTTGTTGAGCGCCCCGCCCGCGATGAGCTCGCCGATGCAGTCCTGCGCCAGATAGGGGTTGACGGCGCTCGCACCGTAGCCGAAGAGGGTGGCGAAGTGGTGCACATCGCGCGGCTCTGCGCTTTCGAGGATGATGGAGATCGCGGTGCGCTTCTTCGTGCGCACCAGATACTGCTGCACGGCGGAGACCGCCAGCAGCGACGGGATGGCGATATGGTTCTCATCCACGCCGCGGTCGGAGAGGATAAGAATGTTCGCGCCCGCGTAATACGCCTTGTCGCAGGCGACGAAAAGCCGGTCGAGCGCAAGCGCGAGCGAGGAATTCTTGTAGTACAGCAGCGAGACCTTTTTCGCCTGCAGGCCCGGCATATGGAGCCCCTCGATCTTCATGAGATCACGGCTGGAAAGGACGGGGTTGTTGATCTGCAGGACACGGCAGTTTTCCGCGCAGTCGGCCAGCAGATTGCCGTCGGAGCTGGCGTAGACGGTCGTATCGGTGACGATCGCCTCGCGCAGCGCGTCGATGGGCGGGTTCGTGACCTGCGCGAACATCTGCTTGAAGTAGTAGAACAGCGGCTGGTGCTTTTCCGACAGCACGGCCAGCGGGATATCCGCGCCCATGGAGGCCGTCGGCTCCGCGCCGTTTTTCGCCATGGGCAAAATGGCCGAGTGGATCTCGTCGTAGGTGTAGCCGAAGATCTTGTACAGGCGGCTGCACTCCTGCACCGTGTATTCCGGGACCTTCCGGTTGGGGATGGGGATATCGGCCAGCTGCAGCAGCTCCTGATCGAGCCATTCGCCGTAGGGATTCTGCGCGGCGTAGCGGTGCTTGATCGCCGCATCCTCGAGGACCGTCCCGGTCCTGGTGTCGACAAGCAGCATCTTGCCCGGCTGCAGGCGGGATTTGCGCACGATCTTCTCCGGCGCGACCGGCAGCGCGCCGACCTCGGATGCGAGGATCAGATACCCGTCATTCGTGACCAGATACCGCGCCGGGCGCAGCCCGTTGCGGTCGAGCACGGCACCGACCTGCTCGCCGTCGGAGAAGAGGATGGCGGCCGGGCCGTCCCAGGGCTCCATCATGGTGGCGTAGTAGTGGAACATGTCGCGCTTTTCCCGGGACATGTTTTTATCTTTTCCCCAGGGCTCGGGGATGCAGAGCATCACGGCCTTCGGCAGCTCGATGCCGCTGTACATGAGAAATTCCAGCGTGTTGTCGAGCATGGAGGAGTCGGAGCCGTCGGTCTCCACGACGGGGTAGGCGCGGGCGATCGTGTCGCCGAGGATGGAAGACGCCATCGTCTCCTCGCGGGCGAGCATCCGGTTGATGTTGCCGCGGATGGTGTTGATCTCGCCGTTGTGGAGGATGATGCGGTTCGGGTGCGCGCGCTTCCACGAGGGCGTGGTGTTGGTGGAGAAGCGGGAGTGGACGAGCGCGAGGGCGGAGGTATAGTCCGCGTCCTGCAGATCCGGATAGAACTGCCGCAGCTGCCAGACCAGAAACAGGCCCTTATAGACGATCGTCCGGCTGGACATGGACACGACGTAGGTGCCGGAGACGGAGTGCTCATACTCGCGCCGGGCCAGATACAGCCTGCGGTCAAAATCCAGCCCGCGCGCTGCCGTGTCCGGGCGGCGGATGAAGCACTGCGCGATGTAGGGCATGCTGCTCCGGGCCTTTTCGCTCAGGATCTCCGGACAGACCGGCACGTCCCGCCAGAACAGCAGCTCCAGCCCCTCGCGCGAGAGGATCATCTCCAGCAGCTTCCGGCTGCGCATGCGTTTGAGCGGGTCCTGCGGGAAGAAGATCATGGCCGCGCCGTAATCGCCCGCGTCCGGGAGCGTCTGCCCCGCCTGCTGCGCCGCCTTCTGAAACAGCGCGTGCGGCAGCTGCGTCATAACGCCGACGCCGTCGCCGGTGGTGCCGTCGGCGTCCTTGCCGGTGCGGTGCGCGAGCTTTTCGACGATCTTCAGCGCGCCGTTGAGCGTTTCATGTGTTCTTTGTCCGCTGATATTGACAACAGCGCCGATGCCGCAGGCGTCATGCTGCGGCTGCTGCTCCAAAGGCCGGTACTGGTGCGGCTGTTTCATGGCTTTGGCCCCTTTCTTTATGATTATAATGCATACATCCGGATGATGGTCTCTGCGATCTCGCGTTTTTTGACGCAGCGGTCCATGGCTGCTTTTTCGATCCAGCGGTGCGCGTCGGCCTCCGACATGCCGAGCTGGTTCATGAGCAGGCTCTTGGCCTTCTGGATGCGCTTCATGTCCTGCAGCTGCGACTGCAGCTGGTCGGTCTTCTCCTGCATGGCCCGCAGGCTCTTCTTTAGCAGCAGCAGGTTCCGCAGCGTCTGCCGGAAGACCTCCTGCGGCGCCGGCCAGCTCATCACGCAGATCCCGGCCGCCTGCACGAACCGCCAGACCGCCTCATACGTGCCCGGGTGGACCAACAATAAAAAGACCGCCTCGCTGCTTTCGGCAAGCCGGACGCACTGCCGCAGCGCCGGCAGCCCCGGCGCGTCGCACTGCCAGACGACGAGCGCCGGATCGAGCTGCGCGAGCTTCCGCTCCGCCTCGTCCAGACCGTCCGCCGTGACGAGCGCCAGCGCCGGCTGCTCTGCGGCGAACGCGCCGAGCGCCGCTGGTTCCGCCGCGGCGTCCTGCACGAAAAGCAGCGTGCTTTTTCGTGGTTCCTGCATCGTCCCGCCTCCTTTGTGTTTCTTCCAAACATACACTTGTCTGCATGGCGAAGAATTTTTGGTTCTATTTTAGCGAGCTGCTTCGTTGATGTCAACAAAAAGCCACTATCATTTTTATTGATTCTGCTGAACGCAGCAATAAGTAAAACGAATACCATTTTTTTGCGGCAGACGCTTGACATTTTCCGCCGCGGCGCGTATAATGCGCTCAAACAAGCGGCTTGGGTCCCGCCGGATCCGGTTCACATGGAGACGTAAAAACGGCAAAGGCGTCGTACAGCATCGATTCTGTGCGTGCCTTTGCCGCTTTTTTAGAAAGTGAGGAGTTTCTTATGCAGACTGTATCGGATTTCTTTGGCTGCCATGTGTTCAGCGAAGCCGTGATGAAGCAGAAGCTTCCGAAGGCTGTTTTTAAAGATGTCTACGCCGCCATCCACGAGGGCAAGCGCCTCGATCTGGCCGCGGCCAACGTCGTCGCCAATTCCATGAAGGACTGGGCTATCGAGCTCGGCGCGACGCACTTCACCCACTGGTTCCAGCCCATGACCGGCATCACGGCCGAAAAGCACGACTCGTTCATCTCTCCCACCGCCGACGGCGGCGTGATCATGGAGTTTTCCGGCAAGGAGCTCATCCAGGGCGAGCCGGACGCGTCCAGCTTCCCCTCCGGCGGTCTGCGCGCCACGTTCGAGGCCAGAGGCTATACCGCGTGGGACCCGACGTCCTTCGCCTTCATCAAGGATCAGGTCCTGTATATCCCGACCGCGTTCTGTTCCTACGGCGGCGAGGCGCTCGACAAAAAGACGCCGCTGCTGCGCTCTATGCAGGCCATCAACAAGCAGGGCCTGCGTATCCTGAAGCTGTTCGGACATGATGAGGTCAAGGCCGTCCGCACGACGGTCGGCCCGGAGCAGGAGTACTTCCTCATCGACGAGGCGCTTTACAGCAAGCGCAAGGACCTCATCTATACCGGCCGGACCCTGTTCGGCGCGAAGCCGCCCAAGGGGCAGGAGCTGGAGGATCATTACTTCGGCACCATCAAGCCGCGCGTTGCCGCGTTCATGCATGATCTGGACAAGGAGCTGTGGGAGCTCGGTGTGCTCGCCAAGACGGAGCACAACGAGGTCGCGCCCGCGCAGCATGAGCTCGCGCCCGTCTTCACCACCACCAACATCGCCGCCGACCACAACCAGCTCACCATGGAGCTCATGCAGAAGATCGCCCGCAAGCACGGCATGGTCTGCCTGCTGCACGAGAAGCCCTTCGCGGGCGTCAACGGCTCCGGCAAGCACAACAACTGGTCCATCTCGACCGACGCGGGCGTCAACCTGCTCGAGCCCGGCGAGACGCCGGGTGAGAACGCGCAGTTCCTGCTGTTCCTCTGCGCCGTGATCCAGGCAGTCGACGACTATCAGGACCTGCTGCGCATCTCCGTCGCCTCCGCCGGCAATGACCACCGGCTGGGCGCCAACGAAGCGCCGCCCGCCGTCGTGTCCATGTTCCTCGGCACGGAGCTGACGGAGATCCTGGACGCCATCGAGTCCGACACGGCCTATGACGCGAAGGAGAAGGAGCTTCTGAAGATCGGCGTCCACGTCCTGCCCAAATTCCCGAAGGACACGACCGACCGCAACCGCACCTCGCCCTTTGCCTTCACCGGCAACAAGTTTGAATTCCGGATGCTCGGCTCCGCCGCATCCATCTCCGACGCGAACGTCGTGCTGAACACCGCCGTGGCCGAGTCTCTGCGGCAGTACGCGGACGTGCTTGAGCAGGCGGAGGACTTTGAGACCGCCCTGCACGACCTCATCCGCAATACCATCCAGGCGCACAAGCGCATCATCTTCAACGGCAACGGCTACGACGCGAGCTGGCTGGAGGAGGCCGAAAAGCGCGGCCTGCTCAACCTCAAGACCACGCCCGACTGCGTGCCGTATCTGCTGAAGGAAAAGAATGTCCGCCTGTTTACCACGCATAAGATCTACAGCGAGACCGAGCTGCACGCGCGCTATGAGATCATGCTGGAGAATTACAGCAAGGTCCTGCGTATCGAAGCGCTCACGATGCTGGAAATGGTGAATACCGATATCCTGCCCGCTGTTTCTGACTACACGGCAAAGCTCGTGCGGACGGCCGAAGACAAGAAAGCGCTGTTGGGCAGCGCTGCCGGAGGCTATGAGCAGAAAACCGCCGCGCGGTTGTCCTCGCTGACGGAGATCGCCAGCGAGGATGCCGCGAAACTCGACGACGCACTCCTGCAGGCCGGCGACCTGCCGACCGCGCAGGAGGCTGCAAGCTTCTACCAGGCCGAGGTCTTCAAGGATATGACCGAGCTGCGGCTGGCCGTCGACGAGATGGAGACGCTCACCTCCCGCGCCTGCTGGCCGTATCCGTCCTACGGCGATCTGCTGTTCAGCGTCCGCTGAATGTCCCCTTTGTGCGATCCGCACACGTTCAAAATGCTCGTTTCGTGATTCCTCTTTTCATTTGTGTTGACAGCGGCCCGCGGGGAGACCCGCGTGCCGCTGTCGCATTTGGCAAAAAAGCTGCGGCTTTTTTGCCAAGGGGTTTGTGC